>Ga0116143_10002830_pt1 | contig 18214 bp, 18 predicted proteins | sample AD_UKC034_MetaG_FD_89745 | JGI IMG/M metagenome (GOLD analysis project Ga0116143, IMG submission 89745) | Active sludge microbial communities of municipal wastewater-treating anaerobic digesters from USA - AD_UKC034_MetaG | ecosystem: Engineered > Bioreactor > Anaerobic > Digestate | place: USA...
CGACCAGAGAGAACGTACCGCCGATTTTGGCGGAGACAATCTCGTGGCCACCGCCATCATCCTGATTCTCTGTGTTTGTGCTCTGGAGCAACGACCAACCGCCAACGGCTCCACCAATGGCAAAGCCGATGACTGCGAGTAACAAAGTCCGCTTTAATCTGTCCTGCAATTTCATGCGGGCGAGATTACAGCACCTCGAGCATCTCCGCAACCAGCGGATGACGAACAATGTCTTCGGATTTCAAACGAATGACCGAAACATTGGGAAGTTTTTCGAGACGCTTGGAGATTTCAGCCAGACCCGACATCCCGTCGAGCAAGTCCGACTGGTCGGGGTCGCCCGTGACCACCATCGTCGAATGCCAACCGAGACGCGACAACAGCATCTTCAACTGGGCGTACGTACAGTTTTGCGCCTCGTCGATCACGATAAACGCGTTGTTAAGCGTACGTCCGCGCATAAAGCCAACGGGAGCAATTTCAATCGTACCGTCATCAAGCAGCTGCCGTACGCGTTTACCCCCCAACCGGTCGCCCAAGGCATCGTACAAGGGACGGAGGAACGGAGCCATTTTTTCATGCATATCGCCCGGCAGATACCCCAGCGACTCTCCGGCTTCCATCGCGGGACGGGAGAGAATGATCCGCTCGATCCGCCCTTCTTCCAGAGCTTCGACGGCAGCAGAGATCGCAAGGTACGTTTTCCCCGTACCGGCAGGCCCCATGGCCAACGTCAAATTTTTCTCTGCAATAGCTTCCATCAGCGCGCGCTGGCCGTCGGACCGCGGTTTGATTTTGCGCATATAGGATTTGTCGCGATTGCTATCGATTTCAGTATCGAGCGGATGCCAGTCCAGATCGTCAAACACCGTATGGACAACATTCCCGTGATTATGAACTTGGGCGCGGGAAACCTGATTTTTACGGGATTTTCCGTTTTTGGAGATCGTCTTCGACATACTTCAAGTCCTTTCACTAGGGGTTAGGGGAAAAAGGGCACAAAAAACCCGTTGCGCGAGTGCGGAACGGGAAACCGGAAAACCTGAAAGTATGGTGAGACCTTCACAACCGCTGGGGACACCGCCGCGCCGTAATCTGTCTAAAAACAAGAACCTGTCCTGAACCAATAAAAACCCCGAGCGGGTAAAAGGTGGGATCAAACTTGAAAGCGAATCAGACCGAAATCCAACTCACGAGAGAATCGTAACAGAAACGGAAAAGAAATAGCAAAAAATTTATTTGGCAAGATTATCAAGTAGGCTCAAGAGCCTCTGCGATATCATTTTCCTGAATCAGAGGAAATCTCTGTGTAATGCGCTTCACCATTTCAGGATCACTCAATTTCTCTCTTGTATAGTCATCGAGATTGAATTCTTTTGAAAGAAGTCTCACTGCAACAGTCAAAGCCAACGGAACTTCTATTCGAGAAACACTATCAAACATACCATATTTTCCGTACCCTTTTGCGCCAGACTCAATAGCTTTTTTCTCCTCAGGCGCTAAAGCATCCCACTCTGCCTCTACCCGTTGAGCGTAAACATCTTCTCCGAGCCATTTATTCTTTGCTCTATGTAACTTATAAAAAGCACGATTATGCATAAGAATGAACCCCTCATCAAGAGCATCATCCAATTCCCGAATAGCCATCGAAATATCGCCATTTGCAACACCAATAAAATGGTCCCGAGCACTCACGCACATCCCCAAATCCCGATCCTGTTCCAACATAAAACCTCCGCATTTGATTATAGAAAAAACCTATAGCTGGTTTTTTTATGTATAGTCAAGATTTTTAGAGTGCAGCGCCGATAGCCTAAAAAATTCGAAGAGATTTGAGTCGAAAACATATTTTTCGAGAGCCGGAGCGCAGCGTACTTCAAGGTACGTGAGCACCGGAAGCGGAGAAAAGTACGTTTTGCAGACCAAATATCAAAGAATTTAAACCGCGACCGGCGCCTTGATGGCCGGATGCGGATCATACCCCACCAGCTCGAAATCCTCATATTTGAAATCGAAGAGATTGGTGACATGCGGGTTGAGGTGCATTTCGGGCAATCTCCGCGCCTCACGCGACAACTGTAGCTCCACCTGCTCCATATGGTTGGAATAGATGTGAGCATCCCCGAACGTGTGCACAAAATCGCCCGCTTTAAGCCCGCACACCTGCGCCATCATTAACAATAAGAGGGAATAAGAGGCAATATTGAACGGCACACCGAGGAAAATATCCGCCGACCGCTGATAAAGCTGGCACGACAACCGCCCGTCAGCCACATAAAACTGGAAGAAACAATGACACGGCGGCAAGGCCATTTTGCCGATCTCGGCGGGGTTCCACGCGGACACAATCAGACGCCGCGAATCCGGATTGGTTTTGATGTCGTGGATCAGGTTGGAAATCTGGTCGATTTTCCGCCCGTCAGGCGCAGGCCACGACCTCCACTGCGACCCGTACACAGGCCCCAGATCGCCGTTTTCATCGGCCCATTCATCCCAGATAGAAACACCATTATCCTTGAGGTACTTGATGTTCGTCTCGCCTTTCAAAAACCACAGCAATTCATGAATAATGGATTTCGTATGGACCTTTTTGGTGGTGAGAAGCGGAAACCCGTTCTCAAGATTGAACCGCATCTGATAACCGAAGACAGATGTCGTCCCCGTTCCCGTGCGATCTTCCTTTTTGACCCCGTTTTCCAGCACATGGCGCAAAAAATCGTGATATTGCTTCATATCCAAAAACTCCTGATTTCCATTAATCCTAACCATGCCGGAGGCTAATCCGCTACAAAAAGAACCCGCTTGTCCACACCTGAAAATTCTTGCCTTTCGAAGCGAAACAATATATTTTCATAATCAAAATAAATTCGTGTAGAGGTGTTTAAATGCAAGCTTTTGACAAATCAGCGGGTCCTCAGCCCTCAAAACCCGGAATAACATACACAATCGTATCCGATTATGGCGGAACGATTGCACTGGGCAATGGAAGCCTCAATATGCCCCTTATCCACTTTCTATTGGACGCTGCAGAAAACGGTCACACTGTTTATATCGCAACACACGGGAGAGTGGACCCATTAGAGGATTCCTTGGAAATGGCATGCATCAAAACCAAACGTAAACTGCCGGACAACATCAAATGCGTCCATAAATTCGACATCAGCAAGCTCGATGTAGATATTGCGTTCGACAACGAAGATTTTCTCTACCTCAAAGATGGCGGAGCCTCCATCAGCAACGTCAAGGTAGATATCTGGGGCAACCCCAGCGTTCCCTACGAAAAACTTCGTCGCATGACAGGAACTCAGGACAGCCCCTACGCCGCCATTACCGGCACCGGCTTGGAGTCTCCCTCTCCCAAAAATACCTGAAATCATTGATTTTCGCATCCCAAGACCCTATACTAAAAGGGTCGGGGTAACCCGACTATGATGCTAAACGCTTTGTGGAATAGGCGTCGTGGACCCGGGGGCAGTGCCCGGCGGCTCCACCATAAGAAGAGAGAAATCATCTTCTTGTGATGGGGCCGAAACAGGATCGACACGCGTAGTAAAGATAAAGTCTGTATCCGTTTGAGGCACGGTCGTATCCGTCCAATTTTTATAGATGCAAATGATAACGCACCTATCGTAGCAGCTAACGACAACGTTTTCGTTGAAGCTGGTGAAAAAATCGCGGCTTAATTGCTCCGATCAGCTACATAATCCCCAAAGCCTAGGCTGAGGGTGGGGCGCGGGGCGGCCTAGCAACAGAACTGCCCCATTTTTTATATCCTTTTCCCCTCCGAAATCGCATCCCTGTTGCCAAAACAGCCCCAACCGTCTAAGACTATTGGGAAGTGATTCTTGAGCAACCAGTCCGAAGTGCCCCCATAAAAGACCATGAAAAACGACGATACCACACTCCGCTACGACAAAATGGTTGAATCAGCCCTGCGCGGTGTTGTGCGTCAGGCGATTTCCGAAGTTCAGGAAAAAGGTCTTCCGGGAGACCACCATTTCTACATCACCTTTATGACCGATTTCCCCGGCGTCCAGATCCCCGATTACCTGCGCGAACGCTACCCGGGCGAAATGACGATTGTCCTGCAATACCAGTTTGAAAACCTGACAGTCGACGAAACCAATATCGGCGTAACCCTGTCATTCAATAACATCCCCGAACGCCTGATTGTCCCGATTTCGGCCGTCACGATTTTTGCCGATCCGTCCGTCAACTTCGCCCTGCAATTCCAGCCTTTGGGTGAGTTTTCCGACCACGAAGAAGAAGCCTTGGCCGCTCTCGCCCTTGACGAAGACGGCGACGACGAACCCCCGAAAGGCGGCAAGAAGTCGAAAAAAACTGAGGGCTCCGGCGAGGTTATCTCCCTCGATAAATTCCGTAAGAAATAAGCCTTTATCCAAATTTTCTGGACTTCCCATGCAAAAACCGTTTTATATGCGGGCATGACGATATTAAAAAAACCCGAGCTTCTGGCCCCCGCAGGGTCGATGAAAATGATGCAATACGCGTTCGCGTATGGCGCCGATGCGGTCTATGCTGGACAGCCGAAATACAGCCTTCGGGTCCGCAACAATTCCTTTAAAAAAGACGACAACCTCGCCGAAGGGATCAACCTTGCCCACGCCCAAGGGAAAAAATTCTTCGTGGCCGCGAACCTCTTTCCCCATAACGGCAAAGTCCGCACCTTTCTAAATGAAATCGAACCCGTGATCGAGATGAAACCGGATGGCCTCATCATGGCCGATCCGGGCCTCATTTCGATGGTCCGCGACAAATGGCCGGAGATGGACATTCACCTGTCCGTCCAGATGAACACTGTGAATTACGCATCTGTGAAATTCTGGCAAAAACTGGGACTGACCCGCATCATCCTCTCGCGCGAGCTATCATTAAAAGAAATCGCCGAGATCCGTCAGGAATGCCCCGACATGGAACTCGAAGTCTTTATCCACGGCGCATTGTGCATCGCTTATTCGGGTCGCTGTTTGCTCTCGGGCTATTTCAACCACCGCGACGCCAACCAAGGGACATGCACCAACGCCTGCCGCTGGAAATACAATACTCTAGACGCCAGCGAAACCGAAGAAGGGCTGGTCCTGCCGCAAGATGCGCTGCAACGCCCCGAAGCCTTTTCCGATTGCGGCGATCAGGAACGCCACCCGCTGGCTGACAAAACCTATTTCCTCGAAGAACAACAACGCCCAGGTGAATTCATGCCCGTCTATGAAGACGAACAGGGGACCTACATAATGAATTCGAAAGACCTGCGTGCCATCGAACACGTGCACAAACTGGTCGAGATTGGCGTCGATTGCCTGAAAATCGAAGGCCGCACCAAATCGCATTACTACGCCGCGCGCACCTCGCAATGCTACCGTAAAGCCATTGACCAAGCCGTTGCCGGAGAACCACTCGACCCGAAATTGATCGGAATTCTTGAGAACCTCGCCCACCGCGGCTACACAGACGGCTTCTATCAACGCCACCACTCGCAAGATCATCAAAACTATATCAACGGCGCGTCTGTATCGCACAAACAACAATTTGTCGGCGAAATGATCGGCCGAGATTCAGATTGGCTCGAAATCGACGTGAAGAATAAATTTGCGGTCGGCGATAAAATCGAAATCATTCTGCCCGATGGAAAAAACCGCGAAACCACGGTGACCGAAATGAAAGACAAAAAAGGCAACGCGATTGAAGTGGCCCAAGGCAATGGTCACATCGTCCGCATTCCCGCCAATGATATCGACGCCGATCTGGTCCTTATCAGCCGCTTCATCACGGCATAAACATTCAAAGACTCTGTCAAAATAATTTAGGTTTATACAAGGCACGAGGAGCACCGCGTACGGATGGTACGCAAGCGACGAGTAACGCAGTAGAAAAACAAATTATGAAGACAAAAAAGAAAACAGGTCCAGAGGGTTGCTCTAGGACCTGCCTTTCTTCTGGGGGGGAGAAAGCTCGTAAAAATTCTTTTATTCAAACCGGATATTCAGACCGGCGAAAAAATTTAAAAGGTACTATGCACTCTTCGAATACACCCTGCGCGTCTAGGCTCTTCAAAGAGCACTTAAGCACCGTCGCTTGTCGTTTTGTACTGGAGTTGGAGAATTTATAGGTCAAACTTCAGGATATGTCAACTATTAATTTCGAAAAATTTAAGTTTCCAGAATCATATCATTACTTTTACACGGGAAATACACATAACTCACTGATTTATATAAATAAAATCATGGAAGACATAAAGAGCACGACATGATACAACCACCCTATGACTGACTTTCCCGCCCACCCCCCCCTTTTTACCCCTGAAATTTCCCCCGACCGTGAGCCGCTGCAGATTGCCATTGCTCGCGGGGAATGGGTTGATGACCGCCGCGCAGGGCGCAAAATCCTCTACAAAACCTATCGCCCGATGGACGAAACGCAAGGCCCCTACCCAGTTATCATCTGGTCTCACGGACTAGGAGGCAGCAGGGACGGCGCAGGATTTATATCACGCTTTATCGCAAGCCACGGCTATGTTGTTATCCACATCCAGCATCACGGCACCGACTCGACTCTGTGGGAAGGAAAGCCGGGCCACCCGTGGGACGTAATCCGCGCCACCCATATCCCGCGCCATGCGAGCCTCAACCGATTTAAAGATGTTCCTTTTGCTCTCAATCAACTGTCAAACCTTGACATCGCCCCATTCATGGATTTATCGCGCATCGGGATGTCGGGCCATTCCTTTGGCGCAATGACCACCCAAGTGATAGCCGGACAAAAACGGGGGCACGGCAAACGTCAATATTGCCTCCACGATCCGCGCATCACCGCAGGCATCGTCTATAGCCCCGTCCCTCACCGCCAGAAAAAAAATCATCCACCGGAAGATTTCTACGGCAACATTAAAATCCCGTTGATGATGATGACCGGAACCGACGACGACAACCCGACAGTCCATTACGGATATCAAGACCGTCTTGAGGTTTTCACCCATTCCGGCGGCCCCGACCAGCATCTTCTGGTTCTGGATGGGGGCGACCACATGGTCTTCAGCGGATCGCGCGGACAATTGAAAGACAATCCTAAACGAGACATTCACGAAACCATCATCAAGATTCTCTCGCTCGCCTTCTGGGATGCCTATCTCAAAAACGATACAGCCGCAAAAACTTGGCTGACGGGAGACGGCGTAACCTCTTGGCTTCATAGCGAGGGAACCTATAGTTACAAGTCATGAACGCGATTGAAATTTCGGGCCTGTCAAAAACCTATGCCGCACTGGGAAAAAGTCCTGAAAAATGTGCGCTCGACAATATTTCCCTGACCATCCCCCAAGGTTCGATCTACGGCCTTCTGGGACCGAACGGCGCAGGCAAATCGACCCTCATCAACATTCTCGCAGGTCTGGTTCTTAAAACTTCCGGCACAGTGAAAATCTGGGACGCCGACATCGACCAAAACCCGCGCCAATCACGCGCCAATATCGGCATCGTCCCGCAGGAACTCAATTTTGATCCGTTCTTCTCCCCACGCAAGCTCCTTGACCTTCAGGCAGGCATGTACGGCGTCCCGAAGCATGAGCGCCGCACCGAGGAACTCTTGAAGCTGGTGGGTCTTTTGGACAAGGCCGATGCTTACGCCCGCTCCCTGTCGGGAGGAATGCGCCGCCGTCTGATGATTGCCAAAGCCATGGTCCACACCCCACCCATTCTGGTTTTGGATGAACCGACCGCCGGAGTGGATGTGGAACTCCGCCAGCAACTCTGGGACAACGTAAGAATCCTCAACAAGCAGGGCCTGACCATTTTGCTAACCACCCATTATTTGCCGGAAGCCGAAGAGCTTTGCGATAAAATCGCTATTATCAATCATGGAAAAATTGTCGCGGACGAGGATAAGGAAACTCTCCTCTCTCGCGTTGATGCTAAAGAACTGATCCTCCGCCTTGATCGCGACCTATGGGAAATACCGGGGGCATTACAGAAATACAATCCGCGCAAAGATGGGAAGAGAACCCTGTCTTTCCGCTATTCTCCGCAAGACACCAACGCCGGAGAAATTATCAAATCTATTCAGGAAGCAGGATTTGGAATTGCCGATTTATCGACCAACGAACGCGATCTGGAAGATGTCTTCCTGCAACTGACTAGAAAATAGAGCGGACAAAGATATTATGTCTCATTATCCGAAGGCTGAATTCGCTTAACAAAAGCCAGAAAAAAAATTAGAATACTTAGAATATAGAGTGCATTCTCATCTCTCGGTCACTGCCGAGTCACGATTCTTTGTAGCTGCGTATAATCAAACAGAAATAACAGGATCATCTATGCCAGAACTCATACTACCGGGCAAAGAAGTGACCTTTTCACCTGACGAAATTATTGTCAGCAAAACGGACACCAAAGGCATCATCACCTATACCAACTCGACCTTCTGTAAGGTGGCGGGTTATACGGAGCGGGAATTGCTGGGCCAACCACACAGTATCATCCGCCACGAAGCTATGCCGCGGTGCGTCTTCAAGCTCGTGTGGGATTTCGTTCAATCTGGTCGGGAGATATTCGGCTATGTCGTCAACAAAAACAAGTTCGGTGATTATTACTGGGTCTTCGCCCATGTAACTCCGTCACTGGACAACAACGAGAAAATCATAGGCTTCCACTCGAACCGCCGTGTCCCCGACAAGAACATCATCACCAAAATCATTTCCCCGCTTTATGCCCAACTTCTCGAAATCGAGGACAGCATGCCCAACCGCAAGGATGGCATGATGAAAGCCTTCGATACATTGGTCGGAATTTTGGAATCAAAAGGAATCGAGTACGATGAATTTATCCTCACTCTCAAAGGCTAGAGTTTTTCTCTTCATCGCACTGGCCACGACGACTGCCAATATCGTCTTGCAGTTTTTTGGGCTACCAAATTTGGCGATGCTGGCAATCGGAGGCATCACAGCTGGAGCCTTGATTGCAGGACACATCCTGATCGGGATTGCCGCTTCAAACCTCAAGGTCATAAAAAATTTGTGTTCTAAATTAGCGGACGGTGAATTAGAAGAACGCATACGTATTCCCCTTGAGCCCACGGGAGAAATCGAGGACCTCCGCAAGGCCATCAACCATTTCACAGACCAAACCGACGCTTTCGTCCGCGAAGCGAAATATTCGATGGATGCCGTCTGCCGCAACCACACTTACCGCATGATCAACGAAATCGGGATGCACGGCGCCTTTTTGCAGACGGCCAAAATCATGAACAACGCCACAATCGCCGCCGATGAAAAGAATACGGCAATCATTGAACTGATCGGGGTTATCAGGGGAATTGTCGGTGAAGAACATCTGGGTGAAGAACAACACAACGCCGCCGCCGCCAGTGGGATTGAATCGATTGCCGCCGCCACCGAGGAAAGCTCGGCCTCCATCGACGAAATCAGCCGTCAGGTAACACAGACAGCCGACAGCGCGCAAAACGCGGAAAAGAAAGCCGAGTTGATGAATACCGCCGCCGAATCTCTTGTCACTTCAACCGATGAAATCGCAGAAATCGTCAGCATGATCAACGGCATTGCCGAACAAACCAACCTGCTGGCCCTGAACGCCACCATTGAAGCCGCCAGAGCGGGCGAAAGCGGACGCGGGTTTGCCGTCGTGGCCGGAGAAGTCAAGAAACTGGCCGGAGAAACATCCGAAGCAACCGCAAAGATCGAAGATCTGATGCGCACCATCAAAGGATCGGTCGATGAAACGACCGGATTTGTAAGCGATTTAAAAACGGTTATCGGCAACATCAATGATTCCGCCGCCGGTATTTCAACCGCCATTGAAGAACAGACATTTGCCAGCCGCGAAATCGCGCGTTCGGCAACAGTCGTAAGTTCAGGCTTGAAAGAAATCGGCGGCCGCGTCGATATCATTCAACAAGTCACGAAGAAAACGCCCCCGCTGCCGCTCAGTCAGGCCTGAAGAGATAAAAGAACACCCACAGATTGAACGAAAACAGATGCCCTCTCGCATCTGTTTTTTTTTCATCTTTCGGGTATAATAAGGACAAGTGGTTCAACTTCCTTCATTTGATAGATTTATTATGTATATGAAAGTCTTCCTTTCCCTCCTCTTGTGCTTCATTCCGGGACTGGCATTTGCTGCATCTGATACACTCGGCGAAGACACAATTTCGTCCCTTCTCCATCATCCAGCATCCTACGCGGCCATCGGTATTTTTGTCATTTCCTATGTCTTTGTCTTGGTGGAAGAGAAAACGTCCTTCCGCAAATCGAAACCGGTGATGATTGCCGCTGCATTGATTTGGGCCATGGTGTCTTACGCTGTTCACGATGTCGGCATGGACACCGAAGATTTGCATCACGCCGTCAGTGAAACCATCGCCGAATACGGAAGCCTGATGCTCTTCCTGTTGGTGGCCATGACCTATATCAGTGCCCTTCAGGAACGTCAGGTGTTCGATGCCCTCCGCAGCAAAATGGTTCAATCAGGCTGGAACTACAAAAAGCTTTTCTGGGCGACGGGTTGCATGGCATTCTTGTTATCGCCGATTGCGGATAACATGACAACAGCCCTGGTGATGGGCGCCATCGTGATGTCCCTGATCAAGGACGATGCCAAACTCATCACCATCTTCATGGTTAACATCGTTAATTCCGCCAACGCCGGCGGCGCATTCTCTCCGTTTGGCGACATCACCACCCTGATGGTCTGGCAAGCCGGAAAAATAGAATTCTTTGACTTTTTCGTACTGGTTGTCCCGTCAATTGTCTGTTTTGTGGTTCCCGCTGCTATTATGACGCTGGCAATTCCCTCAACTGCCCCGGAAAGACTGGTCATGGACATTCCAATCAAAGCTGGCGGAAAGAGAATCATTGCTTTGGGGATTTTAACCATCGCTGGCGCAATCACGTTCGAACAGGTTCTGGATCTTCCCTCCTTTTTAGGCATGATGCTGGGGCTGGGCCTGCTGCTCAGCTACGGCTATTTCCTGCAACGCAAAGCCATCCGCCGCGAAGATGGGTTCGACGTGTTCGGCCTGATGGACGACACGGAATGGGATACGCTGCTCTTCTTCTTCGGCGTGATATTCTGCATCAGCGGACTGGGCTATCTCGGTTATCTTGAGCTGATGTCTGATAATTTGTATGGTGCATTGGGCGTCAACACCGCCAACATCATCATCGGCGCGGCATCCGCCCTGATCGACAACATCCCGTTGATGTTTGCCGTCCTTAGCATGAATCCCGAAATGTCAGAATTTGAATGGGAACTTCTGACTCTGGCCTTGGGAACGGGCGGCAGCCTGCTCTCGATTGGCTCGGCCGCAGGCGTCGCCCTGATGGGAACGGCTAAGGGGCAATACACCTTTATGGGCCACCTGAAATGGGTTCCGGTTCTGGTTCTGGGGTATGCTGCAGCCATCGCCACCCACTACCTCGTCAACGGATAAACAACAAGCAAAACGGGAAACAAAGCAAAATGATGTGGTTTATCTGGGCGCTGGGCGCCAGTCTATGCGCCGCAGCCCTGGCCGAGAGCAATCGCATCTTCCGCCTTGACCCGCAACTGCTTAACGCCTGGCGTTCGACCTTCGGAACGGCCCTGATTGCAATTGCCATCCCCTATATGGAATGGTCAACCGACCGTGACTTTTATATTGTTGCGGTTCTAGACGGAGTTGTGACAGCCATCGGCATGATTCTGTTTTTTCATCTGGCTGCCAAACGGACGGGCCGTGTGTCGAGCATGATCCTGCCCATGGCGGCGGTGGGAGCCTATCTGACCTGGTGGATGATCTCGCCGCTTGAACGCCCCGATCTTCTCCAAAACCCCGGCAAAGTCCTGACCGCAACCATATCGGCGGTCATCGTCTTTCTGGCCTTGCAAAAAGTCCGTGACAATGACGCGAGTTGGGAAAGCTTTCTGATCGTCCTGCCCGTGGGGTTAGCCTTCGGCGTGATTGATGCGCTGACCAAATCGGTGATGGGCAACACCTATAACATCTATTCTTCCGCACTGGCTTATGCATTCATTGCCTTGGCTATCTGCGCGGTTGCCGCTTGGCTGGCGGCCATGCCCAAGCCCGCGGGCGGTCGCCCATGCTCATTCTTCGACAGGAAACTTCTTTGGGGGGCATTCTGGTGCGCGTTCTGGACAGCCGGAATGGTGCTCGCCGGAGTCTTCTCGCTGAGCCTTGCCCCACACCCAACCCTGCCCGGACTGGTGATGGCACTGACACCGATCTGGCTTTTCCTGCTCAACCTGATTCGCAAAGTGGACGACGAAGTCTCGCTACCCGCCAGCATTCTGATCGTGGTTGGAGCAATAGGCTTGTTATTATCGACTATTTAGGCTTTATGATTGAGGGCGTTGATCAGACTGTCCTGCATTTCCTTGCCAGTTCTGACCACTTGGGCATTGGCCTTGTAGGACATCTCGGCCGATTTCAAATTCACCAGTTCTTCGTCCAGATTGACATTGGGCGCATTCACCATGCCGTTTTCGTCAGCAAAGGGTGAATCTGGCGAAAAACTGGGCACAAAAGGCGGATTCCGGTTCAAAACCACCGTCTGGACCCCTGATCCGGTGCCACCAACCGTCAGGCTTTTATCGGCTGTAACCTTGGCAGAATAGGCCTGAAACGGGTTTTCAGGGTCGGTTGACCCGACCGTACTGACATTGGCAATATTGCCCGCAGCCACCTCGGCCTTTTTAGACGAGGAAACCAGACCGGTCAAAGCAATAGAAATCGGGTTTATCATTTTATTAATATATCATAGGATATGTTAAGAAAGATTTGATAGGATCTGGATCATGACAAAACTTCGTTTTCTCGGCCTGTTGGCCACATTTTTGATGACTTTTACCGCCCTTTCGTCCGACGCACTAGCCGGACCGAAATTCCTCGGCCTCTGGTGGTGGGGAAGCCACTGGCAAGATCAGGAGTTTATTCCATATTACGATAACGGCACCGAGCCGCATAACACCCAATGGGACAAGTCGGAATGGAAACCAGCCGACTGGATAGAAATGAACGGCGGAACGGGCGTTGACCTCGTCAATCGCTGGTACACCGCCAACATTATCAAGAGCCAATATTACGACGGCGATATGCCTTACCTGAATGTTGGAACCAATTTCTATCACCTGTCGGGACAAGACAAAAGCCGCGTGATGGAAACCGTGAACTATGTCTACCAGATCACGGAAAAAAGCCCGCGCATGTTCTATCTGAAAGACCCGCAGACCAACCGGATCATCGGCTACTACGGCAACGACGGCCTTATTCTTCAATAATCTTTAAATGACTTTTGACTCTGGCGTGAAAAGCTTCACGCCAGACAATCACCATGTTGCTACCCACCACCAGACATGCCCCGACAATAACGGGCAGGGTTGGCAACTGATCCCAAAACATCCAGCCGAACATCACCGACCAAATCAGGGATGTATAACCGATGGGGGACAGCACCGAGGCCTCTGCAAACTTAAAGGCATAGGTCTTCAGAAAGAGACCGGCCAGACTGGCCGCACCCGCACCCAGCAAAGGCCATACCACCTCGACATGGGGCATCGTCCCCCAGAATATCATATAAACACCGGTCGAAAGAACACCGGCCAGAACAAAATAGAAAACTGTAGTGAACGGATGCTCTGTTTTCCCCATATCACGCAAGAAAATGGCTACAAACGACGCCGCAATCATCGCCAAAACCGCCACCATCGTCCCGTAAGCATTGAATTCATCCCCTGATGGGTTCGCAGCAATCAGACATCCAATCAACCCGAGCGCCACGGCGCCCCATCGCCATGGCCCGACTTTCTCTTGCAGGATCAAGGCCGATAACAACGTCACCCCGACCCCCGATGTCAACAGAATGGTCGTGGTCGAGGCCATCGGCATCAGCGAATAAGCCCAGAACACCAGACAAACACTGACATTCCCTACGAATGATCGCCCCAGATGCACCATAGGTCTATTGGTCTTCAAAAGGTAATATCGTCCGGAATAAACAAGCCATCCCGACAACAAAACCAGACAAAACAAACCGCGGTAAAAAACAATCTCGATTGGCGTATGGTAATCGCTGGACATCTTGGCGCAGCCGTTCATGACCATCACAAAGAACACCGAGAACGCCATCATCAAACTGGCTTGGAATATAGTATTCTTCATTGCCCTACCTTCCGCCGAAAGAAAAGCCCCTAATGGGGCTTTTCGAATCTTACACTAGTTTTTGGACTTATCGACCAATTTGTTTTTGGCAATCCACGGCATCATCGCCCGCAAGCGTCCGCCGACCTCTTCCAACTGGTGTTCGGCAGAACGACGGCGCATCGCCTTGAAGCTCGGCTGTCCGGCCTGACATTCGAGCATCCAGTCTCGGGTAAAGCGGCCCGACTGGATATCGTCGAGAATACGCTTCATCTCCGTTTTGGTTTCATCTGTCACAATGCGCGGCCCGCGGGTGTAATCACCGTATTCCGCCGTATTCGAAATGGAATAGCGCATATTGGCCATCCCGCCTTCGTAAATCAGATCGACGATCAGCTTCATCTCGTGAAGGCACTCGAAATACGCCATTTCCGGCGCGTATCCGGCCTCGGTCAGTGTTTCGAAACCGGCCTTCATCAACGCGCAAACACCACCGCACAAAACAGTCTGTTCACCAAACAGATCAGTTTCGCACTCTTCGCGGAAGCTCGTCTCGATAATCCCCGAACGGCCGCCACCAACACCTGATGCATAAGCCAAAGCCAGATCACGCGCCTGACCAGACGCATCCTGATGAACGGCAAACAGGCAAGGAACCCCACCGCCCTTCTGGTATTCCCCACGCACCGTATGACCAGGACCTTTCGGCGCCACCATAAACACGTCAACGTCCTTGCGCGGCTCAATCAGGTTGAAATGGATATTAAGACCGTGCGCAAACGCAATCGCCGCCCCCGCCTTCATATTGTCATGAATCCAGGTGTAATAAATTTCACGTTGCAATTCATCGGGGCACGCCATCATCAAAACGTCGCCCCACTTCGCGGCCTCATCCGGCGTCATGGTTTCAAAGCCCGCAGCTTTGGCTTTCGCATTGGTCGCACTCTCGGCGCGAAGCGCAATCCGCACATCCTTAACGCCTGAATCCCGCAAATTCGCAGCATGGGCATGGCCTTGCGAGCCATACCCCACAATCACAACCTTCTTGTCCTTGATCACATCCAGCTTACAATCCGCATCATAATAAACTTTCATTCCTCACTCCTTTTCAGTTTTTAAAAACATTAAGGGGCCGTATTTTGAGGCGAAAATCAGAGCTTCCGAGAACCGGAGCGTAGCGTACTTAAAGGTACGTGAGCACCGGAAGCACAGGAAGAACTGATTTGCAGCCCAAAAGACAATCCCGTCATTTCATGGCCGCTTGAACGGCATCCATGAGATTCATCTGGTCATTCATATCGCCGAAAATCTCTCCGCCTTCCGAGCCGTAGACATCTTCGCCGATTTTGAGTTGGACCAATGAAGCACTCCAGACAAATCCGGCCATAGAACTGCTTTCCTCAAACTTGCAATCGAAGCTTTCATCCTGCTCATAACCGTATTCTTTGTTCTTGGTAACGGCAGCAATCGTCACCAATTTAAATCCATCGGACATGCCGAATTTCTTCGATTTGACCTGATCGATCTGACGATCGTACTTGTCTTTAGCCAGCATCACCTTGACAGCCGCTTCGCACCCGCGCGCAAGACGCTGCTCGTTTTCTTTATCTTTACCGCATGCCGAAAGCGATAACGCCAAAGCGCAAACGCACCCCACAAAAAATTTATTTGCCATCGTGAACTCCTTCTTTTCCGCGCGACATAGCGGCAACACCAGTCCGCGCAATTTCAACCAGACCCAATGGTGTCATCAGATCGACAAACGCATTAACTTTCTCCGACGATCCGGTGATCTCGAACACAAAGCTTTCAAGCGTCGAGTCCACCACTCGCGCGCGAAAAATATCGGCAACGCGCAAAGCTTCAATCCGCTTGTCATTTTTGCCGCGCACCTTAAGCAACGCCAGCTCGCGATCAATATGAGCCCCCTCGACCGTGAGGTTATAAACATCATGAACAGCCACCAAACGGCCCAACTGATGATGAATTTGCTCAATGACATGGACCGTCCCCGAGCAAACAATCGTAATGCGCGACAGCTTCTTGGAACCGTCCGTTTCGGCAACCGTCAGGCTTTCGATGTTGTATCCACGACCCGAGAACAACCCGATGACCCGCGCCAGAACCCCCGGCTCGTTATCGACAATCACCGCAAGTGTATGGGATAAAATCGGGTCCTGTTCCGGCGCTGCCCCATAAACACTTTTTTTATCCTGTTGCGATTTGCGTACCATAATAATGCGCCCCCTCTCTCTACACCAATGTCTTATCAAATTTTTTGGCATCTGCCGAGAGGATCATCTCGTTATGCGCCTTGCCAGACGGGATCATCGGAAAACAATTTTCCGTCTGGTCAACACAGACATCGACAATCGTCACACAATCCGTTTTCAGCATCTTCTGGATCACATCGTCCAGTTCCGCTGGCGTGTGCGCGCGGAAACCAACCCCGCCATAAGCTTCGGCCAGCTTCACAAAATCAGGAAGCGACTCGGTATAAGAGTTGGAATAGCGTTCCCCGTGCAGCAATTCTTGCCACTGCTTGACCATCCCCATCCACTGGTTGTTGAGGATAAAGATTTTAACCGGTAACCGATATTGAACCGCCGTGGACATTTCCTGAATATTCATGAGGATCGACGCATCCCCCGCCACATCAACCACCATCGCATTGGGGTGAGCCATCTGCACCCCGACCGCCGCCGGAAAGCCATATCCCATCGTCCCCAAACCACCCGACGTCATGAAATGATGCGGTTGGTCGAATTTCAGGAACTGTGCAGCCCACATCTGGTGCTGCCCGACCTCGGTGGTGATGAACACCTCTTTCTTTTGCTTCGACAGGAAATATTGCAACCGCTCCAAGGCATATTGCGGCTTAATCACCTTGTCGGTTTTCTGATAAGACAGACATTTAATCGCGCGCCATTTCTCGATCTGCGCCCACCATATCTTCATCACGCCCGCATCCATTTTGTATTTGCGTTTTTTCCAGACGGCAATCATCGCGCGCAACGCCTCCTCACTATCCGCAACAATCCCCAAATCAACGCGAACATTTTTGTTGATCGAACTGGCATCAATGTCGATATGGATTTTCTTGGACTCCGGCGAGAACGCATCAAGACGTCCTGTCACGCGGTCATCGAACCGCGCCCCGATATTCACCATCACATCGCAATCATGCATCGCGAGGTTCGCTTCATACGTTCCATGCATCCCGAGCATTCCAAGGAACTGTTTGTCAGACATCGGATAAGCCCCAAGCCCCATCAGGGTTGTGGTAATCGGCGCACCCGTCATGTGAACAAATTCGGTCAGAAGCTTCGAAGCTCCCGCACCCGCATTGATTACCCCGCCGCCCGTATAGAAAACAGGACGTTTGGCATTTGCAATCATCTCCACCGCGTCCTCGATCTTGGAAAGATCAGGCATGGTCCGCGGTTGATAACGGCTAAGATCCGCCTGCGCCGGGGGCGTATAAGGACCTGGTGCAAATTGAACGTCTTTTGGCAAGTCGATAATGACTGGGCCAGGGCGACCCGATTTGGCAACATGGAACGCCTCGTGAATTGTTCCGGCCAGAGCCTTCACATCGCGGACCAGATAATTTTGCTTGGTACATTGACGGGTAATCCCTGTCGTATCGGCCTCTTGGAATGCATCTGTGCCGATCAGGAAAGTCGGAACCTGCCCTGAAAAACAAACCACTGGAATGGAATCGAGCAGCGCATCGGTCAAACCCGTCACGGCATTGGTGGCACCGGGACCAGACGTTACCAACGCACACCCGACCTTACCTGTCGAGCGCGCATACCCTTCCGCCGCATGAAGAGCGGCCTGTTCGTGACGAACCAGAACGTGCTTGACCTTCTTTTGCTGGAAAATCGCATCGTAAATCGGAAGAACTGCGCCTCCCGGATACCCGAAAATCGTATCGACGCCGTTATCGACCAAGGCCTGAATGACAATCTCGGCCCCCGTTAGCGTTTTCTTCTCAAAAACAGGGGCGCTTTGCACTTTTTTCGCTGCAGAAGAGGACACCGCCTTA
>Ga0116143_10002832_pt1 | contig 18210 bp, 35 predicted proteins | sample AD_UKC034_MetaG_FD_89745 | JGI IMG/M metagenome (GOLD analysis project Ga0116143, IMG submission 89745) | Active sludge microbial communities of municipal wastewater-treating anaerobic digesters from USA - AD_UKC034_MetaG | ecosystem: Engineered > Bioreactor > Anaerobic > Digestate | place: USA...
CGTTTACCTGAAACTCGGCACGCTGTGTAGCGCGTAATTGTAGCCAAGTTGGCCCGCTGTTTAAAGTTCAGATTTACCTTATGAGCTATCAAAACTTTGTAGGTGCGCTCATAGCTGGTAAGCACGCATTGCTTGTGCAACTTGTTATGTATAAAAAAATTAATAACTACTAATTTTAAAAGGTAAGTTGTAGGCACACTCATAGTTGTTCTGTTTTAAATTTTAAACATAGCTTCGCCACAAAAAAGCACCTTGTGCTTTTTTAAATGGTTGGCTATCAATGCGTTTGGAGTACTTATGTAAACCTGCTTAGCAGCGCTATACTATAATTTACATTATGTTAGCGCTCCTATTTACTCGCATGGATAGCCATGAAAAAAGCCGGTGCGAACTCATCGCAACCGGCTTAATTTTTATATCAGCAACTGCAAAATTTATTTGCTGATGTTTGTTTGAACCTAAAATTGTTATATTTGTACTCACTTTTTGATTTTTTAAAAGCCATTCGGGATTGCAAAAAACGAATGGCTTTTCTTTTTCTGAATGCTAAATTAAGGGCATTTTTGATATTTGCAAGTATTTCTATAAAAAATAATTATCCCCTATAGGTGGATTGTATAGCAACAAACAACCGTAAGCAGAAATATAGCAGCGCACAAGCTGCATGTAACTTACTGCCATTTGGTTTTTTTTGCTGAAATAGATACTATTGCAAGCGTGCCGGTATAAACAATATACCATGCCGATCATTCGCGCCTATTCAAAAAAAGAATTACGAATACTTATTAATAACCCAGGCATTGATTTAAGTAATGGGATAGAGGTAGCTCAAGCGCGAGTAATGAGGAGAGAAACGTTTAATCAGTTGGTTTTCCCTATCGTAAAAAAAGAGTGCGGCACCATCATTACATTTGAGCAATTTAAGCGCTCACAAATAGTTTCTCCAAAGGTAGTAGAGGTTCTTTTTCGCTATATTTTTTAGTGCGGCTAAAACCTAACCAACAAACTGCCAGGCCTTAGCTCAATAGTGGCCTGTAGCTCTTTGGCTCCCTTTTTCAATTTAACGCCCTCGCTTATCATTACCGGGCCTGCTACCAATAGGGCAGCGCCCAGGGCAATAGCTGTAGCGCCAAGCGCCTTATTTAGTTTAGTATTGCTCACGGCCAGTAGAGCTGCACCGGCTCCTACATTCATTGCGCCTAATGTTGTAAATGCTGCACCACCACCTATATACACTTTGCTCATTTTTATTATGCTATCTACCTGCTGTTCCTGTGCATGTACTGCACCCATAGCTATAAATACATATACTACCAATGCCAATGCCTTTTTCATATTGTTTTTTTTGCAAAGCAAATATAGCTGCTTAGCTAAACTGTACAAACCCGTACAAAACTCAACCGCTTTGGGCAAACGTGGCTGCATAAGCTAATGGCTCTCGTACTTTAGCTCTCATGGCGCAAACCGGCATCATACACGGGGATGGTAATATACATATTATCAAAAAAAATGGCAACACCAAAGCCATTATCAATGCCGTGCGCGAGGCCGATAAATTAGGCACCGGATACGTAGAAGATTTCGCTCAAACCATACAAGGTTCCTCTGCCTATCAAACCTGCTACAAGCTGCACAACTTTGTGTACAACAACATACCCTACCGCGAAGACCCGGACGGACTGCAATTTGTGCAAAGCCCCGGTATGCTTTGGAACAACCGGCTAAAAGAGTTGGGCGGTACCGGTGAGGGTGGAGATTGCAAAAGCATGAGTTTGTTTTGTGCCAGTACATTAAAGCTGTTGGGTTATGAGTTTTACTATCGGTTTGTATCACAATACACCGATATGGATTACCACCATGTTTACCTCATTGTACGCGATGGCGATACATACATCCCTTTAGACTGCACTATAAAAGACTGTGGTATAGAGCAGCCCTTTGCCAAACATTACGATATGCCACCCGCTAACGTAGCTGCACCGGCACTCAGTGGCTATAAAAAAACTGCAAGGGTAGGAGCCGGTAAAATAGATTTTACCAACGACCCTAACCCTGCCGGCACCGTAGCGGCCTTAGAGGCCGATTATTGGCAAAACGATGTAAACTACTACATCCAAAATAGCCAGCAGATTTACAAAGATGTATTACAGCGCTGTATCAATGGTATTGGCTTTGCATTTGCCAATAAGCCGGTGCAAAAAAATAAACTCATTAAAAAATTTAATGAAACGTATCCGGTACTTTTACAAGCGGCTAATTGCCTCATATACCACTACTGGAACGATAAAACTTTAGTTAGCTTTTACGCCTCTCGCAAGGGCATCAACAACCCGCCTAATATCCCATTTCCGGCAGATTATGCCGAAAAAATGAATACATCAAAGGTGTTATTTGAGGCATTCAAAGAAATAGGCGTGCGCGATGGCGATTTGTTAGACCTGTGCAGCTACGGTGTTTTTTGCATGTATGGCATACCGTTAGATTACATGCTGTACCGGTGCTATTGCATACAGCTATACGGCCAGCCGTTTCGCCCTCAAAATGGCGTACCCTACTACGATGTAAAAACGGCCACACTAATAGCCAATGGTGCATCACTTAACGACACGTTGGGTTTAGCTCTGTGCTTTCCGGCACAAGGGGGAGTGGGTAGGCCATTTGGGCAGCCCTACTGGAGCGTAGGCGGCCATATTATTAGCAATGGTGCCGATCAAGGGCGCATATCAAAATTTGCCGTACTTAATAAACGACCGGGCACTGTATTGCCAGACGGCACTATAGCACCCGGAAACATAGCCAATAATGGCTTGGGCATTAGCGAACAAGCCCAAGCAGAAGCGTTAATCATCTACAATAAATGGCGCAAGGGCCACATGGTAGTGCTTCCATCTCCTAAAGCTACTATAGGTCAGGGTAAACCATCCATAGGGCTTGACCCCGTTACAATTGTAACCATAGTAGTATCCTGTATAGGTGCTATTGCCACCATTTTGGGTGTAGTATTAAGCATTGTAAAAACCGTACAATTTAATGCTGATAAGAAAAAAACCCCACTACCCCCACAAGATTTTAAGTGGGAGTACGAAACCATAGATGGATGCTACATTGGTGCCTGCACTAATCCTAACGGATGCAGTGGCTGTACCACAGTTAAATACTGTGCCAATGGCACAGTAGAGTGCAACCCCGATTTAGGCGCGGCTAACAACCAGCCTGCTGCCGGAAACTTTGGCTCACCCAATCAAAGCACGCTATATACTGTTGGAGGCGTAGCTTTGATGGGTGGCGGCTTTCTCATGTATTCAAATTCTTCATCATAAAAACTTTATATGTCAGCAAAAGCAGAAGCACACAAAAGCGTAATTAAGGCCATAAGCGCAGTAAAAAAGGGCAGCAAAGGTTCTACCGTTCGGCTGCAAAAAGCCATTAAGCGCTACGCTCAAGCGGCTTGTACGGTTAAGGTAACTAAAAATACCGGTCGCAAGCAAGTAACGGCCAAAGTGGGCAAGCGCAAAACAAAAAAACGCAGCAGCAAAAAATAGTATTTGTCTCTTATTAACTCACCATAAAATTTATTCACATGGCATGTGGTTGCCAAAAAATTTCAGGTATGAAAAAGCGTAAAGCAAAAAAAATCAACGGCATGATGGACAATGCCGACTATACCGGTGCCATAGATTTTGGCGGGGTAGCCCTGGGCGCATTTGGCGCACAGTATTTTAAACCCGATTTGGTAGAAGCCATTAAAAGCGATGACGATACCGAGGAGGATTTGACCACCAAAAAACGCATCATTAACGGTGTAGGCATACTGCTGGGCATAGGCACGGCAGTAATGATTGATAAAGATGCCGATGAGGGCCTTCGCTTTGTGCGCGGCATAGGCATTGGCGTGGGGGCGCAGTGCGCAGTAGCACTGGCAGCCGATTACATGCGTGCCGATGGCGAAGCTATGCCAACCGTAGGCAAAAATGGCTGGAACAGCGTGGCCTATAAGCAGCACAAAGAAAAATTGCTGCGCGAAAAGGGCTACCGTGTAGCCGGTGCAGATAACGCTTCACCCGGGCTATTGGGCAGTTTCCGCGTAGCCGGTGCAGATAATTCTTCACCCGGGCTATTGGGGTCTTTTTTAAAGGCATCTACCAGCTCGGCATACGGAGTGTAAACTGTATTGTATTTATTTTTTAACTCATCTAATTTTTTAAAGCCTCAACATTTCTAAAATGAAAAACAAAAAATTTCTTTTTATTACCAGTGCTATTTACGCACTTGTGGTATTGGCCGTTGGCCTTATTACCCAATCAGCAGAAGCTGTGATGTGTGCATCAGTTCCGTTAGTAGTAACCGATTTAGACCCATCGCGTGCAGCATTTGAGCGCATTATAGAAACGCTCAAAATTATTAACCGAATTTTTGGGCAGCAAATAATTGCCAGCGAGGGAACGCTGCGTAGCGAGCAATTAATCAAAGCCGATAGCTCTGTTTACAATTTCCAAACTGTACAGCAAAACATGAACAACATTCAGGGTTTCCCATTACAGCAGGGGGTTGACCAAAATGATGTATTTATTGCTAAAGATGGTGGCCTATATCTTGATCACCGTGTTGCCGAAAGCTCCAGTGTGCTTTTGCAAAGCTATGTAAACCCCTTTCAGTTTACAGCCGCTAATACCAACGATGTGGCTTCTTTGCAAGCGTTTTACAACGGTAAATTAAGCTACCAAGTAGGCAGCACAGTATTTATACCCGGGCTTAATACAGCGCGCTTCAACAAAATACCGCGCACACAACAAAGCAGCGCAAATAACTACAGCGAGTTTGATTTGCGCGAAAGCCAATTGCGATTAGCTCCATATCCGGTATTTAGCGGCAAGGGAACTAACAAGCTGACCGTAGAGGTAGCCCCATATACAGGATTTGACCCGGCTGCTTCAAGCGGCCAAAATGTGGTTACATTGTTTTTTACCGGTTTAACCCTGCAAAATGCTTCCGGTTTTGTAGATTATTTTATTTCTCCATCTAAACTTCAAGATGCAGTTATGGCTTGGGACGAGGGAGTTAAAAAAACCGGAAAAGCAGACTTTACTCTGAAAGGGCCAGGCGCTTAATGCCTGTAGGCAAAAACAAAGGACTAAAGTATTTTTTTTATCATCTAAATTTTTTAAACGTGAAAAAAATCATATCTCTAATCCTGCCAATGGCCTATGCCATTGGCAGGTTTTTTAGCAACCCAACGGGGCTGCTAACCCTTGTTTGGACAGACAATCAAGCGTTTGATGCACCCACCAGCAGTGGCACTGTAAGTATTGCACAGGGGGGTACAGGTACGCTTAATGCCGATACGGGTGTTATTACCGTAACCGGGCTTACCGCTGCTTCCGGTGCTATTGTGCAAGTAACCGTTAACAACAACAAAGTAGCTGCCAATAGTACGGTGTTAATTAGCGGCAACAATTATAGCGGCACATGGAGCACAAATGGCGAACCTATGCCAATGGCTGCAACCATAACAGGTGCCGGTGTTATGGTTATTCGTATTGGCAATTTTCACCCGGCAAATGCACTTAGCGGCAATTTGAGTATTTCTTTTCGGGTGGGTCAACCTATTGTATAACCCCAAGCTATAAACAATGGAAACATTAGTAAACATTGCGCTTAGCATACTAGAGTTTTTTGCACCTGATAACGAAAAGCTGAAAGGGTTTTTAGCCACCAAACGCGCTAAAGATATACAAGATACCGTTAAAACGCTGGTGCTTGAAATTGTATTAGAAGCCAGTAAAACAAGCTACCCCATACCGGAGTATCAGCGGCTTAACAATACTATTTTGGTAGATGTAATGGCACCGGTAAGTAATAAGCTCACAAAATCTATGAAGAACAACGATATAGCCCCGGCAGAGGCCACCATTAACGGTTTTCTAAACCTTCAAAACACAAGAAGCCAAAATGTGTATGAGGTGGTACCGGGTATAGATTTGTTGACCGCTTACGATACTGCTAATGGAGTATCATTTACGCCAAACCCGCGTACCGGGTTTAGAATGTTAGATGTGGACTGGACAAAAGCCAAATGGAGCTACCCGTCTGTTACTATACCTGCGGCTAATGTAGGCAAAGCAGTATTGCTGATAGTGAAATACATTGATATACCTGAACCGAAGTACTAAACCATGCTACGGCCAGACATACAAACGGTACTCACCTTTGCGCGCAACAGTAGGCAAAAACACTGGAAAGTGTACTATGGCTACGATGCGCGCAATGGTGGCGTAGCGTTAGACAGTGGTATTTTTCTTGACCCTAACCCGGATATAGAAAGCAGCATGGCTGTACTGTCAAAAAATTTAGAACTGCTGCCCCCGGGAGAGTATCTCATACACATGAAGGAAGACCCAAAAGACAAAAATGACATAGTAAAACTTCGTTTTACTATTGTTCAAAGTCCGGTGGGCACAACAGGCATAGCCGGGTATGGATATAGCGGCCATCAAATGATGCAGGTACAAGAGCGCATACCGGCAGGTTATGTAAGCAGTGATGTGGTAGAGGCGCGTTTAAAAGAGTTAGAAACACGACTTACCAGTCAATTTCAAATACAAACCATGCAGCAGCAACTCAAAGAGTTGACTAAGCAAATGAAAGAAGGAGCCAGTGATGGCATTGGCAGCATTATTAAAGAAATACGAGCTACGGCAGTAGAGTTAGGTTTTGTAAAAACACCTAAACCAGCCGTAAAGGTAGGTGTAGCAGGGCTACAATCCGGTAATGTGCCGGGAGTACAGCAACCGGCTCAAGAGCAACCACAAAACACTAATCAGCCAACTCAAGAGCAATTAGAGTTGGCTCACAAATACAATAACGTGCTCAAAAGCACACTCAAAGAATTAGATGAGTCCGTGGGGGGAGTAGAAGAAAGAATAGTATTACTGTACTGCCTCAATGAGTTTAGAAAAGACCAACCAAGTGTTTGGGAATCGGTACTGCCACAATTAGAGCAATATAAAAAACCGCTATATGAGTTGGGAATTATATCCGATAGCGAATAGCGGTTACATTTCGCAAAATGATGATGGATACAATGCCAAAAATGAAAGCGGCAAAGTATGCACGGTTACATTTATTAACCAGGGTGATTTTAGCAACGCCACCATACAAGCCAATGGAAGCGAAACCGTACTGGAGCCTGGCGATACGCTGGAATTTGTGGCACCTGTTTTTGGATATGACACTACAGAGTACCGTTGGGCATTTAGCAATGGTAGGGGAGTGGGTACACGTATTGATAAATTAGCTGTATTAATTCAAAAATATACTATATGAGTAAATGGGGATGGGGTTTATTAGGATTAGTAGCAATAGGCATAGCTGTAAAAAAGAACAGTAAAACGGTTACGCCTATACCCCCCACTAATGATACTGCATCTGACTTGCCTACTGAACAACCCGAGCCGGTTTCAATAATTGAAGTAAGCGTGCCTTTTATACCTGTGCAAACAACTTGGGCAAATAACCTTGCCACATTTGCTACCAATAACACAACATCTGCGGTGGGCAGAGCTAAAAAAATTACTTACGGTATTTAAAAAAACTTAGTATATGGCGAAGGAATCAAACAACAATGGACTGGCTATAGGGCTAATGCTTTTAGGTGGCGCTGCCTTAGCGTATGGATTTATGCAAACTACACCCGCCAGCAACAGCTCAACACAAGTAGGCCCCGGGCAAACTGTTACTGGGCCGGCCGGAAGCTGGACAAACAATACTAATGCACCGGTATGGATAACCGCAACAGGCATGGCTATTAATGCGGCTGGTTCTATTGTAGCTAACATAGCTGATATAATTGGAGCTATCAATCAAGGAGCGCCCGAGGATAATTTTGGGGGCGCAAAACTAAGTGGTTGGTATGAGGGTGGGTTGCTTTAGTTTCATAGCATAAAAATACTAAAGTGTATATTAAACTTACAAGCGAAGGCGAAGCACATCAAAAAGAGTTGCAGCAAAATAATGCTGCACCTGCACCTAACCATGTAGCTTTGCTTTTAAAAATGGAAGCCGGCAAGTGGTATGCTCCACAAGATTTAAACGTAGAGTTTGCCAATCCAAGTTTAGAGGAGTGTGTGGCGCATTTGTATGTAGAGGGCTACGTGTGTACCATTGGCGATGAAGAATAAATTTTACTATGGCGGGCACAGATATATATTACATTAGTGGTAAAGCCAAAAAAACGGCAATAGGGTGGGGGGCTTATGTACCCAATGACCTAACTGCCGATTCGGATCCGGATTTTGATAATTGGGGGCCGGATAGCTACTGGAGTTGTGAGGCATTTGCGCAATGGCACCAACTCAATAAACAAAAGTATGGCCAACAAGTGGCTAACAGTAAATTTATTGCTGCCTACGAAATTGCATTCAGCTTTGGCAGCTACCACCAAACGTGCTGCTATAATTCTAATTTCAGAAACTATTGTATTGCTAATGGGCTTGATATAGATACTCTTTTTTGCGCTATTCTGATGCCTGTGGTTAATACCACTACTAATGTGCTAAACAGCGTAGAAAACGTGAGCGAAGGCGCTTATAGCACTACAAAACTTATTGGCAAAGCCATGCCATTTATTGCAGTAGGGGCTGGTATATGGGCTATTGATAAATTTGTTTACCCTATATTTCCAAAGCAATGAACACCGGAGCAAAAGTAGGTATAACAATTGCTTTAGCCGGATTTATATTTGGATACCGACAAAGGCCGGTAGTAAAGGTACTGAGTACAAATGTGCCCAACAAATCGGTAACATACCAAATGAGTATAGGGGGCTATAGCATTACCGATACTTTTTTTTTGGGAGATATTCCTAATCTTATACCGGTTGGCGATGGCAAACACTTTTTTTTAGCACAAGGCAATGTAGTAACAGAGGTAGTTGATATTTCAATTGGTTATTTGCAAAATGGCGGGTTTAAGGCAATCAAATCATTATTAATTTCATTCTGATGGCTTTGTCATTTCTTAATCAGAATAATTTGCCCCGGGGGCTTAGAAACAATAACCCGGGCAACTTAATATATACCAACATACCCTGGCAGGGTAAAATTAGCTATGCCAACAATACCGATTGGAGCGGTTCGCCAAATAACATAGTAAAACACTTTGAGCAGTTTACAAATATTAGGTATGGAATACGTGCTATGGCTATGGATATGCTTAATGATATTACCGAAAACAGTTATACGCTTTCACAGTTAATTTATGAGTATGCTCCGCCTGCTGAAAACAATACTACCGCGTACATACAATTTGTAAGCAACGCTACGGGGCTTGCTCCTAATGCTGTAGTGCCGGTAAATATTAATGTATTGGTTGCTTTGGTTAGAAGCATGATAAACATGGAAAACGGCACAAGTGCCGGTGAGCAAATACCGGATGCCGAAATTATTAACGGCATTCAGATGCTCCCACAGGTATGGCTTGCACAACTTGGCGATTTTGTGAAAGAAAACAAGCGCAGTATAATGGGAGCTTTGCTTACTGCCGGTGCGGTTTATGGTGTGTATCGTTACGCTAAATCAATGGCATGAAAACTTCACACGCTATTTTTTTAGGCGCTGCAAGTTTGGCCATTATAGGCGGCATTAGCTATGCTTCCGGTGTACGTTCATTGCAATTTGGCTTGCATGGCGTACAAACACAAGGTGGCATTAGTGTGCTCATTGGCGTGTATAACCCAACCCGGTGGACATACCCGGTACCCTCTATGTTTTTTAATGTATTTGATGCCAATGGCGTGTACCTGGGCAGTTTGCGCAGCGATGTGCTGCAATGGATAGAAGCGAGGGGCACAAGTGTGCTACAAGCAGAGCTATTGCCCAATTACTTGCAATTGGGGGCTGCGCTGCAAAGTTTAGCTCTTAACAGCGGGTATAGTGCTTTAGATATGAACGGGGTGTTGCACATTGCTAACCGAGCCATACCTTTAGAAATTTCTTTACAAACTACATAGCATGCCTATTAAATACACAAAATCAGTAGCATCTGCTGTAAGCGCAAATGAACTTTGGAGAAAAGTAAACCCGCCAACGGATAATAATATAGAGCTATCTCCCGGAGTTGATGGTATAAATGCGAGTTTACCGGCAAATGATAAATTTAGATTATTGCTAACCGAGTTAGCGGGAGCCAATTATAGCGGTGTAGCTTATGAAGATACCGGGACCGGAGAAACCTATTTAATTGTCATTACAGACGATTTAGGGAAAAAGGTTCGTATATCAGCCGTGAACCCGCCTGATTATGTGAATATTGAAATTTCCCCCACCTTATTACAGATTGTAAATGGATTTTTGGAGTTAAGTTTAGACACTGGTAAGTTAGAGGTAAAAGATGCGGCTTCTGCTCCATTGTTTGCCATAAACGATAGCGGAGAAATATTAACCAATCAAGCAGAAGTAAACCCACCCGGCTCGCCTGCAAATGTGCGTGTGCCTTTATACGATACCACCGGCACATTGCTTGGCTATATTGATTTAAACAATTAGCCAGCGTTTTGCTTAAATGTTTCTATTAGGGTTGTAAGATGGCGTTGCGCTCTATAGGGGGCAATTTTTGCAGCTTATTTAATAGGGCAGTTTTCTTTGTCTAAAACATTTGCTAAAAACGTTCGTTTTTTTGGTTGGGCAAAACAGGGGGAGGTCTATGCGTAAAAAAGTCGCCTAATTGTTTGGGGGAGGTTTATTTTAACGGTTGCGTATATCCGGGCGTTATGGGCTATAATAAAGACAACCCCACCTCACGATTTTCCATAGCCCTATCAAAAAGAAAGTGATTATGGTTAAATTCGCCATCAGGTCTTTGATTGGTAGCTAATCTATCTATATGTTCTTTGTTTAATCCAGTTAAGTTATTTACCGCCACATTTTTGTATGCGTATATAACACTACCATTCCATTGTGAATAAGCAGACCAGTCCCCATTTTTATAGATTGGCTCATTTAATTCATAGTATTCCTTTTTGTCAGGAGTGCTTTTCCAAGTGTTTAAAATCTTTGTCATTTGAATAAGAATTACAGCCCATAACATACGCTATACAAAAGCAGGGGCTTGGTCTGCAATTGAAGCGGTGTGCGTCTTTTATCATTTCTGCAAGGCTGAAAGGGAGTGCATCTTTACCCCTGCCTTCGTATAGCGTCAGCCGTTAGCTGTTATTTTACCGACCACTCTGATAGTTTAGACTTTACAATTAATTTCAGTTCATCAATCTTTGACAGCGGACAGCGAAATGAAACTGTTTTAGTTTCTTCGTTATATTTAGGTTTAGCACCCGACCCTTGCCGAGTGCCACCCCACTCCATTTTTTGTAAAATGTTTGGTTCATATTTTGTGTCTATTATATCAATTAGTTTTTTGCTCATCTATGTATGATTTTACAGCTTGAATTGCTTGAAATTTACTTCTATACCAATCATTTACTTTTTCGTTACCTATTTGCCAATACCAAGCTGTTTCGCTATTAGGTAAATCTGATACCTTCTGAATAGTAAAATCAACATAATTATACCTTCCTTCGTAATACCCTGCTGCAACTTTTTTAGTCTTAATCATTTTGCTTGTTTTTAATTACCCTACAAATATATAACCTTTATTTTGATTTTGCAAACTTTTTCAAAGATATTTTTAAATTATTTTCTAAAGTGCTGTAAATCAAAGAGAAAAAAACAGCAGCTAACACGCAATTGGCAAAATAAAAGCCATCAAGTGTAGTGCTGAACATCAATGGTAGTGCAAGGCTTTTACTTCGCCAATCGCCACCGTTAGCACCAATACTAAAGACCGACCGCACTAAACAAATCTGAAAGACTTGAAGTGCTGACTTTCTTTTTATTTGATGTATCAATGCTATTCAATAATTTTTTGATTTCATTTATGTACTCTTTTTTGTCCCACTTTTCAATTTCGCAAACCATTAAATCAAACATAATTTCTTTCAGTAGTTGCTCTTTGAATTTTAAACGTGCCAAATCATTTACAGTCTTTGCAGGAAAAATCGGTATTTCCGTTTTTTCTACCATTCCGTTGGTTTCAACAATATGGTTTTTTACTATCTCGTTTTTTGAGATATTTATATCACGTTTTGCTTCTACTTTTAACAAAGCCCTTTTTTGACCATTTAAAACGCTTTTGCCATTAGTAATAAAAACGGTGTTTGGAGCAGGAGAACCAGCCGTTTTATCAATTAACCAACCCTCTGGCAAATCTTCCAAAATATCCCAATCACGATACTTAGAAGTACTGGTGCTAACACGGGTTTGGCAAAATGGCTGTTCAGTAATTCTATCAATCATTCGTTCTTAATTTAAAGTTTAGTAATTCTATTGAGCATCGGGTTCAGCCACTTCGCCAAGCCCGAAAACGTTATAGCCAATTAAAAAGGGGCAACCATTTCACATTTTGGTATTTCCATCCATCCAATCAGTCTATCAACTTTGCTTTCCCAAAATTCTCCGTCAAAATAAGCAACTAAATACTCATTAACATTTTGTTTGATTAAGTAAAAACCAGCTTCATCAGGCTTATACATTCCACGAACATAACCATCATCTTCTTTTCTTCTTTGATACAAATTTACGTTTGCCATTATTTTAAAATTAACTGGCTATAACAGCACCTATGCAAAAGCAGGGGTTTTGTGGTAGCCGAAAGTTTTGTACACCTTATTTAGTTTAGTGCGAAATGACAGGTAAGGTGCATTTAAACCCTGCCTTCGCATAGCTGCGAAACGTTATCAGCCATTTTTAGACCAATTCTCAATAAAGATTTGACCTAATGGTATGCCGACAAAAATTATTAAAACAAGTGTTGTTATAGCTATCATATTTACAAGCCGCTCACTACTACACAACCACCAAATTATTGCAAAGGCATACATTGAGCCAATTACAAAACATACCGCTTTCCAATCAACCGAACGAATAAAACGGCTGATAACAGGCGGTTTGCCGTCAGTGGCGGGATTGTGCTTTAATTCATCATTTGTGCTTTCCATTTGCTTTAGTATTTAAGTGAAACATTTGTGCTATTTATCGCCACCGAACGGCAAGCCGCTGGGACGTTAACGGCAAGCGGGGGTAGTGCTTCTATTGAAGTTCCTGCGTAATTGAAAGAACAAAAAATAAAAATTTCTCCCACGCTCAATTATTGTTAATGTTATCAAGTCCTGAACGCTGACGAAATGTTTTCATCATGCCGTTCTTTATTATTTCACATTTGTATTCATTCTCTGTTTGAATTTCAACTGATGAATACTTTTTGCCTTTTGTGATTTCGGCTGAAAACATTTCTATTTCAAACATTTCTTTCATACTTTCAATAATTGTTTCAATTCCTACATCATTCGTAACTCTTACTCTTACCGTAAATTGTTTTTCGTCTTCTACTTTCTCTATTGTGATTTTCAAATTTGCCATCGCTGAAATTTTTATTTTTTGTTTGTGCTTCTAATTGAGTTATGTGGTTGAAGTCCGCCAGCCGTTAACATGGCACTAAACAAAACCCGCCTCGTAAATCGGGAATGTGTGCTTCGTATCTGGCTATGTGCGTAATCAATCATTTGTGCTTCGTATCGGGGGCGGGCTTCGTTAGTGCCTCACCGTTAGCGGCAACCCTATTCAGACCAGTGTCCGAGAAGTTCCGTTAATAATTTCGCTTGGTTAAATGAAATTGGCATACAATTCAATTCTGAAATTGTAACATCGTGTGTAAGCAATTCTTTACCCTCATAGGTAAATTCAATTTCCATACATCCGAGTTTATATCGGTTAGTATGATATTGGTCGTGGCTGTATTGTTCAACGAGTTTCCAACCAAGCTCTTTGATTTGTTCTTCTGTCATTTTATTTCAATTTGTGAAGCAAGGGCAGCCGCTAACAAGGTATTAGCTATATGGCGGCTGACGTGCTTCGTTAAACATTTGTTTTCAATTCAACGTTGGTGCTTCGTATCGGCTGTGGTGCTGAAAGTCCGCCACATCGCTAATACCCGAACCGTTAGCAGCAAGCGTTGAGAGCATCCTCCGCAAACTGCTCATTTAACCAAAACTTTTCCTGTATCAACTCCAAACACATTGACACATCAGCATTTAATAAAATGCCACGCTTCCAAAGTGCTTGTAATTCGCTTTCTGACAAATCTCTGTCCTGATTGCCCCACTCATCTTGCAATGAAATGGTGATTGACATATCTCTTGTATCAAGTGTTTTCAATATGTAGTAATCGTTTTCTACAAGCTGCTTAACAATGTGTTTTTGTCGCAGACCAAGCCGACTGAAATCGCCTGCTGCTAACACCTGCTTTGCAATAGCAGGGCTGACACCTAAATTCTCAACATTTGTATTTCTATTCATCTTTATCAAGTTTATGAACTGGGGTAATTCTATGCCCTGCCATCGCAAAGCATTTTAACGTTAGCGGCAACCTTAGACACCGCTTTCAGATAAATTGACAGCATCGTAATTGACACAGTTGTAATTCCCTTTTTACCGAAAAGAAATTGACCTGTATATTTTCTGTATTCTGACTTTGTCATAAGATTTAATTAAACGAGCGTATTCATAATTGTAAATGTTTCTGACTTGTCTTTTGGTGCGAATGAAAAACCTTCCATAAAATCGCTTTCAATCCGTTCAAAGACATTCCAATCACTTTTGAATATTGTAAATGAAATATCTACACTTCCCTTGTTCAGTTCTACTAAACAATATTCGTTGTAAAATTCTTTTTTCAATAGCAATCTATCATAGTTGCTATTAAGCATTGCGTTACATTCTGTTTCCTCAATCGTTATTGATTTTGGAAATCTTTTCCTGATAATTTCAAGATGTTCAGGAAAGGCAGCCGCTAACATTGGCTTGCCGCAATTTGTTTTTGCAGGGGCGACCTGCTTTGTTGAAACTGTTGTCATATAATTTAAGTTTTGTTTTTCATTCTTACTTTAGTGCTTTTAATCCCTGCAAAAACAAACTGCAAGGCAAGCCCCGAACCGTTAGCGTTGGTGTAGTTTTTAAATTCTTGTTTTCATCTAAAAGAGCATCATGCTCCTTTATCAGATTTCTTAGATTTTCTATTTCCATAATAAGATGCTGCTAACAGCTTGTTTAATGCAAGCGGGCTGACCGCTTACGGTTTTAAATTTTGTTGGGCCTTTTTTATTCAACCTAAAATTACTATTTTATTCGCTTAGATAGTTCTCTGATGTAGTACCCACTTTTTCTCCTGGGCCTTTTGTCTTTGCTTCCAGGTGGCCTGCCTAAAGGTATTCCTTTTTGTTTTTTGGCAGCAAGTGCAGCTCGGGTGCGCTCACTAATAAGTGCTCGCTCAAACTGCGTGAAGGCGGCCAGTATAGTTAGTTGCAACTGCCCGGTAGCCGATTTAAAATCTATGCTGTCTGTTACGGATATAAAATTTATTCCTTTATCGGTTATCTCTTTTATTTCAGTAAGTAGCTCGGTGGTGCTCCGTGCCCACCGGTCCAGTTTATATATCAGTACGGCATCAAAAACCTTTGCGCGTATTTGGCGTAGTACTTCTTGCTTTACCGGTCGGGTTTTTCGTGTTGTTTCTGTTTCAGTAAATACTACATACTTCCATTGTTTTTGGCTGCAATACTTCTTTAGTATTTTTTCTTGAGCATCTGTATTTTGCTCATGCGTGCTTACTCGGCAGTATATGGCTACTTTCATATTTGTTTATTTTAATGTATTAATAGGGGCTAAAAAGTATTCTTTGATTAAAATACACTCTACGCTATTTGGGTACTGCTGTTGCCATATATCGGCACAGCAAGCCATTACAAAGGTTTGCACATGGTTAAGCGATACGGTAACTGTTTTTAGTTTTTTGGTTGAACTATTAGTTTTAACTCGTTTGAGCACTTTAGCTACTTTGGGCAGAAGCATTTGTATTTCTACTTTCATAAAATCGGTTACTACTACATGTTCATAGTTGAGGTTATAGCAGTATTGCAAAATAGTGCCTATGGCTTCTATGCCCGGTTTATTTAATTTCAGTTTCATATAGATCTTAGCCAATTGTTTATGGCCATTTTTTCGTTGATGTGTATAGGGTAAATCAATTTGCCTCTATTCCATTCCGCCAATAGTTTACCCCGGCTGTTATCATACAGGCGAACACGATGGCACTTGTGCCCGTGTGTATTGTACACATAAGCCAGGGCATCTTTATCGTTTTCAAAACAATCTCCGTTGTGTGCTGCTGCATATTTTTTATTTTCAATATCGCACCGGTAGGTGAATCTTTGGAACACTTCACCGGTAGTGGGGTTTACCCGTTGGTACTGCGGCAAAAATTCGCATAGGAGCGTGTATGGTGCCACTTGCTTGCCGTTGGCGGTTTTTGTTTTCGCGTTCATGTTTCGCGGTGTTTGGTTTGTTTTTTTCGTGCGCTGTAGAGTGTATTCTTCTTAGTGTAGTTACTCCTAAGAAATACTAAGAATCTAAGTAACTAAGTAACTAAGAAATCGGCACTATGTGCCGTAATTCCTTTCAGAAAAATCAAATTTTTTCCTCCTCTCATCAGGCGGCTTTTTTAGCGGCTTGTGCTCCCTGCTCAGGTACAGAGCAAGGAGCCGCAAGGCCGGGTGATAAAAAAAGCACCTCATCTACAATCCGCAGCTTTTGCGTGCCGGTGCTGCGGTCGTAGAAAAAGGTGCCTATGCCTGTATCGCGCTTTACTGTTGTGGTGCGATAGCTTTTTTTAACTTCATACTCGCGCACATTTACTACTATGAGGTTGGCTTTTATCAAACGCTTTTTGCGGTAGCAGAATCCGTTTTTTCGGGCATAACCAAGCCGGTTACTCATGTGCTCTACGCTTAAATGGGTATCGGCCTTGTAGTAGTATTTTCGTTCTTTCTTTTTGGCATAGAGCATAAACCACTCGTGGTCGTAGTCAAATGTGCCGGGGGGCAAACTGCAAAACATATCACGCTGGTACCGGTGCAGTGCCTCATGGTCTATGCGGTCGGATACGGACGTTAAGTGGTCGCGGAGTAAGGCATCATTAGCTACATTGGCTCGTTGGCTTTGCTCAAAAAATTGCTTTTCTGTTTGCCAAAAAAATTCGTCTAAAACTATTTCTACGGTTTGGGTGTGGGATAGCGTAAATTCATATACTTTTTTTCGTCCATCTAATTGGTACAGTTTATTAAATTCTTTCCAGTCTGCCAGGTAAATGCAGTTATCTTTTACGGTAGCCAGTTTGTGCTTAATCCATTCGTGTATCCATTTGTTAATAGTTTTAATGTGTGTGCCTTTGAACCCAAGCTGCTGCTGTAGCTGCTGTAGTGTTTGTTTATCTTGCTTAAATCTTCCTTCGGTATAAATTGCTTTTGCGTGCAGCCATGTGCATATCATACGCCTTTGGTGGCGGTGTTCGTTCGCTGCTAAGTAGAGCAATGAACTGTGTAAGCGTATGACTGCAATTTGTTGCACGGCTATGACTTCAATTTGTTTTTTGAAAAGAAGCCCAACGGCACATCGCCAAATTTTTTAGCTACCAGGTACCCGATGTGGTAGTAGGTGGTGGCAAAATTTTCTTCGGTACTGTATATCAAAAACTCTACGTATGGCTCACCTAATCGCACGCTGTTTTCTTCGGTATGCACAAAATGAAAATCATCTGTGCAGCGTTGTAGTACTTCGCGCATATCTGCCGCCTGTGCTTCGCTCACCATCAGGTGCAGCGGGTTGTTTTGTAAAAATTCTTTACCTGTCATGTTTGAATTATTTTTTTAATGAATTGAAAAGCAAAGGAGTTGAACAACAGGTGAACGCTAAGCGATGCACCGAGGCCGTAGTATTGGTAGCCGTACCCCATCAGCACGCTAACTGCTACCAGTAGCAGCATATACCACCACGGATATTTGGCTGTAAAAAAATAGCCGTGCAACAGCACAAACAGCAAAGCGGTGAGCCATACCCCTGCATACGCTTGAAGCCATACGCGAAAAACTAACTCCTCAGCAATAATGCACAGCGTGTATTGAACGGTGCCCGGGTGCAGTTGTATTTGTACCTTACTCATACTACTGCATTGGGTACGGTTTGAAAAATGGTAATTCGTTCAAAGTCGTTTACCTGAAACTCGGCACGCTGTGTAGCGCGTAATTGTTTAGCCAAGTTGGCCCGCTGTTTA
>Ga0116143_10002833_pt1 | contig 18207 bp, 15 predicted proteins | sample AD_UKC034_MetaG_FD_89745 | JGI IMG/M metagenome (GOLD analysis project Ga0116143, IMG submission 89745) | Active sludge microbial communities of municipal wastewater-treating anaerobic digesters from USA - AD_UKC034_MetaG | ecosystem: Engineered > Bioreactor > Anaerobic > Digestate | place: USA...
CTCCTGGCGCCGTAGGGCCTGGGTTGATCGAAGGAGAAATCCCGCCACAGGCGGGACCTACCCTGATTATCAGCCTTCAGCGCTGAGGGCGCAGGGGAAAAAGGATCGTCATTGCGAGGAATCACGCCGAAGGCGTGATGTCGTGGCAATCTCCCAGACCCTTTTCTCCGCGTACTCTGCCCTTCGGCTGCCTCAGGGCAAGCTCTCCTGCGCGAGATCACGTTTCATACAAGAAGTAAGATCGAATAGACACGACTCACCCCTGGTCTTTCACTTCTCACTTTTTACTTTTCACTGTCGTGTGGGAGCGGCGCCCCGCCGCGATCATCTGACACACGATGAAGGAAAACTCAGTCGCCAGGGATCAGATCCGGAATGATCATCCATTCCACCTCCCAGAGCTGGCGGTCGCGCTGAATCAGACACACCACGCAGCCAGGCTCAAAGGAAAGCAGAGGCTGGTCCGCTTCAGCACCAAGGAGTACTCGTACCAGGCGGTCCAAAAATGGAAGGTGGCCGACAATCATCGTATCGTGAACAGCGGCCATCGCTTCCATGAGCATTGGTTCAACAGAGTCTTCTGGTGCCAGCCCGCTTCGGCCGATGATTCCCTGCTTTGCGGGGATGACTTCACCCAAAAGGCGTGCGGTCTGAGCAGCTCTTATTTTCTCGCTGTGAAGAATCACACCCAGGCTCAGACCTGCCCCGGCCAGAAAGGCGCCTACTTGTTTTACATCCCGGCGGCCCTTATCACTTAAGGGACGCTCCCGGTTTACGGTCTCCGGAACCGGCTCTCCGTGCCGCACCAGGTACAACCTTCGATCACGCTTCGGATGTGCCTGCAGCTCCGAAGTCCCAGAGCCAGCTGCCGATACCTGCTCCTGAATCAGATAACACTGTTCCGAGAGAATCATATAAGGGGGGATTGGATCAAGGAGCTGCATACCGAGAAGGTGATCGTCGGTCCAGATTACCTTCCCTTCGATAGCCAACGAACTTCCGTCATGAAGGGTAATGGACGCGCCGATCCATTCGGAGAGCTTGATCTTGTCCGGGTTGAGGAATCTGATTCCCCGTCGAGAAATGTCCACGACCTCAAACGATCGCTCACCAATCCGGAGGCGACAGCGAGCCGCGTCCGGACTGGTTACCCGGTAGCACCTTCGTCGCTCTGGTGGTCGATAGTTATCAGGAGCCACACTGTTGCCTCTCTGTGACAATACCGTCAAGCCCAAATAGGCTGCCTGACGTGCCCTTATTTGATCGTAGTCCCTTTACCGCATACCGGGCAGTCGGGATCCTTATCTACCTCGATGCGGTGAAACTCGCTGGTCATCCCATTCCAGAGAAGAATTGCATTCTTCAGGTTCGTTCCAACGCCAGTGAGATACTTTAATACCTCATGTGCCTCGAGAGCGCCCAAGATACCGGCGGTGACACCCACGACAGGAAACTGTTCAGGAGTTGGCGGAATATCCGGTATCTTGCATCGCAGACAGGGTGTGTGGGGCGGATGAATGAAAGCAAGCTGGCCGGCAAAGCCTTCTATGCCGGCATGTACAAACGGAATTCCTTTGGCTACTGCATAGTCGTTAATGACGTAGCGGGCCTCAAAATTGTCCATGCAGTCAACGATAATGTCGGAATCCCCCACCAGGTGTTCGATTGAGTCTCGATTGATTTCTTCAGAAAGACACTCCACCCTGACATGATGATTCATGCGTTTAAGGGTGCAGGCTGCAGCATCTACCTTGAGAATATCAATGTCGTCATCATCAAAGAGAATCTGCCGGTTTAAATTGGAGAGCTCTACGCGCCCGCGGTCACAGATCCTCAACCTGCCCACACCTGCGACAGCCAGGTACATCGACACCGGACCACCCAGTCCGCCGACACCGGCAACAAAGACGGTAGCGCTTTTGATCCTTGTCTGTCCCTGCTCGCCCCAGTTGCTGAATATTATTTGGCGATGATACCGAAGGCGCTCATCCTCTGACAAAACATCTACTCTAGCGGCCATAGTATAGAACCCTCTCTCAGTATGACGAACTCAAAAAATAGTTACACGTTAATCCCGGGAGACACGGCATTCCAACGCTTGAAACGATTCAAGCAGCTGAAACGGTCGGAACGGTTCAGGCAACCGCTCCCTGGCTCATCAGGTAGCTTTGAATAAACTTGTCAATGTCTCCATCCATTACCGCATCTACGTTCCCGATCTCAAGTCCGGTGCGATGATCTTTTACCAGCCGGTATGGGTGCATGATGTAGGAACGGATCTGGCTGCCCCAGGCGATATCCTTTTTCGACGCATTCACTTCATCCATTTTCTCGTTTCGCTCTTTGATCTGCCTCTCATAGAGACGGGCTTTCAGGATCTTCATGGCCATCGCCCGGTTCTTGTGCTGCGAACGTTCGTTCTGGCACTGAACCACAATTCCGGTTGGAATATGGGTAATGCGAACCGCCGAATCAGTCTTGTTGACATGCTGTCCGCCGGCCCCACTGGAGCGATACGTATCAATGCGCAGATCCACCTCATTGATCTCAACAGCCACCTCGTCTTCGATATCAGGGTATACAAATACCGAGGCAAATGACGTATGTCTCCGTCGGCTCGCATCAAAGGGAGAAATCCGCACCAGCCGGTGAACACCGATCTCTGCTTTGAGAAATCCGTAGGCATATCGGCCCGACACAGTAAAGGTCACGCTCTTGATTCCGGCCTCTTCTCCTGGCAGCGTATCAATCACCTCTGTTCGAAAATCATTTCTTTCCGCCCAGCGCAGATACATGCGAAACAGCATGGATGCCCAGTCCTGAGACTCTGTTCCTCCCGCACCGGAGTGAATATCCACGATCGCATCGCTATGGTCCTCATCACCCTGAAGCATGTGGGCCATCTCAAGACCATGAATGCCCTGTTCAATCTCTTTGAGGTTTCCTTCCACCTCCAGCGCAGTTTTCTCGTCCTGTTCTTCAACAGCTAACTCGAGGAGAACGATGCTGTCCTCCAGGGCTTTCTGCTGGCCCTTCCAGGCATCGATGTCTGTTTGAAGTGCCTTTCGCTTCTTGAGAATCTGCTGCGACTGATCGCTGTTTTCCCAGAACTCAGTCTTGCTGAGCTCCGTTTCCAGTTCATGTAATCGGTTTACTTTACCATCGATATCAAAGATAACTCCGGAGTGAGTCCATCCTTGTTTCCAATGCTTTCAACTTGTCGGCTAAACCTGGTATCATAGCAACCTCCTTGCTCAATAATGATCAACACTCTGTACTGTAAAAGTGAAATAGTCTGGTCTTCAGAATGGGAAACTATATGGCACTGACCAGGCGCGTCACCTGGCGTGAAATGAAGACGGTGTTACCGAACACCGCACCCAGCGGGTAAGAAAAGAGACGATCACCAACCAGTCTCTGCCGGCATTGGCCGCAGAGGGATCACTTGACCTTTTTATAAATAAGCTCATCTTTCTTGACCATCCCGAGTTCATCCCGGGCAATTTTTTCGATGCGTTGCGGATCATTCTTCAGAAGCTCGATTTCCTTTCTGAGTTGATCGTTTTCTTTCTGCATGGTCTCGGTAGCACTTATGATCATTGCCAGTTCGGCCTTCAGTTTCTGCCGATAGAGAAGACCTCTATCACCAAAGACAAAAAAACAACCCATCAGCAGAACAATGCAAACCAGAATAGTGTAGTAAGTAAAACGACCCTTACCTTTCTTCATACATACAGCCTTGTGAGAGTTGTTTTGATGCTTTTCTCACACTATACTGAAAGAAATCAGAATTCTCAAGAGTATAATGTACAGTATAGAGTGAGGAATTGAGAGTGAAAAGAAAAAGTATACGCTCTCACTGCCAGCCCGTGAGCTCGCGCAGGGACGCAGGGAAGAATCTCAGTCCCTCAGCGCGAAAGCATGGGTGGGCACCAGGGAAGGATCTCCTTACTCCTTACTCCTTACTCCTTACTCCTTACTCCTTACGGTCACTTGCTGGTAAAAGCCGGCTTGCGCTTTTCCAGAAAGGCACTCATGCCCTCTTTCTGATCTTCATGAGAAAAACAGAGTGCGAAAGCATTGCGCTCGAATTCCGATCCGGTATTCAGATCAACATTGATACCGGCATTGATGGCTGCCTTTGCCAGCCGTACCGAGAGCGCTCCTTTGCTGGCGATCTTGGCGGCGATCTTCTTCACTTCTTCAAGCAGCGTCTCCGCCGGGAACACCTTATTCACAAGACCCAGCTCCTTGGCTTCCTGGCTGCCGATCATGTCCCCGGTAAAAATCAGCTCCTTGGCCCGGGCCATACCGATTAGGCGAGGCAGCCGCTGCGTTCCACCAAATCCAGGAATGATTCCCAGGTTGATTTCCGGCTGTCCGAACTGAGCTTTTTCTGAGGCGATGACAAAATCACAAGCCATAGCCAGCTCAACGCCGCCGCCCAGGGCAAACCCATTGACTGCGGCGATGATCGGCTTCTCGAATTTTGCCATAGCGCCAAACAACAGGTGACCGGTCTCGGAAAACCGGCGAGCCTCAGCAGCGGATAATGGAATCATTGCCTTGATATCAGCGCCGGCAACGAATGCTTTGCCTTCCCCGGTCAGGACAACGATCCGCACATCATCGTTGCAATCCAAGGTCTGGAAGGCAGCAATAAGCTCCTGAAGGGTTTCCTGGTTGAGTGCATTCATTGCAGCCGGGCGGTTCACCTTCAGTATCGCCATCCCCTCCTGAATCTCTACCAACAGATTCTTGTAGTCCATTGTTCCTCCTTGCCTTGGAGGCTGAGTCTGACTGCAGCCTGCCCTTCGACCCAGCCTGCGAAAAAAGGGGCGATTCCTCTGGACAGAACCGCCCCTGCTCATGTCAGTTATTTGCTGTAATCATAAAACCCCTTGCCGCTCTTCCTACCCAAAAATCCAGCATCCACATACTGGCGCAGCAGCGGACAGGGCCGGTACTTCGGATCACCAAAGCCGTTATACAGCACTTCCATGATCGCCAGCACGGTATCCAGACCGATAAAATCAGCCAGTTCGAACGGGCCCATGGGATGGTTAAACGACAGCTTGGCTACTTTATCGATAGTCTCTACTGTCCCGACCCCTTCATAGAGCGTGTAAATCGCTTCATTGAGGAAGGGGATGAGAATCCGGTTGGCGATAAAAGCTGGAAAATCTTTAGCCTCGCCAACAGTCTTCCCCATTTTCTCTGCCAGTGCCACGGTCGTCTTAAAGGTTTCCTCGGATGTAGCAATGCCTCGAATAATCTCCACGAGCTGCATGACCGGCACTGGATTCATGAAATGCATGCCAATGACCTTATCCGCACGCTTGGTCACTCCCCCGATCCGGGAAATGGAAATTGAGGACGTGTTGGTAGCGAGAATGACCTCGGGCCGACATACTGCATCGAGGTTCCTGAACAGCTCTTTTTTCAGATCCTCTCGTTCAACTGCAGCCTCGACGACGAAATCGGCATCCTTGGCATCGTCAATCGACACCGAGCCCTTGATCCTGCCGACGATCTGATTCTGCTCGTCAGCGGTCATCTTGCCTTTTTCGACTTTCTTGCTTAAATTTTTGGTAATCGTGCTCATCCCGCGCTGAACAAATTCATCTTTAATGTCGTTCATAATCACGGAATAGCCGGCTTGGGCAGCCACGAGGGCGATACCGTTGCCCATCTGTCCGGCACCGATCACGGCGATTGTTTTGATATCCATGGTTTCCTCCATTGTAGTGTTCGCCGTTGTCCGTTCACCGTTGTCCGACATGTTTAATCCCGTCGGTGAACGGTCAACGGATAACGGTTAACGTTTCTTACACGCGCTCGTAAATTGCAGCCATACCCTGCCCGCCACCGATGCACATGGTGGCCATGCCAAGGTTGTAGCCTTTGCGCTGCATTTCATTCATCAGGGTAACCGTCACCCGGGCTCCGGTACAGCCGATCGGATGTCCCAGAGAAATTCCGCTTCTGTACGGATTGACTTTATCAGTACCCACATTCATTTCCCTCATACAGGCGATTGCCTGGGAGGCAAATGCTTCGTTGAGTTCGATGACGTCGATATCGTTCATGGTAACACCGGCAAGCTTGAGCGCCTTTTTTACCGCCGGAACCGGGCCGACACCCATGTACGCCGGATCAATAGCACCGGAAGCAAACGAGCGCACTTTCACGATCGGCTTCAATCCCAACTCCCGGGCCTTCTCCATGCTCATCATCACCACCGCTGCAGCTGCATCGTTGATGCCCGAAGCATTCCCGGCAGTGACAGTGCCGTCTTTCTTGAACACCGTAGCGAGCTTGGCCATTTTATCCATGTTGGTATCCATCGGCCGTTCATCGGTATCGAACACAACCGGATCGCCCTTCTTCTGCGGCATCACGTAGGGCACGATCTCCTGTTTGAAGATACCGTTAGCGATAGCGGCTCTGGCTCGCTGATGACTCAGAACACCGAGTTCATCCTGTTCCTGGCGGGAGATGCCATAGAGTTCAGCAATATTCTCAGCGGTCACACCCATGTGGTAGCCGTACATGATTTCGTAAACACCGTCTACAACCATCATATCCGTCACTTGACCGTAACCCGTTACATCCATGCGGTATCCCCAGCGGGCCTTAGGCAGGGCATACGGAGTCTGACTCATGTTTTCCATGCCGCCGGCTACGATGACGTCACATTGACCAGCTGCGATGTACGCAGCGCCGATGGTAATCGCCTTCAATCCTGAGGCACACACTTTATTAATCGTAAACGCACTCGCCTCCTTGGAAACGCCAGCCTTGAGCATTGCCTGACGGGCAGTGTTCTGGCCCTGCATTGCCTGCAGAACATTTCCCATAATCACTTCATCAACCTGCACCGGAATAAGAGAGTCATCGTAATCATAGGCTTTCTTCTCCAGATCGATCATGCCTCGTCCCTTCAGTTTTTCCGGTTGCATATCCAGAAGCGCTGCCGAGGGGACCGGACGCAGACCTGATCTTTTCAGGGCATCCTTGATGACCAGGGTTCCTAACTGGACAACGGGAACGTCTTTTAACGATCCGCCAAACTGCCCGATCGCGGTGCGAACACCACCAACAATCACAACTTCTTTCATACAGTAACCTCCTTGCTGTTGATACGTGTCAATGAGAAAAGCAGTGAGCTTTACAAGCTTGAGTCGTTATTACGCAGAAAATTCAAAAATATCGCAGGAATAAAAAGCTGCAGGAATTTTACATTGTATCTCCTGGCATAAAATTGTCAAGGATATTCTTGATATCAGCGCAGTCAAATAAGCACCAGCCGATCAGACTGCTCTCATGCATCCATGCTCGTGGCAGCCGCGGATCTCGCCGGCATTTCCGTTCGTCGGCATCTTTTCAGTACTCGACCGGGTATATCCGAAGATTTTTTTGTGTTTTAGGATACAATACCATGCGTTTACCAAAGCACTTCCCCTTCTAAAAGCAGGTGCTCTGGAGACGGATCATGCGCTCAGGCTGAGATGACATGAACAGGCATCTCATCATGGATTACAACCAGAAGTCAAGAAATCATGAGCAATAACCTCCGCATTGTTGTACACACAATTTTACTCATTCTGATGTTTGTTCTCAGCGACACGGCAGTTCTGTCCGCAGATCAGCATCTTCAAAATACAGATCCTCAAGAGCTGCCGCTGACGATCTCTCTTCACGAACGGTTTGACGGCCTGAAGCGCCCCCCGTACAATTCAAGCACCAGATGCACGCCGATTTTTTTACAGAAAAGGGTTGCACCCCCTGTCATCCGGTCAACGACCGGAGAATGACTCCATACGCCTTTCCACCCGCTGTTCAGGAACAATCGCCCGATGGCTTTCGTCAAGCATACCACAGCCAGTGTATCGGCTGCCATCGTGACCCATCCCGTGCCGGCAATCGTAAGCCGCCCGTAACCTGCGCGAATGTCTCCGGCCTGCTGCCATCTCATCCTGGCTGAAGCCCGCCTGGTACGATTACTATCTGCACGCCCAACACGAACATGCTGCTGAGAAAAAGTGCGAAACCTGCCACCATGTCTACGATCAAACTCAGCAGAAGCTGGTGTATCAGAAGGGGGCCGAGGAATCGTGCCGTTCCTGTCACCGAGACGTTCCCGAAGAAAAGCGTCCTTCGTTCCGCACTGCCAGCCATACGAAGTGCGTAAATTGCCATCTAGAAAAATCCCGGGCCGGCCGCACCGCCGGTCCTTCAAGCATCACCGGCATGGGCACATGACAGCTCTGAGGAAGACAGCCTCGCCCAGGAGACCGCCCAGAAGCGGAAAGCGTTAACCGTTCACCGTTGATCCCGCGCTTCGCGGGATTCACCGACTGAGGAGTGCAAGGATGGTCTCTGTGGGGAATTGGAGTACTGAAATAACGGGATCGTTTTTAACGAATTACATCGGGAGGGAAGATTCATTATTTCATTATTCCCGTCTTTCTGCAGTGTTCCCGTTGAAAGCTATTGACAAAGATTATTTAGCCCGCTAGTATCTGGTGGAAACATGTGGGTGTTTCATCCGCTTTTCTTTTAATTTCAGTTTCTTATAACGGAGTAAAGTCGGTGGTGCACATCGTCGCAACCTTCTGGTAAGAGCGTTCTTCGCATCTGCCAGGGATCCGGGCATGAACGTTTCACCACTTCTTCCGTGTTTCTCGATAGGGTCCGGCAACAAGAAGCAGAATACGAAACCAGAAACGAGAATACAGGAGAGATAATGAACAAGCGATGTTGTATAACGATGCTGGCTTCGCTAGCAGGAATAATCTTCTTTCTATCGATCGAAGCAGGTACTGCTCCTGCCTCGACAACAGGCGAAAGTTCTCTTCAGACTGAACCAACTCTGGTTCTCTCCTTGGCCGATCGATTTGCGAACACGCAAAAGCCACCGGTGCCCTTTCATCACGAACAGCACGTCACCGTACTAAAGGACAAGTATAGAATTAAAGGTTGTACGACATGCCACCCAAAGAGTGATTCAGAAACGGTATCGTACCGATTTCCACCCGGACTCAAAGGCGATTCCAAGAGTGACTATGAGCAGGCATATCACAATGCCTGTCAGACCTGCCATCGCAGTATCAGCGCTATCGGATCCGAGAAACTGCCGCTTGCCTGCGCTGAATGCCACATCAAAGGGGCCAAGGTCCCAGCGGCAGCGTGGCCGGATGCTGGGTTTGATTATTACTCTCACGCTAACCATGTCTCGATCAGTCAGGGAGACTGTTCGGCCTGTCACCATACCGGAGATATGGTCTCATGCCGCGACTGCCACGGCAAGAAGGACGAAGGCGAAGCGATGCCCTATCGGGACGCGGCTCACATCTCTTGCCTGCGCTGCCATCTCGAATCCCCTGGTGCGCCAGCATCCTGTGGGAGCTGTCATGCCGAAAAGAAAAACTGGACCGCTATCGACATTGCGAACGCCGAACGACCGGATGTGGGTCAGCCAGATGCCACCTTCATTACCACGGATCAGGCGACCATGAAGGCTGTTCCTTTCAATCACGAACTGCATGAAGGGTTTGCCACCTCTTGTCGTACCTGCCACCATAAGACCATGAATGCCTGTGATGCCTGCCACACCATCGAGGGGTCACCTGATGGTGGAAATGTCACCCTGGCCACGGCTTTCCATAAGGCAGATAGTGCGCGAAGCTGTCTCGGCTGTCATAACGAACGTAAGGCGGTGCCGGAATGTGCCGGTTGTCACGCCACCATTTTAAACGATCCCATGAGTCAGAATACCTGCCGAGCCTGCCATCTGGGTGAGACTGCGGAACCTACGGTCGCCTCCCCTCCCGGCTCCAAACTGCTTCCGGAGGGAATCACCTATACAATGAAGATCGACAAGGTCAAGGTCCGCAACGACGCTTACGAAGCGGCACGCTTTCCTCACAGTCGACATATCAATACCCTGACTCGAATCTCGAACAGCAGCCCGCTTGCCAGATACTTTCACCGGGAAGCGATGACTCTGTGCTCTGGATGCCACCATCACAGCCCGCTGGAAGCGAAGCGTCCGGTGCCGCCCTGCAGCACCTGTCACCTTAACATCCAAAAACCGGGCGAAAAAGAGCCAGGCCTTCTCTACGCTTACCATCGTCAGTGTCTGGAATGTCATAGAAATATGAATGTGCAGCCCACGTCATGCACGGGATGCCACCCGAAAAAAGTAGCCAAGGAGCAGCCGAAACAGGAAAACTGAGAGCGGATGATTCGTCGCAGATAGACTCTGGGGAGGTATGCAAAGACAAACGACTGGATGCCCGCCGCAGTCGGGCACCCAGTACTTCTGAGAACAACAAAAACACTGCCCCTTAATGTCCATCAGCACTCGGCGTTGAACGGGCAGTCAATTTTGACGGGCTCGTAAGAATTCGACTTAGGGATGACGAAGTAATCCCGCGTGGCGCGGGACAGATGGTTGCGCATCAGTCACGCCGTTGGCGTGATTATCCCCCGCCGAGGGCGGGCCTTTTTACGATGACATCAATTTAGAATTTTGAATCTGGAATCTTGAATTCCTCACATTCATGAACGCAATGCCAATCATTATCGGTGCGTTGGTTTTCTTCAGTTTGGCGTACCGGTTCTACTACAGTTTCATTTCCGCCCGCGTCCTCACGCTGAGTGATTCAGTAACAACACCTGCTCATCGCCTGTACGACGGTCAGAATTACTACCCGATGACCAAGTGGGTACTATTCGGCCATCACTTTGCCGCGATCGCCGGTGCCGGCCCGCTGGTCGGTCCGGTGCTTGCAGCACAGTTCGGTTACTTTCCCGGCCTTATGTGGATGCTTGTCGGAGCGGTCCTGGCAGGCTCAGTGCACGATCTCGTCATACTCACTGCATCGGTGAGACACGACGGCATGTCACTGGCTGAAATAGCCAAGCGAGAAATAAGCGCTGTCAGCGGCACCATAACATCCTGCGCTGTCACCCTCATTCTCATCGTTGCTCTTGCCGGCTTGGGACTGGTCGTGATCAATGCCCTGGCGGAAAGTGCCTGGGGTACCTTTACCATTGCCGCCACCATACCCATTGCAATAGGTATGGGTATCTGGATGTTTCAGTTTCGCAAAGGCAAAACCGGCGAGGCCACGCTCATCGGCGTTGTTCTTCTCACCCTTGCGGTCATCTATGGCCGCTATATTCCCGAATCTCCCTTTGCCTCCTGGTTCACCTTTGATAAGAATACGCTTACCCTTCTGCTCGCCCTGTATGGGTTTGCCGCCTCGGTGCTTCCCGTATGGCTTCTGCTTTCTCCCCGGGACTACCTGAGCTCGATCATGAAACTCGGCGTCGTCGCCATGCTGGCAGTCGGTATCATCGTTGTTGCCCCCACGATGAAGATGCCGGCGTTTACTGTTTTTATTCACGGCGGCGGCCCGATCATTCCCGGAACGCTGTATCCGTATATGTTCATCACGATTGCCTGTGGCGCGATTTCCGGCTTCCACTCCCTGGTTAGCTCCGGAACAACACCGAAAATGCTGATGCAGGAGTCACACATCCGCGCTATTGCTGCGGGCTCCATGCTTGCCGAAGGCATTGTCAGTATTCTGGCATTGATAGCCGCCTGCAGCCTGCATCCACTCGACTATTTTCAAATCAATGTCCCGGTAGAGAAATTCCAGCAGGTGCTGCCAATCCTGCAGGGAATGGGCTTTATGGAAAGTGACCTGGTCCGCCTTTCGGAACAGGTAGGAGAAAACGTCGTCGGCAGAACCGGAGGCGCGGTTTCCCTGGCAGTCGGTATGGCGCAGATATTTTCGTCAATCCCCGGTCTCAGCAATCTGATGTCCTACTGGTATCACTTTGCCATCATGTTCGAAGCGCTCTTCATTCTCACTACCATCGATGCCGGCACCCGCATTGCCCGTTTTCTTCTCCAGGAAGGAGTCGGCCGCGCAATCAAGCCCTTTGCCCGAACTGACTGGCTGCCCGGCAACCTCATTGCCAGTCTGTTTGTCGTCAGCGCCTGGGGATATTTCATTTATACCGGCAGCGTCGCCACAATATGGCCAATGTTTGGCACCGCTAACCAGTTATTAGCAACACTGGCGTTTGCCGTCGGCACCTCCTATCTTATTAATACCGGCAAAGCGCGTTACATCTGGATTACCGTCATTCCCATGTGTTTCGTCGGAATTACGACGCTTATTGCCGGATTCAAGAACTTTGTCACCATCTACTATCCGCAACTCTTTGTCGATGCTACTCGCGTTCAGGGAATCATCAACCTTTTTCTTACCGGGATGATGATGCTTGCCGTCATTGTCGTGTTCGGTGACGCACTGCCGAAATGGTTAAGATCGTGGAAAGAGACACACCCAAGGGCAGCACGGAAAGAAGCCGGCCGGTTGGTCTGATCTTCGTGATAGATCAGTTGGATGAATCGTTGAACCGTTGAATTTCATTCATCACGAGATATAGCAAAAGGGTACGGTTAGCCCCCGCTGCACTCCCCGATATTGCTACATCGCCACAGTTTTGCTGCATCTTTTCGTATTGACCATCTTCTCATCACTGCGAGCGAAGCGCGCCAATCTCAGCTTGCTCATCTCGGATCGGGCCGAATTCCCCTTTGCTCCCTCTTTGCTTAAGCACCGCAGCTTCGCTCCATCCGGCCTACGTGTCTGAGATTTGAAAAAGTGCTGTTGACATTCAGTACAGTCGCTACGCTACTGAAAGATTATTTTGCGAGAAGCGTACGTGACAAGCAATTTCGGGCGGCAAAAAAGAAAAACTTCAAAAAGAGAAAAGGACAAGGGATTGGTGCACCCGGAGGTGCGATTCAGGCCCGGGTTGACGCCTCCGTCGGCTGTACAAAACACCTCCGGAAACGTCGCACCTGAGCATTCAAGGCGGGGTTATCAATAATCGTAATATGAGAAACTTATCGATCGCGAAGGAACGCAGGCAGGCCGGACCACGGTAACCGGTCGATAGACCACGACTGGAGCCGGATAGACGACCACCGTACGGGCTGGCCGCACCACGACCGGTACAGGAGGAGCTACACAGCCGTGATAATGGTGGTGATGATGATGACAATCATTGCTGCACAAGGCCCCTACAACGGCTCCGGCAACAACTCCCACGCCCAGAGCAATCGCACCAACACCATCGCAGTGATGGTGATGGTGATGACCAGCAAAGGATGGTTGTCCGGTAAGCGCTACAAGAGCAATCACCAGAACAGCAACCAGCAGTTTTTTCATTGGACAGTACTCCTTTCTTCTTTTTTTCTGCCCTTCCTGATTTCGGCGTCCCGTTGTCCCTTTCTCTTCTTCAGAGTCGCTAGGATCGTTAGCCCGGTTACAGGACTGTCACAGAAAGAGTACTATCCGATCAACATTGTCTTTTTCCGAACCCGGCACTGTTCAATTGTTTTCTGGAGCTGTTTCATGTGGAACGGCTTCTGGATCCAGGCATCGGGAATCATATCGGAATGTTCCTTTTGTGCATGAGCAATATCATAGCCGGTGGAAAGAATAATATAGATCTCCGGCTGCATTTCTTTAAGTCTTCGCATCGTTTCCCATCCGTCCATCTCCGGCATGGTCAGGTCAAGCAATACACATTGCACCTCTTCCGCGTGCTGACGGAATAGTTCCAATGCTTCCTGTCCGCTTGCGGCGGCGAACACCGCAAAGCCGCACTTATTCAGCGCTGCGATTATCACGGTTTGGAGCATTTCTTCATCGTCCACCAGCAGCACTGCGCCTTTGTCGTGTTGAGGATCTGGTTCACGAGCAGCTTCTGCCCTCTGTGGCACCTCTCGAAGATGGGCAGCCGGCAGCAGAATTCTGATACGGCAGCCTTGATCCGGTTCACTCGAAATAGAAATCGCTCCCCGGTACATCCGGACGATTCCCAGTATGATAGGAAGACCTAGCCCCCTGCCGGTAAACTTGGTGCTGAAAAAAGGATCAAACACATTATCCAGCGTCTCTTTACTCATGCCGATGCCCGTGTCCGATATCTCAAAACAGACGTATTCTCCCTTAGCGACCCGGTCACCGGTGACATTGCCGCTGAGATCCGGTTCATCATAGAAGCTCCTTGATACGCTGATACGTACAGTTCCGGACTGCGATCCGATTGCTTCCCAGGCGTTGGTAGCGAGATTCATCACGACCTGATGAATTTCCCCAGGATCAGCATCAATTGCATACGGTTCGGCAGGCACGTCAGCTTCGAGTGCGATACGGTCGGGCATCGCCGAGCGGATGAGCGGCACCAGTTCCTGGATTTCTTTACCCAAGTCAATCACCGAGCGATCTCCCCGGCTCTGGCCGATATAGGTGCTCATCAGCCGACTCAAGTCCGCCGCTCGCTTGCAAGCTGTCTGGGCTCCCTTAAGGTAGTGATCCAAGGCGGAATCATCTGCACACTTTGATCTGGCTATCTCCACACTGTTAATCACCACCGTAAGCAGATTATTGAAATGGTGCGCCACCCCACTCGCCATGATGATCAGGCTCTCGCGCTTCTGTGCTCGTTGCAGGCGTTCTTGGCTCTCCCGAAGCGTTTCCTCCGCTCGTTTTCGTTCCAGAGCACGGCCAATGACTTCGCCGGTCAACTGCAGCAGACACATGTTCTCTTCTGGCCAGGATGTCATTGAGTAAGCGGTGGCCAATCCGATCAGTCCCATGAGCTTTTTATCCGTCAGAATTGGCAAAGCGAGGAGCGATTTAACCTTATTGCCGGCGAGCAGCCTTCTCTCCAGGCACGCGCCCTCAGGGAGGTCCTGTCCTGAATAGATGTCCAGCGCCTCCCGTTTCTGCAGATGGGAGTAAAGCCAGGGAAATTCTCTTTCCAGGGAAACCCCGATAAGATCGGGCCATGGAGATTCTATTCCTTCTCTGCACCATTCCTGAAAATCGGTGACTGTTTTTGCATCCTCAGAGACCTGCAGCAGGCAGGTCCGATCGACAGTGGTACATTCCCCGATAGTTCGCAATGCGTTCCGAATCTTCGAGTTCAAATCACCCGGTTCGACAAAGGATGATGCCAGGCTGGAGAAAACTCGCTCGAGAGCCACCCGGCGCTCAAGAGTTTCTTCAGTTTCCTTGCGCTTAGTGATGTCCCGGCCGACCGAAAGAACCTCAATCACTCGACCACCCTTGCCGATAACGGGCGTATCCACATTCTGAATCCAGCGTACGCTTCCATCACCGGCAATAATCTGTATCTCGCTTGTTTGCGCCTCCGTGGATTGGATCAGAGACTGAATGTCATTTCTTCTCTTCTCCCGAATCTGCTCCGGAATGAGATCCAACAGTCTGCTTCCGAGCAAATCCTCTCGGCTTTTGCCGAAATACCGGCAGCATGCTTCGTTGACAAACATCAGGGTTGTCGTATCAGGTATCCAGCGGCATACCATTTCGGTTTGATTTTCCACCACGGAACGGTACAAACACTCAGCCTCCCGCAGCGCTCTGGTTCGCTGCTCCAGCAGCTCTTCAACCTGCAAAAGTGATCGTTCGCGACGTGCGTTTTCACACAACGCAATCAAGTATTCGGACTCAAATGGCTTGCGGACATAGGCGGCAATACCGCGCTTCATCCATTCCGCAGCAAACCGGGGATTTGTGTCTGCGGTGGTCATAATCATGACCGTTCGGGGAGCAGCATTGAGGAACTCGTCGAGCAGCTCATCGCCTTTTGCATCAGGAAGATGATAATCGAGCACGACCATTTCTGGATAGTGATTTTCAAAAAGAGTGCGGGCTTCAGCTCCGGTAGCTGCAGTCAGAACAGTATAGCCATGAGCCGTGAAAGCTCGCTGGAGCATCAACGCCTGAGTACGGCTGTCCTCCACAATAAGTATGGAAAGTGACTGGGCCGGCTGACTTCCCTGAATGAGCGTTCGCACTTGTTGAATAAACTGCTTCCCATTAATCGGGGACGACATAAATGCATTAGCGCCGAGATCAGTAGCAATCCGGTGCGCATCATCACCGGCAAACGTTGCAGAAACTACCAGAATTGGCGTGTCATTGAATGCCGCATAATCAAGAGAACGCAGCAGCCGACAGAACCGCCAGCCATCAATTCCCGGCATGTAGAGATCGGTGATAATGATCGACGGCTGTTTATCCGGGTTAAGGTTAGTCAGCGCACTTTCCGCGCTCTGATAGGACTGTACAGTGATACCGCTTTTTTTAAGAAGCTCGCTCATGATTGCGAGTTGTGTCACATCATCGTTGACGATAACCGCGGTTGCAGGTACTGACACTGATTTGCCTTTCAACAGCTTCTCTCCCTTCCGACACTCTCTGAATGCTCCTTTGCCCATGCGGCAGCTACTCCTGGCCTCCGGTAATGGGGTGCTGTGGACCGAATCCGGAATTTCGAGCCGCAAAAAGAGACTATCTCTTTTTATTAATGGCGTAATAATGGCGATTACGTCAAGGCTTACGGAAACATGCTGCTCTTCGAGAGAACCGCACGCCATCGTGGCTTGCAGTCCCGCCTTCTACCTTCTATAATTGAAGCGTTCGTGAACTTCACTTTCGCTTTCTCAGTACCAGCTGACACTGACATCTTCCGTTCTCTTCCAAAATCACGTATGGCAAAGCCGACCCGACTTACGAAAGATATGATCGAAGCTTATGTTACTCAGGGCTATTGGCAACCCGGGACTATTGCGGATACCCTCAGTAGACATAGTCGTCGATTCCCTGATAAAACCGCGGTCGTGGACTCGGGTACCAGAATAACTTGGTCTCGTCTGGAGGCAATCACCGACACCGTGGCGGTGCGCCTATTATCGAGCTATGCAGACCGCGATCAGGTTATCGCCGCTCAACTGCCGAATTCCATTAACAGTATTGTCTTCCTTCTGGCCTGCCAGAAGGCAGGCATCATTTCCTGCTTCGTGCCGCTTACCTTTCGCCATACTGAGGCAGCTGAGGTCCTTAAGCAGCTGAAGCCAACAACACTGATAACAGCCGGACACTATGAAGGTTTTGACTATCATTCTATGGCCCGTGCGGCACGCCGTACTATACCACAGCTCAAGCACCTAATGGTAGCCGGCGATGCTGCGGCCGCTGGGATCCCAAGATTTGAAGATCTCTACGCCTCTCCGGCACCGCTGACTGAGATCGAACAGCACCTGCCCCAATTCACCTTCGGGCTTTTTGAGATGTCCTCAGTGATGCTTGGGACTTCCACCACGACCGGTCTGCCTACCTTTGTTGAACATACTGGAGCATCTTCTCTCGCTGCAGGAAAGGGCCTTAACCAGAGAACCCACCTTACCCGCACCGACACCTCCGTTAATCTCTCTCCTCTCTCGGGAGCACCAGGCATGCAGAATTGGTGGGCCGCTTTCCTGCTTGGTGCCGCAACCTGCTTCCCGAATCCAGGCATTCCCGATCAGGCGCTCCAGATTATTCAGCAGGAAAATATCCGCTACCTTGCTCTCGAACCCGATCAACTCACCCGCATTCTCGAAGAAACCAATCTGAGTGCCTATGATCTGAGCTCGCTCAGGGTAATCAGAATCGATGCTGCCAGCCTCGACCCCGCTGTTATCCTGGAAGCCGAAGGCCGAATCGGCTCCACCGTTCTCATTGCGGCCGGCACTGAAGAGACGTATAGCTTTGCTCAATCCGACCTGGATGATCCTGATAAAAAACGCTTGAGCACTGTAGGCCGAGGATTCCCGGGAGATGAACTTAAGATTGTCAGTTCTTCTGGCGCCGTTCTGCCTCCGGGGAAGGCAGGCCGGCTGCTGGTCCGAGGCGCGACCACCAGCAGCGGCTACTTTCAGGATCTCGAGACGACTCTTGCCGCCTGGGGAACACTCGGTAATGAGGGATGGTATGCCCCTGGCTACACTGCCATGCTCGACTCTTCCGGATACCTCACCATCCTAAAATAGGTTCAAGGTTCCAGGTTCAAAGTTCAAGGATAAAGGAACCATGAAAGGTCTTCTTGATGCGTGAGGGGACAGCGAAGAAAAATCCCGAATCCGAAGTTCTACGCACTAAACAAATTCCAAATCCAAGAGCTCCAAGATTTTAACCTGGATTTGGGTATTGTTTAGGATTTCGAGCGTAGGATTTAGAACCTACTGACAATTCTTTTTCCATTTTTCCGCTATTTCAGTCTCACATTCTATGTGACGTTACCAATTTTGACCGTTGACGC
>Ga0116143_10002837_pt1 | contig 18187 bp, 9 predicted proteins | sample AD_UKC034_MetaG_FD_89745 | JGI IMG/M metagenome (GOLD analysis project Ga0116143, IMG submission 89745) | Active sludge microbial communities of municipal wastewater-treating anaerobic digesters from USA - AD_UKC034_MetaG | ecosystem: Engineered > Bioreactor > Anaerobic > Digestate | place: USA...
CAAATATTTGTTTTAGAGAACGACACCGATTGTAAATTTGTAATAGTCTAATCTTCGCAATTTCAATTGCTCGATTATACTAAACAAATTTATCATCGGCACTTTACATGTCGGCTCGACACAATTGGCTTCGCCGAGCTACGGTTCTAATTATTTCGCTCTCACCGCTTGAGCTGCCCGCCGTTTTGCCAAGCCTGCCCGCGGAGCATTGAATACTGTTTTGTCATTTTACAATTCTGATTTTAAAAAAATTAACGCACTAATTGGGATAAGTCTGGAGCGACCTTAATTTGTCGCACTAATTCGGACAAGTCAGGAGTAATTATAAAAGAAATTAACACGTAGTTTTTTGACAAATAATAATCAACAAATTTACAGCTCTTATAAAAGAGTTAGCGTGTAGTGTAATAAAGTCTGATGAAACCCGTTAGGATAATAAAAACACTTTATGAAATTTCCAATTACAGTACTTTTTATACTAGTAGTTATTGATGCATTTTCTAGTATTGAATTTTATAATTACAATGAAGAGCCAGTTTCTCGTTCTTATATTGAGTTTTCTTCTTTAAATCAAACAATACTCCGACAAAGCATAGAATCAAAAAAATATTTTGGTTTCAATAAAGAATTAAATGACACAACATTATTAAGAACAATTGACACGATTATTGTTAATCATAACAATAAAACAAAAAACATATTTAAAAACTCATATTTTGAAGGAAATAATTTCAACTATTCTTACAAAATACTTGGAAAGACTAATGAAAATTCCAAAAATTTACACTTTGTTGTTCTAAGCCAGCCTATAAACAAGGATATACTTAAAGGTAAATTATTACTAATTTACCTGCTTAACTTTAACGAACAATACCAATTAGTCTCTACTGCAATTATTGGAGAATATTACAAAGCTAGTAGTAAAGGAATGTATTATGATGAAATTAGACCAATATACTACAAAGCATCATCAGTTACAGACTTCTTTTTCAATCGAATTAAAATAATGGAAGAACAATCTATCAGCACATCAATTTACAGACCTTTAATCAAACGGATATTAGAGCCTAGAAAACCTTTTTTACAAACAATTGAACTACTTATAAAAGAAAATGGTGAAATTGAAGAAATTACATAACAGATAGAAACACCGACACGCTAACAACACCTATATACCATGCGGAGTTTTATGCGGGTAATACTGGCAGTCTAATTCCCGTTCCACCGATTAAGAGCATATCATAATCTTAAAAATTATTTATCAAATACAATGACCTTCCCCGAGCCAATGATTCCGGATTTGTCTATTATTCTGTAATAATAAACTCCGTTACTTATCGTATTTACCGGTATTTTATATTCCGTAGAGCTTATTCCTTTTATGTTCATTACTATTCTACCGTATAAATCATACAATTCAACATCATAAATATCAGAATCTACACTAAACATGATGTAATCTGCAGCAGGATTTGGAAAAACCTTAACTTTTTGATCTTCAAAGGCATCCGGTTTATATGTGACAACCTCATCCATTTTTCCAATCGTATTAAACACCTCGTTAGTAATTACAGCCGAGTTATAATCAAAGAAAATAGCAGCACTGTTTGTGATTACATCAAATAACTGGTTCCCGGATTGTTGTTCAATCTTAAATTTTACATAACCATGACTTTCAGGTTCATTTGACGTGCTATCAGGAAGGTTGATATTTTCAAATGTCCAACGTATAGTATTTAATCCAACAATATCAATATTGCAAGGATGACTTGAACTCATAAAATGGAAAGTTTCTATGTTCAGGTATTCAGAAATGATATCGTCAATAATTATCTTTTGTGCAGGTGCCGTACCGGTATTCTGAAAGCATATCTTATACTCAAGCATCGTGGTTGAATCAATGAAATGCTCACTGAATAAACCCTGGGGTATTACATATTTTTCATTGGGATCATAAGAAGCAACAATAATACTACAATCAATTTCTACGAAATCATCATTATCATCCGAAGGAACAACAGAAATCTGCCCTGTAGAATTGTTTGGACTTCCGCATAATTCAATACTTTCCTGAGGGTGACTGTTTCCCGGATGCCCGGGTCTTTGATCGGCTTCCAATCTTAATGTCATTCCCGTTGCCTGCCAACACATTTCTAAAATTTCTCCGCCTTCAAGCTGAAATGTTCCATATTCCATAAGAACATTATTCTGATACAAACGGTAATCAGAATATCCCTGCATATCTCCCTCAACAGGATCTCCTGTATTAGTAATAGTAAAACAAATAAGACTGTCTCCTACACATTCTCCTTCTACGGCAATACTGGAACGATCCCATTCCGTACTAATTTCACCACAAGGATCATCAGGATAAATATGTGCCTTTACACAGGCTGTTGCACCTAAAAATTCCGTATCACAAGTCGTATTCAATACAATATAAAAACTCCCTGATTCTCCTATTTCAACATTCCCTACATCAAAAGTAAGCATATTCTCTTCTTGTGATATTAGATCCCCACCTGAAATATATTCATAAAAATCATTGAGTTCTACTTTAATAGTAGTGTTTTCCGAAAATAGTGTACCATGGTTCTCATAGATGATTTGAGCATACGTATTATTACAAAGAACTACAACATTTTGCATAAGATTTATATCTACCTCTAAATCAGGACAATACGAATCTGCCACGTAAGCAAAGTCCAAACCAGAAATAGTATCTTCACTTTCGAAAGATACAGTATGGAATGATTCTTCTGGATATGACAAATCCCAAATCTCCGAATCAAACAAAGGTCTTACAGTATAGTTATCTTCTGTTGTATCAACTATTAAAATACTATATTGTCCCAAATTGTCAGATATACCATATCGAGGTCCCGGTTCAGCTTTTATTATCATATTTGACCAGGCAAAATCCTCTTCCTGATCATAGACATTGTTTTCATTTATATCAACAAAAACATTACCAGTCAAATACTTACCCGTATTAGGCTGTTGAAAAAAATCTATACTCCAGTTAAAAAGCGTCCCGTCATCTGCTCCCCAATTATCATAAACCCTCAAAGACCAAATACCATTGATGGGACATCCGATGAGGTCATTAAAACTAGTAGATGGCAAATAAGTATCTGCGGGAACTGTGCTACCAGAAAAACATATATCCTCTAAAAAAAAAGATGCATTCATCGCCCAACAATAATCGTAACCAATACCTGGGTTGCAATTATCGGAATGATTTGGCTCTCCAAAATAAGCATTGTTGCAACTGTAATACTCATGGATTATCGCTTGTTGACCGTTTGGGCATATAATATATAAATATAAATCTCCAATATATGAATGCTCTACATTTGCACAAATTTTTAAAAATGCGCCATCCTCAGTATTTATTATTTGATCCTCGCCATAACCGCTGACAATTATTGGAAACGACATGTCAATATGATCTTCAAGACATACTGTATCAAACGAAAAGAAATCCTGAGCTTTAATAAATAATGAAAAGCAAAAAAACATTGAGATTAAAAAAATTAATTTTTTCATAGCACTTATAATATTAGGCAGATTTAATTTTAACGTAATAATTTAATTAATGTTACCATAAATATTATTTTAATTTAAACAATTTTCTACATCAAAAAATTGTTTTAATTTTATAGCTTAAGTTTTGTTTATGAAAAATTTTAATCTGTACCTTTTCTTTTTATCTTTTTTACTTATTGTACCTGATTTAACTATAGCATCCGGAGATCCGGTTTTAACAGTAAGAACACTAAAAAGCCTTCCTGTTTTGGCCGGTGATGAAGTTACGGTAGTATGGAACTGTAAAAATGCAAAAAAACTGTATTGTTACGAACTAAGCGATAATGCTTTACCATTAAAAGGCTCTTTAAGTTTTAAACCGGAAACTAACATTACTCTGAATTTCGTAGCGGAAAAAGGCAAAAAGCAGAAAAAAAGAAAGTTATTTATTGAGGTACTTTATCCTGAGTTTGAAAAAGTAAACATTCCAAAATCAATTACTGACGAAGAAATTTCGAGTTTCAACTGGCTGGCAAAAAATGCTGATTACGTTCTCATTGAAGGTTTTGATGACAAATTTGACACTATGGGAAAATTACCGCTGATTTCTGAAAAAGATACTGCCATAAAAATTACTGCTGTTAATAAAAATGGGATACAGAGTACAACTATTGCTAAAGTATCGGTAACTCCTTATGAATACCTTAATTATCCGACAAGAGTCTCGAAAGGTTCAGAAATCAAAGTAAGCTGGGGTTATAAAAACACTGAGAATATAAAAATTGACGGAATAACGGATAATATGCCAGCTTCAGGGGATGTGAGAATAACGATGTATGAATCTAAAACCTTCAAATTGCATGTATATCGCAAGGATGGTACCTGGGAAATAAAAGATATTAAAATTGATGTTTACGAAAGTGAAATTAAAGAATTTACAGGAACTGCCAGATTTTTTGCCGGTGAAGAAGTTAGCTTGCTATGGGAAGTAAGAAATGCTGACTCGGTTACATTATCATGTACTCCCGACAAGCAGGCTCTAAAAGGTGTTTTCAGATATAAACCAGAGAAAACCGAAAATGTAATATTAACAGCATGGCTCAATGGAATACCGGATACTAGAGCACATAAAGTAGAATTGTTGAAACGCCGCTTTATTTCTTCCGAAAAACTAATAGGTCAGATACAATACGGACAGCGTTTGGATTACGAAATTTTTGCTGTAGATCTGGATGAATATCCGAAATTGATAAAACTGTTTGTACTGGTTGTTGATACAGCAGGAAACTTCGTCCATGGGCTTGCTCCGCCAAATATCAGCGAAACTGATGCAAAAAAATACTTTATGGGACTTACGGAAAGTTATATCAGTGGAAAATCCGCTGAAATTAATGATTTTAAAGTTGTCGAAATCGCAAAGAACACTGAAATGGCTAGAAATATATCAGTAGTTTTAGATTACAGCGGTTCTATGTGCGAATCAATTAAAGAACTCGAGAAATCGGTACTTTCTTTCATCAACAACAAAAGAGACATTGATTCAATAAGCATTGTTAAATTTGATTCGGATGTGCAGTTAGAGTCAAAACTTGACAAGGATAAAGCCATATTATCCAGACTATTTAAAATAAGCGGACTAAATGAATATGGTAAACTTACGGCTCTGTATGCTGCAATGGGCGAAGGATTGAACTCGGTCAAATCTTCGGAAATACCAACTGAAATGATTGTTTTTACCGATGGCTGGGAGAACTCGTCAATCGCATATTTGGGCTCATTACCGGTAACTGCACACGAAGTAGTAAAAATGGCTGAAAATAATAATGTAAGAATGAATATAATTTCATTTGGACCGGGTTGCAACGACAGACTTCTGGAACTTATGGCTCAATACTCAGGAGGATATCATTATAATATTCTCAACTCGGATGATATTAATGCAGTTTGGACAGAATTGCCGTTTTTAAATTCTAATTACTATATAATAAGCTTTAAACCGGGAGACATTTCCAAAATCAATGGAATAAGACTTAAATATAATGACAATACAGGTAATTCAAATGTCACAGGCAGAAATCTGTATATGAATACCCCAGTAGATTTTAACAGCCTCGAAAGTGGTGAATTTGCCTATTGGACATCATGCTCGAATTTGTATCAGAACAAAACACCTGTCGGATTGCCACAAGTGCTGGCTTTGTTCGACCTTAACGGTTCTATGTTAAAAGATGAGTATCAGGCTAGAGTTGATAATCTAAAAAAAATAATGGATTCAGACGAAGAGCTTTTTCTTGTTGTTTTTGGACACACAGACCAAAGTGATACCGAAGACTATAACCTTGAACTAAGCGAAAAGAGATGCAAGGCTGTTTCACAACATTTGATTGATGCAGGCATAAGCGAAGATAGAATAATTAATATCCCTTTAGGAGAAGAGTTCCCTGTTTGGAAAGATGAAGATGAAGGCTGGAAAGCTCAGGAGAATCGCAGAATTGAAACGCTGTTTGTAAAATAAGTACGACATTCAAGAGGTCAATCTGTTATCGGAAATAATTTAACATCTTCTGAAACTGTAAGATTGTATTTTTTCCCACAAATCAACGGAAGGTTGTCATCAATATGTCCGATCGGGAAATTATAACACACCGGATAATTATATTCAGCTGTATGTTCATTTATTATTTCGAAAGCATCTTTACCAAAAGGATTCGGGTTATCTTTCATGTCAGTAAATGCTCCGACTATTAAAGCTTTCAAATTATCTAATTTACCGGTCATCTTCAAGTTTATCATTATTCTGTCCAAGTGATACAAATACTCATTCAAATCTTCTATAAATAATATTTTACCGGTTGTGTCTATTTCAAACTTTGTTCCCTGCAAACTGTAAATTATGGACAGATTTCCACCAATTAGTTCTGCTTTAGCCTCTCCGCCCCTATTTAATTTGTGTCCTTCAATCTTATATTCGGGCAATCTACCGGCAAGTATATCAAATATATTTTTAACTGCTTCTGAGTTTTTTTGCTCATATATGGCTTTAGTCATTTGACCATGAATGCTACAAATTTTTAATTTATTTAAAGCCAAATGAAAATTTGTGATATCGCTAAATCCAATTAACCATTTTGGATTCTTAATAAATTTCGAAAAATCAATCCTATCAACTATTCGTATTGCTCCATAACCCCCTCTCGAACATAGAATTGCTGCAATTCCTTCATTGTCAAATGCTTCCTGCAAATCTTCCAGTCTTTCCTGATCTGTTCCGCCAAACTGAAAATGCTTATTTAAGCAAGAAGGAAATATTAAAGGAATATAGCCTAGCTCAGAAATATAGTCCGCTGAAAAATTAACAAAATCAACATTACTATAGCCTGAAGGACTAACAATTGCAATTTTATCGCCTTTTTTTAAAAAGTGAGGTACTATCATTTATTTTTGAATTAAAAATTTAGTAGAATATAATTCACTATCGGATTTTAGCTTTATGAAATACATCCCTGAAGGTAAGTCTTGCACCGAAATTGTATTTAATCCCTGACCAACTTCTGATTTGTAAACGATTTTTCCATCTGTAGAATATATTTCCAAAATAGAATTAGTTAAAAGAGGATTTTCAACGACACAATATGTTTCTGCCGGATTTGGATAGATGTTGAGATTATCATTTACACTAAACAATGGACTGGCTTGACCTGATTGATTAAGGAACATTACAGTGGCCATATCAAAATAATAATTTGAATTTCTGGAATTTACAATTAAATATGAGTTACCGCTATTATCAAGACAAAAACTTAAGGGCTCGTCGAGTTGCGATGTTGAACCGTTATAATATTGTGTCCACTGATGTTCACCTATGTTATTATATTTCACAATCATCGCTCCACCACCATTTGCAGCAGTATTGCGTGCTGTTATAAAAATATCTCCATCAACCGACTGCTTTATGCTTTCGTGAGTATCAACAGTTGAAAATCCCGATTTAGAGGTATGAGTTTGTAACCAGGTCTGATTTCCTTCAGAGTCATACTTTACAGTGATAGTATTTTGACCATTCATTCCATTTAAGTAAATATTTTCCGAGCCATCAACAATCATAGAATTAAAATAAGCCGGTAATGCTTCTGCCGGAACTTTCTTAGACCATAAAACTTCACCATCTGAATTGTATTTTATAAGCAAGGCATCCCACAAATTACTCTCCTCGTTTGCTTCATAACCACATACAAAAATAGAATTATCATTATTTGCAATTACATCAAATGCTACAGAAGAACGATTATCCAAGGTTCTGTAGTACTCATCAAAAATTTTCTCTCCATCCTTATCATAAACAACAACAGCTGTAAGATAAAAGTTTTCCCAATCAGTATAGTTTCCTGTAATTGCAACATTTTGCGTTACCGGATTAAAATGAATTTTTCTTAAATCAGCTCCATAAAACGAAGTTTGAGTCTTTTGCCAGATTTCTTCAAGATCAGAATCAGTTTTTATTAAAACAAAAGCTCTTTGACTAACAAGTCTGCTCGTACCACCAATATATAAATTCCCACTTTCTCCAATTACTATATCTGCACCACTATCGTCCAAATGAGCCGTCCCATCAAAAACATAAGTTTTAATCAGTTCACCATCGCTATTATATTTCAGACACATAATATCACTACCATTTGCCGATGAAGTGGTTGTGCCTACAACAATTAAATTATTGTCAGCATCAACAACTGCACTTGACGGTTTATCAGAATTTTCGGAATTACCGTATATTCTTGTCCATAAAACAGTTCCTGTATTAGTGTATTTAACAATAATTACATCTTCCTTTTCTGTAGAGTTAACAAAAACATGTCCCAGCGAATAAATATTACCCTGATTATCCAAAAATATATCAGTTCCATAAGTGCTATAGGAAGATGGGTTAATCACAGAAGTCCATTGAGCAAAAACACTAAAAGAAAGAAAAATACAAAACGAAATTAAGAAAATGTTTTTCATAGCTATTATAATATTTGTTTTTGCAAATATACTATATCTGAACAAAATGAAATCAATATTTGCACAATATGACTTATTAAAACCTCCAAAGTAAATACTTTAATGTTTTATAATAGATTTAAGTTCTGAGGTATAGTAAAATTGTTTTATTGCCAAATAATTTTTTTTATACTTCCCATTTATCAAAAAATAATTACTTTTGTGTATTCAAAAAGTATAATCTAAAATTTTAAAACTATGAAGACAAGAGTTATTTTATTTTCCTTGGTTGCAATTTTTGCAATAAGCTTTTCTGGCTGTAATTACACCATGAAATCTATGAAAACCCCTAACAATTATGTAGAATTCCAAAAAGAAGACTTCACATTTTCTGAACAACTTACTGGTGAAGGAGTTCAGACAAGAATTTTAGGGATTGACTGGGCACATCTTTTTAAAAGCGAGACTGCATCAATTGTTGAAGCAAACGCATTTAATATACCTGTAATAGGCAATTTACCTATGGGTGGTTCACAGGCATTTGCTATAAACGATTTAATGCAAAAGAATCCCGGCTATGACGTTGTTTTCTATCCTCAGTACGAAACACATATGACAGGAGTTCCATTGCTATATCAGAAAACTCACACTGTTGTTAAAGCAAAATTGGCAAAAATCAAATAGTTAAAACATAAATTTAAAAAGCCGAGCATTCATTTGTTCGGCTTTTTTTTTCAAATCAGTTCATCATTACAATTTATTGATAAACATTTTTTATCATTCTTTTTCCTGGCATTACTCTCCAATTTCATGTCTTTTTGTATCTTCGCAAAAAATTTTAGTTAAATGAATAAGTTTAAACGATATACTGTTACCTCTGCACTGCCTTATGCAAATGGTCCTGTGCATATTGGTCATCTTGCCGGCGTTTATGTGCCTGCCGATATTTATGCAAGATATCTGAGATTAAAAAATCAAGACGTTGTCTTTATTGGTGGATCAGACGAACATGGAGTCCCCATTACATTAAAAGCCAGAAAAGAAGGCGTTACTCCGCAACAAATCGTTGACAGATATCATGAAATTATAAAAAATTCATTTAAAGATTTTGGCATTTCATTCGATATTTATAGCAGAACGAGCAATAAAATACATCACCAAACTGCCTCTGATTTTTTTACAACTCTATATAATAAAGGAGAATTCATCGAAAAAACCAGTATGCAGTTTTTCGATGAAGCGGAAAACCAATTTTTAGCAGATCGCTACATTATGGGAACTTGTCCTAAATGCGGTGCCGAAGATGCTTATGGAGATCAGTGTGAAAAATGTGGGTCTTCGCTGAGTGCAGAAGAACTTATAAATCCCAGATCAGTAATTAGTGGGAACAAACCTATTTTAAAAGAGACCAAACATTGGTTTTTACCATTGGATAAATATGAATCAGAGCTTAAACAATGGATACTTAAAGACCATAAAGATTGGAAAGCAAATGTTTATGGTCAGTGTAAATCGTGGCTCGACTCAGGATTGTTTCCAAGGGCAGTAACGCGTGACCTCGACTGGGGAGTTAAAGTCCCACTTGAAGAAGCAAAGGATAAAGTTCTATATGTTTGGTTTGATGCACCAATTGGTTATATATCAGCTACACGTGAATTAACAAAAGACTGGGAAAAATACTGGAAAGATAAAGATACAAAATTGGTGCATTTCATAGGTAAAGATAATATTGTATTTCATTGCATCATATTTCCCTCAATGCTACGACACGAGGGTAGCTATATTTTACCGGATAATGTGCCGGCAAATGAGTTTTTAAACCTCGAAGGGGATAAAATCAGTACTTCTCGTAACTGGGCAGTTTGGTTACATGAATATCTAGAGGAATTTCCCGGACAACAGGATGTTTTGAGATATGTTTTATGTTCGAACGCACCCGAAACAAAAGACAATGACTTTACATGGAAAGATTTTCAGACAAAAAATAACAGCGAACTTGTTGCAATTATGGGGAACTTCATAAACCGTACAATGGTTCTGACTCATAAATACTATAATGGAATTGTACCAGAGCCTTTTAAAGACACTGAATATGAAAAAGAAATACGTTCGGAAATAAAGAGAATTAAACATAGTATCGAAAAAAATATTGAAAACTATAAATTCAGAGAGGCCTTAAAAGAAGTCATGAATATTACCCGCTTAGGCAACAAATATCTGGCAGATACAGAGCCCTGGAAATTAATAAAAACAGATGAAGACAGATTAAAAACAGTTCTTTACTATTCTATTCAAATTTCAGCTATATCTGCCGTATTATCAGAACCATTTTTGCCATTTACTGCTGAAAAACTTCTAAAAATGCTGGATATAGATAAACCCGAATGGGATAAGGCAGAGGATTTTGACCTAATAAAAAGCGGGCATAAACTTAACTCTGCAGAATTACTTTTCAGCCTTATCGAAGATGATAAAATTGAAATACAAATTCAAAAATTATTAAGATCAAAAGAAATGAATGAGCTTGAGAAAAAAACCGTCTTACCACAAAAGGACACTATTAGTTACGATGATTTTATAAAACAGGATATACGCATTTCAACAATACTTGAAGCTGAAAAAGTGCCAAAAGCAGACAAATTACTAAAACTACTTGTTGATACGGGGATTGACAAACGTACAATAGTTTCAGGCATAGCAAAATACTACAGACCTGAAGAAATCATTGGGAAACAAGTATGTGTACTTGTTAATTTAGCTCCTAGAAATTTAAGAGGAATAGAATCGAACGGAATGATATTAATGGCTGAAGATAAAGACGGTAGTCTAAAATTTATCAGCCCCGAAAATGCTTGTGGTAATGGCTCTGTAATTAGTTAATTTACGTTTTCTATATTTTCGTGAAACAAATATTTTTGATTTCTTTTCTCGACATATTAAAATATTTAATAAAATTGCATTTAAATAACATTAATGATTAGCATTATTAATTAAAATACCACGCGAAATTTAAAATGAAACTTTTGACATTAATCCGTCATGCAAAATCAGACCATGACAATGATTTATCAGATTTTGATCGTCCTTTGAGCGAAAGAGGTAAAACTGATGCTCCAAAAATTGGAGATTATATTGCCAATAATTTGACAAAACCTGATTTAATAATTTCTAGTCCTTCAGTCAGAACGGCTACAACAGCAGAAATTATTGCAAAAAAAACAGGATATCCCGCTGATAAAATTCATTATATTGATGAATTATATTTATGTAGTGTTCCTGAGTATTTTGAAATAATCATTAAACAGAATCCCAAGAATCACCATATTTGTATAATTAGTCATAATCCTGGAACAACAGCATTGGCCAATCTACTAACCAACGAAGATATTGACAATATTCCGACCTGTGGAGTTGCCCATATTGAGCTGGATTTGTTCAAATGGGATGATATAGAACCGGGTATTGGAAAATTAAAACAATTTATCGTTCCCAAAAAGTTATAAGTAGCGAAAAAACTTTTCCTAAAATTGATTTACTTTTCTCAAAATCCTTCGTCATAGTAATAAATTTTTAAGTAACTTTCGGGAATAGTTTAAACTTAGATTTATGAGAAAGCTGTTTTTACTTCTATTCGTATTGTCATTAAGTATTTTTGGGATATCCCAAAATAATTATAAATCTGTTGAGCCCCAACCACTGAGTCATCAAGACGAACAACTTCTGTTGAGTTTACCCGATTTAATTATGCCTGAATCGTATAAAAGTAAATCTATACCATATAAAGTTGATCATTCAGAAAGTCCACACTTTCGTGATATGTTTGCACAATCCGGCATGAGTTGTGGGCAAGCCTCATCAACAGGAATTTGCTTTACATACGAGATGAATGCTGCACGCGATCTTAATGCTGATGTAAATTCACATTTGTACCCCACCGGCTTTGTATATAATTGGGATGCCGGAGATTGGGGCAGTAGTGGAGTAAGTTATTACCATACTCTAGAAGTATTAAGAATGGTAGGAACGCCAAATCAGGAAGAATATGGTGGAACTATTGACGCCGGAGGCAATTTAAGATGGATGACCGGTTACAATCTTTACTACAGTGCAATGCATAACAGAATAAGTCATGCATATAAAATAAATGTCGGGGACGAAAACGGGCTTTTAATTTTAAAGAATTGGATGAACGATCATTTGACCGGAGATGAGGACGGAGGTTGTGCAATTTTTTATTCTACTGTTCCATATCCGGATGCAACTTTACCTGCGGGAACCGAAGATGCCGGCAAGCAAGTAATAACCAGCTTAAGTGCAAGCACATCCCATTCCATGGCTATACTGGGTTACAACGACTCTATTCGCTATGATTATAACGGTGATGGGCAATATACTAATAATATAGACATTACTGGAGATGGACAAGTTACAATGGCTGACTGGGAAATTGGTGGTATAAAAATGTGTAATACATACAGCGGAGGACCAACGTGGGCTGATGGAGGCTTTTGTTATATTATGTATAAAGCAATTGCTACGGGAGCTTTCTGGCATGACGTAGTTCATGTAATGACTGTAAATCCGACTTATAATCCATTACTCACTGCAAAAGTAAACATTACTTATTCGAATAGAAAAAGAATAAAAGTTTATGCCGGAATTGCAACCAATCCATCTGCAAGTGTTCCTGAATATGTAATTGATTTTCCTATTCTTGATTATCAGGGAGGTGACAGGCCTATGACAGGAGGATCCACCGAAATTGACAAAACCATAGAATTCGGTTTAGATCTCACTCCACTCCTAAACATGATAAATCCAAACGCCGAAGCGAAATATTTTATTCAAGTTTATGAAAATGATGCTGATGGTTGGGGTACAGGAACTCTCAACTCGTTTTCTTTAATTAATTACAGTTCGGGCTCTCCTACAGAAACAGTTTGCACAGAACCTGCCCAAACAATCCCTCAAAACGGAATTGCAACTTTGAGTATTATTAGTTCTGAAAATTACGACCCTGTTGAAATTACGACAACCGAATTGTCAACCGGAGCTATTATGAGTCCTTTCTCACAGCAACTCACTGCCGAGGGTGGTACAGAGCCATATACCTGGAGTTTTGATATGGATTTCAACATTTCCGAATCTATATCTTCATTCCCCGCAGGAGGAACCAGTTTAACAGGCTCGGGTTTTATCGCAGTACCACTAGGCTTTGATTTTAATTATTATGGAAATGCCTATAATACAATGTATGTAAGTAACACAGGCTTGGTAGTATTCGAAAGCGGATTTAGTCCTAGCCTACCTTACTTGTCTGGTCACGATGAAATTGTTTTTATACATACACGTTGTATTGCTCCTCTTTATTGCAGTTCTCTAATTTCATCATTAAAAACTATTTCAGAAGCAGGATATAAAACAATAATATGGGATAATGCAACCATAGATTTTTCTATGACTATTTTTGATGACGGAAAAATTAGTTTTGCTTATGACAATTCTGTTCTAACTAATTTAATTGAATATTCTTGCGGGGTATCTAATGGAGATGAAAAAAACTTTCAAAAATTACATTTCGACAATCCTAATTCAATAAGCCCCGGATTTACATATACACTTATTCCATTCGAAATTCCTGAAGAGTTTGAAATAAGTAAAAATGGTCTTCTTACAGGTTTTCCAACAGTTACGTATTTAGCTGAAGATTTTCATTTTAAGGTTATTGACAATAACGGACTGACAGATAAAAAAACTTTGCCATTTGTTACAGACGGATTGATTTTGAGTTTTGAAACCCATACTCCCGACGATAACATTATAGAATATGCTGAAACGGTTACTCTGGATGTTACGGCAACTAACCCACTTGTTTCTCCGGTTACTGGAATTGAAATTGTTGTTAGTACTTCAGACCCTTATATCACGATAACGGATAATACTGCTGTTTGTCCGGATTTGAATGCCGGCAATTTTTCTTTGATTCCTGATGCCTTTAGTTTTAATGTCAGCCCATTGATTCCTGACAATTATAGTTTTCAGCTGAATTTTACTGTATCTTCTGATCAAGACACATGGCAGTATTATTTTAATTTCAATGCTTTTGCACCTCATATAGAACATGGAGAACCCACTGTTGATGACGGGAATGATAATATTCTTGCTGTAAATGAGACTGCAGATATAATCTTAGCAATGACAAACACAGGAGGTTCTGATGTTCATAATCTTGTAATAACGGCTTCAACAACTGATGAATATATTACAATTAATGAAGCAATTCAGAATATTACAGCTTTAGAGCCTACCGAATTCGAAAATGTAGTATTTAATATTACTTCAGCTGATGATGTCCCAAATCAACATATTGCAATAGTTAATATAGAAATTGCCGGAGATAACGGGTTTTTACAAAATTTACAGATTGAGCTTGTAATACATACAGCCATTATAACGGTTTTAAGCAATTTCGTAAATGACGGAGATAATAATTGTCTGGATCCTGGAGAAACCTCTGACGTAATTTTTACTGTTAAGAATATAGGTTTGGTTGAGGCGACAAATCTGACAATAACTCTGACTACCGAAGATCCTCTAATAACAATAAATACAGCACCTATTGCAATTAGTGAGTTAAATGCTGGCAACAGTGAGCCTTTAACCTTTAATATAAGCGTTGACCCAGACTGCGATATGGCTCATTTCACCGAATTGCACCTTAATGTTGTTGCAGATCATGGACTTAACGTTAATCTATCAAGTTATCTTATAATTGGAATTCTACAAGAGAATTGGGAATCAGGAGGTTTCGAAGTATTTGAATGGACTAATGGTGGAGATGAACCTTGGTATATTGTTACTGACAATGTATATGAAGGTACATATAGCTTAAAATCAGGAAACATTGGTCACAGTCAGCAATCTGTTCTTGAAATAGACATGTTTGTAGTTGCTGATGGAGAAATAAGTTTTGCCCGAAAAGTCTCGAGCGAAAACAACTACGATTTTTTTGAATTTCTTGTTGATGATGTAGTAAAACTGAGTTTATGCGGCGAAATTCCGTGGGGTATTTATTCTTATAATGTAACAACCGGTTTACATAATTTCAAATGGAGATACCGAAAAGATTTTATGGACATTGGAGGTCTTGATGCTGCATGGATTGATAACATTACTTTTCCGGCAGTCAATAATATTCCACCGGTTTTAAGTTGTCCCGTAAGTGAAATTCATAAAACAATGAATACAAACCAATTAAATAGCGACCCTCTGACAATTTCAAACATTGGTGGTGGTGTCCTTTCGTTCGATATTGACATAATCCCAGTCGGGAAAAGCACTAAAAACATTGAAGGCACGACTTTAACTGCCAACATTCAGACATTTCTACCGGGCAATACCTATGATGTAATATTTACTTTAAGTGCTGAATCACCTGATTATGAATGGATTAAAACTCTTAATATTGATTTTCCTGACGAAGTTATTGTAAATAGCTCTACCGACCTGATAGGACCTTCCGGAACTCTGTTTTCAAATAATGCATTAGGTACTGGAGCAGATCTTGTTTGGACAACCACAGAAACATGGGGTCAGATACATCAGGACGAAACAGCAACTTGTACAGTAAATATTACTTTCGATGATTCATATACAGGATTGACATCCTCATGGCCTTTTACCATTTCTGGTGATATTTATGGCTCCGAGCCGCACTCGGTTTCCTCGGAATTTGAATTAAATAACGAAAATTCGTTTTGGTTAAGCATTTCTCCAATGTTTGGTGAAATACCTTACAATTCTGATTTTGAGCTTTCTTTACTTTACAACACTACAGATATGGCTGAAGGTGTTTATTATGCAGACATAAAAATATCAGATAGCGAAAGCTCTTTAACAATTCCTGTTGAACTTACAATTGATTTTACAGCGGAAATGATAGAAACAAATAGTGATGTTTTCTTTGATGTTTATCCAAATCCATTTTATTCAAATATAAATGTTTCTTATCTAAGTGAAGCCAAATGCAGAGGCAGTATTTTTGTGTATGATATTACAGGCAAGACAATATTAAATCCGGTAAAAGATTGTATTTTTAATAAAGGTAAAAATACATTTAGTTTTTCAATTGATACAAATTTATCAGAGGGCATTTATTTAATTAAAGTTGTTACCGAAAACGCAGTACTAACTAAGAAAATAATCAAACACTAAATAATTTTCTAGAACTGGAAATAAATAAAGGCTTGCATATCAGCACAAATTGACTGATAAACTATAAAAATAATAATTGCTGAAACTATGGCCTGAGACCAATGAGGTAAATTTATAAATCTGTCACGCCATTTGTCTTTAAAATTGTAACTTAACCAATGTGTTACAAATCCAAACAACATCATTAGCCAGACTTTATAATATGCAGTTATTATCTGCGGAACAAATTCAACGCTAAAATTATTAAACATTCTTTTCAGCATCGTTGTTGCAATTTTAATATCAGGAGCTCGAAAGAAAACTCTTGTTAATGTAATAAATCCCAGAGTAATTGTGATTTTCCAAATTGTTGCAATTACATTATTATATTTTTCCCAAGGACTAATTTTACGCCAATATTTATATACCACTATTCCAAGTCCGTTTAATCCTCCCCAGATAAGAAAATTCCAGCTTGATCCATGCCATAGCCCTCCAAACAACATTGTAATCATTAAATTAATATTGGCAATAATGTTCTTCTTCGCTGATGGAAAGAATCTCATCAATAAAATTATAATAACAGCAAATGCAATAATTGCAATAGTTGCCCATTTGTTCGAGGCTAATAAAATAAATACTCCTAATATTAACGCAAAATTTATCCATGTACCCTTTGTAGCATTTCTGTTGCCTCCTAAGGGTATATAAAGATAATCCTTGAGCCATGATGACAATGAAATATGCCAACGAGACCAAAATTCTCCACAATTTTTTGCTTTATAGGGTGAATTAAAGTTCTGACTAAGTCTGAAACCCATCAGCAAAGCTACTCCAATAGCAATGTCAGTATAACCTGAAAAATCAACATATACCTGAAGAGAGTACCCAATCATAGCCATCATACTTTCAAAACCGGTGTACATATCAGGATTTGCAAAAACCCTGTCAACAAAATTTACAGCAATATAATCACCAATCATTATTTTTTTCATCAGACCTTTAAGTATCATAAAAAGAGCTAAGCCAAACTCGTATCTTGATAACTCAAATTTCTTATATATCTGAGGAATAAACTCCTTTGCTCTTACTATTGGTCCTGCAACAAGTTGTGGAAAGAACGACACGTAAAATCCAAAATCAATTATACTTTTTACCGGTTCAAGTTTTCTGTTAAAAATATCAAGAGTGTATGACATTGTTTGAAAAGTAAAAAACGATATCCCTACAGGCAAAAATATTTTCGCAGTATCAAAATGGGAACCTGTCAGTAAGTTAGTAAATTCGGACAGATAGTCTTTAGCAACAAAATTTGTCCCAAACATTTCGTTTATCGCCTCTGTAAAAAAGAAAGTATATTTAAAATAGGATAATAATAACAAATTGACAAATACACTTAAAGCTAGCAAGAGCCTTCTGGTATTAACTTTTTCTGAAGCGTATATCCATTTGCCAATATAAAAATCCACAAAAGTGCTGAAAATTA
>Ga0116143_10002842_pt1 | contig 18154 bp, 14 predicted proteins | sample AD_UKC034_MetaG_FD_89745 | JGI IMG/M metagenome (GOLD analysis project Ga0116143, IMG submission 89745) | Active sludge microbial communities of municipal wastewater-treating anaerobic digesters from USA - AD_UKC034_MetaG | ecosystem: Engineered > Bioreactor > Anaerobic > Digestate | place: USA...
AACTTTTGCAATCATAGCATTGACAGTATATTATGTCTTTAATTTATTCGTTCATTTCAAAGAACACCGGATCACAAGACTCGACTTGCTTATGTGGGTGTTTGTTCTTGTCAATTTTTTTGCTGCATATCAGGGTCATAAAGTCTTCAACCAGCCATATTATTATGGGATAATGGCCCAGCGCTCTGTGTTGCTTTCCCTTAGCGGAATCCTTTTAATTTCATTTTTGAGAAATAATTGGATAAGTATTGAGCAGGTAGAGAAGTCTTTTGTTGTCCTAAGCCTAACTTTACTGATCATTTTCTATTTCTTTTTTTTATTTGTGAACCCTCAAAATTTTCAGGAGATGGAATTTGTGGCATACAGTCCGATACGAGGCTACCGATATCGTTTTCAGTTCGCACTTGTACTCATGTTGCTTTTCTATTCTCTTTTTAAAGTTTCACATGAGAAGAAGAACATGTACATGATCATCGTTTTGCTGATTCTTTTTTATCTGGTTTACTTCCAGCAATCAAGAACAACCTTGGTTGTGTTATCTTTTACGCTTTTGATTTATTTTTTCAGAAACTTTTCTTTAAAAGAAAAAATAAGGAACACAATACTCTACGGAGGTATGGGATTGTCAGCCATTTTAGTGCTTGTAGCCTTGGGTTATACTTCTCTGTTTGACAAATACCAGATATTATATCAGAATGTGTTTAATGTGTTCATGGGAGAATCTCCTGATGAAGCATCTTCGGCGGTGCGATTTATGGAGCTTAATATTGCACTTGAATATATTGCTAAGAACCCCATTCTTGGAAATGGATTTATAAGCAACCAATGGAATGGAGGATGGCAGGAAATTCTTGGATATTTCTATCCTGTTGATATAGGAATTTTAGGAAATATATTTGTGTTTGGAATTTTAGGTACTACACTGATTTATTTACCCTATTATTTTTCCTTACGCATGTCAAGAGCAGTTCAATCTAATCATGTGTTTTTTAAAACTGTTGAATACATGTTATTGTTTTTCTTTATGAGTATGTTTTTTTCTGCTGTAAATATCAGAGATTCCAGTAGTATCATGTTTTTAGTTTGTCTTTTATATTATTTTAGGTATTATTACTTTCAGAGTGATATTATGAACAGGATCGATAAAGATGCACTAAGATGAAAGCGCCTCACTTTCTTGTGGTCGGTGCCGCAAGGTCGGGAACGACTGCCCTGCATTATTCACTGCGACAACATCCTTCACTATTTGTTCCGGCTATCAAGGAACCATGTTTTTTCTCCTTTGCTGAAAAGAAGCCGGAGTATAAGAACGGACGGTTTGCATTTACTATTCAGTCGTCTGAGAAATATTTTAAACTATTTGATGATGCAGGGAGTGAACAAGTATGTGGTGAAATATCAACTCCATATTTGTATTTGTATCAAAGGACGATAAAGAATATTATGCAGTATCATCCGGATCATAGAAAATTAAAAATTCTTATACTATTAAGGAATCCTGTCGAACGGGCATTCTCTCAGTACATGTGGAGGATAAGAGATGGAAGGGAAGAACTGAGCTTTGAAGAAGCTTTGGCTGCAGAACCAAAACGAATGAAGGAAGATTATAGTTTTGATTATTTTTACATTGACAGGGGCATGTATTTCCGGCAGGTGAAAGCTTATTTGGAGAATTTTGATTCTGTAAAAATTATTTTGTTTGACGATATATTGAATGATCCCAGTGGAATGTTGAGGGTAATTTGTCGCTATCTGGGAGTTGACGAACACTTTGTTTTTCGTGGCGAGTCGGGTAGAAATGATTCCTATGAACCACGATGGAATTTTTTAGGACGCCTGGTAACCTCGGAAAATCGGATAAAGTTTCATGCGTTGAATCAATTGCCTGATTCCTGGCGCAGCGGTATCCGAAAACAATTTGACCGTTGGAATTCTAAATCAGGGAATCAGATCTCTCTTTTACCTGAAACGGCTACATACTTACGTGCTCTTTACAGAGAAGACATCCTTCGTTTACAAGACATGATAGGTCGTGACCTTTCATCATGGTTAGTTCAGGGAGGTAGAGGATGAAATCACAAAAGCTGGCAATCATCGATCCTATTGGTTTTAAAGCCGGGCTTGACAGTTACAACACGGACCTGCTCAATGCTCTTTGGGACGAAGGAATTGAAGGCTTATTGTACTCCGACTGTCATTGGTTGGAACATGCGGAGAATTCTTTTCCTTTTTTTTCGGATTCAATAGGACATAGCTTTTCTGAAATACTTTTAAGACCACTCAGAATCGTCAAAGTGTTTCGACATGTCAGATCAATGCATTGCAATTCTGTGTTATTCCATGTATTTCATTTTAATAAAATGGACGAATGGATGATCCGAAAAGCTAAAGCATTTGGATTACGCGTTATAATAATTGTGCATGATATTGAAAGTTTTATTCAAAAGACCAGCAAGTTGAGATTAAAGATTATTTGTGAACAACTTGCTGACATACTCGTAGTTCAGAATGAATTTACATCCGGTGAGTTAAAGCAAATAATATCTGAAGAAGCTTCTGCCAGGATCAGGGTAATACCACATGGCCATTTTCTTTCTCTTAATGTTGCAGGTCCCGACAAGAAGCAATGTCGGGCGATGTTACAACTTGACCCTGATAAGCCTATTGTTTTGTTTTTTGGAATGATTAAACCAACCAAGGGCCTTGATCTGCTTTTGCATGCATGGAAAGATGTGCAAACGGATGCTACTTTAGTTGTAGCCGGAAAATTAAGGAAACTGTCTTTTGATTCATTTCAAAGAATTATTTCAAACGAATTGCAAAAGCAAGATCTGAGAATGATGATTAGGAAGATTAGCAATACAGAACGTGACCTGCTTTTTCGTGCCGCGGATCTCATAGTCCTACCCTATACCCGAATATATCAAAGCGGAGTTTTACTGATGGCCATGAGTTATAAGCTGCCAGTGATTGCCACACGCTTAAGAGCATTTGAGGAGGTTATTAAGAATGAAAACAATGGTATACTTGTGGATGTAGGAAATACCGGGCTGCTTGCTCAGGCTATCGATAAACTTTGTGTGGATGCTGATCTAAGAAAGAGATTGTCGGAAGCCGGATTAGAAACTGTCAAGGTGCATCATGACTGGAGTCAAATTGCGTCTTTATATAAAACATTTTTAACCTGATATGCGAATCGCGATAATTGGTTCTCGAGGTATTCCTGCAAAGTATGGAGGCTTTGAAACTTTTTGTGAGAAGATTTCTGTGATACTTTCTAATGGAGGTCATGTGGTGACTGTCATAGGAGAAAAAGGGAATTCCTCCAATGCGAAAAAATTTGACGGTGTCAATATCTGTGAATCTGCATTTCGAAAAAGTAAAAATCCTGTATTGTTTTATTGGGATTCTCTATTCAAGACCCGAAAAAGATTCGATGTAGTTATAGTATGTGGTGTTGGAGCTGCTTTATTTTACCCTCTGTTGAAAAAAGGTAAAACTACCCTGATTACAAATGTCGATGGTCTTGAGCATCTACGTGGTAAGTTCACATTTTTGAAAAAATTGTATGTCCGATTAGCGCAAATTGCTGCCGGAAAATGGAGCGATTTTATTGTTGTGGATTCGGATGGGATAGGAGAGTACTGGAAGAAAAATTATAAGGGCATAGTTGAAAAGATAAGAATGTTAGCTTATGGTGCGGATCAGGTAACTTTTGTTCAGGTCGATGGTCTGCAATCTTTTGGGCTTATTGAAGGAACTTATTATTTAGTCATTGCAAGGCTTGTTCCGGAAAATCATATCAGGGAGATAATAGAAGGTTTTCTATTATCCGGTTCAAGTAAAAGCCTTGTGATTGTGGGAGGTTTAGAAGACAATTCTTATGTGAGAGCATTGAAAAGTCAGCAAAGCAAGGGAATTCTCTTTACCGATGCGATTTACGACAAGAATAAACTCGATTCATTGAGAAAAGGGGCATTTGCATACATTCACGGACATAGTGTAGGAGGTACAAACCCATCCCTGCTTGAAGCTATGGCATGTTCCTGTGTGTGTATTTGTCATGATAATATTTTCAATCGTGAAGTAACTAATCAGGAACAATTGTATTTTCGTAATAAGAAACACCTGAGCCTGCAACTTGCTCAGATGGAAAATATGGCGAGCTCCGATCTGAATAATTATAAGAATAAGTCTTTGGCAAGGGTTCAATCAGCTTATTCCTGGGAAAAGATCGGGAATCAGTATCTTCAATTTCTGAAGTTTATCAATGAAAGAAAGCATAGTTTATAGATTAGAAGAGTTTACTGATCCGGATTATTCGAGACTCATACGTCTGACTGAATCAACATATCCGGGACGGGAAATATCTAACCAAGATTATCTTCAATGGGAATATGAAAAAAACCCTCATGGAAATGCACTCATTCATGTTGCATCTGAAGGGGAAAAACTTGTAGCGCAATACCTCGTCATTCCACACGATTATATCGTGGAGGGGAAGATCCTGAAAGGTTCATTGTCTTTAAATACGCTCACTCATCCAATTCACAGAGGGAATGCTTTGTTCCCGAAGCTGGCTGAGCAAACCTATTTATCCTGTTTGCGCAACAATGTCATTTTTACCTTAGGCGTTCCGAATGCTAATTCTTTTCCGGTCTTCAAAGATCATCTGGATTTTGAGATCCTTGGAAGGGTGCCATTTTTAATAAAAAGTTTCAAGCCTAAATCTGTCCTTTGGCATTTATTTACCCGAAAAAGGCTTAAACATGGACTGGATATTGAGCTCAACACAGATTCTGTACGAGATGCCGGCGGGGACCTAATTTCCTGTTTTAACCCAAACACCGATGCAGAGTCCTATGAAGCCTTTTTGAAACGATTTACTGAAGAGAAAAGTGTGGCAACGTATAGGTCCATAGACTTCCTTAGATGGAGGTATCTTGACATTCCTATTCGTAAATATCATATTTTCAAGCAGATGAATGATGGCAAAATAACAGCCTTTGCCGTTATCCGATGCCGGGAGATATACGGGCTTCGCAGCGCTGTATTGATGGATTTCATTTTTACCGGGGATCAAAAATCAGCCAGAGCGTTTATTGATCAAATTTTTGAGCTACTTGAGAAAAACAACATTGAGTTGATAATCTGTGCTATGCAAGGGTCTTCAAATGAATTTAATCTCCTTAAGAAAGCTGGGTTTTATAAGGTACCTGAGCGTTTTCTGCCACAACAGTTAGATCTGATCATAAAGGTTCATAAGGAAGTGCCTGAATCTGAGCATATTCGCAATTTCAAGTCCTGGTTTTTCACATTTGGGGACTACGATATTTTTTAATCTTTGATCAGTACCGGGCATCATACTCATTATTTTAGTAGATAATGGGGGTAATGAAAAGCGTAAAAAAAATATTTAACTGATTAATAGTCTTTTCATTAGGTTCTAATCAGATAAGTATTACATTTGCACAAATTAATTATTTAATACTTGTAACAATGGAAAATGGAGTAGTAAAATTCTTTAACCAAACTAAAGGTTTTGGATTTATTAAAATGAACGGTTCTGACAAAGAAGTGTTCGTTCACGTAACTGGATTGAAAGAAGAAATTCGTGAAAATGACGAAGTAGTATTCGATCTTCAGGAAGGTAAAAAAGGCTTGAACGCCGTTAATGTAAGATTGGCATAACCTCTTCATTACAATATTTGCCTTAAAGCCCCTATCAAGGGGCTTTTTTTATGACAATACTACAGAGTCAAGATTTTTTGTGGCCTGATTTTAATTAATGTTACATGTATTAAAAGACGAACAAGGGTAAAAGAATATCAGAAATGAAATAAGTGCAAATTGGTATATTGCTCAGATCATTAATGAATCGACCATGTTGAACATTCTGAGTGTAGATCTGGAAGACTGGTTTCATATTCTTGATCACAAGGCCACAGCTCGTCCTGATCAGTGGGAAAAATTTGAACCAAGGATCGAAAGGAATACTGAAAGGCTATTGAATTTGTTTGAGGAGAAAGGGCAAAAAGCGACGTGGTTTTGTTTAGGATGGATGGCGAGGAAGCATCCTCAATTGATCAAAAAAATCTCCACCGTTCATCATATTGCCTGCCATTCTGATCTGCATGAGTTGGTATATCTTCAAGATGCCCGCAGGTTTAAGGAGAATACAATTCGTGCAAAGATTGAATTGGAGGACCTCATAGGAAAGGAGGTCGATGTTTATCGGGCACCCGGTTTCTCTGTCACCAAAGAAACAGCCTGGTTCTATGAGGTACTGTTGGAATGTGGGTTCAAAACAGATAGTTCCATATTTCCTACAAAGCGATCACATGGAGGATTCAGTGACTTCGGAACATCGGAACCTTGTCGGATACAATCTCAGGTAGGAATTTTAAAAGAGTTTCCGATGAACACAAGACGAGTTCTGGGCAAGGAAATAGTTTTTTCAGGAGGTGGTTATTTTCGTGCATTGCCCTATTCCTTTATTCATGATTCGTTCCTGAAGGCAGGTTACGTAATGTGCTATTTTCATCCGCGCGACTTCGATCCTGAGCAAAAGGTCATAAGTTCCCTTCCCTGGAAAAGAAAATTTATGTCATACATAGGTTTGAAAAGTTCTGAAAAAAAACTTCGCAGGCTTTTGGAGGATCATAACTTTGTAGATATTCCGACAGCAGATGCAAATATCAACTGGGAGCAAACACCACTCATTCTGATCTGAGCATTCAAGAGCTACGGACTTTATTCCTCAAGAAAATGCGTCTTATCTTTCTCACAATTTCATTATTAATAACATTCAGTTCGAATGCGCAGGAGCGATTGTTCTCCCTGAACCGTGACATGAATACACGGATTGGATCATTTCTTGCGGCTGACACAAGTGGTTTTCATTCATCTATCAAACCTTATTCAGTATTGGAGTTGAAGGAGTTTATTCCGTATGATTCCATCTTTGCCCCTCACACAGGAAAAGGAAAGTTTTTTTCTACATGGACAGGCAGGAAATTATTTAAGGAACATTTAATATGGATTGATAAAGATGATATCCTGTTGTCAATCGATCCTGTTTTCAATTTGCAATTAGGAAAGGATAATGAAAATGATCGCAATGTCTTCGTGAATACAAAAGGTGTTCTTGTTCAAGCCAACGTTAAGGATAAGTTTTATTTCTATTCCGGATTTCATGAGAATCAGGCAAAGTATCTTGGTTATGTTGATAGCCTCATCCGGAAAGATACGGTTGTACCGGGCCAGGGAAAAGTGAAGTTTCTAGAAAAGGAAGGGTTTGATTTCAGTCAGTCATTTGGAGGAGTAGGCTACAAGCTTGACAAGCATTTTGATTTTTTATTGGCGCATGATAAGAATTTCATTGGTGAAGGTTATCGCTCATTATTGCTTTCCGACAATACATATAACTACCCATTTCTAAGAATACAGATGTCATTCTGGAAATTTCGTTATGCTGTATATTATGCCGTCATGCAGGATCTGCGAACACCTCATGATGATAATATCGGGTACTTTAAAAAGTATTCTACCATGCATCATTTGGATATAAATATTGGTAAAACAAATTGGCTGAACATCGGGATTTTTGAAACCGTCTTATGGGCCCCGGCGGCTTCAAGAGGTTATGAACTTCACTACCTTAATCCAATTATTTTCTTAAGACCTGTAGAGAATTCAATAGACTCACCGGACAATGCTTTGTTAGGGTTAAATCTGAAATTAAGAATCACGAAGAAAAATATTTTCTATGGCCAGTTGATGTTAGATGAATTCCTGCTTGATGAAGTGAGAGCAGGAAATGGGTGGTGGGGCAATAAGCAAGCCTTTCAGTTAGGCTTAAAATCGTTTGATTTGTTCAGGATCAAAAATTTGAATATACAAACAGAGTTTAATCTTGTTCGACCTTATACTTATCAGCATCGAAGTAATGCACAAAACTATACACATTACAATCAGCCACTGGCACATCCTTTAGGAGCAAATTTTGCTGAGTCTGTTTCCTTCATTAATTACAGATGGAGAAATATTTTTATAGAGCTTAAGTTTCAGTATGCAAAATTAGGCAGAGACACAATGAACAGCAACTTAGGCAATGATATTTTTAAAAATTATGAAACCCGCACACAGGAATATGGTAACAGAATGTTTCAGGGTGTCGAAAGTACTTTGAATTCTGTAGATCTTCGGTTGAATTATCTTATCAACCCGAAAACAAATTTTAATTTGGAATTGGGAGTCAGCAGTCGTCGTTTTCAAAATGATCTTTCAGATGACAGATCTCTATTTATCTATGCAGGCTTTAGAATGGCTTTGGAGAATTATTATTTTGATTTTTAGACTCAATTACCGGAAAGTATTCGAAAGCTCTTGATCATTGCCAATCCATTGATCACCGGAGGAAAATTCCAGCTTATTATGAATCTTTAGTTATTACGACCTGCAAATTCGAATATGCGATGATCTGAATTTTTATTTTGTTATATGTTAATATTTGAAGTCTTTTACTGAGGGTCAATTCTATTGGGAGATGCCTGTTTTTATTTTTATCTTTGAAGATTAATACTTGAAAAATCTCCAATTAACGTAATTATACTAACTATGAAAAAATTATTACTGTCACCACTTACGTGTTTCGCCACTTTGTTCTTCATTCTCTCAAGTATGGTGAATGCTCAACCTCTCAGTGGTAATTATACTATCAACTCGATGATGGTAACAGGAGGAACAAATTTTGCCTCGTTCAACGATTTTGCTTCTGCACTCACCGCAAATGGAATCTCAGCAGATGTCACGGCAACTGTTGAACCCGGCTCTGGCCCCTATCCGGAAAGTGTAATCTTCCAAAACATTTCCGGATTAAGTGCCACAGCGGGAATAACGATTGAAGGTAATGCTGAGATTATCACTGCTGTGACTAACTCTACAGATCGTCATGTTGTTCGACTGACAGATATGAGTTTTTTTACAATCAATAATTTGCACGTTGCCTGGGATCCAAGCTCTACAGGAGGTTTTTACGGTATCCATATATTTAATACCGGCAATAATATAACTATCAGTAATTGTGATATTGATATCAGTGGAACAATAAGTACACTTTATGGGTCTATAGTTGCATCAGGATCTGAGACTAGTATTTTAACAACAGGAGATTTTCATAATTTGAATATTTTTGGAAATACATGTACGGGTGGAGGTTATGGTGTCAGCGTGTTTGGATTGGTAAGCAATTTAGCCTCAGACATTATAATCAGTTCAAATTTTATTTATGATTTTCATAGTAATGGAATTTATCTGAGAGAAACAGATGGAGCTCAGATCAGCGACAATATCTTCGACAAAAGAACAACTCAGGTTACAGGTACTAATGCCATACAGATAGCGCAGAATGCAAACATCAATGCAAATATTTTCAATAATATAATCAATGTTTCTCAGACTTCTAATGGTACAATGACTATCAGAGGAATTTATCTGTTTAACGGAACAGGTCACAAAGTTTACAATAATGTAATTACTGATATCAGACTAACTAGTGGAAACTTTACTGCTATTGAAGTTCGTACGGCTTCCACATCACCGAAGATTTATTTCAATACGATCTCATTGGACTCGCCGGATACTACAGGAGGTAATCTGTATGGGATTAAGGAAGAGTTATCAAGTACAAATTCTGAATTGAGAAACAATATGATTAGCATATCGCAACCATGTACCAATGTTAAAAGTGGACTTGTGATAGGAACTACTAGCAGCGCGACTACTGCATTTGATACAGATTATAATAATATTTATGTTCCGGGAGGTAATGTTGCAATGAAAGGTACTACAAGCCCTACTTTTTACCCAACTCTTTTGGATTGGCAGAATGCGAGTACACAAGATGCCAATAGTTCAGATTCTGATCCTATGTTCACTAGTTTGTCACAGCCTATTCCTACAAATCTGGCACTGGACAATACAGGTCTGCCATTGGCAGGTTATTCAAACGATATTCTGGGTAATATCCGAAGCTCTTCGCCGGATATGGGAGCGTATGAATTTATTGCAAACGATATTAATTCAACTCCTTCAGGTTTCGTATTAAATGTTTTTCCAAACCCGGTTCTGGATAAATTAAACATTGAATTTCCAAATATGAATGAGCAGGTGAATGCTATAAAAATTTATAGGATGGATGGGAAACTTGTTCGAAGTCACTTAAATTCAGAATTGAATGGCCGGACTCAAATCAGTATGGACATTCATAACCTGAATGATGGTTTCTATTTCCTGAAGTTAAGCACTGCCAAAGAAACATATCAGTCGAAGTTTGTTAAAGTTTCAAGATAGATTTTTTTCTAAATTAAGTTTCTAAGTCAAAAAGCATGAAGCATAAATATGCTCCATGCTTTTTGACTTAGAAATGATATGCTGCTGCAAATGTGATTCTTGTCGAAACCTCCGGCTTTCGATCAGCTGCATAAAAGTTTTCATTCCTCGCGGCATGATAGTATGTTTGCATTGAGTACCCGATGTATGTGGAAATATCCATTTCCAGTTTACCGATGCAGATTAATCTAAAACCGCCTGCGATTCCATTCTCAAGAAGGTTTTCTTTGTAATGTTTTAATTTAGTGTCAGGCCATTCTTTGACAAGAAACGATTCTGAAAACTTGTAGAATGTAAATAAGCCGAAGTGAAAAAAATGCATTTCACCCGATTCAATATACCATCTGAGTTCAATGCCCGGTTCATAACTTCGGGAACTTTCATTTTTGGTCTTGTATCGATCATAATTAAAATTTCCCTGAATACTATAACATTTTTTAAAACAGGCTTCAAGTCCGAAATTAAACTGAGTAGAACTCTTTTCCAGAATGCTGTTGAATGCAGGTATTAGATCGGACTTTAGGATATAGCCTGAATGAGATTCTGTTCCCTTTCTGTTATTGAATTTGCTTTTAGAGTAGACTGTATCTACATTGAAAATGTTGAACACTATGATTAAATACAGAAATGGCAGGTACTGATGCATTAAGAATTCTTGATCTGTTGTGCAAACGAATAAGCTCTGTTTATATTTTAGTGTTCATGTTAATGAGGTCAATCTTGAATTTCGAATGGATGTAAGATTGTCAATTTTACCTCTTGTCAATCCAATTTTTCCACAAAGACACATTTATTCAACGGCAAAGAATAGAAAATTTAATATCAATATTATACACCCTGCCGGATCCGTTCAGGTTTTATTCATGGTCATTTGTATGATTGTAGAGGCCTTAAGCTTTACATTTGTATATTTACTTCCTCAAAGAAAGCCCTTGTTAACTCTATTGTTCGCCTTTTTAACGGCACTGTTGATCTCCTTGTTTTCAATCCCGTCAATCATAGGGGTTTCGAATAAATTGGAACTTTTTGATGAACCGGGAGAAAGAAAAATGCATACGTCAAAAATTCCCTTTCTTGGTGGCCTTGCGATATTTGCGGCAACATTAATTTCATTTATCATTTGGGCGATCCCTTACTTTGAACAGAATCAGCTGATCATTCTGGCTTCCCTTTGTATTTTATTCTTTATGGGACTTCGTGATGATATTCTTCCTATTAAACCGGTCATAAAAATACTTGGACAAATGGCAGCAGCATTTCTGGTAATTTCCTTCTGTGGTTTATACATAAGCGGGTTGCATGGATTGTTCGGGATTCATACTGTGAGTCCTGTTATTGCTTATGTGATCAGTACTCTTGTTATCTTATTTCTGATAAACTCATTTAACTTGATCGATGGTCTTGACGGACTGGCAGCAGGATTGGCATTTATTGCAGCTCTTAGTTTTACCTATTTGTTTTTTTGCTATGAAGAATATTTCATGGCAGTTTTATCCTGTAGCCTTGCAGGTTCGCTTTTAGGTTTTCTTGTTTATAATTTTTATCCGGCAAAAATATTTATGGGAGATACGGGGTCACTGACAGTCGGATTCATTTTGTCAATCCTTGCAATTCGTTTTGTTGAGTTAAATAAGGCAACTGTAGTTGAGGACCTTTTCAACCAAAGATCTGCACCGGTAATTGTTCTCGCTATATTGATTATTCCTGTTGTTGATGCGATCAGAGTTTTTTTTCTGCGGCTCTACAAAAAGAGATCACCATTTTCTGCAGATCGTTTGCATATTCACCACAAATTGCTGGACCTTGGTTTCAGTGAGAGACAAGTTGCTCTGGTCTTATATATAGTAAATTTGTTATATATTTTTCTGGCCTGGTTCTTTCGCTTCGAAGATTCAACTTTTATGTTTTATGCATTGATAATCAGTGCTTTGGTAATGACACAGTTGCCGCATCTGATCCTGAAGCTTCGAAATGCCCGTCAATTTAAATGAAACTGCAACCCATTACGATCCTTTGGGTATAACTAGAGTTGAGTAAAAATCTCGGTCCTTCAGATCTATGGCGCCCTCCGGTTCTACGCTTCTTTTTATTTTTGGTACAAGACCAGAAGCCATTAAGTTGGCTCCATTGATCCGTGAGTTTAGATCCCGGCCCGGTATGAATGTCTTGGTTTGCGTCACCGCTCAACATCGGGAAATGCTTGATCAGGTTCTCAATTTTTTTGAGATCAAACCTGATTATGACCTTAACATCATGCAAAGCAATCAAACTTTGTTTGACGTTACAGTCGTTGGTTTAAAAGCACTGGAGCAGGTGTTGGATGCCTCAAAGCCAGACCTGGTATTTGTTCAGGGAGATACAACAACTTCATTCATTGGAGCACTGGCTGCTTATTATAAGAAAATTAAAATTGCACATGTAGAAGCAGGTTTGCGGAGTGGTAACAAATATTCACCATTTCCGGAGGAGATGAACCGGGTTCTCGCAAGTCATCTGGCAGATTTTCATTTTACTCCTACACGTCAGTCGGTTGGTAATTTAGAGAGGGAGAATATTTCTTCTCACCTATACAAGGTTGGAAATACTGTCATCGACGCTTTGTTCCTTGGCCTGGATCTGATAAGAAAGCATGAGGAGTCGGTTTATGAAGATCATTTTCCTCAGGTGCAGTTGCAGAAAAGAATCGTTCTGATAACGGGGCATCGCCGGGAAAGTTTTGGAGGACCATTTGAAAATATTTGTAAAGCTATTCGTGAGGTAGCAGATAAGTTTGATGATGTAGAGTTTGTATATCCTGTTCATCTGAATCCCAACGTTCAGGAGCCTGTGAATAGAATTCTGAAAGGTCTTAATAATGTTCACCTGGTTGCACCGCTTGAATATCCACAGTTTATATGGTTAATGAATCGTTGTCATGTAGTATTGACAGATAGTGGAGGCCTGCAGGAAGAAGCACCGGCACTTGGAAAACCTGTGTTGGTGATGCGAGATGTCACAGAACGGAAGGAGGGTGTTGATGCAGGTACCGCTAAGTTGGTTGGAACAGATAGAGTTGTAATTGTAAGAGAGCTCACAAGTTTGTTATCAGATGAACGTGCATATCAAAAAATGGCGAAGGCTGTAAATCCATATGGGGATGGTACTTCATGTAAACAGATTGCCGATCTTGTTGTAAAAATCTTACCTCGCAGCTAAACAAAATGAATGAAACGAATAAGATGAACGTTACAATAATGGGCCTTGGTTATATCGGGCTGCCTACTGCTGCTCTTATTGCCAGCAAAGGCATCAATGTATACGGAGTTGATATTAACAAGGAAGTTGTTGATACCATTAACATGGGTAAGATACACATTGTGGAACCTGATCTGGAAGGATTGGTTCACTATGCAGTACAAAAGAAGTTTCTCAAGGCCTCATTAACAGTAAAATCGTCTGATGTATTCTTAGTTGCAGTCCCGACTCCATTTAAAGCTAAGCACATCCCGGATCTTTCCTTTGTTGAAAAAGCTACAAAGATGATCATCCCCAGACTTAAAATCGGAAATCTCTTTATAATCGAGTCGACAAGTCCTGTTGGTACGACTGAGAAAATGGCAAAACTGATCTTCAAAGAGAGACCAGAACTAAGAGGCAAGATCTCTGTTGCGTATTGCCCGGAGAGGGTTCTGCCCGGTCATGTCATCTATGAGCTGCAACAGAACGACAGAGTGATTGGAGGAGTAGACGAGGCGAGCACCGAGGCTGCCATAAAATTTTATTCAAAGTTCGTGAACGGGGATCTTCACAGGACAAATTCCAGAACTGCGGAGATGTGTAAGTTGGTTGAGAATGCATATCGTGATGTGAACATAGCCTTTGCCAATGAATTGTCTATTATTTGTGATAAGGCAAATATTCAGGTTAACGAATTGATCGATTTGGCCAGTAAACATCCGCGGGTAAAAATATTAAACCCCGGTCCTGGTGTCGGTGGACATTGTATTGCTGTAGATCCATGGTTTATTGTATCGGAATTTCCGGAAGACGCAAAGATTATTAAACAGGCTAGATTGATCAATAATTATAAGCAGGAATGGGTTTTTAATAAGGTTAGATCTGTAGCCTCGAAATTTCAGAAGGACAAGGGACGCGTTCCTGTGATTGCCTGCATGGGACTTACGTACAAACCCGATATTGATGATCTGCGTGAATCTCCTGCACTTGAAATTTATAATGATCTAAAGAGAGAAAAGTTTAAACTTCTTGCAGTGGAACCAAATATCAGAAAAGATTCCAAGATCATGGTCTCGGATATGAATGATGCCGTGGTTCAGGCTGATATTCTTGTGTTCCTTGTTGCACACAAGGAATTCAGAACACTGAAGTTGTCAGAAGAAAAATTAATTTTGGATTTTTGCGGAGTCAGCCATCTGTAATAAACAGGATTAACTTCCCGCGGAGCAGCCATTAAGCATCCGGTTTTTGAATCACAAATAATTTAATGTTTAAGTTTATTTCTTCTGTTTTTCCCGGCTTGAGTACAGCCTTCGCGAGAAAGTCAGTGATCCATTCATTGGTTATTCGTGCATTCGGGCTGGTACTTATCTTTTGTAGTCAGGTTCTTTTAGCCAGATTAATGGGTGTTAAAGGATATGGAGAATATACAGTTATCATCACCGCCCTGAATTTTATAGTAGTATTCAGTTTGTTTGGAATGGACACAAGCGTATTGAGATTTCTTCCTTCATACCTGCAGAAAAAAGAATTTCAGTTTGCACATGGATTTATCAGGTTTAGCTACAGAATGATCTCTGCACTGGCAGTGATCGGTAGCATTGGCATCTTCATATTTTTATTGACTCATTCAAAAAAGTATCACATTGGTTTTTCTGAAGCAATATTTTGGTCTGTGTTGATCCTGCCTTTTCTGGTCTTTGTTAATCAGGCAAGTTCAGTCCTTAGAGCATTGCAAAGAATTAAAGCTTCACTCTTACCGGCTTATTTTCTTTTTCCGGTTGGAATGGGAATTGGTTGGTTTTACTATGATAATGCACATGGCAAGTTGCCCGTTGACGCTGCCATGATGATCAATTTGATCGTTACGATAATTGTATTTGCTATTATCTACAGAAAAGTAACTAAAAGCGCAAGGAAACAAATCCCGATAGCTGAACCTAAGCCCGAAAGGAAATTATGGTTAATGGTTTCTGCAACTGTTTTGCTTACATCATTTCTTAATATGTTATTGAAACAGTCTGATATTTTGTTTGTCAGCTACTTGCTCGGAAATACTATGGCGGGTAAATATGCAGCTGCAGCCAAAATGGCTATGATTGTTGCTCTTGGACTCTCAGTCATTGATTATGTATACATTCCGAAGATTGCAGCCATGTGGGAAAACAGAAGGCTTATTGGTCTGCAACAAATGATAAAAGAAGCATCGAGGCAAATACTGATAATTACAATTCCTATAGTTTTAATTTTAATTATTGCCGGTAAATGGATACTTGGTCTTTTCGGTGAGTCCTTCTCAGCATCATATGTTCCATTGGTGATACTTGTATGTGGACAACTATTTAATGCTTTAACAGGAATGGTTGGTGGTTTGCTCATGATGACGGGACATCAAAAGGTGTTTTTGTTTTTATATTTTTTATCGTTTTGTCTTCAGGTTAGCCTGAATTTTTTACTTATCCCTGTATATGGAATAGCCGGGGCGTCAATTGCATCGGCATCGGCAATTATCCTGCTCAATGGGCTTGCTTACCTGTATGTCAAAAAGAAATTGAAGATTTCCGCTGCAGCTTTTTAGCAATAATTAAAAACACTCATTCCGCGTCGACTATTTTGTAAATTCGCCGTTGTGAATACATCGATCCGGCAGCCAATTCCAACAATTCAGTCCACCTTGTTTGAAAGAGTGTTACTGTTCTTGTTGGTATTCAGTATTTATTTTGAAGCAAACCTTCCATTTGTCGGTACAGCAAGTACACCTTTTTTAATTTTTGGTTTTACATTCATTTATCTTACTGCCACGAGAGCAAAAACGTTGCTGCGCTTATTTTCAGGAAAGTACTTTATCTCATCTGTCCTCTTTGCCATTGTCTGTATTTTCATGGAGACATTGCACCCATTTGCATCCTATGAGTTTATTGGCCGATATATCAATATGACGGTAGGAATTTTTTGTATAGCTGTTCTTTGCCGTGACTACGCAGCGCTTGATGTCGCCTTATTTACCTTTGTTCTGGCTAGTGCCATACAATCAATAATTCTAATTTCAGGGTCATTTCACTTATTACAAGGTTTAACGGCTTTTGGCTTTTATGATGCTTCACGCGCCAGGATCGAAGCATTCGATGAGATTTTTCTTAGAGGGAATTTGAATGAAATTTCCTATTTCTCATCTATCGGTGCATTGATCGGAATGATATGGGTTTACTATGAAAGAAAAAATTGGAGACGATGGATAATGATACTACTAACGGTTCCATCCATTTTGGGAGTTTTCTTTCCTGCATCGCGGACAGGTGCCTTCGTATTCTTTGCATCATCTCTGATATTTGTTTTTAAAACGAGGGTGAATCTAAAGAAATGGATCATGCCTGCAGCATTAATAGCATCATTGTTGGTTCTAGCTATTCCTGATGTAATTTGGGTCAGACTTGCATCGATCGTACATCTTTCGGAATTGCAGGAGTCAGACTCCCGTACCAAAGTGTTTTCAGCAATCGTATCTCATATTGATGATTATGCCCTTACAGGGGTAGGTGCCGGTAACTACTGGCATGGTTGGGCGGTCTCTGCCGGTATCACAAATCGATTTACAACTGACATTGCAATGGCTGCACATAATGCATTCTTTCAATTGTGGATGTATTGGGGAGTACCGGCTTTAGCGGGTTTTTTATTCTTGATATGGATTTTTTCAAGAGCCGTTGATCCGAACATTACAGGTGACAGAATAAAAACCAGTTTGTACATATTCGTATTCATGATCCCTATGATCTTTTTATTCTATCATTCATTTTATCATAAATCATTTTCAATTGGACTGGGTATGTTAATAGGTGCGCGCTTTTGGAATTTGTTTGAGCCTTATAACACCATTGAGAAGTGGTGAAATGAGTGCACAAATTTACCATATCGCACTTGTACTCGGTTCCATGCGAATGGGCGGTGCAGAACGTGCATCACTGAATTTAATTAATGAATTTGTTGCCAGAGGGGTACGTTGTGATCTGGTATTGGTGCAGGCAGAAGGAGAATTGCTTTCTGAACTTGATCCTGAAGTAAATATAGTTCCCTTGGGAAAAGGTCGCACGCTTTATTCAGTTTTTGCAATGAGAAGATACCTGAAAAAGATCAGACCACAGGTTGTTATCGCAGGACAAACACATGTGCAAATAATGACCCTGCTGGCCAGGAAACGATCACTATCCAATATTCCTGTTATCCTGAATGAACACAGTACCTTCTCTACTAATAATCCGGGCAGTACATTTAAAGGCAGACTCACAAGATTGTTTGCAAAATATATTTTTAATCATGCTGATGCAATCACAGCAGTATCGCAGGGTGTGAAAAAAGATCTTCTACAAGAGTTTCCTTTTCTTGGTCCGAAATTAGACGTCATCTATAATCCTGTTGTTGGAAGAACTCTTTTTGAAAAAAGTAGATTGGAAGTTCAAATGCCATGGGATAAAAGAGAATCTATTCCTGTGATTCTTGGCCTTGGTCGCCTTGTACCTGACAAAGATTTTGAAAATTTACTGCATGC
>Ga0116143_10002843_pt1 | contig 18153 bp, 15 predicted proteins | sample AD_UKC034_MetaG_FD_89745 | JGI IMG/M metagenome (GOLD analysis project Ga0116143, IMG submission 89745) | Active sludge microbial communities of municipal wastewater-treating anaerobic digesters from USA - AD_UKC034_MetaG | ecosystem: Engineered > Bioreactor > Anaerobic > Digestate | place: USA...
CGATCCTGTTGGAGTCACTCGGATCTTTTTGAATAATTTGAATTAGTGAATCACTATAGGAAACTAATCCGGAATCCGTTTGATTAACCTGCTGTGCCCTGCTGACTAGGAATGAAATGAAATATATTAATACCAACAAGACAATTTTCAAATACGAAAATATTTTACCGGTCGATTTATATGTTTTGGACTGAATCATTGGTATAAAAATAAAAAACCGCAACACGTTAACGGGTTGCGGTAGATTATATTTTCTGAGTTTATAATCAAGCAGCGTGCATACGATCTTTTTTTGCAAGCAGATCTTCTTTTGATTCTCTGAAGTCAGGATCATCTACACAACAATCAACAGGACAAACTGAAGCGCATTGTGGCTCATCGTGGAATCCAACACATTCAGTACACTTGTCTGTTACTATGTAGTAAATATCCATAGACACGGGAGTCTGTGCGGCATCTGCATCCACTTCAGTACCTTTCATCGTCTTGAATGAACCTTTGATGGTCGTTCCATCAGAAAATCTCCATTCAGCACCGCCTTCATAAATTGCATTATTTGGACATTCCGGTTCGCAAGCACCGCAATTGATACATTCTTCAGTTATCTTAATGGCCATAAGGTTTTCCTTTCTACTTTTGAGGTTTAATTTCGGAACAAAATTAATTAGAAAAAATTCATATCAAAATACAGGGCATCTTATTTGCAAATCGCCGGATTTGCTATGTCTCTGAAAAACACCGTTTTCTGATGTCGTTAAGCCTAGAAAAAAGAATTTCATCCTTTTCCCGACTTGGATCAGCCTTTCTGGTCATCGCCGATGTTCTCGAAAGCCCGGAAGCTGAAGCCTCAGATGAGCATAAAGAACTGTTTAGTCTCCAGAGGCAATGCACCATAATGAATCCCTGGTTCAGTAAAGCGAATATTGTTTTTGCATTTAGAAATTGGGGTATGCTGTTAAATGAAGGAACTCTCTCGGCGTGGCTGAAGCCTTACAAAATATCTGAAAGTCCTGACAATTTGATTAAACGGGTGGCTGTTATTAATGCAGGAAATATTCCTCTTGTAGGTTTTCATGATTTTCTATCAATACTTCTCTCAGGTAATCAGTACATCGCAAAAAATGCATCCGATGATCAGATTTTGTTACCCTATGTAGCAGATCTTTTAATAAACTATGAACCTGAATTTAAAAGCTATATCCGGTTTTCAGATCGATTGTCAGACTTCGACGCTGTTATTGCAACAGGAAGCAATAATTCATCACGTTATTTTGAATACTATTTCGGTAAATATCCACACATCATTCGTAAAAACAGAAATGGTGTTGCTGTGCTGGATGAATCAGATTCGACATCTTGCCTGAGTTTATTAGGGGAAGATATTTTTAGATACTACGGACTTGGCTGCAGAAATGTCTCAAAATTGTATGTTCCGGAGGGATATAATTTTAATGATTTCTTCAAATCAATCTATGATAGGAGTGAAGTCATGCAACACAATAAATACATGAATAATTTCGAACATCATAACGCCCTACTCTTGTTGAAGCAGGTACCTTTTTTGCAGAATGGATTTCTGATCCTGATGGAAAACAAAGCCTTTTCTTCACCGGTAGCAGTTCTCAATTATGAATACTATTCAGACAAATCTAAGCTGAAAAATCATTTAACCGAAAGTCTTGATAAAATACAGTGTATCGTTTCATCATCCGAAGAATTGAAATCTGATCCTGTCCTGAAATCAGTAGTTGTTGATTTTGGTAAAACACAGTTTCCCGGATTGGCAGACTACGCAGATGGCGTTGACACCATCAAATTCCTAAAGAACTTGCCCGTCTAAAATACTTACTTGTTTTTAACAAGGTTGAACAAACGTCCCCAGCGAATCTTTTTCAGGAATGAACCATTCGTATCCCAACTCATCCAGATAAATACAGCTTTCCCAACTACATGATCTTCGGGAACAAATCCCCAGAAACGCGAGTCAGCAGAATTGTGGCGATTGTCACCCATCATAAAATAGTAATTCATTTTAAAAGTGTAGCTGTCTGTCTCTTTACCGTTAACAAGAATTTTCCCCTCTCTTTCTTCTAAATTATTGTGTTCATATTCACCAATGATCTTTCGGTACATGGCAATGTTCTCACTGTTGATCTTTATCGTTTCGCCTTTTTTAGGTATCCATATTGGTCCGAAATTATCGACGTTCCAATTGTACTTCTGACTAAATGGAAAAATAAAGTCCTGATAGGCGCCTGGAGGAATGCTAATTTCTTCTACAGACTTTACATTTCCAAAAGATTTCAAATCATTCGCAGCTTCTTTGGTTAAATTAAAATTGAATTCAATTGGAGAGATCATTTGTCCATCAGTAAGACCAATGCGTTGAATAGCTTGTTCACTGAAACCTGTTCCATCTGTAACGACATGGTATGAGCTCTGAGAATTTACAGGAGAAGGTAATTGTTTGCCATCAATGTACACTTCATGCTGTCTTACTTCCAGAGTATCACCTGCAACGCCGACACAACGCTTGATGTAATTTTCTTTCTTGTCAACAGGTCTGCCTTCATTTTCAGCAGGCCAGTTGAATACCACACAATCTCCTTTTTTTACATCACCAAAACCGGGTAGCCTGTGATAACCAATCTTTATCCATTCAAGATACGATTTCCCGCCGACTACAGGGAGGGTATGATGAGCAAAAGGAAATGAAAGGGGAGTATTTGGTATTCGAGCTCCGTATGATATTTTAGATACGAATAAAAAATCTCCTACCAGCAAGGATTTTTCCATGGATGGAGTTGGGATTGTGTATGCCTCAATAAAAAATGTTCTGATGATTGTTGCGGCTATAACTGCAAAGATGATTGCATCGATCCATTCCCGTGTTGCAGATTTTCTTTGGCCCGGTTTTGTTTTGAGAAGGAACCAGACACCCAATGTGAATATTCCAAAGATGATGTCCTTAATAAAATCCCAGTTAATTCTGAACTTAGCCATATTAATTCCTTTTCGATTATTTAAAAACAGATTACGAAGTTACGCGGTTCTTCTGCTTTAATTGGTTAATGATGAGTTAATTTTCCACACTACAAACTTAATAAATCCTCCATTCCATAAAATCCCTTTTTACCGACAAGCCATAGTGCGACAGTCAATGCTCCTTTTGCGAAACCTGTTCTATTATGCGCCTTGTGGATGATCTCAATTTCGTCTTCTGCAGACAAATATTTGACGCAATGTGTTCCCGGAACATCGGCTTCTCTTACTGAATAAATGGGAAGATCTGCCGGGTTTTGCTTTCTATGGTTGTCCTCACGATCAGCAGCATCAAAAGCAGTCCATGATTTTAGTCTATCGATACGACTTAGCATTTGCTCAGCTATGGTTATTGCGGTACCACTGGGAGCATCCAATTTCATCAGGTGATGATTCTCCTCCAGAAGAATCCGGTCATAGCTTGAATGCTTATTCATAATTTCTGCAAGAAGTTTATTGACCTCAAAAAAAATATTAACTCCAATACTATAGTTTGATGCATAGAAGAAACTTTTGTTTTTGTCCAGACAAATTTTCTTTACCAGCGGCATCTTCTCTAGCCAGCCGGTAGTACCGCAAACTACAGGGATATCTAAATCAAAACATGTAAGGATATTTTGGTATGCACTTTCAGGCTGTGTAAATTCTATTGCAACGTCTGATCGTTGTAATTCATCCTTTTGTTTATATAAATCACTTGTGGCATCAATTTTTACACTTATGGTATGCCCTGTAGCAATTGCTATTTGTTCAATTGCTTTGCCCATTTTTCCATAACCAATCAATGCAATATTCATCCTTTTTATTTTAAGGTAAATGTGAATCTGAGTCCGGCAACAGGCTCACCATGTTGCAGAGTGCCCATGAACGGATCGGTTCTCAGGCTAAGGTCTTCACTGATGTCGAAATTTCGCAGTTGAGCGTCAACATAAGCATCAATAATATTTAAAGAGTACAGCACTGCTGTGAGTATATAACTCAGGTCACGATTTCTTCTATAGTAATCTTTTCTGACTTTAATATCATCAGTCGTAAAATTCGGGAACTGGTCAATGGTCAGCGAATCATTATCGTTTCTATAGAGAAATGCTGTCTTATAAAGTTTGTAATTTTTATCATTGGAGTCAATAAAATAAACCAGAGCTCCAAAACCTGCATAAATAATTGGGATCTTCCAATATTTATGATTAGATGCTTGTCCCAACCCGGGGAGTATTGCCGATTGGAGTGCAATCTTATTGGCTCTTTTTCTGGATAAATTTGCCAGGGAGTCTTCCGGCTCTCCGGCCTTGGCCTGGAAAGATAAAAGGGGCAGAATGAGAAGCAATAAAATGGGGAATGTCAGGACCTTGAAATAATTTCCCTGCATGTTATAACAATAATATGGGATAATTCAGTCATGAAATTACCTTTTGAATTAATAGTTCAACTGATCCAGGATGCGATTAAGGTCGCTATCATTTTCGAATGGGATCACGATTTTTCCACTACCATTTTTATTTCTCAGGAGCTTAACTTTAGCTTCAAAATGGCTGCATAAAATATTTTGGATTTTTGAAAATTCGAAATTCAGCTCTTCTTTTCCGCCCTTGTTCTTTTTTGATTTCGACTGCTTGCCATACTGACGTGCCCGGTTTTCTACGTCACGTACATTCAAATTTTGTTCAGTAATTTCTCTGAACATTTGGATCTGAGCAGCGGGGTCATCAACACCCAGTATAGCTCTTGCATGTCCCATGCTGATCTTTTCATCGCGAATAGCAGCCTGTATCACAGGGGGCAATTTTAACAAACGGATGAAGTTAGCAACAGAGCTACGGCTTTTCCCGATCCTTTCACTCATTTCTTCCTGAGTAAGCGAGCATTCATCGATTAAACGTTTATAGCTTATCGCAACTTCGATGGCATTCAAATCTCTTCTTTGAATATTTTCAACCAGAGCCATTTCAACCATTCCCTGATCATTTGCAATACGGATATATGCAGGTATTGATTTGAGACCGGCCATTTGTGATGCCCTGAATCTTCTTTCTCCTGAAATGATCTGATACTTATCGTATCCTAATTTACGAACTGTTATAGGTTGAATTATACCTTGCTGTTGTATTGAAATCGAAAGCTCGGCAAGAGCTTCTGCCTCAAATTCTGAACGTGGTTGAAAGGGATTGGCTTCAATCTGATCAAGGGAAATCATTGCAACAGATCCAACAATCGGGTCACGCGTTTCGGAACCTGACTGATGCGTAACATCCGTTTCCGCATTCTCTAACAATGCACTAAGGCCTCTGCCTAGTACGCTTTTTTTATTGCTCATCAGTTACAGCTATTTTTTTATCTGCTTCTTTAATTTTAGTCAGATTGTTTTTTTGTAAAATTTCACGAGCAAGATTCAGGTAATTAATTGACCCTTTGCTGCTGGCATCATGCATAATAATTGTTTGTCCAAAACTTGGAGCCTCACCCAGCTTAGTGTTTCTCTGGATGATCGTATCAAATACCATTTGCTGGAAATGTGTTTTTACCTCTTCTACAACCTGATTGGAAAGACGTAACCTTGAGTCATACATTGTGAGAAGAATTCCTTCTATAGCCAATTCAGGATTCAAACGGCTTTGAACAATTTTAATTGTATTCAAAAGTTTACCAAGTCCTTCCAGTGCAAAATATTCACATTGGACAGGAATGATGACTGAATCAGCTGCAGTAAGTGCGTTGATCGTAACCAGACCTAAAGATGGAGAACAGTCGATGACGATGAAGTCGTAATCATTTTTAATTTTCTCAAGAACTTCCTTCATTTTCCGTTCACGATTCGGAAGATGTATCATTTCGATTTCAGCACCTACAAGGTCGATATGGGAGGGAAGCAGAAATAAATTTGGAGTCTCAGTCTGCAATACTATATCCTTAGGATCAGCATCATTGATAATACATTCATAGATACTTGTTTTGATATTTCTTGGATCATAACCAACGCCGGACGTTGCGTTTGCTTGAGGATCACTATCTATGAGTAGTGTTTTATATTCCAGCACAGCCAGACTGGCTGCAAGGTTCATTGCCGTTGTGGTTTTTCCAACGCCTCCTTTTTGGTTTGCAATGGCGATAATTTTTCCCATTTCTTCTTTCATTTATAGGCTAAGAATTTTTTTTCGTAGCACCGGGTTGAGAAACGTATTAGCGTTCCTTATATTTCAATCGTCTCACCGATTTTCATTAATTGTAGTTCTTTTCCTGCATGATCAAATTTTCGGATGGCATCTTCATGATCGATAACAATTACATCGAAGGTATCATAGTGCATACCGATAATACGGTCGCAACGGATAAATTCAGAAGCAATCACGGCATTGTCAACCCCCATGGTGAAATTATTTCCCAGAGGTAAAAATGCAAAATCCATTCTTTTGTAATCTCCGATAAGCTTCATATCCAAATGCAGTGCGGTATCTCCTGCATAATAAAACTTCCCTTCCGGAGCTTCTACCAAGAATCCCATAGGATTTCCTCCATAAGTTCCATCAGGGAGGCTGCTTGAGTGAACTGCATTCACACATTTGACTTTTCCGAAATCAAAGATCCAGTGCCCACCGATATTCATTGGATGGGTCTTATTGATCCCTTTACTTTGTACCCAATTATGAATTTCCCAGTTGCTGATTACACAAGCACCGGTCTGTCGTGCTAATTCAATAAGGTCAGCCGTATGATCTTCATGGCCATGAGATACAAGAATGTAATCAGCCTTGATGGCTCCAAAGTCTATTTGGGCCGCCTTCGAATTAGGGCGGATGAATGGATCAAAAAGAAGTTTTTTGCCATTTACTTCAATTAGAAAGCAGGAATGGCCAAAATAGGTTATTAGCATAGGGTGAACTAGCTGCAAAAATAAGCGTTTTAAGCCAGCTAGTCTCTAAAGTTACCAACATCAGCAGAATGCATGTTGAAAAGAGTGATGTTTTTGTAACAAGTTTATGAACAAAAATAGTCCATAGCCTGAGCCTCAGAAGTTAAGCTCCTCTCATTCTTTGTTCTCATCCATTTGTATAGAAAAAAAGATCCCACATTACCCATGGGATCTTTTTTAAGAAAATTTCATACAATAAGGACCTAACTGAAATGGATCATCTGTTATAACTAGCCCAGATCATCAAAATTCACATCACTATACGGTGAACTTGGCTCTGATGGACTAGCCTCGGCATCCTTTTTTGAGGCTCTGTGCTCAAAAGAAGTGCCATTTGGATCCTCAGGTTTCAATGTGCCAACGTGTTCAATAGCCTCCAGTAAGCCATCGCTGAATTTCTGGAAGTCTTCACGGTATAAAAATATTTTATGCTTCTCAAAAAACGGTGTGCCATTATCACCAATTCTTTTTTTGCTTTCAGTAATGGTCAGGTAGAAATCGTTCGCCTTCGTGCTCTTCACATCGAAGAAGTATGTACGCTTCCCTGCTCTAACTGCTTTCGAAAATACTTCCTCTCTTTGTTGGTTGTTCTCTGACATAAACTAGTATGATTTATGAATTGGGTTATGGAACAAAAATATAAAAATATTTAGAAGTACAAATTCTCCAAGCTCTTTTTGACTAGCTGATTATCAGCGTTTAAGGAGCAGTTTCCTGTAGTGAAATTTTCCAAAGTCCCTCTGAAAGTCTTGATTGAGAGGGCTTCTATCATTTCAGACCATGGTTCTATTCAGTGAGAGAGACTTTTTCTTTTAAAAAGGAACCTGTATATGAAGCTTCACAGTTTGCCAGATCATCAGGTGTTCCTTCAAACACGATTTGCCCACCTCTACGGCCACCTTCAGGACCAATATCAATGACCCAATCGGCACACTTGATGACATCCGGGTTATGTTCTATGACGAGAATGCTATTCCCTTGCTCAATCAGCATATTGAATGCATGGAGGAGTTTTCGGATATCCTGAAAATGTAAACCTGTTGTTGGTTCGTCAAAGATGAAATAAGTGTGAGTGCCTTGCGAGCCTTTTCCGAGAAAGGAAGCAAGTTTTACGCGTTGAGCTTCGCCTCCTGACAAAGTACTTGATGACTGTCCTAATTTTACATATCCTAGTCCTACATCGGCAAGTAGCTGAAGCTTAGCTGCAATTTTACCTGCATGACCTGCAGTTTTGCCCGTGCCTCCAAAGAAATCGATGGCTTCGTCGACAGTGAGATCAAGGATATCTGCGATATTTTTTCCTTTATATTCTACGTCCAGTATTTCTGCTCTAAATCTTTTGCCATTACAATTTTCGCAGGTGAGATGAATATCTGCCATGAACTGCATTTCTATTCTAACTTCGCCTTCTCCTTCACAAACATCACAACGACCACCTTCAACATTGAAAGAGAAGTGTGATGGTTTATACCTTCTTCCCCGAGAAAGAGGTAATTCAGAATACAGTGCCCTCACCTCGTCATACGCTTTAACATAGGTAACAGGATTCGAACGGGACGATTTGCCTATTGGATTCTGATCAACAAATTCAACTGCAGTGATCTTATTATAGTCACCACTGATCTTATCGAAGGTACCGCTTTGTTCACCATAGCCTCCATGGATCTTCTTTAATGCCGGATAAAGAACTTTTTTTACCAGCGAAGTTTTGCCGCTACCACTAACTCCTGTCACTACATTTAATATTCCCAAAGGAAATCGAACATTCAAATTCTTTAAGTTGTTTTCACGCGCTCCTTCGATACTGATAGAACTTTTCCATTTTCTACGGCGCTCAGGTAATTCTATTCTTTCCCGGCCACTAAGAAATTTCCCGGTCATGCTGTTGGTGTCTGAGATGATCCCGGAATAATCACCCTGAAATACCAATTGACCACCATTTCTTCCTGCGCCCGGTCCGATGTCAATCAACTGGTCAGCAGTTTTCATTATTTCTTCGTCATGCTCCACAACAATAAGTGTGTTGCCGCTATCCCTCAAAGATTTTAAAACTCCTATGAGTCTGTGCGTATCTCTGGGATGTAAGCCAATACTTGGTTCATCCAGAATATACATAGAGCCGACCAGGCTACTACCTAAAGATGTTGCAAGGTTAATTCGTTGTGACTCGCCACCTGAAAGTGTATTCGATAAGCGATTCAATGTTAAGTAACCTAATCCGACATTAAATAAAAAATCAAGTCTGTTTTTAATTTCTACCAAAATTCTCTTTGTTACCTGTTGCTCGTAGTCGTTTAGGTTTAGATTTTGGAAAAATGCCTGATTCTCCTCAACAGATTGCAGTACAATTTCTGTGATCGACCTGCCTCCAACTTTCACATGTGATGCATCACTGCGCAGCCTGGTACCCAAGCACTCCGGGCATGTTGTCCTTCCTCTGTATCTTGACAACATGACACGATACTGTATCTTGTATGCTTGCGCTTCGATCCATTTGAAAAAATCATTTAAGCCTTCGAAGTATTCATTTCCGGTCCATAAAAGTTTCCGATGTTCCTGACTAAGTTCATAAACCGGGCGGTGGATAGGGAAGTCAAATTTGTATGATGCTTTTACAAGTTTTTCATTCCATTCTTTCATTTTTTCTCCACGCCAGCAAACAATGGCTCCATCGAAAATTGAAAGACTTTTATCCGGAATTACCAGGTCTTCATCAATACCTATGATGGATCCAAATCCTTCACATTTTTTACAGGCTCCATAAGGATTATTAAAACTAAATAGTTGTGTACTTGGTTCTTCAAAGCTGATTCCATCTAATTCAAAGTTATTTGAAAAGATGAGCGTCTCTGATTTTTTTTTATCCTGCAAAATTTCGGCAGCACAATGACCGTGTCCCTCAAAGAAAGCCGTCTGTATAGAATCAGCTATCCTGGAATTATTTGCATCATCGTTTTCAGTAATGCTAAATCGATCAATTATAATCCGAATGATATCCTGAGAAGGAACAACACTTTGTTCTATGCTTTCAAGTTCCGCAATCTTTTTTTTCTTTGGCTCTTTTTTCACACCGGCACCAAGTCCTAAAGTTTTACTTAGCTGTTTTAAAAACTTTGCATTGTCCGGTCCAAGCAAATCTTCAACTTTATAAATTTCTCCTGACACACTCACTCTCACAAAGCCTTTTTGCAGAAGCACATTCATTTCTTCCTCAATAGTTCTGCCGGCATGTAGAAATAGTGGAGAGGACAAAATTATTTTAGTTCCTGTCGGATACTCAATCAAAGACTTATATACATCTTCAACAGTATGCCTTTTTACTTCCAGGCCTGAAACCGGAGAGATCGTTTTCCCGATCCTGGCGAAAAGTAATTTTAGATAGTCGTAAATTTCTGTCGAAGTCCCTACTGTAGACCTGGGATTTCTTGTATTTACTTTTTGTTCAATGGCAACAGCAGGGGAGATCCCTTTGATATAATCCACATCAGGCTTGTCCATTCTTCCAATGAATTGCCTGGCATAGGAACTGAGACTCTCTACATAGCGTCTTTGACCTTCTGCATAAAGAGTATCAAAGGCAAGTGATGATTTTCCGGATCCTGATAAGCCTGTTATGACAACAAATTTATTTCTAGGGATAGCAACATCTAAATTTTTGAGGTTATGCACCCTTGCACCTTTGATGATGATAAATTTCCTGGGATCAAGCTGGCTAAAAGTAGAATTGGAGGCGGACATAGGTGTTGACAATTTGCAAAGTTAAGAAAATAGGCAGCTTTTGATGCCGATGGTCATACTATGTTTCTGGCTGCATGCATAATTAATCCCCGATTTTCATGGAATTTTTGCATGTATGTAAGATTTTAACCATTAATGCTGAAAATAAAATCAGGGTACTATTGTATAATTAGTTATGATGTATTATATTTGATTTAAATACGATCAGGAATTTGTTGCGGGTGCAGCAATATTCAATTTCAAACAACACATAAAATCAGGAGGCTCCATAGTTAAACTTCTACTTTAATCTTTTACAAACTAAATTAAAGCTGGAAGCAATATGGTTAAAACTCATCTGATGGATGATAAAGACTTAGTAAGTCTATATCAAACCGGCGATCAAGCCGCAATTACCGAACTTATTACACGTTACAAGCAACGAATCTTTTCGGCCATATTCTTTTTGGTCAAGAATCGTGAATTGGCTGAAGATCTCTTTCAGGAGACCTTTATCAAGATCATCAACAGTCTCCGAAAGAATCATTACAATGAACAAGGGAAATTTCTACCCTGGGCACTCCGTATTGCCCATAATCTGGTGATCGATCACTTCAGAAAAGAAAAACTGATGCCATTGCAACGCGATTCAGAAGAATTCAGCGTTTTTGACGTCTTACCACAAAATGAAAAGAATCCTGAACAGAGAATAATACAGGATGAAAAGGTGGCTTTTGTGAATGCATTATTAGACAAATTACCACCGGATCAAAGGGAAGTGGTCATTTTGAGGCATTATGGGGGTTTATCCTTCAAAGAGATCTCTAAGATGTTGGATATTAATATAAATACAGCACTCGGAAGAATGCATTATGCAATCTTGAAAATGCGCGAAATGGTTAATAAGGATGTGCTGAACGGTACAGAGTGATTTTTTTTAAAAGCTGACAATATTTATTATCAGCCTTTCGTTATGTAGGAGTAATCTAAATCCTACATGCATGCTTAAAAATTCTACTCGAAACAATTTAGTACGTTATGCTTACAATGAAACCGGACTTATAGACGGTGATCAGACCCAGAGATTAATTGATGGTGATCCATTGGTTGAAAATGAGTTTAAAGAAATTGTAGATTTCATAAATCTTCTTGATGAGATCAAATTGGAACCTTCCGCTGAATGTATCAAGCGGATCATGGCTCATTCTTAATTGAATAACGGTATTCGGCATATTCGTTTTATTTTTCGGAGACCACAAAAAAAACAGCGGCTCGCAGTACCGCTGTTTTTTTGTTCTCTCTAACCAAATTTACTTTTTTATAATACCATAGGCCTTTGTTTTTGAATTATAGTTCAATTTATTCCTGACAGAATAAGATCTCAAACTTTTTAGGCACAATCCGAGTGACTCATGGTATAAGGTCTGTTTTACATGGTGAATATCGTAGATGAAAAATTCACATTTATAGGTCATTTGATTGCCTGAATTCGTGTATTTCAAAGTGATGATTACCTTTGCTATTGTATCTTGCCTAGTATAAGTCAATTAGGTGTTTTCAAAGAATGACTCCCGATCAAATAACCAAGCATGAAACTTCTTATGAAGGAAAGCGACAAGCATCCTAAATATTTAAAGGAAAAAAGTTTAAGAATGGAGACAGCTTTGAATCACAAACAAATTATAATGAACAAGGATATATACATGCGAGTAAGACAAGCAAAATAACAGGGTTAGATCAGTTGAGATGAATGCAGATCGTGGCGGACTTTTTTCAAAACGTACTGATTATATCATTGAGCGAAAGATTGAGTATTTTTAAACCTTTTTTTCTGCGGAATTAGGTTGGTATTTTCGGATATCTATTTTACTCACTTGTTCTGTTCTATCAATAATTTTGTTTACACAGGCGATCGCTGTCAATTTTTCATTTCTTAAAAAATAAAGAATGACTAAAACGGAACGATATAGTATTATTCTTGACTATTTTAAAAAGCACAGACCTTTTGCAGAGACAGAGCTTGTATATACTAGTCCCTATGAATTGTTAGTGGCAGTAATATTATCTGCGCAGTGTACAGACAAAAGAGTGAATCAGGTTACTCCTGAATTCTTCCGGACCTTCCCGAACGCTAAAACCTTGGCTGAGTATAGCCCGGAAGAAGTTTTTCCATATATAAAAAGTATCAGCTATCCAAATAATAAAGCAAAGCATCTTGTCGGTATGGCCAATGTTTTGCAAAAAGAATTTAACGGTGTTGTCCCTGCTGATGTGGATCTACTCCAAAAATTGCCGGGAGTTGGTAGAAAGACTGCAAATGTAATTGCATCTGTTGTGTACAATATGCCAGCTATGGCAGTAGACACTCATGTTTTTAGGGTTTCTGCACGTTTAGGGCTTACTACAAATGCAAAAAATCCCTTGCAGGCTGAAAGGCAATTGGTAAAAAACATTCCTGAAGAACTGATTCCGCTTGCGCATCATTGGCTTATACTACATGGTAGATATGTTTGCATCGCTCGCAAACCAAAATGCACCGAATGCGGATTAAAACATGCTTGCAAATATTATTCGAAGTTGAAGAACACGAAGTAGTTTTCTTATTCGTTTCAGTTTTACCAAATGAATATTATGAATAAAGAGGAGATAAAAAATAAAATTAATGAAGAGATCCTTAAGACTGTCTCTTCAATTAATGAGTATAAAGAGATTACCAAACCGGTAGCACCTGATGTTGCCATTGGACGGATCTCAAGAATGGATGCAATTAATAATAATAGCGTTACGGCTGCTGCATTGAGACAGGCAGAAGAGAAGTTAGAAAAATTGCATTATGTTATGAGTAAGTTAGATTCTGAAGATTTTGGAAAATGTTTGAAGTGTAAACAGGCAATTCCTCTAGGAAGGATTTTAATTCGTCCCGAAAGCGTCTATTGTGTAAAATGTGCTAAATAGAGTAAAATAAATTGTAACCTTTTTTCCAACGCTTATTTGAGTCGGTTTTATCATTGTTTTATTGTTTCCGTCCGGTTTATTTAGTTTTCGATCGAATTTCTGCCACGTTATATTTTTCAGATTAAAAGCTGTAATAATTGGCCGGTTTATGCCTGATTTGTAAGAGTGCAATTGAAATTGTCTCAACAAGCAGATGCATTCGGGGTATAAATCAGAGCTTTTATTCCCATTTGTCAATGAACTCCCGAAAAAGAAATTCTCGTATGAGGAACACTAATTCGATGAAAGTCCGCTTTCGTCAAAAAATGAATCCAAAGATCGTTGTAACTATTGTGAGCGGTCTTTTGGTCTTTGCGATATTTTTTATTTACTCGAACTTCTTCAATAGTGATAAAGCATATGCTGCAGTAAGTTATACCTGGAATGGTTCTGCTGACAGTAGCTGGACAAATGACCTGAACTGGACTCCAAATGGAGTGCCGGGATCTGCTGATAACGTAACCATAGGATTGGTAAGCACAAGAGATCCTATCCTTTTTGCCTCGCTGTCCTTGAACAACCTCACACTGAATAATGGTGCCATCCTTGATTTGAATGGATTCAACCTTTCGGTAAATGGTACCATCACCACAAATGCAGGATCGACGATTGATCTGAGTGAGGCTAGATTAACGGCTAACGGTAATGCCATATTCAACGGTGGTGCAATAATTGATAGTGACACATTGGGTTCACTTTACGCAACAGGATCAACAAGCACTTTTGGATCCGGATCAAATGGACCCACATTTGATGTAGATGTGCATGTTTCGAGTGCAACTATAAGAATTGCTAATTCAACATTTAACGATATAGCGGAGTTTGAAAAGACCGGTACATCCAATGATCAAAGTGCCGGAAACAACATCTTCAATGGTAAAGCCATATTTAGCACAAACAATTCAGGCTACTTGTTGATGTCATCATCAAAAAATGATATTTATAATGATGATATCACACTGAACAGTTATGGTAACGGAATAATATACCTGGCTTACCGTGGAACCGGAACTGTATTTAATGGAGACATTATAGTAAATAACACCGGCACGGGAGGTGTTAGGATCGGAGCAAGTACAGGTACTTCAGAACTGGCGGCGAACAAAAAAGTCATTATCGGAGCACAAGGTTTTGATAAAGGAATGCTCATGTTAGCTAATATGAACTTTCCAACAACAGATTCAACGAACTTTAGTCTTGCATCGAATGCAGTTTTAACTCTTGGTCCGGGCACATCTTTTAATGGTGATGTTGTTGCGGAAGCCGGCGGTATATGTTTAAGTGGTGCTACCTTTAATGCATCTGCCTTGATTACAAAAACGGGTTCCAGTAATGACAGAGGTGCAGGGAGCAATATTTATAATGGTGTAACGTCAATTACTAACAATGGGACAGGTTATCTGCTTATGTCTAATAACTATCCGGATACATTCAATACTGAAGTAACGTTTTCTTCGATGAACACAGGTTTAATCTACCCATGTTACAACGGGACAGGAAGTGTTTTCAATGATAATATAATAGTAAACAGTACGGTCGGCGGTGGTATAAGGATAGGTGCCAGCTCCGGTACTTCAACGATTGCAGATACTAAACGGGTAATTGTTGGAACTGAGGGCTTTGATGCAGGAACTTTAATACTTGGAAATTTTACTTCCTCAGATACTTCGGCATTCACATTGGCACTTAACGGTTCTTCAGTATTAACGCTTGGTCCGAATTCTTCTTTTGCTGGTGAATTTAGCGCAGAAGCAGGAGGTATTTGTCTGAATGGAGCTACAATGAATAAAGCCAGCACATTTAAGAAGACCGGAACAACAAATGATCAGGGAACAGGAAGCAATGTCTTCAATGGACCAGCTTCATTCATCAATGAAGGAAGTGGTTATCTTATGATGAGTGCAAGTCAGAATGACATCTTCAATGCAGAAGTAAGTTTTAATTGCAAGGGATCAGGTATCATCTATCCTGCATACAGGGGGACACAAACACAATTTAATGACAACATTATTGTAAACTGTACCGGTACCGGTGGAATCCGGATTGGAGCAAATGTCGGTAGCTCTGAACTGGCACCGGGGAAACAACTTATTGTCGGTCCGGATGGATTTTCTTCAGGTACATTGACTTTGGGAAATTTCACTTCTTTTAATACTGATCTGCAGGAAATAACATTAACGGGCAACTCGGTATTAACTCTAGGTCCGGCATCCAGCTTTGAAGGGGATCTTATTACAGTGAGCGGAGGCTTGTGTTTGAATGGGACGACCTTCAACGGTAAAGCCACATTCACTAAGACAGGAAGCACTAACGATCAGGGTACAGGAAATAATATTTTTAATGATACAATGAGCGTTACAAATGAGGGTAGCGGTTATGTTCTGATGTCAAATACGACAAGAGATGTATATAATTATCCGGCTACTTTCAGCAGTTTAGGTAACGGAATAGTCTATGTTGCATACAGAGGTACAGATACAGAGTTTAACGAAGAGGTTATTGTGAACAGCACCGGCGGTGGAGGTGTTCGCATCGGAGCAAGTAGCGGTACTTCACGGATTGCTGCTGGAAAAAGTATTAAAGTAGGCTCGCATGGTTTTTCCGGTGGAACATTCATGTTAGCTAACTTCACATCACCGGGAACAGATCCTCAAGATCTGTTGATGAGTGGTTCGTCAATTCTTTCGGTCGGACCTTCAACATATTTTGGAGGAAATGTGAATGCAGAAAGTGGAGGATTATGTTTTAATGGAGTAACAATTGATGGAGTATCGAGATTTATAAAGACCGGCTCATCAAACGATCAGGGTACCGGAAATAATATATTTAATGATTCTCTTTCCATAATCAACCAGGGAACAGGTTATGTGTTGATGTCAAGTAGTACGAGGGACGTATTTAATGCACCTGCAAGTTTTAGCAGTCTCGGAAATGGAATTATCTATGTAGCTTATCGTGGAACAGACACAGAGTTCAATGATAATATTACAATTAGTAGCACAGGTGGCGGAGGAATTCGTATAGGAGCAAGTACAGGTACATCACGAATAGCTGCCGGTAAAATGATCAATGTGGGCTCGGATGGTTTTTCAGGCGGACAGTTTATGCTTGCCAATTACACATCACCGGGAGCATCACCACAAAATTTTAATTTTACAGGATCAAGCTTGCTTACTCTTGGGCCTTCAACGACTTTTGCCGGTGATGTTAATGCAGAATGCGGTGGTATATGTTTAAGTGGAGTTACTATTTTAGGAGCTTCATCATTCACTAAAACAGGATCATCAAATGATCAGGGTACAGGAAATAATATTTTCACCGGCCCGACATCTATTACAAACACAGGAACAGGGTATATCCTGTTGAGTTCGAGTAAAAAAGACATTTATCAATCGGATGTAAACTACACCATCACCAATAGTGGAATTATTTACGTCTCCTATAATGGGGTAGATAATGAATTCAATGGTGATATATATTTGAACAGTACAGGGCTAGGCAGCATTCGTTTTGGTTCAAGCACAGGGACGTCTAAGCTGGCTCCCGGTAAAAAAGTAAATATCGGTTCATTTGGGTTTTCCGGAGGATATGTTCAGTTTAATAAATTTGAACAGGATGGAGGAACACCACAGGTACTTGATGTGAGTACCGGTAATGCATCTATTTATTTCAACTCCGGCTCTGTGTTCGATGGCGATGTGAACATTCGATTTCCACAAATCTATTTAAATGGATCTGTGTTTAATGGTACTACGACAATTGAGAAAACAGGCCCCGGAAATAATGCCGGTACCGGTGGAAATACTTTCAACGGGATCACGACTATCAAGAACAGCGGAAGCGGAATTTTATATCTGGCTAATTCCAGTGGTGATGATTTCAATAATCATGTGAATTTTGTGCAGTCCGGGACCGGTGCATTGCGTCCGGCACATAATGGCACAAGTACATTTTCCGCAGACATTTCTACCTTAGGAAGTACAGGTGTTGTTACTTTTGCTGCTAGTGGTGGAACGGTGGCCTTAGACGGTACAAGCCTTCAGAATATTAATGGTAGCGCAGTTTACACTCCGGTATTCAGAAGATTGAATATTAATAATGGTGGCGCCGGAGTTAAGCTTAATGTTCCAATTTCTGTCAGCGTTGGAATGACTTTAAATAATGGAATTGTGTCAACAACAAATACAAATATTCTTTCAATCGAAAACGGCGTGAGTGCAGTGAGTGGTGGATCTAACCTGAGTTATATAGATGGACCGCTAAGAAAAGTTGGTACACAGGCATTCACATTTCCGACAGGGAAAGATGGTTTATACCGACCAATATCAATGTCAGCTCCGACAGGCGCTACTAGTTCTTTCACTGCGGAATATTTTAAAAAGGACCCTGGTCTATTATACAATGTTCTAAGTCTTGTTTTGTCGATAAAAAAAATAAGCAGATGTGAATATTGGAGCTTGCAACGAACAAGCGGAGTGTCAAATGTGAATGTC
>Ga0116143_10002846_pt1 | contig 18135 bp, 15 predicted proteins | sample AD_UKC034_MetaG_FD_89745 | JGI IMG/M metagenome (GOLD analysis project Ga0116143, IMG submission 89745) | Active sludge microbial communities of municipal wastewater-treating anaerobic digesters from USA - AD_UKC034_MetaG | ecosystem: Engineered > Bioreactor > Anaerobic > Digestate | place: USA...
CCCGATGCGATAAAGGTATCTAAAATGGCAGGAATAGCACCGGCCAGAAGACCTTATCCCATTGCCACGCTCAGAGCACGTCTTAAGAGAAAAATGGTTTCATTAGAAAAATAGTATGAAGAAAGAGGAAGCTGCCTTGGATAAGCTAATCAGCGTTATCATACCAATTTATAATGTAGAAGGATGTCTGCATCGATGTCTTGATGCAGTGCAGGGACAGACTTATTCGAACCTGCAGATTATTCTTGTTGACGATGGATCAACGGATCATAGTGGAAAAATCTGTGACGAGTATGCCGCTCAGGATGCACGGTTTCTGGTAATCCATAAGGAGAACGGAGGAACCTCCAGTGCCAGAAATGCCGGTCTGGAAGCTGCCACAGGAGCGTTTATTGGTTTTCTGGATTCGGATGACTGGCCGGAACCGGATCTGTATGAAACCCTGCTGGATGCAGTCTTGAAAACAGAAGGTGCAGTGGCGGCACAGATGATGAGCCGTGACTTTGCTGTTGATGGAACTCTTTTAAAAGGTCCGCAAAGAGATGATGGTAAGATTATGAAACTTACGCAAAAGGAATATTTTAAAGAGTTAATGCTGCACGTTGGAGACAGTTCCTTTTGTACCAAAATAATTGCATCCAGCCAAATGAAGGATTACCGTTTCTCTTCCCATAAACTGAATGAGGATTTTGAACTATTACTTCGAATGCTCCCTCAAATTCCGGGGATTGTGACAATTGGCAAGGTGGGATATAATATTGAACTTAGGGCAGGAAGCAATACCAGGGGAAAGTATAATCAGGCATTATATGAGGCAATGCTGGAAAATGCCGGGTATGCGCTGCATATGGCAGAGGAACTTTTTCCGGATTGTGTTACCCTTGCAAAAAGATTTGAACTGGTACAGGCTTTGGATTTTATGCTTCATATCCCGGTAGAGAAAATGACGCAGGAGAATCAGTTCTATCAAAAGATGAAAAAGATGATTCGAGAGTCGGGAAAAGAGATCAGAAAGAATCCTTTTCTGGATGAACGACAAAGAAAAAATCTGAAACGACTTCGATTCGCACCTCGATTCGTAAGGCGCGTACATCGTGTGCTGATGCATTTTCGTGGGAAAAGTATTTAATGTTACGTGGAAAGAGTGAGAAATGAAAGACAGAATTTATGTATGTCATACCTTTTATCATGTTTATATCAGTTTTTTAAAGGAATTGGCATTGCCCGGAGAAGAACAGGGAAAAGCAACCCTGTGTCTTAGTAAAATGTCCAATGATTTTGGGGATTTAAAAGAGCGGCTGCTTTCCTTACACTATTTTGAGGATGTATTGGAATTTGATGAGAAACGGGAGGATTTTTTCCCGGAGCTTGCAAAATATAAGATTGACCGTGGAAATATTCTCATTAATATGTTTTACCGGATTCGATTCACCAGAGAGTTTGCGAAATTACAGGCACCTTTTGTCCCGGTGGACTTTAAACAGTATCGCAATATTTATGTTTTCTGTGATTCTGATCCCATAGGTCTTTATCTGAATATGAATCATATCTATTATCATGCACTTGAGGATGGATTGGATTGCTTGAAAACGCTGGATGGCGCAAGGGTTACCAACCGCGGACATTTTGCAATGAAAGCGCGTATGGCTGCATGGAACCTGATTTTTATTGAAAACGGATACAGTAAATACTGCATTGATATGGAGATCAACAATCGCTCTGTTCTAAAGTATGATTTTTGGAAGTATATCGAAGTACCCAGAGAAGCGTTATATCAAAGGCTGACCAGAGAGGATCGGGAGCTGCTGTTACGAGCCTTTGTTGCAAACAAGAAACAGATAGAAGATTGCATTGCCAAATCCAAAGAAACACAAAACCCGATTCTGATATTGTCAGATCCTCTGTGTGATCTCGATACCAGGAGACAGATTATGAAGGATTTGATTGCAGAATATGGCAATGGTGGTATTGTATTTATAAAGCCGCATCCGAGGGATCATCTGGATTATGCCAAAGAATTCCCGGAATGCCCACAGTTTGCGCCATCTGTACCGATGGAACTATTGAATTTTTTTGAAGGAATTCATTTTGACAAAGTAATCTCTGTATTTACAGAGCTTTCGGCAATTAAGTTTGCTGATGAAAAGATCCGGCTGGAAAGTGATTTTATGGATCGATATGAGAGCCCTGAGATTCACAGGCATAATGACAAGATATAGAGCTAAGAAGCAGATGAAGGAGTAGTATGGGAAAGATAATTAAGAAGATGAATCTCCTGCTGGATGGCAAGCAGAAGAGATTTATGATCGTGTTGGTATTGATGATGCTGATTGGTGCAATTCTGGAGACCGCAAGTATCTCTATTATTCTTCCGGTTGTTGGTATCGTGATGGATCCGGAGGCAGTTACCAACAACAGCATTGTTGCAGCGGTCTATAACTTCCTTGGGATGCATTCAGTGAGAAGCTTTACGATACTGATTATGCTTTCTATGGTTGGAGCATTTGTATTAAAGAATGCATTTCTGTTTGTTCAGCAGAAGGTGCTCTATAATTTTGTATATACGAACCAGTTTAGAACCTCTGAACGAATGATGAAGAATTATATGCGTCGTGATTATGAGTTTTACCTAAATGCTGACACGGCTGTCATTCAGAGAAGTATTACCTCTGATGTGAACAACATGTATGGTCTGATTTTGTCACTTCTGCAAATCATTTCGGAGGTGATTGTATTCATCTGTCTGGTTGCTGTGCTTCTGATTGCAGATTTTTGGATGACTGTAATGATTTCCATCTTACTGATTGTTACGCTCTGGATTATTAAGAAAATACTGAAGCCGGTGATGCGTAAAGCAGGTGAGGATAATCAGAATTTTTACAGTGGTCTCTTCAAATGGATTAGCCAGACTGTAACCGGAATCAAGGAAGTAAAAATCGGTGGAAGAGAATCCTATTTTGTGGATGAATATATCAAATGTGGCAAGGGTTATGTCGATGCGGTGCAAAAGTACACCTTATATAATAATGTCCCGAGACTTTTGATTGAAACAGTAAGTGTTGCCGGGATGATTCTATATTTGCTTTACCTGATCCTTGCAGGAGAAGATACCGGAGAAATGCTGGCAATTGTATCTGCATTTGGCGTGGCAGTAGTACGACTGATGCCATGTGCCAATCGAATTAATAATCAGATCAATAACATTGCATTTTTTGAACCGTTTTTCATGGGCGTGTCAGATAATCTGCAGGATGAAATCAACGGTGACAAAGTAGATCTTACGGATCTGTTACCGGAGAAAGAGAAGCTTCCTGTACACAGGGAGATTACTCTGACAGATATTTCCTACAAGTATCCCAATACAGAGAAAATGATTTTTGATAAAGCAACCCTGAAAATCCCGGTTGGCAGCAGTGTAGGTATTGTTGGAACCTCGGGTGCCGGTAAATCTACGATTGTAGATGTCCTTTTGGGGCTGTTACGGATAGAAGAAGGATCGATCTGTGCAGATGGAGTAGATGTCCTTGAACCGAAAAATTACAGAAAGTGGCTCAAGAATGTGGGCTATATTCCACAGACAATCTTTATGCTTGATGATACGATTCGTAAGAATGTTGCATTTGGTATTCCGGAAGATGAGATTTCTGAAGAAAGACTATGGGAAGTATTAAAAGAGGCACAACTGGATGAATTTATCAAAGGACTGCCAAAAGGCCTGGAAACCGGTATTGGAGAGCGCGGTATTCGACTATCCGGTGGACAGCGGCAGAGAATCGGTATTGCAAGAGCGCTGTATGAGAATCCGGAAGTGTTGATTTTAGATGAAGCTACCAGTGCGTTGGATAATGATACCGAAGCAGCAATTATGGATTCGATCAATCTGCTTCATGGTCAGAAGACATTGATTATTATTGCACACCGCTTGCAGACAATTGAGAAATGTGATGAGGTATACCGTGTAGAAGAGGGTAAAATCAGGAGGGAGAGATAATCTGTAATGCTGTTTCCAAGTATTATTTTCCTGTTTTGCTTCCTGCCGGTGATGCTGGTTCTGTATTACGGTCTGTGCAGGAAGAGTATGCAGTTAAAAAATCTTGTATTGTTTATCGGAAGTATTGCTTTCTATGCCTATGGTGAAGGCTTTGGAACATTACTTCTGCTGACTTCTATTGTGATGAACTGGGGAGCAGGGATGCTGTTGGAACGTTACCAGAGGGAGCCCAAACGGGCGAAGACAGTGATGATTCTGGCAGTGATACTCAATCTGTCGCTTCTGTTCTTCTATAAATATCTTGATTTTGTAATCGCATCACTCAATCGATTTGGACACTTCAATCTCCAGCAGACTAAAGTTTCGCTTCCAATCGGAATCTCCTTCTTTACCTTTCAGGCTGTTTCTTATGTGGTGGATGTCTATCGAAAAAAGGCGCAGGCACAGAAAAACCCGGTGCTGGTTGGTCTTTATATTGCGCTGTTTCCACAATTGATTGCCGGACCTATCGTTCGATATGATTCCATTGCACTTCAGATGAAGGAACGCAGGGAAACGCTTGATCAATTCGGACAGGGAGTCATAAGACTGATTACCGGTATTGGCAAGAAGATATTACTTGCAGATTCGATGGCGCTCTTTGCTGACCGTATTTTTCAGACACAGGGTGCAGGAACAGCGTTAAGTGTTTCTTATGCATGGCTGGGAGCAATCGCATATACGCTGCAGATTTATTATGATTTTTCCGGATATTCTGATATGGCGATTGGGCTTGGAAAAATGTTTGGGTTTACTTTTGAAGAAAACTTTAACTATCCTTATATTTCGCGCAGTGTGACGGAATTCTGGAGAAGATGGCATATTTCCTTAAGTACCTGGTTTCGTGATTATGTCTATATACCACTTGGAGGAAATCGCAAATCAAAGAAGAGAACCTATCTGAATCTATTCCTGGTCTGGCTGTTAACCGGAATCTGGCATGGTGCAGGCTTTACCTTTCTCCTATGGGGAATGCTGTATTTTGTTATCCTGATATTTGAAAAATCAATTGGTCTTGGAAAAAAATGGAGCCTTCCTCCAGTGATTGCCAATATTTATACGATGGTTGTTGTGATTGTCGGATGGACGATTTTTAAATCAGGCTCCTTAACGCAGGCACTTTCCTATATGTGCAATATGATAGGAATTCATGCTAATGGACTGGTGGACCAGACGACCTTATTCTATCTGAGGGATAACTGGATGATCTTTGTGGCAGCGCTGGTATTGGTGACGCCGGTTGGAAAATATCTGGAGCAAAAACGAGTGCTCTATCAGCTTGGACTTGCTCTGGTTATGATCATTTCGCTGATTTATATTATTAAGGGGAATTACAGCCCGTTTATTTATTTTAGTTTTTAGAAAGTAGGTCAAATGAAAGAAGAGAATCATAATCATAATTCAAATAGAGGAATTCTGTTTTTCTTCCTGATCACGATGACAATCCTTACGTTGGTTAATTGCTTCGAATTACTGACAAGAAGCGATGCAGAAGGAAGGTATGAGGGACTGGATCATCTGGATACTTTAGAGGATGATGCGATAGAAATGTGGGGAGCAATCCAGTATTGGATGGGAAAACAGATTGCGTTTGGAACAACGACATATGAGGATGTCACACTTCTATCCAATGGATACGCGACGATGACTGATTCTAATTCGGATTATCATGCAGCAATCCTTGGGGCAGAGCAGGCATCTGCACTTGCAGCAGATCTTGGTGCAGCTTTCTTATATGTACAGGCACCGGGCAAACAACGTTATGCGGATGAACTCCCACAAGGAGTGATGTGTTATTCGGTCCAAAAGAGTGAACTGGTGGTTGAGATTCTGCAACAGAAGCAAATTCCGGTAATCGATATGCGATCAGTGTTAGAGGCAACAGGAGAAGACTGGTGGAATTATTTTTACCGCTCCGACCATCATTGGAATAACCAGGCGGCATTTATTGCTTATCAGCAGATCTGTGAATATTTGCAATCCTGTGGGATGCAGATGAATGGTAGCTATCTTCAACCAGAGGCATATGAAAGAAATGTGTATCAGGATGTTTTCCTTGGAACACACGGCAGAATGGCAGGTAGATATTATACAGGACTGGATGATTATGAACTCTGGCTGCCGACATTTGATACGCAATTTGATCTGACGGTTGCATCTCAGGGAATCCATTTGCGGGGCGATTTTGAAGAGTGTTTCGTTCATTATGAAAACCTGGACCATTATAGTTTTGATTATTATGCCTATTATGCTTATCTGAAGGAAGATTATGACTGCTTTGAAATTGTTAATGAGAGCAACACATCGGGACCACATGTTGTCATAATCAGAGATTCTGAGGCAGTCCCGGTATCCGTGTTCCTGGCATGCCAGTGTTCTGAACTGGATATCATTGATCTTCGGTATTGTGGAGATATGGAAGTGTCCGCTTATATTAGAGAACAGCAACCGGATGCAATAATCTATCTGTTTGGTCCGGGATATCTGGCCAGTGAGAATGCGATGGTCATTCCAAGATAAGAAATACAGATTGTGGTGTTTGTTGAAAGAAAGTGGCGTGTGTGTTATAATCTTTTTGTTTTTGCAGAACAATAGAGAATCGATTGAGATAGATAAGAGAGGTAAGAAAAATGTTAAATGACAAGACAATACTAATCACAGGTGGAACCGGATCTTTTGGAAAATGTTTCACAAAATATGTTTTGACGCATTATAATCCCAAGAAAATAATTATTTATTCCAGAGATGAGTTTAAACAGTTCATTATGCAAAATGAATTCAGGGAGTATCAGGATAAGCTTCGTTTCTTTATTGGAGATGTCAGAGATTTAGAACGTTTGAAGCGTGCCTTAAATGGGGTAGACTATATTATTCATGCCGCAGCATTAAAACAGGTTCCGGCGTGTGAATACAATCCAAATGAGGCAATCAAGACCAATATTCATGGAGCTATGAATGTAATTGAAGCAGCACTGGACTGCGATGTTAAGAAGGTGGTAGCACTTTCTACTGACAAGGCGGTGAATCCGGTAAATCTTTATGGAGGCACAAAGCTCGTATCAGATAAGCTGTTTGTTGCGGCCAACGCATATGCCGGCGCAAGTGATTTGAATTTTTCTATCGTACGCTATGGAAATGTTGCCGGTAGCCGTGGATCGGTAATCCCGTTTTTCCAGAATATCATTAATAAGGGCGATAAGGAATTGCCAATTACGGATTACAGGATGACCCGTTTCTGGATTTCTTTAACCCAGGGCGTTGAATTAGTGATCAAAGCACTTGAAGAAGCCAAAGGTGGAGAGACATTTATCAGTAAGATTCCATCCTTTAAGATTACAGATCTTGCACAGGCCATGTTACCCGGATGTGAAATGCCGGAGGTAGGTATTCGTGAGGGCGAAAAACTCCATGAAATCATGGTTACAGTGGAAGATTCCATGACAACGTATGAATATGATAAACATTTTATCGTTTATCCACAGATGGTATGGAGTGAGAAGAAGATGCCGGTACCAACAGGCAAGAAAGTGCCGGAAGGATTCTCTTATAGTTCCGGTAATAACACCGAATGGCTTAGCGTTGAACAGATTAAGGAACTTTTAGAGGATATCGATTTGGAGAAATAATCAGGATGAAAAAGGCAATTACGATCAAGAACAGAATGATTGGAGAAGGGCAGGCAGCCTATGTGATTGCTGAGATGTCAGCCAATCACGCAGGAGATATGAATCGAGCTTTGGAGATCATTCATGCAGCCAAGGAGTGTGGAGCTGATTGTGTGAAGATTCAGACCTATACACCGGACACGATTACAATGGATTGCCATAATGAATACTTCACATTACAAAGCGGAACCTGGAAGGGAGAAAATCTCTACCAGCTATACGGCAAGGCATATACCCCATGGGAGTGGCAACCTCGTTTGAAAGAGGAAGCGGATAAGATTGGAATTGATTTTTTCTCCACTCCATTTGATCGTACTGCTGTTGATTTCCTGGAAGAAATGCAGGTTGAATTCTATAAGATTGCATCCTTTGAAGTGGTGGATATTCCCTTAATTCGTGCTGTTGCAGCAACACACAAACCGATAATCATGTCGGTCGGGATGGCTACTGTTTCTGAAATAGAGGAAGCGATTGATGCTGTTAGAAGTATGGGCAACGATCAGCTTGCGCTTTTGAAATGCTGTAGTGTTTACCCTGCGATTGCAGACAATATGAATCTTCGTACCATTCCGGATATGAAGAATCGATTTGGAGTCCCGGTGGGACTATCCGATCATTCCATGGGAGGAATTGCTGCTGTGACTGCAGTAGCTCTTGGAGCAGCAATCATAGAAAAGCACTTTTGTCTTGGGAGAGATATTGAAAATCCGGATTCTTCATTTTCAATGGAACCGGAAGAATTTGCCCAGATGGTAAAGGAAATCAGACTTGCAGAAAAAGCAATGGGAAATGTGAGCTATGAGTTGTCAAAGGCAGAAATGGAGAGCAGGAATACAAGAAAATCCATTTTTGCTTCAGCTGATATTCAGGCAGGTGAGAAGCTGACAGCATCCAATATCAGGGTGGTTCGTCCGGGATATGGTATGGAACCTAAGTATTATGACGAAATTCTTGGAAAGACAGCACGAAATGCAATTCCTTTTGGGACACCAATCAGTTGGGAACAGTTTGAATAAGGGTGGCAGAGAATGAAACTATATATTCGTACCGAGGCCAATCAGATTACTGCTACAGGGCATGTGATGCGCTGTCTGGCAATGGCTGATGCGGCTTTGGCTAAAGGCATTGATACGGTATTTATCGCGGCGGAGGAAGCATCCCTTGCTCTGGTACATCAGAGAGGGTATGAGTCTATCTGCCTGTTTCATAAGTGGGATAATTTTGATGATGAGATTCCTCTGATGCAGGAACTGATTCATACCAATGCAATTGAAGTGCTTCTGATTGACAGCTATTATGTCAGTGAGAAATATATGAAGGCAATGGCAGAATTGACCCAGACAGCATACATTGATGATTTACATGCAAAAATCTGGACATGTCATACGCTGATTAATTATTCGGTATATGCCGATTTGTTCGCTTATAAGCAGGAGTACCCGGATACGCAGAGATTACTTGGGTGTCAATATGTACCTCTTCGACATGAATTTGAACACCTGAGACCATTTGAGGTAAAGGAACAGGTAAGGAAGGTATTGGTTGTAACCGGTGGAACAGACGAGTTTCATTTTATGAAAGAATTTTGTAAAAAAATTGCAGCCGATAACAAATGGCAGGCAATTCATTTCTTTATGGTTTGTGGCAGATTTAACTGTGATCAGGAGCAATTGCAGGCAATGGCCTCACAGAATAGAAATATTGAGATTTGTGAAGCATTACCGACATTAAAGGATGCAATGGAAGATTCGGATTTGTTGATCACGGCGGGGGGTACAACCTTATATGAGATGGCTGCAATTGGTATTCCGGGAATCTGCTTTGGCATAGCAGATAATCAGAAATATAATATTGCAGGATTTGAAGAAAGGCAGCTGGTTCTAAATGCCGGAGATATCAGAACAGATTTTTTCTTTGAGAATCTGATGCAAAAGCTGGAGGAGCTGATTTTCGATGCTGCAAGACGCCGTACAATGTCAGGACAATTAAGAAGGCTTGTGGATGGACAGGGTGCCAGTCGTATTATTGAGGCAATATGTAAGATAGAAGGAAATGAATAGGAGATGTTTGTGATGGAGCAGAATCAACCGGCAATTACGGGTGGAAAACCAATCAGAGAGACCAGATTATTCTATGGTCATCAGTATATCGACGAGGCTGATATTGAGGCTGTTGTAGAGGTGCTAAAGAGCGATTATCTGACTTGCGGACCAAAGATTACGGCTTTGGAGGAGAGATTATGTGCAATTACGCAGGCGAAACATGCCTGTGTTGTCAGCAACGGAACGGCGGCATTGCATATCGCCGGCCAAGCCCTTGGAATCGGTAAAGGGGATGAAGTTATTACGACCCCTATTACGTTTGCGGCATCTGCTAATTGCGCACTCTATTGTGGCGCGATTCCGGTGTTTGCAGATATTGATGAAAAAACATATAACATTGATGTGAATTGTATAGAGAAATGTATCACAGAGAAGACCAGAGCGGTAGTTGCTGTGGATTATACAGGACAGGCTGTGAATCTGCAGGCAATCAAGGAGCTTTGCAGGAAACATTCCCTGTATCTGATTGAAGATGCGGCACATGCTATCGGAACCAAATATCAGGGACAACCGGTGGGCAGTATTGCCGATCTTACGACCTTTTCGTTCCATCCTGTAAAAACTGTAACAGGTGGAGAGGGAGGCGCTGTGCTTACTAATGATGATGAACTGGCGAAGAAAGTTGCATTGTATCGTTCACATGGAATAACCAGAGAGCCGGAACTGATGGAACAGGAATCCGAGGGTGGATGGTATTACGAGCAGGTTGCACTTGGCATGAATTATAGAATGACAGACATTCAGGCCGCACTGATTCTAAGTCAGCTGGATAAGCTTGATTCATTTAGTGCAAGAAGAAGTGAGATTGTAAAGCAGTATAATGAAGCTTTTCTAAAGATAGATGGAGTTATCGTTCAGCAGGAAATCCCGGAATCGGAAACAACGAGACATTTGTACATCTTGAGATTGGACCCTGAGAAATTGAAATGTACCCGTGCGGAGTTCTTTCTGGCAATGGCGGCAGAAAATATTTGCTGCAATGTCCATTACATCCCTGTATATCGACATCCATATTATGTACATCTTGGATATCCTAAGGGATTATGCCCTAATGCAGAAGCACTCTATGAGAACATGATGAGTCTTCCGTTATACTATTCACTGACGAATCAGGACGTAGAGGATGTAATTGGTGCAGTCAGAAAACTGGTAGCGTATTATCACATTTAACCCGGAGGAATACAATGGAGTTATCCATTATTGTACCTGTCTATAATATGGCAGCAGATGACAAATTAAAGCATTGTATGGATTCTTTGATTGCACAAACAGTCGATGAGTATGAAATTATTGCAGTGGATGATGCCTCGACAGATGAGTCGTTAAAAGTGCTTAGATCCTATGAGAAAAAATATCCCGGGATTGTAAAGGTAATTGCATGCAAGGAGAATCAGCGACAAGGCGGAGCAAAGAATGCAGGCTTGGAACAGGCATCAGGAAAATGGGTTGGATTTATTGACAGTGATGACTGGATTATGCCGGATATGTATCAAAAGCTAATTAAGAAGGCTGATGCAACCGGGGCAGATCTGGTGGGCTGTGATTATGCAATCGTTACCTCCTATTGTGAACCGGATAAAATAAAACAAACACAAATGCAGGTTGTTGAGAATAATACGCAGCAACAGACCGGTGTCCTGGACGAAGAGAAGCATAAGAAACTAATCTTAAGATCCGGCAGTATGGTGGTCAAAATATATCTAAGACAGATTATAGAAGAGAACCACCTGCGTTTCCCGGAGAGGATGTTTTATGAGGATAATTGTGCGGCACCGCTTTGGTCGATGTATTTTACCCATTTTGAGAGAGTGGAAGAACCCCTGTATTTTTATCTGACCTTACCGGCTTCTACTACGCATCATGTGACCTGGGATAAATGCCAGGATCGGATGAAGGCGGCAAAGCTGTTGCTTGAGGAGAGCAGAGCGAGAGGCTTTTTTCAACAGTACCAGAAAGAGATTGAGTTTCGATTTACAGAATTATTTTACGTGACAACGTTATTTTCCTATATGTATTCCGGAAAGAGACAATCGATAAAGCATACTCGATGGTTGAAAAAGCAAATGCTTGAGGCCGTCGATCGTTTTTGGGAAAATCCATATTATACTTCCATGGTAGCTGCGGAAGATCAGAAATTCATTCGGATTCAGATGAAATCCAATGTCATTTTTTTCTTATATTACCGATTGCTTTTTGCATATCGGAAGCTTAGAAAAGGCGTAAGATAGGAGAGGGATTAAGATGAAAGCCTGTGCGATTATTACGGCCCGTGGTGGCAGCAAGAGAATTCCCAGAAAGAATATTAAAGATTTCCTTGGGAAACCGATATTAACCTATTCAATTGAAGCTGCACTTGCCTGTGGAGTATTTGACGAAGTGATGGTTTCGACAGATGATGAAGAGATTGCAGAGATCGCAAGAGAGGCAGGAGCCTGCGTACCTTTTGTCCGAAGCGAAAGCAATTCCAATGATATGGCGACAACGGCAGAGGTTATTGATGAAGTTGTGAAGTGCTATCAGATGGAGGAAAAAAAATTTGACTTCCTGTGCTGCATTTATCCGACGGCTCCTTTTCTTACTGCAGATGCGATAAAATGTGCAATGAAAACATTAGAGGAAAGTGAGGCTGATTCAGTTCTCCCAGTGGTTCGTTTTTCCTTTCCACCGCAACGCAGTGTTGTTATGAAGGACGGATATCTAGAACCGAAATGGCCTGAGAATATGCAGAAAAGATCACAGGATTTGGAAGAAATGTATCATGACTGCGGACAGTTCTACTGCCTGCGGACCAGCAGCTTCCTCAAACAGAAGAAAGTGGTAATGGAGAAGACGTTACCGTATTTTCAAGAGGAAATGACAGTACAGGATATTGACACATTAGAAGACTGGAAGATTGCAGAAGTGAAATATAAGATCTGGAAAGATAGAATCTGAGGATAATATGGAGCTATATCTTAGAAAAGCAACACAATTGGATAAGAAACTTATTTTCGACTGGGCCAATGAAGCCAAGACCAGGAATAATTCTTTCCATAGTGAGCCCATCCTTTGGGAGGAACACGAAGCGTGGTTTGAGAAGGTGTTAGAAGCCAAGGACACCTTTCTTTTTGTATGCATGGATTTTATGGTGCCGGTTGGACAGATTAGAGTGCAACTGACATCGGATCGGAAAGGTATGATCAGTTATAGCGTGGAAGAGAGCCATCGGGGGAGAGGTTACGGAAGAACTATGCTGGCACTTCTGGAGAAGGAACTGATTAAAAATAAGCTTATCGGCTATACCTTGATTGGAGAGACCAGGCCGGAGAATGAAGCTTCTGGACGGGCCTTCCTTTCACAGGGATATCTAAGAACTGAAGCAAGTAAAGAAAAGAATTGCTACTGTAAGGAAATAACTGCTCAACACAAGGAAACAGCAGAGAAGAATGATACTGCGTTACAAAAGCGAGAGGCTAAGTTTGAAATTCTTCGTGTGTTGGCAATGATGATGATCATTGTTTTGCACTATCTAAGCAAGGGAGAATTGCTTGGAAATATAACTGATGGTATGAATCGAGCGAATTGCTGGTTCTGGTTTCTTGAGGCAGCATGTCTTGTCAGTGTGAATGTCTATGTTTTAATTAGCGGTTATTTTCTGGTAAACAGCAGATTTTCTCTTGGTAAATTAGTGAATCTATGGTGCAGAATTCTGTTCTATAGTATCGGTGTGAGTGTTGTTTTGGTGATAACAGGTGTAGTGGATTATAGAAGCATTCTGAATTTTTATGATTTACAGTTCTTTTGTCTGCCGACCATCAATGGCCATTATTGGTTTGCAACCTCATATGTGATTTTTTATCTGCTGGCACCATTTCTTGGAAAAGCAGCGAAGGCGATGAAGAAAAAGGAGTTGAAGCTTCTTATTTTTCTGCTGTTAATTCCATTTTGTTTCATCAAATCTATCCTTCCGGTTGCCTTACCGGTTGATGATCTTGGGAACAGCTTTGTCTGGTTTATCTGCCTGTTTTTTATTGCGGCGTATATCAGACTTTATGGAATTGCATTCTTTAAGACAAAATGGGCAGGATTGGCTGTTTATCTGATGTCTGTTGGTGGAATCCTGCTTTCGATACTTGCAGCAGGAAGCCTGGTGAAGCAGACAGGAAACTATGAGTATGCACTTACGATTCCGTCAAATTACAATTTCTTCTTTGTATTAACGGGATCGGTGGGATTGTTCTGTGCATTTTTGAAGATGCAGTTTAAGAATAATATTTTAACAGGATATCTGGTCAGAATTGCTCCGTATACATTTGGTGTGTACCTGCTGCATGAGCATCTGCTGCTTCGTTATGAGTGGCCTGGGTGGCTTTGGGTTTCAAATATTTACGGTGGCTATCGCGTTCTTCACATTTTATTCTGTACAATATTTGTCTTGGTAATTGGAATTCTTGTCGACTGGATAAGAAGTTTGATTTTTACCGCAATCCAGAAATTAATAATTTTTTCTTTGAAAATATATTATGCCAAGCAGGAGGTCTGGGATTATCTGATTTTTGGTGCATTGGCCACAGTAGTGAACTGGGTGGTTTATATTGCATTTGCATACTGTTTTCTTGCCCCATTCTGGCAATATCATGATACTATAAGAGAAATGACTGCGAATGTGATTGCATGGATTGTTGCAGTGCTCTTTGCTTATTGGACCAACAGAACATTCGTCTTTCATAGTAGTGCGAAGGGAACAAAGGCAATGCTTAAGGAGTTTAGTTCCTTTATCAGTGCAAGAATTTTTTCGTTCCTTGTAGAGCTTGGCATGTTTTATATCTTTGTAGACTGGCTTGAGATCAATGACCTGATATCAAAGCTGATTATCAGTGTTGTTGTGATTATATTAAACTATATATTCAGTAAGCTGTGGATTTTTAAGAAAAAAGAAAAATAGGAACGGGAGAGACGATGAAAAAATTATTTGATCAACTAATTAAGTTTGGCCTTGTAGGTGCGTTTTGTTTTGTGATTGATTTTACGATTACGGTCGGAATGAATCGAATCGGGGTAAATTATCTGATTGCTGCATTCTTTGGCTTTGTTATTTCCGTAACCGTGAACTATGTTCTTAGCTTTAAATTCGTGTTTAAGAGAAAAGAGAACCTGGACCGAAGAGCAGAGTTTATGATCTTTTTGATTCTCAGTGTTATCGGCCTTGGGATTAATGAACTGATTATGTATCTGTGTGTGGATCTGGTATACTATCAACAGGCCTGGTTACAGGAGAAAATCATAGAAAATACCGCTGTTATTGCCGCCAAAATTATTGCTACGGCAGTTGTTATGGTATATAACTTTGTAACAAGAAAGCTTTTTCTCGAGAAAAAGGAAAAAACAAAGTCAGAATAAGGGAAACAAGAATGAAAAAGAAAATGAAAAAGAAAATGAAAACAACAGCAGTCATGATCATTCCAATTGTCTTTTTGCTTTATTCGATGATTGGAATTAACCAGGGAGCAGATGTGACAGACACAACGTATAGTCTGGGCAATTATCTCTTCTTTAATGAAATGACGAGCGGATGGAAATATGCAATTTATCTTGCTAATTGTGTCGGCAGCCTGCTGATGACAGTGACGGGAGGTAAACTGATTCTGATGAATGCAGTTACACGGTTGTTTGTTGCGGCTATGGCAATTGCTGTCTTTTTCGTGTTACGTAAGAGAGTTCCGTCCCTGATTTTATTTATTGGAGAAATTCTTGCAATTAGTATGTGCTGGTGCCCAACTGTAATTCTATATAATTATCTTACGTATTTCTTTCTGACAATAGCAGCATTATTGCTATATTCGGGGCTGCAGCGGCAAAAGAAAAGTCTTCTTCTGTTAGCCGGGATTCTTCTGGGATTAAATGTTTTTGTCAGAATTTCCAATCTGACACAGATGTCACTTATTCTGGTCGTTTTGTATGACGCATGGAGTAAGAGAGCAGAAACCAGGTGGGGAATAATTTTCTGGAAGAATACTTTGTTTTGCGTTTTGGGATATGGAATCGGATGCGTGGGAATGCTTGGAGTTATGTTGCTTGTAGAAGGAAGCGATGGATATCTGTCGATGATTTCCTGGTTGTATGGTATGTTTACTTCATCAGACAGCAATGGCGGGTACTCCATGTTTGATATGGTGAAGTCGATTGTGGGTAATTATGTGGGGAATGTGAAATGGCTATTGCTCATGGCTGCCGGTATTGCAGCCGGAACTGCGATGTTTTTGATTGCTAAGAGTAAAATGTTATGGATCAAGAGAATACTTTTTGCAGGTGGAGTAGGAATCCTGTTCCTGTATTTCTATCGAAATGGGATGTTTACCGGTCTGTACTATAGTGTTGGAAGTATCTTTTGCATCAATGTGGTATTTCTGCTCATCGCCTATATTGTACTTCTTATGGCACTGTTTCACAGAACGCTGGAACAGGAAGACAAATTACTTGCACTGCTGGCTTTTCTGATTCTGCTATTTACACCACTGGGAAGTAATAATCATGTATATACGATTATGAACAACCTCTTTTTCCTGGCTCCGGTCACTTTGATGCTGTTTTATAAAATGCTTACTCCATTTTTGCCTAAAGAACAGAGTTTTCCGCTTGCTTTTATGAGTATGGCATTTTTGATTCTATTCGTTATTCAGGCTGTAATGTTTCATTCCTCCTTTGTCTTTCGTGACGGAACCAATGGGGAGAAGCGTGATACGGTAATTGCAGGGAATAGTGTGATGAGCGGTATGATCACTAACGCTGCTCATGCACAGGCAATCGAGGAACTGGAGAATTATACAATGCAGAATCATCTGCAGGGAAGGTATGCGTTATTCTATGGCAACATCCCAGGGGCACAATATTTGCTTAAGATGCCTTGCGCAATTTCTTCAACCTGGCCGGATTTAGACAGTTACTCGTATGAACAGTTCCTCGAGGAGAGCACTGTGTTTGAAAATGCAGAGACACTACCGCTTTTTGTGTTATCACCAGAAGTTGCTGCGTATGTGACAGAAGATTCAGAAGGGATGCAATATCTTCTGATCGATCAGCATTTATATGAGAAAGATCAAAAGCTTGACCGAATCAGAACGATAATATTAGAATACAATTATAAGGAGATTTTTGGAAATCAAGAATTTGTCCTGATGGAAGGAAGCAGATAAATGATTAATTTTAATGTACCGCCATATACGGGAAAAGAGATGGATTACATCAAGCAGTGTGTTGAAGCACAGAAAATATGCGGAGACGGGCAGTTTACCAGAAAATGTAATGAGTGGATAGAGAAGAAGATGAAAGTCAGAAAGTGTCTGCTGACAACCTCCTGTACGCATGCAACAGAAATGGCTGCATTACTTGCAGGTATTAAAGAGGGGGATGAGGTGATTATGCCTTCCTATACTTTTGTTTCTTCTGCGAATGCTTTTGTGCTTCGTGGTGCGAAGGTTGTATTTGTTGATATCAGACCGGATACCATGAATATGGATGAAAATCTGATCGAACAGGCAATTACTGAAAAAACGAAGGCAATTGTTCCGGTGCATTATGCCGGTGTAGCTTGTGAAATGGATAAAATAATGGAGCTGGCAAAGAAATATCGTTTGCTTGTCATTGAGGATGCAGCACAGGGAGTCATGTCGAATTATCATGGACAGGCACTTGGTACGATTGGTGATCTGGGATGCTACAGTTTTCATGAAACCAAGAATTACAGTATGGGAGAAGGCGGAGCTCTTCTGATGCGGGACGAGTTGTACATTGAAGAAGCGGAGATTATTAGAGAAAAAGGAACGGATCGTAGTCGCTTTTTTAGAGGACAGGTTGATAAATATACCTGGGTTAATTACGGCTCATCATATCTGCCAAGTGATATGAATGCAGCATATCTGTATGCACAGCTGGAATTGGCAGAAGAGATTAATCAAGAAAGACTTGCCATCTGGAACCGATACTATGAAGGCCTTCGTCCACTGATGGAAGAGGGCAGACTACAGTTGCCTACAATACCGGAAGGCTGTGTTCATAATGCACACATGTTTTATGTGAAAGCTGCAGATTTTGAAGAAAGAACGGCCTTGATCTCCTTTTTGAAGGAACAGGATATCTTGTCGGTATTTCACTATATACCACTTCATACATCTCCGGCAGGAAAACAGTTTGGAAGATTTAATGGAGAGGATGTCTATACCACCAAGGAGAGCGAAAGACTGACAAGGCTTCCGCTATATTATAACATGACCCGGGAGCAGAATGAATATATCATTGATAAGGTGAAGGAGTTTTACCGCTAAACATATGAAGAAGAAGGAAATGGCAATTTGTGCCGTGA
>Ga0116143_10002848_pt1 | contig 18115 bp, 12 predicted proteins | sample AD_UKC034_MetaG_FD_89745 | JGI IMG/M metagenome (GOLD analysis project Ga0116143, IMG submission 89745) | Active sludge microbial communities of municipal wastewater-treating anaerobic digesters from USA - AD_UKC034_MetaG | ecosystem: Engineered > Bioreactor > Anaerobic > Digestate | place: USA...
CCCACAGTCAGCCGATAGGTAGGCGACAACGTGGCTACGTCGAACTCGACGGAGGCGTTCTCGACGCCCTCCGTGGCCTGCGCAAACAACTTGAGCTCGGCATAATGGGTCGTGGCCATGGCCGGAATCTTGCGCTGGAGAAGCTGGCTTAGAATGGCTCGCGCCAGAGCCGAGCCCTCGGTAGGGTCAGTCCCTGCTCCCAGTTCGTCGAGCAGCACCAGCGATCCTTCGTCTGCCTCTGCCAGAATGTGGATGATGTTGCCGATATGGGAGGAGAACGTGGACAGGCTCTGCTCGATGCTCTGCTCATCGCCGATATCGGCATAGATGCCGCGAAAGACCCGTATCGCCGAACCATCGGCCGCGGGAATCTGCAGCCCGCACTGCGCCATCGCTGCCAGCAGCCCGACCGTCTTGAGAGCCACGGTCTTGCCGCCCGTATTGGGACCAGTGACCACCAGGATCGAAAAGTCCCCGCCCAACTCGACCTCGATTGGCACCACCGTATCGGCCGGCAGAAGCGGGTGGCGCGCCCGGATGAGGCGCAGGTACTCCTTTCCTTTGTCGGGCAGAAGCATTGGCTCGTTGGCCTTTAGCGCAAAGGCGTACTGTGCTTTGGCAAAGGCCAGGTCGAGCCTGGCCAGTGCAGCCACGGTGCTCTGGATCTCTGCGCTATGAACCGCCACCTGGGAGGTCAGTTCGCGCAAGATCCGCTCCACCTCACGCTGCTCTTCCAACTGGTGCTCGCGCCACTGGTTGCCCAGATCGACGATCGCCAGCGGTTCAACAAACAGTGTAGCCCCGCTTGCCGACTGATCGTGCACAATCCCTTGCACGCGGCCTCTGAACTCGGCCTTGATCGGCACCACATAGCGGCCCCCGCGCTGGGTGATAATGGCTTCCTGAAGGTATCCCGCCGCATCCGGGGAGGTGAGCAGGCGGCTGAGCTTTTCCAGTACCCGGTCGCGCGCGACAGCCAACTGCCTTCTGACGCGTGCCAGCGTGGGGCTGGCGCTGTCCACCACTTCGCCCTGATTGCTGATGCAGCGCTCGATCTCGGACACCAGCTTGGGGCACTCGACAATCCCCTGCGCGATCTCGCAGAGGGCGGGATAGGAGCCCGCTTTGGCCCCGGCTGCAGTGAGCTGGCCACGGGCGCCGGGCGTCGGGATAGCCCGCTTGAGCGTCCTAGCACTGACCAGAGTGGCCTGAATGTCCAGCAAGCCCTGCGGGTCGAGTATGGCATTTCGCTCGGCGTTCTTCGCCAGTTGGCGCACGTCCCTGGCTCCGCCGAGAGTGATTCCCGGCGCCACCGACAACAGCGCCTTGGCTTCGGCCGTCTCGGCTTGCCAGGCACGCACCCGCTCCACATCCGACGAAGCGGACAGGGCCAGTGCCAGCTCACGCCCGGCGGAAAAGGAGGTGTGCTCCGCCAGGCGGGTCAGGATCTTGCTCAGTTCGAGTGTCTCGAGGTACTTGGGATTCATTGCCCCGGCTCAACTCCCCGCCCGGCTATTCGTCTGCTGACCCATCTTGCTCGTCGTCTTCCCGGCGCACCCAGGAGAACTTGCGCTGCAGGGTGGAAGAGTAGTATCGGCCAAGCACATCATAGCCCACACTTCTTCCCCAGCGATGGAACACCCTGGGGTCGATGTATGACTTGAGGCTAGTGGTCAGGTTCCAGGTGCGGGTCTTGCCGGCCACAACTGCCTGCGCCTTGAGTTTGCCCAGCGCGAGCTGCTGACGCTCCAAACGCTGCTGCGCAGAGACCACCTTGCGCTCCGCGGCAGCAGTTTTCTTCTGGTATCTGGCCGCCAGTTTCCCGGCCTGGCCTTTGTCGCTGGCCGCCTTGCGCGCCTCACGTGCCTGGCTGCGCAGCGCTGCCAGCGCCGCTTTGAGCCTGGCCAGGTCCTCCCGCTGACGGTCCAGCTTTTCCTCTGCTGCCTGCTGTCGCTGGACGAGCTTGTCTCGGCGAACCCGCCAGCCTTCGGAAGCCTTCCTGGTGTGGTTGCAGAAGGAAGCTGCCTCAACGTTGGCCAGCGTCGTAGCCTGCCATTTTCTGTGTTCGGGGTCCTCGCGAGTGACTCCGGAAGCGGACAGACTTTCCTGGACGAGATGAGTAGCGTGATGGGTACGGAACACTTTGGCCGTCAGCCCGGGAAGCGCCTCCCCCAGGAACGCGTTCACGTCGTGGCTGCTGACCCCCGGGAAAAGGTGAGGCTTGTCTCGCGTCGGGTGGCGTTTGTCGTTGTTCGCCGCTCGAGCGGGCCTCGCATTCTGGATCAGGTCGGCCAGGTTCCGCGCCACCGCTTCTGGCAGAGCCAGCTCCTTGTCCCACAGGACCGAATCCTTGCCCAAGAAACGGAATTCCGCCACTCCATCGGGGCGCAGCGTCACGTGCTCGGGACGCAGCGTGGTCGCGCCGACCGTGTCAGCTTCATCCGGGTCTTTCTCATCACCCACTCGCAGCCCGAGTGCGTCGATGAGATACACCGCTGTGGCAATGCGCCTGCGTTTGGCATCATCTGAGACCAGGCCCTGCTCGATATGGTCCCGCACCTGCGCCAGGCGGCGGCTCAGCTCGGTGGCCTTGTCGAACTTGTGCGCTTCCCGTTCCTGCTTGGCCGCTGCCGTATCAGCCAGCCAGATGTACTTGGTCTTGTCCGAAAGAGTATCTTTCCAGCGGGCCACCCAGAGTCCATCCGGCTGCCAGACGATTTCTTTCCATTCGCCCGGAGGACGGGGTGCGTCGGGACTCAGGTTCAACGTCACGTCGCTCTGCCGCGCCCCTTCTTTCCAGCGCCCTCGCAGGGGGTGCTTTCCCCGTCCCATAAAAATGCCGCTCGGCTCGGTCATATAGGTTCCGAGTTCGCTCTGTTCGCCATTAACCAGTGCATAGCCATACTGCGCCTTGAGTTGAGCGCGTTCGGCCTTGCGCTCGGCAGCCCTGGCCTTGCGTTGTTCAGGTGACAGGCTCTCTCGCTGTGCCCGCTCGCTCTCAACGCGCTGCGTCGCCGGCGTCCAGTCGACCTCATTCACCGACAGTCGCGGTGAGACGTGCAGTGCCGTGCTCAAGTCCTGCATAAAGTTGCGCACAAACACGCTGTCCTGCACATAAGGCGTGCCCTGCTTGCGCGCCCAGGCCATGACCATCTCCTCCTGCTTTGGGTCGAGCGTGACGGGATTGCCCCGCACCGTAATCACCAGACCCCGGTACTCGGGCGGAGGAGGAATCAGGATGCCGTTATGCACGAGCGAGGTAAGGATGGTAATTGGTTTGCTTGCGGTTGCGTTTTCCATGTTCAGATGCATCACCCTGCGGAGCACAAATGAGGAGTGAACGCTGCCTCAGACGGAGCGTTCCATCAGCGCGGCTGGCTGGAACTAGAGCGCGGTCAGGATCTCTGCCTCACCGTCGGTCACAGCAATCGTATGCTCAAAGTGAGCACACAGGCTGTGGTCGCGGGTGACGACCGTCCACTTGTCACGTTTGACATAGACCGCCGGACCGCCGATCATCAGCATAGGCTCTGGCGCATAGGTCAATCCCGGTCGCAGTTCCAGTCCGGTGTGCGGTTTGCCCCAGTTGGGAATCAACGGCGCTTCGTGCATTTCGCGGCCGACGCCATGACCGGTGTATTCGCGCACCACGTCAAAGCCGTTGCTCTCGGCATGGTGCTGGATCGCGAACGAGACATCGCCCAACCTGTTCCCCGCCCGAGACACGGCTATGGCCCGATACAGCGCCTCTTCGGTTACGCGCACCAGCCGCTCTGCTTCGGGGGTCAATGTGCCCACGCCGATGGTGAAAGCAGAATCACCCACAAAGCCTCGATAGGTGCAGCCGCAGTCAATGCTCACTACGTCGCCATTGACCAACTTGCGCTTGCCCGGGATCCCGTGCACCAGCTCGTCATTGATGCTCACCGTAATGGTCGCGGGATAGGGAGCATCCTCGTAGCTCGGGTTCGGATAGTTCAGGAAGACAGGAATCGCGCCACGAGACCGGATCACCTCTTCCGCGATCTCATTCAACTCTGCCGTGGTGATGCCGATGCGAGCAGCGCGGCGTGCCGCATCGAGCGCCAGCGCCGTGATCCTGCCCGCCTCGCGCATTGCGGCGATCTCCTCACGAGTCTTGACAATGATGGCCACGTTTCATGTCTCCCTGTGTCCAGTCTGGCTAAAAGGCTAGTATAGTGCCAGTCGGTTGAAGGGTCAATTTCGCGGGCGGAGCTGGTCGTTTCTCCACCCTGAAACAAAAAAAGGGCCGTCGGCCAACGGCCCTTGCGAGTTATCCTGTGGTTACGTCGAAGCGTTACAGGTCGTCTGCGTCCTCCGAGCCCAGCGTATCCTCATCGAGCTCTTCATCGTCCCAGTCGTCCACGTATTCAACCTTCTCCCAGGCCCCCTCAGCGCCACAGTCGGGGCAGCGGCGCGGCGGCTTGCCTCCTTCATGGAGATAGCCGCACTCCATACATTCCCATTCCGAATCCATCATCTCCCTCCCAACAACGCTGTGAAACACATGTGCTTTCAGTGCCATGATTCGCCGCCCGCCCTCTACCGGTCCAGTCCGTAGCGACGCGCAGCCAGGCGCAGGATATCGTTCACCAGAGTCTCGTAGGGCATGCCGCCGGCCCTGGCCATCATGCACAGGTCGCTAATGGTGGGATTGATCCCCGGCAGCGTATTGATCTCCAGCAGGTGCGGACGACCCTGCCCGTCGAGGCGAAAGTCAACGCGCGAGACGTCCAATCCCTGGATCGCCTCGAACGCCGCCACGGCCAGCCGCTGCAGTTCGACAGCGAGTTTCTTGCTGATCCTGGCCGGGCAGACATAGTTGATGCCCATTGGCACGTCGGATTTGATGTGGCTCGAGTAGATGCCCTTCTCCGATTCATCGAGCGGGCTCGTGTCAATCTCCAGGACCGGAAAGAGATGATAGCCCTGCTTGTTGTAGGCCGCGGAGAGCGGCTGCTCACCGGGCCCGAGTTTGTTGCCCAGCAGGCCGACCGTGAACTCTCGTCCTGAGAGGAACTGCTCCACCAGTGCTGGCTGCTGATAGTCAGCAATCAGCCGCGCCACGCGTGCGCGCAACTGGCGTTCATTCCGGCAGACCGAGTCTGCATCGATGCCCTTAGCCGTGCCTTCGCGCAGCGGCTTGGCGAAAAGGGGGAAGGACAGCTCCTTCCGCAGCGGCTCGTCTGCCCGTTCCATGACCTGGAAAGCGGCTGTCGGCAGGCCGTAGGACATCCACACCCTCTTGGCCATAGCTTTGTCCAGAGAGAGGGCGTGGCCAAGTATCCTGGCTGCCGTGTAGGGGATGCCCAGCATCTCGAGCATCGCCGGGACCTGCGACTCGCGGCTGTCCCCGCGGTGCCCCTCGCAGATGTTGAAGGCGATGTCAATCTCGCCGCGCATCTGCTGCAGCTTCGGATACAGGTTCGTATCCCCTTCAAGAGGGACGACCCTGTGCCCTCCCGCCTCGAGAGCGCGCTGCAAGGCCAGAGTCGTTTCTTCCGAGTCCAGCTCTGCCGCCGCATCGGCCGGTTCACCGGCCGAGTGCGGGGCATTCTTCTTGAGGTTGAAAAGCAGTGCTACTCGGAGCGGACGCATATGGGTTCCCTGGTCCCCACCAGCGGGACAGTGACCGGAATTGCCCCGTCATCGCCATGATGGTTCAGGCTCTCGCCGTCCTCCACAGCCGATGGGCGGACGATCACGCCATTGCCATCGAGTAGACCCGCCACGCCCTTTTCGGCATGGGTGGGGTGTCCGTGCACCGGACAGGTCGGCGGGCAATCACCAGTATAGCCGTGGGGCAGGGGATAGGCGCTAATAGCGCCGGCATAGTTGCGTACGACCGCGACCTTGTCGGACATGTTCAGCAGGTACTGCGGCATAATCGGCACTTTGCCCGCACCGCCAGGCGCGTCCAGAGCAAAGGTCGGGATGGCCAGACCACTCGTATGGCCACGCAGGTGCTCGATGATCTCGAGGCCTTTGGCGATAGAAGTGCGAAAGTGCGAGATACCCTGAGACAGGTCACACTGATACATATAGTACGGGCGAACGCGAGCGCGCAGCAACGCTTGCATCAAGTCCTTGATGATATGAGGGCAATCATTGATGCCGCGCAATAGCACTGTCTGGCTACCCAGCGGGATGCCAGCATCCGCCAGCCGCGCGCACGCCGCAACTGTTTCCGGAGTCAGCTCGCGCGGATGGTTAAAGTGGATGTTGATAAAGAGCGGATGGTACTTGGACAGCATCCGTGTCAGCTCAGGGGTGATGCGCTGGGGCAGGAACACCGGCACGCGCGTTCCGATTCGGATGATCTCCACATGCGGAATGCTGCGCAGACCCTTCAGGAGCGGTTCCAGCGCGTTCTCACTGAGCAGCAGCGGATCGCCGCCAGAGATCAGAACATCCCTGACTTCAGAATGGTGAGCGATGTATTGAACGGCCCTTCGCATATCCTCAGGCCGCATCCGTTCCGACTTGACGCCGACCAGACGTCGCCTGGTGCAGTGCCGGCAGTAAGCCGCGCATTGGTCTGTGACCAGCAGCAACACACGGTCAGGATAGCGGTGCACCAGACCAGGAACAGGCGAATCCGCATCTTCGCTCAGCGGGTCGCGCAGTTCATCCGGCTGGATGACCAGCTCGTCCCTGGTAGGCACCACCTGACGACGGATCGGACACGAGGGATCGTGCGCATCCATCAGAGACGCAAAGTATGGCGTGATGGACATCCGCAGTCGTTCACAAGTAGTTCTTACACCCGCTTCTTCTTCAGGGGTCATCTCGATCACGTTCTTGAGTTGTTCGGGTGTGTTGATGCGGTGACGAAGCTGCCACCGCCAGTCGTTCCAGTCCGAATCGGGCACATCTCGCCACAGGGGGGCGCGGCGCGATGCTGTCTTGCGGGTACTGGCCACAAGCGCGCCAGTACCGTTAGTACCGGGCGGCTCTTCTAATTCCACCGTTCTCTCGCTTTGCATAGACATCGTATGTTCCTCCAATCAACCATCTCCGGCCAGGCCGGCAGAAAAGCACGAGGTGTCCCTCGATTTCAAGGCGCGATTGTATCACAGGATGTTCTCTATGCTTGACCAACGGGGTACAATCGCAGAGGATGTTGAGTGCTGATTGGGGTATCATCAAGTACAATTTTGGGTACTGGCCTTCTTGACAACTGGATGGATGCTGCTATGATTCTCAACAGAAGCTGACCAGGTCCATCGACAATGATGGGTTTGGCCACTGCTATTATCTTGTCGGTTCGCAGGAGTATGGCCATTGGACATTCTGGTGGTCAATGCACAGTCGGTGTGGGTCAATCGCATCCGCAGTCGGTTGGAGGCAACAGGAGCTCGCGTCTCGGTCGCCGCCAATTCGGCTCAGGCCGCTCGTATTATGGAAGAGGCGGAGGAATGGCCGGACGCCATCATCGTCGAACACCGCATTTTGGAGAAAGAGTCCGACTCGCTCATGGGAGCACTACGGGTTGATGAGTGGCAGCCGATCATCATCCCCACCGATTTTCAGCACCTGAGTCAGGATCCCACGCAGGTGCCCCTGCGTGGTGAAGAAGTACTGCGCCGGCTGGAAACGCTCGCCATCCGCCTCAAGGGAGTCTTCGAGCCAGCAGCTCACCAGACCATCCGCGTGGGCCGGCTCACGGTTGACCCCGGCCGCAAAGAGGTGGTCTTTGCCGCGCGCAGGGTACCGCTTCCGCCCATACAATTCCGCCTTCTGCTCTACCTGGCGCTCAACGCAGGGCGCGTGGTCGACCAGCGCGAGCTGGTGCGCGAGATCTGGGGCTACGCCAGCGCAGAGGGAGAAGCACGGGAGATGATCAAGAAGCACGTGCGGCTGATTCGGCACAAGCTCGGCTGGACGGATGAGAGCACAAACTATCTCAAGTCCGTTCGGGGCTTTGGCTACATGCTGAGCCCGCCGCCAAGAGCTCGCAGCCGTAAGGCTGGTGAGGGCAGCGACTCATCGGGCTGAGGCCGCTTCCTCACGCCCTGCGCCCGAATCGCTAATTCTCCAGAAAGCAGCGCACCCCACGCACAATGCCAAGAGCCATCCGGTCGGTCTCATTGGCCAGGACGTGGCCGTCCGTCAGCAGGAACCCCAGTTCGATGATAGCCCCCGGCGTCTCCAGCGCGACCTCATGGAAGGCATGGTAGTTCAGCATGTCGTCGGTGATGGTCGAGGGATGCGGCAACAGGCCCGTGGCGGCCTCATACTCCTTGTACAAACAGTCGACCAGCCTGTCCTCCGTCTGAGGTATCGCGCTGTCCACGACCCTAGCCACCTTAAAGCCGCTAAGCCCTTCGGCGATGCACGAGTCGGCATGGATGGCCACCAGTGCATCGGCCTGATAGCCTTTTAGCCGGTCGTCGAACTCTTCCAAGAGGTCGACCTGATAACCCTCGTCGCGCAGCCAGGTTGCCGCCAGTGTGGCCACCGCCAGATTCACGTCCGCCTCGCGCAGGCCGCTGGCACACACCGCACCCGGGTCGCCTTCCGGGCCCGAATGGCCCGCAATGATGCCGACGAGTTTGTTGCGCAGGCCGGGCGTTACGCGTGCCTTGTGTGGTGTGAGAGACGGGCGGGCGGTGCTGGTCGGTGTTGCTCTGTCACCATGCCCGGGAAGCAGGGGCAGGACCTGTGGCAGCTTTGCTGACCAGCGATGCGATTGCAGCAGAGCAATCAGAATCGAACCCATAGCCAGTACCAGGACGACCAGCCACAGGGACCTCAGCAGCCGCCAACCTCGCGTCGGCGTGCTCCTGGACTTGGCCTTTTTGCCGGGGGAACGGTTGGGTGCGCTCATCTGGCTTGCCTGCCCGGTGATGATAGCCGGCTTCAGCGATGGCGTCAATCACTCGCCGAGAGGGGCCGGTCGCCTGGTCTGTTTGTGATTCGGCCAACCGTAGGTTATGATAAGGCGCCTCAGCTACAGCACCTGTACGAAAGATACATGGAGACCAGCATGTTGGAAGCCTTCTTTACCCCACAGTCCGTAGCGGTGGTCGGCGCTGCTCGCGAGCCGGGCAAGCTCGGCTACGGGGTTCTCAGCAACATCATCCAGTGCGGCTACACCGGACAAGTCTATCCCATCAACCCCAAGTCCGACGAAATCCTGGGGCTCAAATGCTACCCCACGGTCCTGGACGTTCCCGGCCCGCTCGACCTGGTAGTCATCGTGGTGCCTGGCCGTTTCGTTCCGCAGGTAATCGAAGAGTGCGGCAAGAAGGGAGTAAAAGGTGCGATCATCATCAGCGCCGGCTTCCGCGAAGCGGGTATGGAGGGCATCAAGCTCGAGCGCCAGGTTCTGGATATCGCCGCCCAGTATGGCGTGCGCATCGTCGGTCCCAACTGCCTGGGCATCATCAGCACCTATACTCCTCTGAACGCCTCCTTCGCTGCGGGAACGCCGCCTCAAGGAGGGATCGCTTTTATGTCCCAGTCCGGTGCCCTGTGCACCGCGATCCTGGACTGGGCGTTGGCCAAAGGCATCGGCTTTTCTCACTTTGTCAGTCTGGGCAACAAAGCCGACGTGAATGAGGTCGATCTGCTGCAGGCGTGGGAGTCAGACCAGAACTCGCGCGTGATCATCGTCTATATGGAAGGCCTCGGCAACGGTGCTCAGTTCATGGAGGTAGCCAGGCGAGTTACGCGCCGCACGCCCGTGATCGCGGTGAAATCGGGCAACACGGCTGCAGGATCGCGCGCCGTTTCGTCGCACACCGGTTCTCTGGCCGGATCCGAGCGGGCCTACAACGCGGCGTTCCATCAGACTGGCGTGCTGCGTGCGGCGTCGATCGAGCAGCTTTTCGACTACTCCGTGGCCTTTGCTTACCAGCCGCCGCTCAAGGGCCGCAACATCGCCATCGTCACCAACGCTGGCGGCCCCGGCATTATGGCGACTGACGCTCTGGAGAGCAATGGCATGAAGCTGGCTGCCCTTGCTCCAGAAACCATTGAAACGCTGCGCCCCAAACTGCCCGCCTCGGCCAATGTCTACAACCCGGTCGATGTCATCGGTGATGCACTGGCAGACCGCTATGAGCACGCTGTGAAGACGGTAATCGCCGACGCCAATGTCGACGGCATCCTGGTCATTCTGACACCTCAGGTCTATACGCAGATAGAGGAGACTGCTCAAGTGATCGGTCGACTGGCGGCCACGGCAGACAAGCCGATTCTGGCCTGCTTTATGGGCGAAGAGCGCGTCGGCCCGGGCATCAAGATCCTCAACGAGCATCGCGTGCCCAACTACTCCTTCCCCGAGCGCGCTGTGGGTTCACTCAAAGCCATGGCCGACTACTGGGAGAGCAGCCACCTGCCGATGCCCAAGTACGAAAGCTTCCCCGTCGACCGCGACCGCGTGGCCCGCCTGTTCGAACGCGTTCGCAGCGATGGCCGCCTCTCACTCGGTGATGCTGAGGCGAGGGACGTGATGGAGGCCTACGGCTTTCGGATTCCACGCTCTGTGCTGGCCAAGACGGTGGACGAAGCAGTTGAAGCAGCCCGCACCATCGGCTACCCGGTGGTAATGAAAGTGGCCTCGCCGGATATCCTGCACAAGTCTGACATCGGCGGCGTGCGGCTCAATGTGCGCGACGCGGAGCAATTGCGCGACCTGTTCGACCTGTTGATCTATCGCGCCCAGCGCCACATGCCCGACGCTGATATCTGGGGCGTGCAGGTCCAGGAGATGGTACCCAGAGGCAAAGAGGTCATCATCGGCGTCAATCGTGACCCGCAGTTCGGCCCGCTGCTGATGTTCGGGCTGGGCGGCATTTACGTCGAAGTGCTGAAGGATGTCACCTTCCGCATTGCCCCTGTCTCCAGAGCAGAGGCCACCGAGATGATCGATGAGATTCGTTCCTACCACCTTCTGCGCGGGGTGCGCGGAGAACAGCCATCCGACCTGGATGCAATCGTCGATGCCATCCTGCGCGTCTCACAACTGGTGACGGACTTTCCCGAGATCGTAGAAATGGATATCAACCCCCTCATGGTCCATGAGGCGGGCAGAGGGGCAGTGGCTGTGGATATGAGATTTGTCCTCAAGGAGAACAAGTAATGGTCACCCTGTACATCACGTCGACAACTCCGTATGCCGGCAAGAGCGCCCTGTGCGTGGGTCTGGGCCGTCGTTTCCAGAAGGACGGCTACAGAATCGGCTACATGCGCCCGCTGACCACCGCCAAGACGTGCATCGGTGAGTGTGTCGTGGACGAAGAGGCGGGCTCGATGCAGCAGTTGCTGGGGCTCGCCGACTCGGCCTCTGCCATCTGGCCAGTCTCCCTAGATTCGGTCGCTGTCGAGGGGATCTTGCGCGGAGAAGAGCGCGACTATGTTGCCGTGGTCAAGTCTGCCTTTGCCCAGGTCTCCAGGAACAAGGACATTGTGCTGCTCGAGGGCGGCAGCCGCTCGAGCCAGGGTCTGGCCATTGGCCTCGCGGCAGATCTCATCGCCGAGATGGTCGATGCGAGGGTCCTGGTTGTCGCCAAGTACGACGTGCCTGCTGTGGTGGTTCTGGACGACCTCCTGGCCGACAAGGCCAGGCTTGGGAAACGCATGCTGGGCGTCGTGCTCAACGGGGTAGAGCGCAACCGCCTGGACTATGTCCGCCAGCTTGTTGTTCCATTCCTGGCCAAGCGTGATATCCCGACCCTGGCCGTTATGCCGATGGAGCGCGTCTTTTCCTCCGTGTCGATCCGCGAGCTGGCCGATGCGCTTCAGGGTGACATTATCTGCCGACCGGACCTGGCCGGCGAGTTGGTTGAGAACCTCATGGTTGGCGCAATGAGCGTCGACACCGCCCTCACCTACTTCCGCCACAAGCTCAACAAGGCCGTCATCACCGGCGGCGACCGGCCCGACATCCAGCTCGCTGCTCTCGAGACGTCCACCAGATGTCTGATCCTCACCGGCAACCTGCGGCCCAATCCGCTGATCATCAACCGCGCCGAAGAGTCGGGCGTAGCGATCCTGATGTCCAAGCACGACACGATGACCACCGTTCAGATCGCCGAGCAGACTATGAGCCGCACGCGCTTCCATCAGGAGAAAAAGGTCGAGCGCTTCCAGCGGATGCTCGCCGACACGATGGATTTCGACATGCTCTACCAATCCCTCGGCCTGCCCACGAAACAGGGCTAGGGGCGCAATGTCTCGAAAGCGGTGAGAAGGAGAATCAGACCATGACCACGCTGATCGACGCCATCGTCGCGCGAGAGATCCTCGACTCGAGGGGCAACCCTACGGTAGAGGTTGAGGTCCTATTGTCCGGGGGAGCGGTTGGCCGCGCGGCTGTTCCTTCCGGTGCGTCTACCGGAGTGCACGAGGCCGTTGAGCTGCGCGACGGCGACAAGAAGCGCTACGGCGGCAAGGGCGTGCTCACCGCGGTCAAGAACGTCAACGAGACGCTGGCCCTCGAGCTGGCGGGCTGGGACGCTCTCGACCAGGTGGGCATCGACGAGTTCATGTGTGAGTTCGATGCCACCACGAACAAGAGCAAGTATGGCGCCAATGCCATTCTTGGCATCTCGTTGGCTGTTGCCCGGGCTGCAGCCGTGGCCGTCGGCCTGCCGCTCTATCGCTACCTCGGCGGAGTGAGCGCCAGAACGCTGCCTGTGCCGATGATGAACATCCTCAACGGTGGCAAGCACGCCGAAAACAGCACCGACCTGCAAGAGTTCATGGTCATGCCGACGGGCGCCCCAACCTTTGGCGACGCCCTGCGCTGGGGCAGCGAGATCTATACGCAGCTCAAGAAGGTCCTGCACGGGAAAAAGTACAACACCAACGTGGGCGACGAAGGCGGGTTTGCTCCCTCGCTCAGCGCCAACCACGAAGCAATCGACGTCATCCTCGAAGCAATCACCAAAGCCGGCTATGTCCCGGGCAAGGACGTGCACATTGCCCTCGACCCGGCAGCAAGCGAGCTCTACCAGGACGGGCACTACCATCTGGCCAGAGAGGGCCGCCAGCTCACCGGCGCCGAGATGGTCGACTTTTACGCCGACTGGGTGGCCAAATATCCGATCATCTCCATCGAGGATGGCCTTTCGCAGGACGACTGGGAGAGCTGGGAGCTGCTGCGCCAGCGCATCGGCGATAGAGTGCAAATAGTCGGCGACGACCTGCTCGTGACCAACGTCGAGCGCCTCAAGACCGGCATCGCCCGCAAGGCGGCGAACTCGATCCTCATCAAGCTGAACCAGATCGGCACGCTGACCGAAACCATCGCCGCGGTGGAGATGGCCAAGAAGGCCGCCTGGACGGCCATCATCTCGCACCGCAGCGGCGAAACTGAGGACACTACCATTGCCGACCTGTCCGTGGCCCTGAACGCCGGCCAGATCAAAACCGGTGCCCCCTGCCGCTCTGAACGGGTGGCCAAGTACAATCAGCTCTTGCGTATCGAGGAGGAGCTGGGCGAGTCGGCGGTGTACCCCGGGCTCAGCGCGTTCTACAATCTGCAGCGATAGCGGGTGGTGCGCCAACTGTCAGCTCATTTGACACCCATTCGTTGTTGTGATAGAGTAGCCCAACGATTCATTCGGGAGGAGTAGGCCGCTCACCCCTGATAGAGAAGGCGGGTCGTCGACTGCAAACTCGCCGCAGGGAAGCCGCCGAACGTCGCCCGGACACCGGCTCCCGCGAAGCGGGGCCGGAAATCGGCCGGCCGAAACCAGAACTAGCGGCATCAAGCCAGCCCGGGTCAGCCCGTTATCGCTTCAAGAGTGCCCGACGCGAGTCGGACGCAGCAAGGTGGTACCGCGCGAGGGAATGCCCCTTTCGTCCTTGGAGATGAGAGGGGTTTTTCTTTTCTCTGCAGAGGAGGCCAAGATGGAAACGCACGAGATGCCCAAGAACTATGACCACCGGACCGTGGAGGAGCGCCTCTACGCCTGGTGGGAAAACAGCGGCTACTTTACGCCCAAGATCGATCACGACAAAAAGCCCTTTGTCATTTCGATGCCGCCGCCCAACGTCACTGGCGAGCTACACCTGGGCCACGCCATCACCGCTGCCCTGCAGGACCTGATGATCCGCTACCACCGCATGCTCGGGCAACCGACGTTGTGGCTGCCTGGTGAGGATCATGCCAGCATCGCCGCTCAGTACGTGGTCGAAAAGAGCATCGCCAACGAGGGCCTGACCCGCGTCGGCCTGGGCCGGGACAAGTTCCTGGAGCGCGTCTGGGACTGGATGAGGCGCTACCGGCATGTCATCGCCCAGCAGCACCGCCGGTTGGGTACTTCCTGCGACTGGACCAGAGAACGCTTCACTATGGATGAGGGCCTGGCACGGGCCGTGCGCGAGGCCTTTGTGCGGCTGTACAACAAGGGCCTCATCTATCGTGGCACCTATCTGGTGAACTGGTGTCCTCGCTGCACCACGGCCCTCAGCGACCTGGAGGTGGAGCACGAAGACGAGCAAAGCAGTCTCTTCTATGTGCGCTATCCACTCGAGGGTACCGAGGACGAGTACATCACCGTGGCCACCACGCGGCCAGAAACCATCCTGGGCGACACGGCTGTCGCCGTGAACCCGGATGATCAGAGGCACGCTGCTCTGGTAGGCCGCAAGGCCATCCTCCCTGTAATGCACCGCGCCATCCCCATCATAGGTGACGCGAGTGTCGACCCGGCCTTTGGCACCGGTGCGGTCAAGGTCACGCCAGGGCATGACCCGACCGACTATGAAATTGGCCAGCGCCACCACCTGCCGACAGTCAACATCCTCAACGACGACGGCACGCTGAACGACAACGCGGGACCCTACGCCGGGCTGGACCGCCTGGTGGCCCGCAAGAAGCTGGTCGACGAATTGCAGTCGCTGGGCCTGCTGGTCAAGATCGATCCTTACAGCCACGCGGTGGGACACTGCCAGCGCTGCCGAACGATCGTCGAACCGCGCATCTCGACGCAGTGGTTCGTCAAGATCCAGCCGCTGGCCGACCCGGCCATCGCCGCTGCGCGAGACGGCCGGATCCGCTTTGTTCCGGAACGCTTTGCCAAGACCTACTTTAACTGGATGGAGGGCATCCGCGACTGGTGCATCTCGCGTCAGCTCTGGTGGGGCCATCGTATTCCAGTCTGGTACTGCGACAACTGCGGTGCCATGAGCGCCAGCACGCAAGAGGTGCTGTCGGCCTGCCCCAAGTGCGGCAGCAGCCGCCTGCACCAGGATCCAGACGTGCTGGATACTTGGTTCTCTTCCGGGCTGTGGCCCTTCTCCACTCTGGGCTGGCCGGATGACACGGAGGATCTGCGCTACTTTTACCCCACCGACGTCATGGAAACGGCCTACGACATCCTTTTCTTCTGGGTGGCGCGTATGATTATGCAGGGCATCGAGATGACCGGACAGGTGCCCTTCCACACCGTCTACCTGCACGGACTGGTGCGCGACGAAAAGGGCCAGAAGATGAGTAAGTCCAAGGGCAACGTCGTGGACCCGCTCGTCGTCATAGAGCAGCACGGTGCCGACGCCCTGCGCTTTGCCCTGCTGACCGGCAGCACGCCCGGCAACGATATGAAGCTCCAGCCGAGTAAAGTCGAAGGTGCGCGCAACTTTGCCAACAAGCTGTGGAACGCGGCCCGGTTCGTTCTGGCCAATCTGCCCGAGAGCTATGCTCCAGCCGAAATAGAACACCAATGCCAGCTCTGGGAAGCACAGCCCGAAAGCCTGAGCCTGGCCGACCGCTGGGTGCTCAGCCGCCACAATCGGCTGATTGGTGAGGTCACCCGCCTCATCGAGCAGTTTCAGTTCGGCGAGGCTGGCCGGCAGCTCTATGATTTCCTGTGGGGGGAGTACTGTGACTGGTACATCGAGATCGCCAAGTCGCAGCTCAATTCTGGGGACGAGGCAGCAGCGGCTCGCACCAGGGCAATCTTGCTCTACGTCCTGGACCGCACCCTGCGCCTGCTGCATCCCTTTATGCCCTTCGTCACCGAGGAGATCTGGCAGCACCTGCCCCACGAAGGCGACGCGCTGATCATCGCCGCCTGGCCCCTGGCCGGCGCACTGGACGATGAGGCCGAGGCGGAGATGGGGCCGATCATGGAGATGGTGCGGGCCATCCGCAACGCGCGCGCCGAGTACGAGGTCGAGCCATCTCGCACGATTGCCGCCATCGTGGTGGCAGGCGGCAAGGCCGAGCTGGTCCGTTCCCACGCCGACATTCTGGCCCGTTTGGCGCGCATCGATCCAGCTCAACTGAGCATCGAAACGGCACTCCAGCTCAAGCCCCGCCAGGCTTTGGCGCTGGTCGTGAGCGGCTACGAAGTCTACTTGCCTCTGGCCGGCCTGGTCGATATCGACCGCGAGCGAGCCCGGCTGAAGGGCGAGGTGAGCAGTGTCGGGCGAGAAATCGAGCGCTGCGGCAAGCTGCTCGAGAACGCAGGCTTTGTGTCCAAGGCTCCCGCCGAAGTTGTCGACAAGGAACGAGCCAAGCTGGAGGATCTCAAGCTGCGTCTGGTCAAGCTCACTGACCGGCTCAACGCACTGCAGGAGTAGCCACAGCACGTCCCGTGCCGGCGCCTGCAGCCAAGGGACAAAGAGGTAGAAAATGGAACTGGCCGAATACTGGGAGGTTCTGTGGCGCTGGGGGTGGGTGATCCTGCTGGTAACAGCACTCTGTGCCGGAGCAGCTATTGGCTACGGGCAGCTGCAGACCCCGCGCTACACCTCCATTGTAGAGCTGTCTGTGATGCCCGAGCGGATAGACCAGGGACTAACCCAGACCGTGGTCAACCTGCTGAACAACTATGCCTCCGGTATTCGCTCCCTGGGCATGGCGCGACGGGTAGTGGAACGCCTTGGCCTGTCGGAGTGGGACCCGGCAGCTCTCCGCTCGCATATCAAGGCCTCGGCAGATCAGGCCCGCTTCCGCGTCAAGATCGAGGTCACGGACACTGACCCTCTCTTCGCCCAGCGCGTGGCCCAGACCGCCTCTGATCTCTTTATCGCTGATGTTCGCGAGTTTGCCGATCGTCAGGACCCCCTCGACCGACTGGTCGCGACCCCCCTGAATGGCGGCGCACAGGCGGCCACGAGAACCTGGCCCAAGAACAAGCTGCTGGCCTTTCTGGGATTCGGCGGCGGCTTGTTCCTCGGCCTGCTGGTTGCCCTGGTGCTGGAGTGGTCCAGAGTGATTCCTCTGGAAACGGCCGAACAGGTGGAGGAATCGTCGGGGCTGCCGGTCATTGCCAGCATCCCGCGGGCCAAATGAACCTGGCGGCCACGTCTGCCAGCTTTGACACCAGTTCGCTTTCGTGTTATTGTCACTCGTGTTGGCCGCGGCTTGAGGGTCCGGCCGGTCGTCAGGCCAGCACGGGAGGCCAGGGTGAAAATCACCTTCTTCGGAGCGGCGCAAACGGTGACCGGCTCCATGCATATGGTCGAGGCCAACGGCAGACGAATCCTGCTAGACTGTGGCCTCTTTCAGGGCCGGCGCCAGGAAACCTTCGAGCGCAACAGACACCTTCCCTTCGACGCGCGAGATGTCGATGCAGTAGTGCTCTCTCACGCCCACATTGACCACAGTGGCAACATTCCCAACCTGGTCAGCAGCGGGTTCAGGGGCCGCATCTACTGCACCTACGCCACCCGCGACCTGTGCAGCGCCATGCTGCTGGACTCGGGTCACATCCAGGAAAGCGACGTCACCTACGTCAACAACAAGCGCCGCCGTGCCGGGCAGCCGCCGGTGGAGCCAGTGTACACCGTAGCCGACGCCCGTGCCAGCCTTAAGCACCTGGAAGGCATCGCCTACCACCGAACATTTCCTGTGACCGACGGCATCGCGGCCACGTTCTTCGACGCCGGACACATTCTGGGCTCGGCAGTCACTGTTCTGGAGATTGTGGAGGCCGGCCAGAAGCGGCATCTGTGTTTTAGCGGCGACCTGGGTCGACGCCACTTGCCGGTGCTGCGCGACCCCGAACCCCCTCCCCAGGTCGATGCGATGATCGTCGAAAGCACCTATGGCACTCGTTTGCACGCCTCGCCTGAGGAGGCAGCACGCTCCTTGAGCCAGGCCATCGGCCACACCATCGAGCGAGGCGGCAAG
>Ga0116143_10002854_pt1 | contig 18068 bp, 13 predicted proteins | sample AD_UKC034_MetaG_FD_89745 | JGI IMG/M metagenome (GOLD analysis project Ga0116143, IMG submission 89745) | Active sludge microbial communities of municipal wastewater-treating anaerobic digesters from USA - AD_UKC034_MetaG | ecosystem: Engineered > Bioreactor > Anaerobic > Digestate | place: USA...
AAGGTGGGCGGAGGCTCCATCTCGGTGGTCAGCTTGCCGTCGGCCAGCTTGGTGCGCATCCCCAGCACGCGCCGGCCCGGGACGGGGAACAGCTGGGCCGCGCCGCTCACCACCCACTGGGGTCCGGCGGTCACGATCCACAGCTCGAAGCCCGCCTCGCGGAGCACCAGCATGAGGTCCAGCATCGGCTGGTGGACGCGGATGCCTGTCGAGGTGATGGCCGGGGCCGGGTCGTCCTCCCCGGCCCGGATGGGCTCGGAGCCCAGCGGCCGGCCGAGCTCGTACTCCATCACCTGGTGCGCCAAGGCCTCCAGCTCGTCCGGGGTGTAGCCCGCGTAGAAGCGCACCTGCCAGGGGTAGCAGGTCTCGGGCTCGAGCTCGTTGCACAGGCCCCAGTAGGCCTGGTGCATCAGCTTGCGGAAGCGCTGCAGCTCCACGCTGGCGGCCTGCTGCTCGGGCGGCAGGGCCTGGGTGGCCTCCCAGGCGGCGCGGATGTCGGCCCGCCTGTCCGCGGGCAGCGCCTCCCAGACCGGCTCGCGAAACTGGAACTTCCGCTCGCGGATCATGAAGTCGTAGAACGCGCGCCCGATGTCGCCGCGGATGCAGGTGTTGTCGAAGTCGAACACCACCACCGGCTTCTTCTCCGGGTCGTAGCCTGCCGTGCCCTTGCCCCGCTCGGCGACGAGCTTCTCCAGGCAGGCCTTCACCCCCGGCTCCCAGGCCTCGCCCAGGGTCGCGGGGGGCTTGGCCGGGGCCTTGTCGACCTTGGCCACCGGGCCGCTCTTGCAGGCGGACAGGGCCAGCAGGGCGCTGGCGACGAGCCACGGACCGGCGAACGAGCGTAGCTTGGGCATGGGAATCCCTCCACGGCGCGGGCATCCGCGGGAGAGTCTATCCAAGGAAGCGGCCGGCGCGCAACTGGCATCGCCCGGGGGATTGCCTGACACCGGCCGGGAGTGGCAGCATGGGCTCATGCGAACGCGCGAAGCCATGGTGTGCGGGGCGGCCTTGGGGATCGTGGTCGTGTGCTTGGCCGCCTGCGGCGGGGGCGGGGGAGGGGGGCTCTACCAGTACGACTGGCTGGCGCTCATCCCCGGGCCCGGGGAGAGCGGCCATGACGCAGAGCTCGCGGCCGTGGCCCGCCAGCGCGATCGCCAGTTCCACGTGTTCCACACCCCGCCCACCGGGCTCAACACCGAGGTTGGCGTGGCCCGGGAGAAGGCCGCGGCGCGCGCGGCCATCGAGCGCTTCCTGCGCGAGGAGGACGGCTGGGACTTCGAGGCCGCGAGCGGCATGCGGGTCGAGGACGCGATCGACACCTGGTCCAAGGTGGCCGGGGCCTACGCCGGCGTGGGGGTGGCCGCGGACGCCTTCCGCTACGGGACGCTGCGCGATCAGCGCTACCCGGCCGAGGAGGTGGAGCGCGCCCGCGCGCAGCTCGTTCGCTCGATGGAGGGACTGCACCGCGCGGTCACCATCACCGGCGCGCACGGGGTGATCGCGCGCGGCTACGCCAACCGCGCCTACCCCGGGGCGGGCCAGGAGGTGATCACCACGCCGCTGTTCTACGGGCAGGGGAACCCCCTGCCCGCGGAGAAGACCAACGGCACCTGGCGCGAGGACAACTCGGGCAGCCTGCCGGGCTTCGTCTGGGAGGACTCATGCAGCCGGGACATGCTGATCGGCTGGGCCACGGGGCTGGGCGCGCTGTGGGAGGTCGTCTGGGAGGACGAGAGCATCCCGGCGGACCTCAAGGCGGCGCTTGGCGAGGACGCGCGCGCGATGCTGGCCGAGTACCGCGTGGTGCGCGCGAGCGGCTACGACCTCGAGATCCCCGACGCCGACGGGCGCACCACCTTCCACGGCTACCTGAACGAGAACAACATCGACCGCATGTACATCGACGGCGCCCAGGACGGCTTCTACGCCATCATGACCCTGGGCATCGTGCCCGCCCTGGCCGCCGTGGCCGGTGACCCCGAGGCCGACGCCTTCCTCGAGAGCCTGCTCGAGGCGCGCGATCTGCCCCGCATCGCGCGCGATCACATGATGATGATCAGCATGGACGAGCTGTCGAACTTCTCCAACTACAACATGTCCTTCTCCGGCGCCTGGCTGGCGCTCAGGCACCTCACCCGGGACCAGGCGCGGGCGGACGTGCGCGCGGCCCTGGCCGGCCGGCTGTTCGACGAGGCCGGCAGGCGCTTCAAGCCGGTCGAGTTCAGCCACGCCTTCTTCGACCTGACCGCCGTCCTCGGGGCCTGCGACGCGAGCGCCCGCTGGGGCTGCCGCGGCGCGCTCGACGAGGCGCTGCTGGCCCGCGCCCTCGAGACCCTGCGCCACTTCCCGGCCCCGCCCTTCTGGGAGTTCGCCGTCGAGAACTGCGACGCCGCGGAGCTCGCCTCCCGGGACTGCACCGCGCTCGACGGCCGGCCCCTGACGGTGCTCGGCGAGGTCGGCCGCAACGGCGATCTGCTGGTCGCCGAGCCCCTGCCCATCGAGCTCCGCCCCGCCTCCAACTACTACTGGCGCTCCAACCCCTATGTCCCCAACGGCGGCGCGGACGGGCCAGGCATGTACGCCGGGCCGGACTTCCGCTTCGCCTACTGGCTCGGGCGCTGGTCCCGCCGCTGACCGCGCGGCAAATCTTTGCCCGGGCAAGGAGTTCCGGATAGACTGCGCGTCGAGCGGGGAGGTGTGAGCCGCCATGCCCACGGGCCGAGAGGCCAGCGTCGAGCGCGTCGTCGAGGGAGGCGAGGTCCGCCTGGTCATCCGCGGGCGGCTCGACCGGCAGAGCGCCCCGGCGGTGCGCGACTGGATCCTCGCGTGGATGCCCCAGGGCGGCCCGGCGGCCGGCCTCGACCTGGGAGAGGTGGAGCACCTCGACAGCGCGGGGGTCGCGCTCCTGGCCGAGTCCATGGAGCTCGCCCGGGCGCGGGACTGCCCACTCCGGCTGCTCCGGGTGAGCGACGCCGCCCGCCAGACCCTGTCGCTCTTCCGCCTGCAGGCCGCGCCCCCGGGCAGCCCCCGGGTCCGCCCGGGCCTGCTGCTCGGCCTGGGCGACTGGCTGGTGGCCTGGCTGGCCGGGCTCCGCAAGATCACCCTGCTCATGGCGGACCTGTTCTTCTGGGCGGTGGCCGGCCCCTTCCTGGCCGGGCGCGGCGCCCCGGCGGGCGAGCTCTCCAGGCAGGCCGTGCTGCTCGGCGCCAACGCCTTCGGAATCGTGGCCCTGCTCGCCACGCTCATCGGCCTGACCATGGCGCTGCTCTCGGCCCACCAGCTCGAGCAGTTCGGGGCCAACATCTACGTGGCCAACCTGGTGGCCATCGCCATGGCCCGCGAGATGGGGCCGCTCATGACCGCGATCATCGTGGCGGGCCGCTCGGGCTCGGCCATCGCCGCCGAGATCGCCACCATGGAGGTGACCGAGGAGGTCGACGCCCTGCAGGCCATGGGCTTCTCCCCGGTGCGCTTCCTGGTGGTGCCGAAGCTGTACGCGGTCACCTTCACCCAGCCCCTGCTGACCGCCATCTCGGTGGCCTTCGGCATCCTGGGCGGCCTGCTGGTGGCCGCGGTCGGCCTGGGCGTGCCGCCGCAGGCCTACCTGATCCAGGCCAGCGACGCGCTCAAACTCTCGGACATCACCACCGGCCTGTTCAAGAGCCTGGTGTTCGGCTGGATCATCCTGATCGTCGCCGCGCACGCGGGGCTGGGCGCGCGGGGCGGGGCCAACGAGGTGGGCGTGCGCACCACCCGCTCGGTGGTGCTGGCCATCTTCACGGTGATCATCGCGGACTGCATCTTCAGCCTGGTGTTCTACCTGTAGCGGGCGGAGGACGGACGTGGCGGACGTGTTGCTCGAGATGCAGGGCGTGGACCTGGGCTACGGCGCGGAGCCCGTGGTCCGCGGCGTGGACCTGCGCGTGCGCCGCGGGGAGCTGGTGGTCATCTGCGGCACGAGCGGCTGCGGCAAGTCGACCCTGATGAAGGGCGCCATCGGGCTCCTGCCCCCGCTCGCGGGCCGCATCCACCTGCTGGGCGAGGAGATCGCCCGCCTGGACGAGGACCGGCTGAACCGGGTGCGCGCCCGGGTGGGGCTCCTGTTCCAGGGCGGGGCGCTCCTGAACTCCCTCACCGTGGCCGAGAACGTGGCCCTGCCGCTCGATCAGCACGCCCGGCTGTCGCCCGAGGTGAGCCGCATGCTCGTGCGCATGAAGCTCGCCCAGGTGGGCCTGGAGGGCGCCTGGCACAAGCTGCCCGCGGAGCTCTCGGGCGGCATGAAGAAGCGCGTGGCGCTGGCCCGGGCCATGGTGCTCGATCCGGAGCTGCTGCTGTGCGACGAGCCCTCGGCGGGCCTCGACCCGGTGACGGCCGCGGGCCTGGATCGCCTGCTGCTCGACCTGCGCGACGCCATGCAGATCACCCTGGTCGTGGTGACGCACGAGCTCGAGAGCATCCAGACCATCGCCGACCGCGTGTTCATGGTGGCCGACGGGCGCGTGGCCTTCGACGGCTCGCTGCAGGAGGCCAGGCGCTGCACCCTGCCCGTGGTGCGAGACTTCTTCGAGCGGCGCGCTCCCCGGCCCGAGGCGGCCGGGCGCTCGTTGCTGGAGCGGCTATCGGCCGCGGAGGTGGAGCCGCGATGATCACCCGCGCGCAGCGCATCCGTCTGGGCGTGTTCGTCCTGGTGTCGCTGGCCTTGCTGCTCGGCCTGCTCGTGGCCGTGCTCGGCTCGACGCTGTTCGCCGATCGGGACAGCTACGAGATCCGCTACGACATCTCGGTCTCGGGCCTGGAGATCGGCGCGCCGGTCAAGTTCAACGGCGTGCGCGTGGGTCGGGTCGAGCGCATCTGGATCGACCCGCACCAGGTCAGCCGGACCCTGGTGAGCATCAGCCTGCAGGCCAAGACCCCGGTCAAGGAGAACACCCGCGCCATCCTCAACATCCAGGGCATCACCGGCCTGAAGTTCATCGAGCTGGTGGGCGGCACCTCGGACGCCGGCACCGTGCCGCCGGGGGCCACCATCAAGGCCGGCGAGTCGCTGGTGGACAAGCTCACCGGTCAGGCCGAGCAGCTCGCGCTGAAGGCCGAGATGCTGATCAACCAGATGAACGAGCTGACCGGGCCGGACAACCAGGGCCTGGTCAAGGACGCGCTCGAGCGGGCCGGGAGCCTGATGGTCACCCTGGAGCGCACGGTGCGCGACAACGAGGGTGGGGTGAAGGAGCTGGTCGGCAACCTGAACCAGTCCTCGGCGCGGCTGACCGCCGCGCTGGAGGAGATCCGCCTGGCGGCGCGGGAGGCGCGCGAGTCGGTGGCCGCCGTGCGGCGCAAGGCCGAGGGCGTGTTGGACGCGAGCCGGGTCCAGGCGCTCCTGGACGACGGCCGCGGCCTGGTGGCCGACCTGCGGAAACGCGCCTCGCCCGGGGAGCTCGGCCAGGTGATCGAGTCGCTGAACGCGCTCTCCAGGCGCACCGACGCCCTGGTGGAGAAGCTGGACCTGATCGTCAGCCGGAGCCGCGAGGATCTGCGCGACAGCCTGCGCTACCTCGCCCAGGCCACCGAGAACCTGCGCGACTTCAGTCGCCTCATCCGCGAGGACCCGTCCCGCTTGCTCCGCTCCCAGGACAAGCGCGACCGGGCCCTGCCTTGACCTCGAAGGGGGCCGTCATGCGTCCCGCCTGGTTCCCTGCGATCGCCCTCTGCGGGCTGTGCTCCGTGGGCTGCAGCGCCATCCCCGAGGAGACCTTCTTCACGCTGGCCTACAGCCTGCGCCCGCCCGCGGCCGACGCGCGTCCGCTGGCCGGCGCGGTGCGCGTGCGCGATCTGGACATCGCCCCGGCCTACGACAAGGACCGCATCGTGTATCGCTTCTCGCCCTACCAGTTCCAGTACTACAACTACATGCTCTGGGCGGTGAAGCCGAACAAGATGGTGACCGATCTGGTCGCCAGGCACCTGGACCGCGCGGCCGTGTTCGAGTCGGTCCAGCGCGAGTACGGCGACAACCCGCCGGAGTACGAGCTGGCGGGCATGCTCGAGGCCATCGAGGAGCTGGACTCCGGGGACGAGTGGTTCGCCCACCTGGTGATGAGCCTGCAGCTCATCCGCCGGGCCGACGGCCGGGCGGTCTGGTCCAAGCGGATCGACGCGCAGAAGCGGGTGTACAACAAGCAGCCGGTCTACGTGGTGCGCGCGATCAGCGAGCTGCTGGAGGCGGAGCTCGAGGCGGTGATCGAGGAGCTGCGCACGACCCTGGCCCGGCGACGGGCCGCCGCGGAGGATGCGCCGTGAGGCCGCGCCCGCTCGTCGCCGCGCTGGTCGGGTCGTGGGTCGCCGCGGCGTCCGGGCCGGCCGCGCTGGCCGAGGAGGTCGACGCGCCCCTCCCCCCGGTGGCCGCCCCGGCCCCCGAGCCGGCCCGCCCGCCGGGCTGGCTGCAGCCGGCCCCCAGGGTCCAGCTCGAGATGGACCCCGAGCTCATCCCCATCAACCGGGGCGCCGTGTTCGTGCCCGCCATGGGCGAGGCCGGGGCCGAGCCGCCCTACGCGGTGCTCGACGAGGCCGGCGAGGTGGTCGGGCGCGCGCCGGTCGGCAAGAAGGTCATCCTGCCGCCCGGGCGCTACCAGGTCATGGTCGGCGCGGGCGTCGAGTCGCAGATGCTGGCCCACGACGTCGAGGTCACCGAGGGCCACGCCAGCCTGGTCGAGCCGGACTGGGCGGGCCTGCTCATCCGCGTGGTGGACGAGCGCGGCCAGCAGTTCCGCGGCACCTACGAGGTGTTCGCCCTGCCCGAGGGCGAGAGCTTCGGCCTGGGCCTGGGGGCGGACGAGACCCTGGGGGAGACCCTGCGCCTGTGGCTGCTGCCCCCGGGCCGCTACCTGATCGTGCGCTCGGGTGAGAGCGTGCAGGCCCGCGCCAACTTCCTGACGGTGCGCCTCTCGCCCGGCGAGCTCACCCACTTCACCCTGGTGCAGGATACGGAGGGCCGGTTCCTGGGCGGCGGGGAGGTGGATCGCTTCGAGGGCAACACCGAGATCAAGAACTGGCTGTTCGGCCTGGTGGTGGGCGGCGATCTGCTCTGGAACCGCAACGACAACGTCCCGGGCCGCGCGTTCGGCAACACCATCACCTTCAACGCCTTCGTGCTGGGCTCGGTGCGCTTCATGGACCCGAACCACATCTACTACACCCGCCTCGAGGTGGACGGTGGCTTCGGCGCCCAGGAGGGCCAGGACCTCCGCAAGACCATCGACGAGCTCGACCTCGACGCCCACTACACCTACCGCGTGCTGGCCTGGCTCGGGCCCTACGTGCGTTTCGGGATGAACTCCAACCTGTTCCCCGGACGGCGCTACTTCGACTCCGAGGAGGAGCCGCTGGTGGTGGTGTTCGACCAGGACATGCGCGAGGTGGAGCGCCTCACGCGGCCCACCGACCTGCGGCTGGCGGACTCCTTCGACCCGCTCGAGCTCAAGGAGGGCGCCGGGCTGGCCTTCGACCTCAGCCCCTCGCAGCTCTTCGATCTGCACCTGCGCATCGGCCTGGGCTCGCGCCAGACCCTGGTGCGCTCCCTGCGCATCGAGCGGGGCTCCTTCCCGGACCACCCGGAGGCGGCCGCGGCCTGCGAGGACGCGCGCTGCTTCGTGGAGGCCGAGAGCGCCGTGCTGGTGGGCGGGGAGGCCACGCTGATCGGCTCCGCCCGCCTGTTCAACTGGTTCATGATCGACACCGAGTTCGACATGCTCGAGCCCTTCTATGCGACCGAGGGCGGGCACATGCCGGTGTTCAACTGGAAGACCACCTTCAGCCTGCGGCTGGTCAGCTTCGCCTCGCTGGCCTACGTGGTGCGCCTCGACTACAACGAGCAGCTCAGCGAGCACCTGCAGTTCGAGCAGCGCATCCTCCTGCGTTTCACCTACGACATCTTTTAGGCTAACCTCTCTCCGATGCCATCGCCCACCGCACGCTGCGTGGTGCTCCTGGCCAGCCTGGCGCTGGCGGGGCCCCTGTCCGCCTCGGCCGGGGACAAGCCCCTGCGCCTGCGCGTCGCCGAGCTCGAGCCGCGCGCGCTCGGCGCCGCGCCGGACTCTGGGGGGGCCTGGGTGATCCAGGCCGAGCGCGCGGCGGTCGGGCTGCTGCCCGCGCTCGCGGCGCTCGACTGCCGGGTGCTCGGCTACCTGCCCGAGGACGCCTACCTGGTGCGCTGCCCGCGGCCCGCCGCGCTCCTGGCGCTGCCGGGCGCGCGCTGGGCCGGGCCCTGGAGGCCGGCCTGGAAGCTCGATCCGCGCCTGGCCGCCGCCGGGGGCCCGTGCGAGCTGCGGCTGCTGGCCCACGCCGGCGAGTCGCTGGAGCCCGCCCGCGCGGCCCTGGCGGCCGAGGGCCGGCTGCTGCGCCTGGGGCGCTCGGCGGCCGGCACCGGGCACGCCGAGCTCGCGCTCGACGAGGCGACGGCCGAGCGCCTGGCCCGCCTGGCGGCCCTGCCCGAGGTGGCGTGGATCGGGCCCCGGCCGCGCGTCGAGCTCAGCAACGACGACGCGGCCTGGGTGGTGCAGGGCGGGGAGTTCGCCAGCGCCTCCACGCCGCTGTTCGCCGGCGGCCTGACCGGCCTGGGGCAGGTGATCGCCGTGGCCGACAGCGGCCTGGACACGGACGCCTGCCAGTTCCGGCTGTCGGCCGACCCGGCGGCGCAGACGCTGGCCAACACCACGCAGCCGCCCGCGGCGCTGGTGACCGACCCGGATCGCAAGGTGCTCACCTACTACCTGCTGGACGGGGCCACGGCCTACGACGACCGCTCCAAGCTCGGCCACGGCACCCACGTGGCGGGCTGCGCGGCCGGCGACGACCACGCCCACCTGTGCGGCCCGGGGGACCCGGGCCGCGACCGGCACGACGGCATGGCGCCCTGCGCGCGCCTGGTGATCCAGGACATGGGGCGGCGGGACGGCCAGCAGGCCGGCATGCCGGGCTCGCTCACCGATCTGCTCGTCCAGGCCCACGCGTCCGGCGCGCGGGTGCACAACCACTCCTACGGGCTGACCGACCCGGACACCGGCTACAGCGCGGAGGCCAGCGAGGTGGACGAGGGCGCCTGGCGGCTCCCGGAGCTGCTGGTGGTCTGGAGCGCGGGCAACCTGGGGCCCGCCGGGGGCAGCCTGGCCGGCCTGGGCGCCACGGCCAAGAGCCCGCTGGTGGTGGGCGGCTCGCTGGCCGGGGTGAGCAACCAGGGCCGCGGGGTGTGCGCCTTCTCCTCCCAGGGGCCGGCCGCCGACGGTCGGCTGAAGCCGGACCTGGTCGCGCCCGGCGCGGTGCGCTCGGCGCTGGAGACCGACTGGGTCGCCCGGGGCGGCACCGACATCTACGGCCAGCCCACGGCCGACTCGACCACGGACCCGCCCAACTCGAACTGCGCCGTGGACGAGAGCTTCCGCGTGGGGACCTCGTTTGCCGCCCCGCTGGTTGCGGGCGCGGCCGCCCTGGCGCGCCAGTACTTCACCGCCGGCTACTACCCGGACGGGCTGCCCGCGCCGGGCCGGGCGGTCAGCCCCTCGGCGGCGCTGCTCAAGGCGCTCTTGCTGAGCGCGGCCGAGAGCATCGTGGGCCCGCTCTACGACACCTCCTCGGGGGAGCGGCTGGCCGACCTCGCGGCTGCGCCCACGCCCGTCCAGGGCTGGGGGCTGCTGCGCCTGGACCGCAGCCTGCCGTTCCCCGGGGACGCCGAGCGGCTCCTGGTGCTGTGCGACAGCTTCGGCGACGGGCAGGACCGCGGGCTGGCCAGCCGCGCGCCGCTCGAGCACGGCCAGGCCCACGCCTTCGGCCTGCGCGGGGTGCGGGCCGGGAGCCTGCTGCGCGTGGTCCTGGCGTGGACCGATCCGGCCGCCGCGCCGGGCGCGGGCCGGGCCCTGGTCAACGACCTCGACCTGGAGGTGGAGGACTCCGCCGGGGTGCTCTACCGGGGCAACGTGGGGCTGGCCGCCAACCGCTCGACGCCGGCCGGCGCGAGCGGCCCGGACGCGCTGAACACCGCGGAGCTGGTGCTGCTGGCCAACCCCATCGAGCAGGATCTCGTGGTGCGCGTGCGCGGGCGCAGCGTGCCCGGCAACGGCCGCACCTCGCCGTACCCCTCGACGCGCCAGGGCTACGCGCTCCTCGCGGTCGGGGAGCTCGACGGCGCCTGCCTGGACGGGCCGTGTGGCGCCGTGGACGGCGGTGCGGGCGACGGGGGCGAGGACGGCGAGGACGGGGCAGGGGACGGGGAGGACGGGGCCGGGCCGGACGGCGCCGAGGACGCCGAGGAGGGCGGCGGGGACGGGGACCCGGAGGATGGCGGCGGGGAGCAGGTCTCGCTCCAGGGAGGCTGCGGCTGCGGCCCGGGCGCCGCGGCGATGGGCTGGCCCGCGCTGCTCGCGCTCGGCCTGGGCCTGCGCCGCTGGCGCCGGCGCGGGGGGCGGCCGTGAGCGTGCTCCTCTGGGCGCTGGCCGCCCCGCTCCTGGGCGCCGCGGTGTTCGTGGCGGTGACGAGCCTGCTGGCCGCCTTCGTCTTCCCGGGTGGAGCGCGTCGCGAGGCGCCCGAGCCCCTCGCCGTGCGCGTCCTCGGGGTGACGACCTGGCTGGCGCTCGAGTGGTGGGCGAGCCTGCGCGTGCTGGCCGCCGTGCCCTTCCGCGGCGCGCGCAGCCGCGGGTACGGCGGCGAGGTGGGCAAGGACGTGGCGCCCGTGGCCCTGCTGCCCGGCTACCTGGAGAACGCCGTCACCCTGCGGGTGCTCGAGGTCCGGCTGGCCAGGGCCCTGGGGGTCCCGGTGCGGGCCTTCTCCCCGCCCCGCTACTTCCTGGGCATCGATCGGCTGGCCGAGGACTACCAGCGGCAGATCGCGGCCTGGCTCGAGGGCCTGGGCGCCCGGCGCGTGGCCCTGGTGGGGCACAGCATGGGCGGGCTCATCGCCCGCCAGCTCGCCGAGAACCCGCCCGCGGCGCGGGCCGAGGGCGAGGCGGGCGGCGCGCCGGCCAGGCTGCGCGTGGCGGCGGTCGTCTCGCTGGCCTCGCCGCACCAGGGCACGGCGCTGAGCCCCTTCGCCCCGGGCCGCAACGCCCGCCAGATGCGCCGCGGGAGCGGCTTCCTGGAGCTGCTCAACACCAGCCAGCCCCCGCGCGGCGCGCGCTACGCGGGGCTGTGCTCGACCCACGACAACCTCGTCGTGCCCTGGACCTGCGGCCTCTCGCCGCGGGGCGAGAACCACGTGCTGCGCTACCGCGGCCACCTGAGCCTGCTCTTCTCTCGTCAGGTGGCGGGCCTGATCGCCGATCAGCTCCGCGCGGTATCGGGCTAGCGTCCCAGGAGGAGAACGGACACGTCGAACTCTCAATTCTCTATGCCGCAACCCTCCCAGTACTCGTAGTGAAAGCTCCACTTCACGTCGCGAGGGTTTCCATCGGCGTCGAGGAAGTGGACGTCGAACGTCATCTGGAAAGGGTGTTCGGCGGTGACTTCAGCCGTACCTGTCACCGAAATCGAGTGGTATTGCGGGAAATCCCCGAGCCCTTCGTAGTACTTGTCCTCTTTCCATTCCAAGTACATCGCCGGGGGTGCGGCGGGTGAAGGGAAGATATCGAAGTGCTGGACCTGGTAGACTTCCCCCATGTTTTTGGGTCCCGCGATTGTCTGGCTCACTGAAACCCGACCACAGCCCAGGATGAGGTCGGGATTCCCATCGTTGCACCATGGTTCAAGGACACCAAATGCGGTGCCTCCATAGAGGACTTCTGCGGAAGTCGTTGGGTCCCGTATGAAATCGAGATGAACTTTCCATTGCGAATCCTCAGCATCTATGGTGTAGCCGAGACTCTGGGTTGGAGAGGCGGAGTAGAGCTCGCCCTGGCCTGATACTACTAGATCCGAGAACCTTCCGCTGATGTGTTGCCAGAAGTACTCACCCTCTCCACAGGGGCCGCATCCGGGGGCCGCAAGGACCACCAGTCCTGCCAAAGCGGGAACAACCAAGCGGTACCAGCGCGAGGAAGAGCCTTGAGGCTTCATGGCTCACTCCAGGCACGGGCAGTAGGGCGTGAAGGAGAAGCCAGCGCGGCCAGCACGCGGAGCGCGCGGCGCGGGCTGGGGTAGACCGGCACCCCGGCCCGGCGGAAGGCCAGGCTCCAGGCCTGGAGGCGCGCGGCCTCGCCGCCCATGAAGACGGCCGCGATGGGCTTCGCCGGGTGCTCCGCCCGCAGGCGGGCCACCAGGGCGGCCGCGTCGAAGTCCGCCTCGGGGATCAGGGTGAAGACGAGCAACAGGGCGTCGAATTCGGGCTCGGCCAGGACCGCCTCGGCGAGCACCGTGTAGGCCCGCTCGACCCCGCTGCGCTCGATGGCCGCCCACATGTCCACCGGGTTGCGCGCGGGCGCCCACGGCGGGTAGACCGCGCGGGCGCGCGCCAGGCAGGTCGCGGGCAGGGGCGGGAGCGAGAGGCCGGAGGCGTCGGCGGCGTCGGCGGCCAGCACGCAGCCGACCCCGGTGATGGAGACCACCGCCACCCGGCGCCCGGCCGCGGGCGGCAGGTGGCCCAGGCCCTCGAGCAGGTCGAAGAGATCCTCGAGATCCTCGGCGCGGATGACCCCGGCCTGGCGCAGCGCGCCGGCGAGCACGGCCTCGGCGCCGGCCAGCGCGCCGGTGTGACCGGCGATCGCGCGGCGCCCGAGCTCGCTGCGGCCGGACATGAGCAGCACCACGGGCTTGCGCGCGGCCACCCGGCGCGCCAGCGCGAGGAAGCGCCTTCCGTCGGAGAGCCCCTCCAGGTAGGCGCCGATCACCGCCGTGCGCGGATCGTCGCCCAGGAAGTCCAGCAGATCGAGCTCGTCCACGTCCAGCTTGTTGCCCAGGCAGGCCACCCGCGCCACGCCGAAGCGGCCCTCGCTGCGCACCAGGTCGGCCAGGCCCGAGGCGAACATGCCGCTCTGGCCGAAGATGCTCACCCGCCCGAGCGGCAGGGGCGCCTGGCTGGTGATGGACGTGGTGAAGGCGTCGGCCGGGCTGATGGTGCCGATGGAGTTGGGCCCCATCAGGCGGAAGGGCGCGTTCGCGACGAGCGCCTGGAGCTCCGCGCTGAGCGCCCGGCCCGCCTCGTCCCCGGCGTCGGCGAAGCCCGCCGTCACCACGACCACCGCCCGCACCCCGCGCTGGGCGGCCTCGCGCAGGCAGCCCGGCACCCGCTCCCGCGGCACCGCCACCACCACCGCGTCGAGATCGCCCGGCACCTCGGCCAGGTTCCTGCGGGCGGCGTAGCCGTGCAGGCTGGTCAGGCGGGGGTGAACCGGGTGCACCGCGCCGGGGAAGCCGAGCGCCCGGAGGTTCCGGACGATCACGTGGCCGGCCTTGGTGGTCGCCTCGCTGGCGCCCACGACCGCCACGCTGTGCGGGGCGAAGAAGGCCTGCACGGCGTCCGATCCGGGCCTCAGTTGTAGCCGCTGGTGGGGTGCCCGAGCAGCTCGATGGCGCGCTCCAGGTCCTGCTCGGCCATCCCGAACACCATGCTGGAGGTGTGGCCCTGCTCGCCGGCGGTGAAGTAGGTGTACTCGATGTTCACCCCGGCCTGGGCCAGGCGGTGACCCAGGCCCGCGGCCATGCCCGGGCGGTTGGCCACCGCGGCCAGCAGCACGTCGGCCTGCAGGAAGCGGACGGCGTTCTCCTCGAGCGCCACCATGGCCGCGGGCACGTCGTCGACCAGGAGGCGCGCCACGCCGTACTCGGTCTCGGTGATGGCGCTCATGGCCAGGATGTCCACCCCCCGGGAGAAGAGCAGATCGCAGACCTCCGCGAACTGGCCGGGCTTGTTCTCCAGGAACAGGGTCAGCTGGGTCTTCCTCGAGTACATGGCTCTCCCCGCGCGCTCAGAAGATCACGATCTTCTCGCCCTTGTCCGAGAAGACCTTGACCGAGGTGATGCGCATCACGGTCATGAACACCTTGAGGAACTCCGGATCGAACTTGTGCTTGAGCTCGGTCCACATCAGCGTGAGCGCGATGTCGGACGAGTACGGATCGCGGTGCGGGCGGCGCGAGGTGAGCGCGTCGTAGCAGTCGGCGATGGCCACGATCTTGGAGAACACGCCGATGTCGTTGCGCGGCACGACGAAGGACACGTTGCCCTTCAGGTCCTTGACGGGCTTGCCGAACTCGGTCTTGTGCTCGTAGGCCGTGATGATGCGGTGGATGGTGAGCTTGTTGAGCTCGCGGGTGCGGATGATCCGCTTCACCGAGTAGATCGGCGAGCGGCGCACCTGGCGGATCTCGCCAGGGGCCAGCTTGCCGCGCTTCATCAGCAGCTCCTCGTTCACGTCGATCATGCCGATGTCGTGGAACATCGCGGCCATGCCGAGGTCGCGCAGCTGCGGCTTCGTCATGCCCAGCTCCGAGCCGAAGATGATCGCCAGCATGCACACGTTGACCGAGTGGAAACACAGGTACTCGTCGTCGCTCTTCAGCGTGGTCAGCCCCAGGAAGTGGGTGCGGTGGCCGGAGCTGATGTCCACGAGGTCCTGGATGAAGCGGCCCGCCTTGCGCAGCGGGATCTGCGGGCCCTGGCCGCGCAGTCCGGCCAGGTAGGCGCGCATGAAGTAGATCGCCCGGGCGTAGATGGTCAGCGTGTAGCGCTTGCGGTCGACGTTCTTGTCCTGCTGGTCCTCGGACTTGTACTGGTCCTTGAGGATCTCCTGGATCTTCTCCCAGCGCCGGAGCTTCAGCGCCGAGAGCTTGCGGCTGGAGACGCCGCGCTCGCCGACCGCCTCGTTGTTCTCGGTGGCGAAGATGAAGATGAAGTCCCGCAGCTCGGGGATGCTGATGGGCTGGGAGAGGACGAAGCCGCCCACGTTCCGACGCTCGAACTCGACCAGCAGGTACTTCACGTTCTCCAGCGAGTTGATGTCGATCTTCACCAGCATGTTGTTGAGGTAGAAGGACTCGCCGGCGCCCTGCAGGTTCAACGCCTCGTCCATGGCCACGATGGTGTTGATGGTGTCCTTGAGCTGCTCGAGCGGCTTGATGAAGATGTCGTTCTCCGGCTCGTACAGCTTCACGTTGCGCACCAGCATGTACAGGCCGCTGACCAGGTTGCGCCCGTGGACCTGCAGCTTCTCCTCGTAGGCGCGCGCGAGATCCAGCCGCTCCGGCGCGGCATCGAGCTTGTCCTGGATCTTGAGCTTGTCCGCCACGTCGTCCCTCCCGCGCTCAGGCCTTGGCCTCGCCGGCGCCCAGCAGCTTCTCCCGCAACTTGGCGCACGCGCGTTCCGCGGCCTGGGCCACCTCCTCCTCCTTGATGCCCGCCTCCAGCTCGGCCTTGAGCAGCTTGTAGGCCGCGATGGAGCCCGAGAGCGCCAGGCCGTTGACCATGACGCGCTTCTGCTCCGCGAGCTTCTTCTTGGAGAGCAGGCTGGTCGAGCGCAGCTCGCCCACGAAGTACTCCATGGCCTCCTGGGCGTTGGTGCTGGCGAGCGCCGCGAAGAAGGCCGTCTGCTCGTTGGGCTCCTTCTTGGAGAAGTCCTGGTGCTGGACCATGGCCAGCAGGGTCTTGGTCGCGGTGGACAGATCGAAGTGGGTCAGCATGCGCGCGGCGGTCACCCGCATCTGCATGTCCGCGTCGCCGAGCGCCTTGAGCACGTACGGCCGCACGCTGTCGTCCCCGCTGGCCGAGAGGGTCTGCAGCGCCTCCAGGCGGATGGCCAGGTTCGGGTGGTCGAGCAGCTTGGCGATGATCTTGAGCTTGTCGGGCGGGTTCAAGGTGGCGATGAGGTACATCATGTCGCGCACCAGGTTGGCCTTGGTGCTCTCCAGCCGGCGCACGAACACGTCGATGTGGTCCTTGCCCAGGGTGGCCAGCGCGTCGCAGAACATGCGCCGCGCCTCCTGCCGCTCCAGGGTCTCGAGCACCTGCAGCATGGGCATGATCGAGTTCTCGTCCAGGCGGGTGAGGTAGCGGACCACGTTCTCCGGGTCCTTGATCTCGGCCATGCCGTCGAGGATCTTGCCCACCTGGGAGATGCGCTCCGCCTCGCCCATGCGGGCGATGAAGTCGCGCTGGATCTGCTGCACGCGGGCCAGGTTGCCCTGGGGCAGGGACTTGCGCTCCAGCGCGGCCAGCTTGCGCAGCATGTGGTTGATGCCCTGGAAGTCCTCGTGGATGAGGAACGAGTCCAGGAGCTGCGCGAACAGCTCGCCCAGCGCCTGGCCGAGGTCCTGGTCGAGCTCGTCCTCGAGCACCTTGAACAGGATGAGCACCAGCTTGGGCAGGACGCGGCTCTCGTCCTCGTCGTCGATCTCCTGCTGCACCTTGGCCTTGAGCTCGTTCGTGGCGGTCACGCCCTTGATGACCAGGCCCTTGGCCTGCTCCACGTCCTCGAGCTCGATGTCCAGATCCTCGAGCGAGATGCGCGCGAAGCTCAGCGTGTCCTTGGTGCTCGAGGTGAGCTTCTTGTAGAGGTAGTTGACGATCTTGTCCACCTCGGCCCGGGCCTCCTCCTCGCTCTCGCCACCCACCGCGACCGAGTCCACCACGACGTACTCGAGGTACTGGAACTCGGCCTTCCACATCAGGCTGACCATGTCCTCGTACTGGTACTCGCGCGCGCGGATGTTGGTCATCAGGATGACGACGAAGTTGAGCAGCTCCTGGTGGGTGAGCCCGCGGCGGAAGACCAGGATGCGCACCCCATCGCGGTAGAACTTGTGGGCCAGGTTCATCTCCGAGGCGTCTTCCTGGTAGACCCACTCGCCGTGCAGCTTGAAGCCGAGCTGCTCGACCCGCAGCGGCAGGTTCTCGTACTGCTCGAGGAAGGCGGCCATCAGCTTGAACGAGCGCTCGGCGTACTCGCCGTACTGGCCGGTGTTGTGCCTGTAGAGCGCGATCTGCTTGAGCGCCTTCTGCACCTCCCGGAACACGTCGCTGGCCGCGGCGACCTGGGGCGCGAGGTCCTCGGCCCGCAGGTCCTCGGCCATCTGCGACTTGGGCTGCATCTTGGAAGTTCCCGAGATGTAGACATTTTTTGGATCGACGCGGTTCTCTGCCATGCCGCTCTCCGCGCCCCGAGAGCGAGGCGCCCGAATGCCGTGCGCATTCTACGACGGCGCCGACCACCAGGCAAGCAACACCGCACGTGGGCCTCGGGCCAGCTCGCGCCGCGACCCCCGGGAGAAACCTTCCGCATTGTCGGGTGGTTGCTTCAAGCCCCTTGACAGCCCAAGATGTGGTGGTTTACCGTCCTGTCTCCACAATAGGGGGTGGTTGGCGGAGAGCCAACTCACGAAAATCGAAGGTGTTCTTCCGGCGTGCACCCGCAGCGCGGGCAGGCATGTCGCGGGGTCGAGGTCGCAGAAAACGTGGACAAGATCGAGCGCAGTGGCCCGCAGCTCCCCGTCGTGCTCTTCGACAACCTGGCCCCCGACGCCCAGGCCCCGTGGGACTCGGGCGAGGTGGCGCAGGCGCTCATCCAGCAGCGCGCCATCGAGCCGGACGCGGCCCGGCGCATCGGCAAGGAGGTGGAGGGCGAGCTCCGGCGCCTCAACCTCGAGCGGGTCACCGCCCAGGCGGTGCGCGCGGTCCTCGACCAGCAGCTGGTGCGGCACGGCTTCGAGGCCGAGCTGCCGCTGTCGGAGAACGCGGCACGCGTGCTCGAGCGCCGCTACCTGCGGCGAGACGCCGAGGGCAAGGTCCTCGAGCGCCCGAAGGACATGTTCGCCCGCGTGGCGCGGGCCATCGCCGAGGCCGAGCGGAGCTTCGACCCGCAGGCCGACTGCGAGGCCGTGGCCGGCCGCTTCTACCGGATGATGACCTCGCTCGAGTTCATGCCGAACTCGCCGACCCTGATGAACGCCGGCCGCGAGCTGGGCCAGCTCTCGGCCTGTTTCGTGCTGCCGATCGACGACTCCATGGACAGCATCTTCGACTCGGTCAAGCACACCGCCATGATCCACAAGTCCGGCGGCGGCACCGGCTTCTCCTTCTCCCGCCTCAGGCCCCGCGAGGACGTGGTGCAGTCGACCAAGGGCGTCTCCAGCGGCCCGGTCAGCTTCATGCGCGGCGC
>Ga0116143_10002856_pt1 | contig 18062 bp, 18 predicted proteins | sample AD_UKC034_MetaG_FD_89745 | JGI IMG/M metagenome (GOLD analysis project Ga0116143, IMG submission 89745) | Active sludge microbial communities of municipal wastewater-treating anaerobic digesters from USA - AD_UKC034_MetaG | ecosystem: Engineered > Bioreactor > Anaerobic > Digestate | place: USA...
CTGTCAACGCCGCCGGAAAAGGCGACCAGGACTCCGCCCGTCTCCTTGAGCCGGCGGCACAGCTGTTCCATCTTTTTTGCCGGTGATGACATGGAAACCCCGTTTTCGAAGTAATGGAAACCTGGCAGGGCAGGGGGCGCGGCCTTGTTATCAGACGGTTCCGGAGCGTTTCCGGTAATCCTCGATGGCCGCCTGCAGGGCCTCCTCGGCCAGCACCGAGCAGTGCATCTTGACTGGCGGCAGTCCGCCCAGGGCTTCGGCCACCGCCTTGTTGGATATCTCCAGGGCCTCTTCCAGGGTCTTGCCCTTGACCATTTCAGTCATCATGGAGCTGGTGGCGATGGCCGCGCCGCAGCCGAAGGTGCGGAAACGGGCCTCCGTGATGATCCCCGCTTCCACCTTGATGAAGAGCTCCATGACATCCCCGCAGACGGGATTGCCCACCTTGCCGACCCCCGACGGATTTTCAATGACGCCGACATTGCGCGGATTGCGGAAATGGTCCATCACCTTTTCCGAATAGGGCGTCTTCGTTTCAGCCATTCTTGCCTCCCGGGTAGAGTGGGGACATCGCCCGCAGCTTGGCCACCACCCGCGGCAGGGCTTCCAGGATCCGGTCAAGCTCGGCTTCGGTGGTCCATTTGCCCATGGTAATCCGGATGGAACCGTGCGCCAGTTCGGCCGGGACCCCGATGGCCAGCAGGACCGCCGAAGCCTCCAGGCTGCTGCTGGTGCAGGCCGAACCGGTGGAGACCGCGATACCTTCAAAATCGAGATTCAGGAGAACCGATTCGCCTTCGACGTAGGCGAAAGAAATGTTGACATTGTTCGGAAGGCGCCGATCCCGGTCCCCGTTGAGGCGGCAATCCGGAACTTTTTTGAGGAGCCCGTCGATCAGGCGGTCCCGGTAACCGGTCAGCCGCACACCCTCGGCTTCCATTTCCCGGCCGGCGATCTCGAGGGCCTTGCCCAAACCGACGATGGCCGGCAGGTTCTCGGTACCGGCCCGGCGCCTCCGTTCCTGGTCACCCCCGTGAATCAGGGGTGAGAGTCTTATCCCGCGCCGGACATAGAGAAAACCGATGCCCTTCGGACCGTAAAGCTTGTGGGCCGAACAGGAGAGCAGGTCGGCATTCAGCTCGCGCACCGAAACCGGGAGATGGCCGACGGTCTGGACCGCGTCGGTATGAAAAACAACCTCCCGTTCCCGGCAGAGGCGTCCGATCTCGGCCACCGGCTGGACGACTCCGATTTCATTGTTGGCATGCATCACCGAAACCAGCAGCGGTTTCTTGTCAATCTCCCGCCGGATGAAATCCAGGTCGACGACACCCTGGCCATCCACCGGGATCCGGACCATCTCGAATCCCTGCTTCTTCAGAAAGGCGGCCGGTTCGCTGACCGCGTGGTGTTCGACGGCACTCACCAGTATCCGGCCGCCCCGTTCCCGGGCCGTCCAGGCAATGCCCTTGAGCGCCATGTTGTTGCTCTCGCTGCCGCCCGAGGTGAAGATGATCTCCTCGGGGGCGGCGCCGATGAAATCGGCCGTGCGCTGCCGGACCTCTTCCAGGGCGCCCCGCGTCTCCTGTCCGAAGGAATAAAGGGAGGAGGCGTTGCCGAACTTCTCCCGGAAGAACGGGATCATGGCCTCGATCACCTCCGGGTGGACCGGGGTGGTGGCCGCGTAGTCGAGATAGACTCTTTCCATGGTTGGATCCTCTTTTTCAAAAGGGCCGGGTGGCTCCTTCAGATATCTGCACTACGGTTCAGATGTAATACATTACTTCCGCCGGCCGGTTCTTTTCGCGCTGCTGATCAAGCAGTTGGCTGAGCGTCCAGTTCTGCAGGGTCGAGGCCATGGCATTCCTGACGGCCAGCCAGACTTCCCGGCTCGCGCACTCCCGGCTGCGGGAGCAGAGGCCGGCATCCTCGAGGCACTCCACCAGGGCCGAGGAACCTTCGCTGGCCTGGTAGATGTCGAGCAGGCTGATTTTTTCGGCCGGCCGGGCCAGCAGAAACCCCCCGCGGGCGCCGCGCACGCTTTTTACCAGCCCGGCGGCCTTGAGGTTGAGAACCAGCTGTTCCAGGTAACGGGGCGAAATCTGCTGGCGGCTGGCAATATCCCGGAGCAGCATCGGCTGACGCGACTGCCCCTGGGCCAGTTCCAGCATCAATCGCAGGGCATAACGCCCCTTGGTCGAAAGTTTCATGGAAATATATTATCAACCCGCTAAACTTTTGTCAACTTTTTTTTAATAGCGCTGAAATCCAGTGATTGACAACCGGTATTGAGTGGCGTATAATTAAATTTCAACTATCATTTTACTGATATTTATCTCTCGGCCGGTTTTTAAGAAGAGGCCTGTCAATCAGGGGAGGGGCAAAATGAAAAAAGGAAAGCAGCCGGAGGTGGAAACGCAAGCCCTGCACGCCGGTCAATCGCCCGATCCGGCCACCGGGGCCCGGGCGGTTCCGATCTACCAGACCACCAGTTATGTCTTCCCCAGCTCCCGGAAAGCGGCCGATCGTTTCGCGCTCAAGGAATTCGGGAACATCTATTCCCGGCTGACCAATCCGACCACGGAGGTACTCGAAAAAAGGCTGGCCGAACTGGAGGGAGGCAGTAGCGCCCTGGCCGTTGCCTCGGGACAGGCGGCCATCACCCTGGCGGTCTTGAACATAACCGGCGCCGGCCAGAACATCGTTTCCACCAACGCCCTTTACGGCGGCACCTTCAACCTCTTTCATTACACGCTGGCCCGGCTGGGGATCGAGGTCCGCTTCGTCGACTCTTCCGATCCCGGCGCCTTCTCCCGGGCCGTGGACGATCAGACCCGCCTCTTCTACCTGGAATCGATCGGGAACCCCAAGAACAATGTCGATGATTACGGGGCCATCGCCCGGATCGCCCATGAAAACGGGCTGCCCCTGGTCGTCGACAATACGGTGGCGCCGCCGCCGATCCTTCGTCCCTTCGAGCTCGGGGCCGATATCGTAATCTATTCCCTGACCAAATTTCTTGGCGGCCACGGCACTTCGCTGGGAGGCGCCATCGTGGAGAAGGGCGATTTTCCATGGAACAACGGACGTTATCCCGAAATTTCCGGACCGGACGCCTCCTACCACGGCCTCTCCTACTGGAAGTCATTCGGCCGTTTCCCGGCGGCCGGGAACCGTTCCATCGCCTACACGGTCAAGGCCCGGGTGCAGCTCCTGCGTGACCTCGGCTGCTGCCTCTCTCCCTTCAATTCCTTCCTGATCCTGCAGGGCGTCGAGACGCTCCCGCTCAGGGTTCGCCAGCATTCGACCAACGCCCTTGAAATCGCCCGCTGGCTGGAAAAGCACCCGGCCGTGGCCTGGGTCAACTATCCCGGACTTGAGAGCCATCCGGATCATCAACGGGCGGTCCGCTACTTCAGGGAAGGCTTCGGGGCGATCATCGGTTTCGGCATCAAGGGCGGCTTGAAGGCCGGTCAGAAGCTGATCGACTCGGTGCGCCTGGTATCACACCTGGCCAACATCGGCGACGCCAAGACGCTGGTCATCCACCCAGCCTCCACCACGCACCAGCAGCTGACCGGCGCCGAGCGGGCCCGGGCCGGGGTGACCGACGACTATATCCGGCTTTCGGTCGGCCTGGAAAACTGCGCCGACATCAAGGCCGACCTCGACCAGGCGCTGCGCGCCAGCCAGTCCTGACGGACCGGCGGCCGTGCTATAATATCCGAAGTTTCCAATCACAATCGCGGGAGCCGTCATGAATATTTATCCGGACATCAGCCGGGCGGTGGGAAATACCCCGCTGGTCCAGCTCAATCGCATCGGGCGTGAAACCGGCGCCCGCCTGGTCCTGAAGCTGGAGTTCTTCAACCCGCTCTCCAGCGTCAAGGACCGGATCGGGGCGGCCATGATCGACGCCGCGGAGAGGGACGGCCGGCTCCGCCCCGGCGGCACCATCATCGAGCCGACCAGCGGCAATACCGGCATCGCCCTGGCTTTCGTCTCGGCGGCCCGGGGTTACCGCCTCATCCTGACCATGCCTGAAACGATGAGCCTGGAACGCCGGGCCCTGCTGAAGATACTGGGCGCGGAAGTGGTGCTCACCCCGGGTCCGGAAGGGATGTCCGGGGCCATCAGGAAAGCCGGGGAACTCCTCCTGGAAAGACCGGGCGCTTTCATGCCGCAGCAGTTTGAAAACCCGGCCAACCCCGAGGCGCACCGCCGGACGACCGCCGAGGAGATCTGGCGTGACACCGGCGGCCAGGTCGACCTGCTGGTGGCGGGCGTGGGAACCGGGGGGACGATCACCGGGGTGACCGAGGTGATCAAGGCGCGGCGGCCGGGCTTCCGGGCGGTGGCGGTGGAACCGGCCGAATCACCGGTGCTGTCGGGCGGTAAACCGGGCGCCCACCGCATCCAGGGCATCGGGGCCGGCTTCGTGCCGGCCGTCTACCGGCCCGACCTGATCGACGAGGTGATCCAGATCGGCAGCGACGAGGCCGGCGAATATGCCCGGCGTCTCGCCCGCGAGGAGGGCATCCTGGCCGGGATCTCGAGCGGCGCGGCCACCGCGGCCGCCCTCAAGGTGGCCGGCCGCCCGGAAAACCGGGGCAAACTGATCCTGGTCATCATCCCCAGCTGCGGCGAACGCTACCTGTCCACCTGGCTCTTCGCCGATTACATGAAACAATGAAAACCGCCGCCGTCCCCGACCTGATCAGCCCTAAAAAATTCACCTTCGCCGTCCCGCCGGACCGGCTGAAGCTGGAAAGCGGCCAATACCTGGGCCCGATCGACATCCAGTACGAGACCTACGGGAAGTTGAACCCGGACCGGAGCAACGCGATCCTCCTCCTGCACGCGCTCTCCGGTGACAGCCACGTGGCCGGACGCTACCGCGCGGATGACCGGAAGCCCGGCTGGTGGGACGAGATGGTCGGTCCCGGGCGGGCTTTCGACACCAACCGCTATTTCGTGATCTGCTCCAACGTCCTGGGCGGCTGCCGCGGCAGCACCGGGCCGGCCAGCCTCAACCCGGAAACCGGCCGGCCTTACGGACTCCAGTTCCCGGTCATCACCATCGGGGATATCGTGAACTGCCAGCGGCGCCTGGTTGACCACCTGGGCATCGAAAAGCTTTATTGCCTGGCCGGCGGTTCCATGGGAGGCATGCAGGTTCTCCAGTGGCTGGCCGCCTATCCCGAACGGATCGCGATGGCCATCCCGATCGCCACCACCCTGCGCCATTCGCCCCAGCAGATCGCCTTTGACGCGGTAGGCCGTCAATCGATCATGGCCGACCCGGCCTGGAACGGGGGCGATTATTATGGACGGGAAGTCCCGGCCCGGGGACTGGCCATCGCCCGAATGGTGGGGCATATCACCTACATGAGCGAAAAGTCGATGGAGGAGAAGTTCGGCCGCCAGCTGAAGGACAAGAAGTACGCCTTCTCCTTCTCCACCGAATTCGAAGTGGAGGGATACCTGGATTACCGGGGTGATTCCTTCGTCAAGCGTTTCGACGCCAATTCCTATCTTTACCTGACCAAGGCCATGGATTATTTCGATCTCGAGGCCGATTTCGGCCGCAACCTCTTCCGGGGACTGGCGGCCCGGATCCTGGTCCTGAGTTTCAGTTCCGACTGGCTTTACCCGCCCGGCCAATCGAAGGAGATCGTCCGGGTTATGAAGCGGCAGGGAGGCGAGGTGACCTATTGCGAAATCCCGTCCAGCTACGGACATGACTCCTTCCTGGTCGAGATCGCCGAGGAAACCCGATTGATTTCGGACTTCCTGGCCGCCGGCTCGAAATTGCTCTGACCGGATCCGCCGCGGAAAAGGAGCGGTTTTTAATCAACCATGGAAAACTTGAGCCCTGAATACCGGGTGATCGTGGACCTGGTCCGGCCGAACAGCACCGTCCTGGACCTGGGCTGCGGAAACGGACGGCTGCTCTGCCTGCTCAAGCAGGAAAAAGAGGTGAAGGGACAGGGGATCGAAATCAGCCTGGAGAAGATCTCCGAGTGCGTCCACCAGGGGGTCAACGTGCTCCACGGCGACCTGGACAACGGGCTGGCCGAATACCCGGACAAGAGTTTCGATTACGTGATTCTCAACAACAGCATTCCCGAACTGCGCAGTCCGCGGATCGCCATCAAGGAGGGCCTGAGGGTGGGACGGGAACTGATTGTCGGTTTTCCCAACTTCGCCCACTGGAGGGCGCGCTGCCAGCTCGGGCTGTTCGGCCGGGTGCCGGTTACCGATTCGCTCCCGCACCAGTGGTTTGACACCCCGAACCGCCACTTTCTGAGCATCAACGATTTCGTGGCTTTTTGCCGCAGCGAGAGGATCCGGGTGAACTCCAGCATCCACCTCTGCGGCCGCCGGCGCGTCCGCTTCGCCCCCAACCTGCTGGCCGACTACGCGCTTTTCCTGCTCAACTGACCCCGGTCCCCGCCGCCGGCGGCTCCCCCGAGGCAAGAAACTCGACTGCCCGCCGGAGCCGCCGCAGGACCTTCTCCCGACCCAGGACTTCCAGCAGTTCAAATAAGCCCGGCCCCACCGTCCGCCCGGTGGCGGCCACCCGGACCGGATGAAAAACCTGGCCGGTCTTCAGGGCGCGCGCCTGGCAGAATTCACGCACCAGCGCCTCCAGCCGTCCCGCCGAAAAATCATCGGCCGCCTCGAAGAGCGGCAGCATCCCCGCCAGTATTTCCGCGACGCCCGGTTTCCGGAGCACCTTTTCAACGGCGGCCGGATCGTAATCGACCGTCTCCCTGACAAAGATCGCGACCGCTTCCGGGATCTCGTTCAGCTTCTTCACCCGGTCGCCGATCAGGCCGACGATCCGGGCGAGCCGGGTCCGCTCCTCCGGGCCGGCCCCGGAAGCGGCCAGGCCGGCCTCCTGCAGGTAGGGCAGGGCCAGTTCCGTGATTCGATCCGGTCCCTTCTTCTGCATGTATAAACCATTCAGCCAGGTGAGCTTGGCCTGATCGAAGATGGCCGCCCCCTCCTTGCACCGATCCAGGCTGAACCGATCGATCAGTTCCTGGCGGCTGAAGACCTCCTGGTCGTCGTTGATCCCCCAGCCCAGCAGGGCCAGGTAATTGAAGACCGCCTCGGGCAGGTAGCCCTGGTTCCTCAATTCCCGCACCGAGGTGGCCCCGTGACGCTTGGAGAGGCGCTTCCCGTCCGGGCCGAGCGTCATGGCCATGTGGGCGAAACTGGGCGGTTTCCGGTTGAAGGCCTCGAAGAGCAGGATGTGGCGCGGCGTGTTGGAAATGTGGTCCTCGCCCCGGACCACGTGGCTGATTTCCATGTCGATGTCGTCGAGGACCACCGCCAGGTGAAAAGAAGGGAGCCCGTCCGATTTCATGATGATCAGGTCACCCATCAGGCTGGTGTCGAAGGTGATATCGCCCCTGATCAGGTCAAAAAAAGTCAGGCTCCGGTCCGGTATCCGAAAACGGACCGTGGGACGCCTTCCCTCCCGCTGGTAGGCGGCCTTCTGGGCGGCCGTCAACTCCCGGCAGCGGTTGTCATAACGGGGACTCTCCTTCCGGCTGGTCTGCTCCCGGCGCATCCCCTCCAGCTCCTCGAAGCTGCAGTAGCAGTGGTAAGCCTTCCCCTCGCTGATCAGCCAGTCCACCCGTTCCCGGTAGGCCTGGATCCTTTCCGACTGGCGGTAGGGAGCGTGGGGGCCGCCCCGGTCGGGACCCTCGTCCCAGTCCAGGCCAAGCCACTGGAGGTCTTCCAGGATCATTCGTTCAAACTCGGGACGGCTCCGCTCCCGGTCGGTATCTTCGATCCGCAGGACAAACGCCCCCTTCTGCTGGCGCGCCAGCAGGTAGTTGAAAAGGGCGGTCCGGGCATTACCCAGGTGCAGGTAACCGGTGGGACTGGGTGCAAATCTCACTCTCATCCTGTTTTCTCCTTGTCGTTGTCGGTCACCAGCACGACCGCGTAAGCGGCCAGGGCCTCCCCCTGGCCGACCGGGCCAAAGCCCTCGGCCGTCCGGAACTTGACGTTTACCGCCGCCGTCTCCAGGCCGAGCGCTCCAGCCAGGCCGCCGCGGACCGCTTCCCGGAAGGGGGCCAGGCGGGGCTTCTCCATGACCAGGATGGAATCCACCTGGATCGGCCGGAATCCCTTTTCGGCGACCAGGTCCCGGATCAGGCCGAGCAGGTCCGGGCCGGGCAGGCCGCGCCAGCGCGGGTCGTTATCGGGAAACCAGTCCCCGAGGTCCCCGCAGCCGCCGGCCCCCAGGATGGCGTCGCCGACGGCATGGGAAAGGGCATCGCCGTCGCTGTGTCCGAGCGGACCCCGCTCGTACTCGATCCGGATGCCGGCCAGCCGGAAGGGTCGCCCCGGCACCAGCGGGTGAATATCAAAACCGAGGCCGACTCGTACCATTTTTCTCCCTCCCTGAAACGATCGAACCCGGGCGCGGTTCAGCTCCCGGACTGGTATGTCCTGATCAGCCGGCCCAGGTCGACCCGCCCCTCGTAAAGGGCCTTGCCGACGATTACCCCGCCCAGGTTGGGCAGTTTCAAAGCGGCCAGGGCGGCGATATCCGGCTCTGAACCAATTCCGCCGGCGGCGACCAGGGAAACCCCGGGAACGGCGTCCGAGAGCGACTTGAGCGCCTCCAGGTCCGGTCCGGCCAGGGTCCCGTCCCGTTCCACCGCGGTGTGAATAAGACGGGTAAAGCCCAGCTGGGAAAACCAGCCGGCCAGCCGGTCGACCGCCGGGGGAAGGGTCATTTCCCAGCCGCTTACCGCCGCCGCACCGCTCCGGACATCGAGGCTGATGATGAATCTCCCGGCGGACCGCCGTTCCAGGATGTCCTGGAGAATCGAGGTTACCTTGAAATCCAGCTGCCGGACAAAACCGGCCAGCCCGCCCTCGTAAGCGGCCTTCTGCCGTTCCTCCTCCAGGCGTATTATGTCAAGAACGGCCGCCGTACCCAGGATCAGGTAATCAACGCCCAGGGAGAGAAGCCGTTCGGCCGTTTCCCACCTTCGGATGCCGCCGCCGACTTCCAGTTCGACGCCGGCCGGCCGGACCGCCAGCAGCCGGCCGAGCAGCGCTTCCTCGTCCGGGCTCTGGCTTCCATCCCGGGCGGCCGAGAGAAAAACCAGGTGCAGGCGCCGCACCCCGGCGGCCAGGTAGTCTTCAAAGATCCGAACCGGGTCCAGCCGGTAATCGGAGACGCGGTCATAATCTCCCTGGGAGAGGCGGACCAGGCGTCCGTCCAGGATGTCAATGGCCGGAATTATCAGCATCGGGGAATCCTTTCACTTTCAGCTCCAACTTCGGATAAACGACCGGCCTCGGCCAGGGGCCCGGCGGCAGGCGCACCAGGTCCTTGGCGGTGGTCACCAGGCAATCGAAATCATTCCAGGGAAGGGCCAGCAGCTCCTCCTTCCGGTAGGCGTGATGATCAGGGTAGAGGCTCCGGCCCGCCTGGTTCAGCCCGAGCCGTTCCAGCCGCTGGAGGAAACCGTCCGGGGCCCCGATTCCGGCCAGGACCCAGACCCGCATTCCGGAGAGTTCCGAAACCGGGAGATCGCTTCCATCCAACCGGCTGAAACAGGTGAAGACGGCCGAACTGGTGACGCGGCGCGCGGCGGGGGCCCAAACGGCCAGGGAGGACTGGAACCGTTTCAGTTCCGACTCCGGAACCAGGTCGGCCTGGTTGAACCAGAGCAGGTCGGCCCGCCGGATGTTCCGCAGCGGCTCCCGAAGGGGGCCGGCCGGCAGCAAACGGCCGTTGCCAAGACCGGCCAGCGTGTTGAAAACCAGTATGTCGAGATCCCGGGCCAGCCGGAAATAGTGAAAAGCGTCGTCCAGGATCACCACCTCGGCGCCGAATTCCCGGACCGCCCGGCGGGCCAGCTCCTCCCGGCGGCGGCCGGAGAGCACCGGGATCCCCGGTAATTGCCTGGCCAGGAGCAGGGCGTCGTCGCCGGACCGTTCAACCCGGGCCAGAATTCCCCGCCCGTCCGAAACGACCAGCCCGCCCCGGTCACCACGATAGCCGTGGCTGACCACCGCCACCCGGCGGCCCGCCCGCGCATAAAAAGAGGCCAGGTATCCGGCCACGCTGGTCTTGCCGGTCCCCCCCACCGTGAGGTTGCCCACGCTGACCACGTAGGCCGGCAGCCGGACCGGCCGTCGCCAGCCAAGCCGGTACCAGAGGCGGCGTGACTCCGATAGAACATAGTAAAGGGGAACGAGGAGGGACAGCATCCGGTTCAAAAGAGAGTCGACTGCTGCGGCGCGGCCGCTTCCGGGAAAATTTCGATCCGGCCGAACTCCCCGTCATAGCCGGGCTCCACCTTAACCCGGCCGGCCCGGACCGAGATGACGGCGTCCGCCAGCCGGGGTTCAGCCTGGGCCCGGATATCGGCCTCCGGAATGGTCAGGAGAATTTCAAACTCGGTTCCCAGGGACCGGATGATCTTCTGGTAGCTGTCCCGCACCGCCGGGCTGTCCACCGTTTTTCCAAGCGCAAAGGCGATAATCTGGTCCAGGGGGATCATCCGGCGGAAGGGTATGGCACGTTCCGGACGGCCGCCTTCCGGCCGGTCGGCCAGGTCCAGCACCCGGTGCAGAACCCCGACCGTAACCTTCCGTCCGCAAACCGGGCAGAGATTGTTTAGCCGGCGCGAAGCCTCGGGCGCGAGCGCCGTCTTGCACAGGCGGTGACCGTCATAGTGGTACTTTCCCTCCTCCGGAAAATACTCGACGGTATAAAGGAAACGGCGGTCATCCTTTTCGGCGAGAACCTGCCGGAGCTGGTGGTAATCGAGCGGCTGGCTGAAAACATTGACCTCCCGGCCGATCTTGGCCGGAGAGTGGGCATCGGAATTGGAAACCAGGGCCAGGCCATCGAGGGCCGACAGGCGCCAGTTCATTTCCGGGTCGCTCGAAAGCCCGGTCTCCACCGCGAAGATTTCGCCGTGCCGCTTCGGAAAGCAGTCGGCCAGCCGGTCAAAGCCGCTGTTGGAACCGAAGAGCGAAAAATGAGGTGTCCAGATGTGGGCCGGCACCAGGAAACCATCCGGATCGATATCCCTGACGATCCCGGCCAGGTCGTCGGCGGAAAGCTGGAGCATCGGCCGGCCGTCGACGGTGACGCTCCCGTAGGAACCAAGCTTGCGGGCAAGCCGGTCGGCCGATTCCAGCGCGGGCAGGAAGACCAGGTTGTGGATCCGCTTGATGCTGCCCCGGCTTTCGAAGATGTTGCATATTTCAGCGGTCAGGATGAACCTCAGGCCGGCGTAAAGAAAGAGGCCCGGCTCGGCCGGCTGGAGCTTCTGCTTCAATTCGGCCAGCCATAACGGGTGGGTGAAATCACCGGTGCCGAGCAGGTTGATACCCTTCTGGCGGGCCGATTGGGCCAGGTGTTCCAGGTCCATGTCGCGGCTGGTGGCACGCGAATACTTTGAATGGATGTGTAAATCAGCGATGAACATCGGCCTGGAAATCCTTTCTGAGTTCCCGGTAGAGGGCATCCAGCGAATCGGGGACCGTCTTCACCCCGCCCACGACGGGCATGAAATTGGTGTCTCCATTCCAGCGGGGAACGATGTGGATGTGCAGGTGCGAGGCGATGCCCGCCCCGGCGGCCCGCCCCAGGTTCAGCCCGAGATTGAACCCTTCCGGCCGGAGCCGTTCCTTGAGGACCAGCACGGCGCGGCGGGCCAGTTCGAAAAGATCGGCCGCTTCGTCGGCCGCCAGTTCGGTCAGGTCGCTCAGGTGCCGGTTGGGAACTACCATCAGGTGTCCGTTGTTGTAGGGGAAGCGGTTGATGATCACAAAACCCGCGCCGCTCCTGGTCAGGACCAGGTTCCGGCGGTCATGTTTAACCTCCCGCGCGGCCCGGCAGAAAACGCAGACCGCCTCCTTGTCCGGCTTGATAACGTATCCCTTGCGCCAGGGGGACCAGATTACCTCGTTGGGATCGGGTTTCCGGCTCATGGGCTCATTCGGTTTCACCGGCGCCGGAGGCCGCGGCGGCCACCGGGTTGACCAGGACGCCGATGCCTTCGATCTCGATCTCGATCCGGTCACCCGGACGCAGGAAAACCGGCGGCCGGCGCGCGAAACCGACCCCGGAAGGCGTGCCGGTCATGATCAAAGTCTGGGGAAGCAGGGTAAACTGGCGGGAAAGGTAACTGACCAGCTCCGGAACCTTGAAGATCAGGTCGGCGGTGCTGGCCTCCTGCATGACCTGTCCGTTGAGCCGGGAGGCTATCCGGAGGCGGGCCGGATCCAGCCCGGTTTCGATGACCGGTCCAACCGGCGCGAAGGTATCGAAAGACTTGGCCCGGGTCCACTGACGGTCGTACTTCATCTGGCAGTCCCTGGCCGTGACATCGTTTCCGCAGGTGTAACCGAAAACATGCTCAAGGGCCTTTTCCGGCGGCACGTTGCGGGCCCTCCGGCCTATCACCACCACCAGCTCGGCCTCGTAATCAACCTCGTCCGGCGCCGGGCCCGGCAGCAGAATCGGGTCCCCGTGGGCGGCCAGGCTGGTGGTCGCCTTAAGGAAGATCAGCGGCGCCGTTGGCAGGGACTCCTTGAATTCATGCCCGTGCCGGGCGTAATTCACCCCCAGGGCGAAGATGTTGGGGGGGGCCGCCGGCGGCAGGTAGGCCTCGATCTCCTCCCATTCAAGCCAGTCGCCGGTCGGCTGGGCCGTTCCGTCGAATGGCGGCCGGTCAAGCAGCTGCACCCTTTTTCCATCAAGCCGTCCGAAGGCGCCTTCCGGCCCGGTCCGGCGGCCTCGAACCCGCAGGTATTTCATGCTTTGATTTTACAATATTTGGAGGCCGGCATCAAGACCGGAAAGGGCTCCCGGCCTTGACAGCGGCGCTCAAAAAGCCGCCGGGGCGGCGCCCGCCGCCGCCCCCCGGAACCTTGACAGGCCGCGGCCGGTCGGAGTATCTTAAATAATCCGAGGTTTTCAAATCCACGCGGGGTTAGTTTAGTGGTAAAACCACAGCCTTCCAAGCTGTTGATGGGGGTTCGATTCCCCTACCCCGCTCGAGGCGGCCCGGTCCGGCGGCGGCCGGCGCCGCCGGCCTTTCAACCCCACCCGTTAAATTCGCAATGTTCCGGTCCCGAAACCTGACTTTCATTTGCGCCCTGATCGCCCTGGCGGCCCTGGCCGGATCGATCGGCTGGTTCCGGGGGCGCGTCTCCCGAAAGCCCCGTCTTTACCGGGCCTCCGGCCTGGTGATGGGTTCCTTTTACACCCTGGAATTCAGCCGGCCGGCCGGGATACCTCCCGAGGCGGCGGCCCGCCATGTCCGGGAACGCCTTGCGGAACTGGAACGCCGCTGGTCTCCCTACAACCCGGAGAGTGAAATCAGCCGCTTGAATCGGACCGGACGGCTGGCCGGCGTCAGCCCGGAGACCCGGCGTCTCCTGGAATTGTCCGCCGAGATTTCCCGGCGTACCGGCGGCGCCTTCGACATCACGGTCGGCCCCCTGATCGAGGCCTGGCGCAACGCCGAAAAGACCGGGCGGCCGCCCGATTTGAAAAAACTGCTGCCCCTGGTGGACTACCGGCGGGTGCGGTTAACCGGGACCGGGGAAGTGCGGCTGGAAAGAAAGGGCATGCGCATCGATCCCGGCGCCATCGGCAAGGGGCTGGCGGTGGACGAGGCGGTCCGAATCCTGCGAAGGGACGGCGTGCCGTCGGGCCTGGTAAACCTGGGCGGCAATCTTTACGCCTTCGGCCCCGGACCCGACCGGGGCCTCTGGACGATCGGCATCCAGGATCCCTTCGGCCCCGGAGAAAAAGGAAGGCTGCGGATCCGGGACCAGGGAGTTTCCACCAGCGGCACCTACCAGCAGTGGTTCCAGGTGGGGCAGAAGCGTTTCAGCCACATCGTCAACCCGGGGAACGGCGAGTTGAAATCGCCCCCGCGCAGCGTCACGGTCCTGGCCCCCGGAGCCGGACTGGCCGACGGACTCTCCACCGCGCTGGAGGTGCTCGGACCCGAGGCCGGACTCGCGCTGCTGGAAAGCATCCCGGGGACCAGCGCCCTGATCATCATGGATGACGGCCGGGTGATCCGCTCCAGGGGGCTGGACTGGCCCGGGGCCGGATTGCCCTGAAGGCGGCTGATCCGGGCGTCGGCTCACCAGGGCAGGGCGTCCCGCCAGGCCCGGCCCAGCTCCGCCAGGCTCGAGCGGATGATTTCCCCGCCGCCCAGTCCAATCACCGACAGGTGCGGTTCAGCGACAACCCGCCCGAAGGCGGCCAGGTGAGTACCGGAGAGGCGGGCTTCGAAATCACCCGCCCGGTCCGGTTCCACTTCAACCAGGAAACGGCTGGCCGACTCGGAAAAGAGCACCTGGTCATCGCGCTCCATCTCCTTGAAGCCGCCCCGCCGCAGATCAAGCTCCAATCCCAGCCCGCCGCTGAAGGCCATCTCGGCCGCCGCCACCGCCAGGCCGCCCTCGGAAAGATCGTGGCAGGAGAGCACCAGGCCGTCCATGATGGCCCGGTGCAGCCCCAGCATCCGCTCCCGGGCCGGGACCGGCCGGACCTCCGGAACCGTGCCGCCCTCGAGACCGAGCCGGCGCAGGTAATGGGAACCGCCCAGCTCCGGGAACGTCTCGCCCAGCAGGTAGAGGCGCGAACCGGCCCGCTTGAGGTCCAGGGTGACCGCCCGTTCCAGGTTGGGAACCGTCGAAAGCGAGGAGACCAGCAGGATCGGCGGCACCGAGAGGTGGCGGCCGTCATCGGTGACAAAGTAATTGTTCAGGCTGTCCTTGCCGGAGATGAAGGGAACCCGGTAGGCCAGGCTCAGGTCGCGGCAGGCCCGGGCCGCGCGCACCAGGGCGCCCAGGACCTCCGGGTCGCCGACATCCCCCCAGCAGAAGTTGTCCAGCAGGCTGGCCCGGTCCGGATCGCCGCCCACCGCCGTGAGATTACGCAGGGCTTCATCGATGGCGTTGGCCGCCGCCCGGTAGGGATCCAGGCGTCCGTAAAGATTGATTCCGTTGGCAACCGCGACGCCCCGCCGGCCGGAAGCGGCCAGCGGCTTGAGAACGACCGCATCCGAAGGACCATTCCGGCCGGCCAGCGGCTTGATCACCGTCTGCCCCTGGACCTCGTGGTCGTACTGGCGGATGACCTTCTCCTTGCTGGCGATGTTGGGATGGCTGAGCAGCTTTTCCAGGATGGCCGCGTGATCAACCTTTTCCGGCAGTCGGACGGCGGCCGGCCGCGGGGTGTTGTAAACCGCCTGGCGAAGCAGCCTGGGCAGGCCCCGGTAAAGGAAATCGGTCCCGAGCCGGCCCACCGTCTCACCCCGGTAGCAGAGGCGAAGTTCGCCGGTCCCGGTAAAACGCCCGATAAAGGTGGCCTCCACGTTCTCGGCGGCGCAGAGGGCGGCGATCTCCTCCCGGTGCTCAGGCGGCACCGCCAGGACCATCCGTTCCTGGGCCTCGGAAACCCAGATTTCCCATGGTTCCAGGCCGGCGTACTTGAGCGGGACCTTCTCCAGGTGCACCTCGGCCCCGGTCGTCTTGCCGAGCTCTCCGACCGCCGAAGAAAGGCCGCCGGCGCCGCAATCGGTCAGGCTGCTGTAAAGGCGGCGGTCCCGAGCAACCAGCAGTACGTCGGCGAGGCGTTTTTCGGTGATCGGGGCCCCGATCTGGACCACGCTCGCGGAAATCCCCTTCTTCAGGCTGAGCGAGGAAAAGGTGGCGCCGTGTATCCCGTCCCGGCCGGTCCGGCCGCCGATAACCAGGATCAGGTCACCCGGCCGCACCTCTTTTTCAATGCTGTCCCTGGGCATCAATCCGAGCGTACCGCAGAAGACCAGCGGATTGGCCAGGAAGCCCGGATCGAAGAGAATGGCGCCGTTGGCGGTCGGAATGCCCATCCGGTTTCCGTAATCGCGCACCCCGCTGACCACACCCTTGTAGATGCGCCGGGGATGGAGCACGCCGGCCGGCAGCCGGTCGTGCGGATAATCGAGGGGGCCGAAGCAGAAAACATCGGTATTCAGGATCGGCCTGGCGCCCAGGCCCACTCCGAGCACGTCGCGGATCACCCCGCCGATGCCGGTACCGGCTCCGCCGTAAGGTTCGAGGGCCGAAGGATGATTGTGGGTCTCCACCTTGAAGGCCAGGGCGTACCGGTCGTCAAGCTCGACCACGCCGGCATTATCCTGGAAGACCGAGAGACAATAGGGCCGGTCGAGTTCCCGGGTGGCCCGGAAGATGGTCTCCTTGAGCAGGTTTTCGATCAATTCCGTCCGGCCGTCCTCCCGGTATTCGATCCGACTGCTGAAGGTCTTGTGGATGCAGTGCTCCGACCAGGTCTGGGCGATGGTCTCGAGCTCGATGTCGGTCGGATTGCGTCCCAGCCCGCGGTAGTGGGCCTGGATCGCCTCCATCTCCTCCGGCCCCAGGGCCAGCAGGTATTTCCGGCTGAGCTCTTCCAGCGCCTTCCGTTTCAGGCCGTCGATCCTGATTTCACGAACCAAGGCAGCCATCCTGTTTCCGGATCAGGTTGACCCGCCGCTGGTGGCGGCCGCCGCTGAACGGCGTGGTCAGAAAAGTCCGCACGATCTCCCAGGCCAGGTCCGGTCCGACCACCCGGCCGCCCAGGCAGAGGACATTGGCGTCATTGTGGCTGCGGGCCAGGCCGGCGGTGTAAAGGCACTGGCTGTTGACCGCCCGGATACCCGGCACCTTGTTGGCCATGATGGTCATGCCCAGGCCGGTCCCGCAGAAGAGCAGGGCGAAATCGGCCTTTCCCTCGGCCACCGAGCGGGCGCCGGCCAGCCCGAAGACCGGGTAATCCACCGACTTGGGGGTCCTGGTACCGCAATCCAGGACATCGTAACCTTCCTTGAGAAGTTTCTCCTTGATAATCTCTTTCAGGTCAAGGCCGGCGTGGTCGCTGGCCACTGCAATCTTCATTTTTCCCCTCCAGCTTGAGAATCACGGACGACCATCGGCGTCGCCCCGGTAAAATCGATAATCCGGGAGGGCCGGCCCGGCAGGATCCCGCCGTCCAGTACCAGCTCCACCCGGTCGGAAAGCTCCGGCGGGACTTCCGCCAGGCTCGCCGGGGCCGGCTCCCCGGAAAGGTTGGCGCTGGTTCCGGCGATCCCCTCCTGCAGTGTCTCCAGCACCCCCAGCAGGGGAGGGTAGCCCGGCACCCGGACCGCCACCCGGCCGTCGCGGCAGATCGCCGCGGGCAGTTCCCGCCGGGCCGGCAGGATCAAGGTGACCGCACCCGGCCAGGCCTCGAGGGCGGCCCGCCGGGCGGCCCGGCTGAAGATCGCCAGCCGCTCGGCCGCCGCCAGGCCGGCCACCAGGACCGGCAGGGGTTTCCCCGACGGCCGGCCCTTGAGCGCCAGGATCCGGTCCAGGGCGGCCACCGAACTGATCCGGCCGCCCAGACCGTAAACGGTGTCGGTTGGAAAAACCGCCAGGCCGCCGCCCCGCAGGACCGCCGTCAGCGAATCAAGGGCGCCGGGTGTGTCGATCTGGATTATGCGAGACTCTGCTGGGGACAATTTATTCCATCCGGATTTTTGTGGATTTTAACAAATTATAATACCTGCTCTCCGGTTTTGACAAATTACCGTTATTTCGGATAGAATAAATATTCGATGTTAAAGTCATAACGGCCTTTTCCGCCGGTTTTCAACCCGCACCGCCAAAGGAGAAAAAATGGGCATCAACTGGTATCTGATCAATGCTGACAACCAGGTTCTGGGCCGGCTGGCCACCCGGGTGGCCACCCTGCTGATGGGCAAGGAACGGCTTGACTTCAGCCCCAACGTCAACTGCGGCGACCATGTCGTCGTCGTCAACGCCGCCCGGATCAGGGTCACCGGGAACAAGGCCCAGGACAAGAAATACCGCCGGCACAGCGGTTACCTGGGCGGTCTCAAGGAAATCAGTTACGAAAAACTGCTGGCCAAGAAACCCGAAAAGGTGATCGAGTTCGCGGTAAGAGGCATGCTTCCCCAGAACCGGCTGAGCAGACAGGTCTTCAAAAACCTGAAGGTATACGC
>Ga0116143_10002859_pt1 | contig 18048 bp, 7 predicted proteins | sample AD_UKC034_MetaG_FD_89745 | JGI IMG/M metagenome (GOLD analysis project Ga0116143, IMG submission 89745) | Active sludge microbial communities of municipal wastewater-treating anaerobic digesters from USA - AD_UKC034_MetaG | ecosystem: Engineered > Bioreactor > Anaerobic > Digestate | place: USA...
TGGGTTGGGGGTATTGCATGGTATCCACCTGATCGCAGTACACCACTTTTTCCTTGGGGCACCATATGGAGATGGGCGCGGGGGAAGACGGGTTGGTCACCCAGATCGTCTGATTGCAATAATATTTCCTGCCGTAATGGTCCAGGATCTCCCATCGCACTTCCACATATCCGCTTCCGCAGTTCAGGTATTTGTATATCCAGGGACCATATAAAGTGTAATATCCGCCATGGATCACCGGTTTGTCATAATACTTGCCGGCCTGATAGGCGGCATAGGTGATTTCTTTATCATTGGGACAATAAATTTCCAGTGAAGCTTTAGCTAAACTCGGGATACAGAACATGGCCACCCCGATAAAAAACACCATCAACTTTTTCATAGTATATCCTTGAATTAATAAATAAAAAGAAGGAGGGTGGCATAAATGTAGGAAATGGCGTCTTGTTCAGGGATTGATTTAAGTTAAATTTATTCCCCTTCCACCAGATTTCTATATACAAGCGTCCCCCATGTATTGATGGATGAGTATGATGATCTTAAATATGAATACTAAATGGTATGCATAAGGGCATTACAAAAAAAAAGCCCGGAAATGCCCGGGCTCATTATGAAGCATCAAAAAATCTTATTGGTTGTTCTTTCCCACTACCGAAGGTATCCTGAATGAAAGGGAAAGTTCATGAGAACCGTTGTTGTATTTCTGGAAATCCTCCAGGGCCACATCATAAGAATAGTACAAGCGGAAGGTATTGATCCTGGTTCCGAGCAGGAAAGACGTTTTACTGAAACCGCCTGCAGTATAAGTCAATCCACCGAACAGTTGATCATCCAGGAATGACAACCGAACATTAAAATCGGTTTGAAAGGGCACATTTCTCAGCCGCTTGATCATCACGGAAGGTTCAACGGTGAAGTTATAATTGGCGATATTCCAGCGGTAGCCCACCCAGGCATTATAATATTTAAAGAAGGAACTTTCATCTGTGGGGGATTGAATGTCATCAATCCTCGTCCTGACCAGGTCTACGACCGATAAGCCAAAAAAGAGTTTCCCGTCGTTTTCTCCGTAAACCCCGATGGAGGTATTGAAAAAATTAAGCCCGTCGGCGGCGGCGCGGATCAGAGGGTCGGAGGGATCGATGCCTGAATCCAGGATGGCGCCGTTGGCCAGTTGAAATTTCTGATACTGTGCCGCCAGCCCTGCATTCATCTTGACCGTACCCATTTTAAACATATAGGCCAGGCCGGCCTGGCCCCGGAACCGGTTCAGATCGCCAGCCTTATCGTTGTTTAAAAGTCCTACAAAACCGAGTTTAGGCGCTATCGGGCCATTAAATGCCAGGGTATAGGTTTGGGGAGAACCCGGGAAACCGGCATGCGTGTTTCTGAAATTGAACAACAACTCATGGTCAGGCAGAAATCCGGCATAAGCAGGATTGACGAGGATAGGATGAAATAAATACTGGGAATAAATAGCCTCTTCCTGCGCCTTCAAACCGAGATTGGCCGACCAAAAGCATACTGCGAGGAATAAAATTTTTTTCATATTACTGTTTTTGTACCGGGATGGGTAGATTTTGACATTATTAATTCAGCGTCCTCAACAAGGTGACATGGCCTTTATACACTGCACTGGTCACCCCGCTGGCATCCTTCAATACCCAGAAATAAACACCATCCGGAAGGTTGATGCCTTGCTGATCCGTACCCAGCCAGTTGTTTGCATAATTGTCTGCCTTGAAAACCAGTTGGTTCCACCGGTTGAAGACCAGCAACTGGTTGGATAAGGTTTCCGCACAGTTGATGACAAACAATTCATTGATTCCATCCCCATTGGGGGTAAATACCCGCTGGGAGGTGAAACATTCACTTCCGGCCGAAGGATTGACATTAAAGGTGGCATTGGCCGTGCAACCCCTCGAATCGGTCACCGTGATGCTATAGCTTCCCTGGGCTAGGCTGGTCAGGCTGCTGTTGGTCGAACCGTTGTTCCACCGGTATTGATACGCAGGGGTCCCGCCGGTCACCGTCGTAATGACTTCTCCATCGTTGCCGGCGATGGACACGGGTTTTACCCTTGCCGTAATTTTCAGCGCGGTGGCCGGCTCCGTGATGATGATATCATTTGAAGTCTTGGTGGCATTTGCACCGTCTTTGACGGTCACTTTGTAAGTTCCCGCTTTGAGGCCGGTCAGGTCCTCGGTGTTGGCAGAAAAATTTCCAGGACCGGTCCAGGCATAAGTGAAGGGGCTGGTCCCCCCGCTGATGGCAATATCAATGGCCCCGGTAGCGTCCCCCTTGCAGGAGATATTGGTCGGCGTCACAGAAGCGATGTCGAGCACGGTACTCCCCGGTCCAAGAGCCACGGTTCCCGTTACCGTACAATTGTTTGCGTCTGTAACGGTATAGGAATAAGAACCGGCTGCCAGATTGTTGATGTCCTTGGTGGTTGCATTGTTGCTCCATTTATAGGTATAATTGGTGTTTCCACCGGTGACCGTCAGCGTGATCACGCCGTTGGATTGTCCCTGTGCCGGATCTGTTTTGGAGGAGGTCACCGCCAGTGCGGCCAGGTTAACCGCTGCGTTCAGCGTGGCGGTGGCTCCGGTTCCGTCTTTGACCGTGACGTTATAACTGCCCGCGCCTACACCACTTAGATTCTGGCTGGTGGAGTTATTGGTCCACGTGTAGGTGATTGCACCCGAACCTCCGGTGGCACTGATCTCAATACCGCCATTGTTCTGGCCCGGACAGGGATGGGTGGTTTTCGTAACACTCACGGCGAGTGCAGAACTGCAGTTGGAAGCAGTGATGGTTCCGGATGTTTTGGTGACGGTTAAAGCGCCTGTCGTGGAATTAACGACCGTTTTAGTAGGATCATCCGTAAAATTAACGGTACCTGATCCGGGGCAAACTCCCGTGTATCTAAAACAGATTTCAAAAATCGCGGTATTGTCGGTCACCGTCTGACCGGTCGTATTCTGATCAAACCAGACACATACCAGCTTACCGGCATTGACCAGTGCCAGGTTGAAGCTGCTCTGGTCAAAGGAAGTCAGACCGGAAAAATTCTGGATTTTGGTGAATTTGATCTTGCTGGTATCCCAGCCCATTGAAAACTGCATGGCGTTTACGCTTTTAAATCCGGAGACCCGCACCGGTACACAGACTTCCTGGTCCTTGGCAGCCTGGGTATTGCCTGCACTGATCACAAAACCGGTTGGGGTAGTCACATTACCGATATCCACTTTGCCGTTTGTAGTGGTTTCCGTACACTTCATGGCGTTTTTATCCGAAATTTCAATAGGGAGAGGATTGTTTGAAAACTCCACACCGCAGGATCTCCCATCTGCACCGATCAGCTTGAATTTGATGGTAAAAATGACATCCCCATTATTTTTTGAAGCTCCCTGTTGGTAATACCAGACCGTGTTGATCTGGCCTTGAGAGGTCTTTGAAACATTAAAGGAGTTGATGTTGAGTTCGGGTAAGTTAAAATCCTGAATGCTGACGTATTGAAGGCAGGTGGGATCCCAGCGCAGGGTCCATTGGATGCCCGCGATATCTATAAAATCGCTCACCGTAAACTTAATGGTGACTTCATCGTTTGTATTCCCTGCTTCGGAGGATATGGTGAATTTGGGATTACCCGCCATAAGGGAAGAGGAGCAAAGGAGGAAGAAGATCAAACTGCGTAGGAAATTCATGGATATCAGTTGTTTAACACATTACAAATTATAATTTATCAAAAGTCAGCAAAGATATGGGCTTTGCCGGCTTCCTTCAATAACGATTTTAAAAATGCTTTAATTGTTAATAACGCTTTGGTTTTGAGTTAATTCTCCGCACAGGGGTCTATCTCACGGAACTTATTCTGCCAAAATCGTTCCAATTTTTAAAATTTGGCAAAATAAAAAAGAGCCGGAGGTAAAACCCTCCGGCTCTTTGTAAATATTCCGACCAAAAACGTCAAGGAAGACCTGATCAATCGACCAGGATCATCTTCCTTGTAGCGCCAAAATCTTTCGTCTCAATCGTGTAGTAGAGCACCCCTGCCCCACCTACTTCATTACGGTTGACTTTCAACTGATTGTACCCCTTCACGCCTTCACGCTGATAAACACGGATTATTTTCCCCGTGACATCGGTGAGTTTCAAGGTTACCTTTTCAGCTTTAGGCAATTCATAAGCGATCACCGTAGCCGATTTGAACGGGTTGGGCGTATTTTGATGCAGGGCGTATCCGGAACCTGCTTTATGACCCACTTCGAGGCTGACCCCCATGCTCTTCACTCCATCATAAGCTTCGGCCCTGGTAAATCTTGAATTGATGACCAGGCTTTCACTCAATTGCACTGCTTTCGTCGCTTTGACGGTGATGCTGAACAGGATCTCATTGCTTCCCGCACTGATGCCGTTGCTTTCGTTCCAGGAAGTGGTGATATATCCTTCCCCGAGGCGGGTCAAACCGAAGTTGTTTTCATTCAGGTTTAACAAGCCATTCTTTACCCCTTTCAATTCGAGGCCTTTGAGTGAAAGACTGAACTGGTATCCCTCGATATTCCGGAAATTATCAGCCGTGAAGGCGATCACGGTTTCTTCCCCTGCTTTAACCAGCCGGTCTTCCGTCCGGAATTTCAGGCTAGACCCATTGTCCCTTGCCTCCCCTCCAAGTAAACTGTGGGGAACAACATTGCCATTCACGTCACCCACCTTGATTCCAACGAAGTCCCGGTTGAGTTCATCTTTCGTCAGGTTCGAGATATCTATTTTCTCGGGGAAGCCCCAAGGATTATTGATATTGTTGAAAGTATGCGACTTCGGTACAAACCTCCAGGACGTGTTGTTCGGGAGTTTGTCGTATACGGTAAGAATCAGTTTCCGGAGTTCAACCAGATCAACAGCGGTGATATCGTTGCTTTTATCAATATCCGAAGCAATCACCTTGTAAGCGCTGTTCAGCGGGAGCACACCCAGGATGTGTTTCTGGATCAATACCAGGTCAATGGTGCTCACCCCGTTCATCGGATCATCGTTCCTGCCTGGGATGATGCTGTAGTTTTTGTTCATGGGCAGGCCGCTGAAGGAATAAGTCCCCTTCACGTCTGTTTTAAAGACAGGTAGGTTCTGTCCTGCGGACTTGGCTTCCAGAATCACATGTTCCACCGGCTCGGTGCTTTCCGTAGCCACTTTACCGGCTATGGTCCCGTTTACTCCGGCCACATCCGGACAACGGTTACCTGCATTATCCTGCAATACGATAAACGTTTCGCAATAATCTTTATTTCCTTCCTCGTCGGTCACCCAAATGCGGATCACCTTGGTGAAACTCACTCCGTTCGGGATGGAATCGCAGGTGAGGGTGAGGCTCGGCTGCAGGCCCGCTTCATCGAATGAGAAAATAAGATGGTCGTGCGCGGTGCAGTTGTCAAAACTGCCTGCATCCAGGTCAGAAGCCCAGATGGTCACGCTGCCCGAAGAAGGCATGATGACCGTCGCAATCCCATTGTAACAATAAGGAGTCGGCCGTTTGCAATCCTTCACGGTAATTTCGAAATAGCTGGTATCGGCATTTCCGCAGCGGTCTTCGGCAATGACGGAAACGGTATGGGTACCAGGCGTCAGTTCACTGTGCGTAAAATACTTCACACCGACACCGCTGAAATCATCGATCGATCCATCACTGTCCAGATCCAGCAACCAACGGAAACGGATCTCCGCGGAAGGAGTGCACTGATCGTTAGCGCTGAAATTGGGGCTGGTATAGGTACCAGGAGTGCAATCGGAGAAATCTTCCGCACCGGCACCGTCATAACCCGTGTAAACACAGAAGGTCGTATCGGCAATCACTCCGGCCTCAGGAGCGGTCTCGTCGATCACTTTGATGATCTGGGTATAAGTCATAAAGCCGTCCCCATCGTCTTTCAAATTGCGGTAAACACAATACCTGTTGAGCGGATCGGCCACCAGCCTGTCGTCAACGATCACTTCAGGATCGCGTTCGTGCTGGTTGGGATTGAATTTACACCAGTCTATCAGTTTCCAGGTCCTGACAATTTTATAGCAGGCGTCCGGGATCACATCAAACCTCTCGTCAGAATAATTCACTCCGACCAGTTCGCAATCGTCATCCATGATCATCGGGCGGCCCGTTGCATCCGGACTGGGTCCGCCTTTGCCATCTGAACCAAGGTCATCCTCTTCACAGGTAACGATTAAGTCAGCAGGGAATACCACTTCAAAATCGGACCGGTGTTTGGTAATGATTTTCTGGTCGCAAACGATGGTTTCGTTTTCGCAGCCGGTGCTGAAAGTCCAGGTCCGGCGGATCCAGCCATTGCCGCAATTGTCGATGAAACCATCATCCACGGAGCTTACGAGTTCAGGAGTGGAACAGTTGTCCCATACCAGGAATTCGCCTTCTCCCGGTTCCAGGAGTTCGCCGTCGGCATTGCTGTCAAATACAGGCTCAAAGAAAGCCGATTTGGGATCGATCTTACCGCCGGAATCCTTCCGGTCAAGGCATAACCAGGTGTGGCAATAAACCGGTGCCCAGCTGTTGTACCCTCCGTTCCGGCCAGCAGCTGTACCTTCAAGACCAAGTTGTCTGGAGTAGCTGCTGATGCAATTGTCTTTGCCGTCGTGATACCCGCCGTAGATATTACAGCCGTACCAGCCGTATGCTTTCCCGGTCGGGTCAGCGGTGTCGGTCAGGTCATCATCAAATTCTTCCACACATTCGATTTCGTTGTAGACTGATTTTTCAGGATAGTAATAACAGGAGCCGTCTTCGGCATTCTCCGTAGGATCGTAGTCTTTGGATCCTTTGTGCTCTGCGGTCCCATCAAGCCAGGGAGTGTCTCCACCATTGCTGTAGCACACTTTATCCGCATATTCCACCCGGTCAGACCTCCAGTAATTGTAATACCGCCTGTGACCATTGACCGTCACCTGATCCGAAACATTGTCGCAGAACCAGAAGATATCATCCGGATCTTCACAGACGGCGGGTTGTTTGTCGTCCACCAGGATGTTGACCATACAATCGTTGTAACGCAATTGGCTGCAAGTGTTGCCTGGAGCCCCGCTGAAGTCCGATGCGTTTTGGGGTAAGGCGGCGCGGAGGCCAAAGGCGATTTGATCATCGAATAAGAATGGCGTGCAGATACTGGGTATGCTCAAAAGGGCGAGAATGTCCATTGGAAGTATAGTGGCTCCATCGTAAGCCGGGATAATCAACTGAATAAAACTACTGACTCCGTCGCCATCGCTGTCTGCGACATTGATCAGCCATTTGAAATAATCCTTCTTACAGTATAGTTGCCCGGGTGCGGAACAGGGATCCAGTTTTTGACCGTCGACATGCAGTTTCAGGTAATTTCTCCACATCCGGTCCGTGGTGTAAGCGTTGTAACAGAACCACTCGTGGGGGCTGCAGGGGAATACGTGGGGATCGTATCTCGGTATCCCGCACGCTTCATAAACCCGCAGGACCACCTGGTTGTTGCCGCACTGGGTCAGGTCGACATAATCCTTGAATACATAACAGTTGATGTATTGGTTGATCAGCCATTCGTGGGCCGCTTTGTTATCCTTATGCCATACATAAGAAGATCCGCAGGCTTCGAGATCGGCTTTAAGATGAGCCGTGGCCGTATCGATATCTGCCATGGTAGCCACTGCAAAATGCAGGGTATTGCAACAATTGTCGCGGCTGCCGTTGTCCAGGTCATGGGCATAAACCCGGGCCCAACAGGTGGCCGGGTCTACTGTAGTCTGGGTGTATTCATCGCAAACCGGTGTGGGAGGAGTATTGTCAATAACACAGATGAATATAGGAACATGACTGGCATTGTAGCAGGGGTCCTGCAGGGTCACGTCTCCGTAAAAACATTTCAGTCCGCCTATTGCAAAGATTTCATCGCCTTCGCCTTCACCGGGTGGGAGAAGGGTAGCCGCTGAAGCCGGCAGTTTGATCGTTGCAGGCAGGGTTCCCGTGAGCACACTGACTTTACCCGGGTGGCTTTCGTCAAGGTATTCGATAACATAAGTCTGGATCACTCCATCCGAACAGTCTTCATACTCCAACCCCGGGATGGTGACATTGGCTTGGCAGTCATGCTGGGAAGCAAAAGCATAATGGAAGAGATCTTCAGGATCCCCTGTGAATCTTGGCCCTTCATCATCCACCACCTTGATGTATTGTACACACACAGTGTCTTCCCCGTTGCGGCACCAATCCACAATCCTCCATTCGCGGCGGATCTTGAAACCGGAGCCATCCGGGCAGATGGTAAGGACCTGATCCGTATATCCGACGGTCATTTTACAGAAACCGCCGAGGACGGGCCACATATTGACACAGGAATCCACATAATAGCAGGTATCGCCCTGGACTACAAGAACAGAATCCCGGATCATAGGCACGATCATCAAAGTGTCGCTGAGGCATCCGTCTTCCTGAAGTTCGAGCAAGAAATCCGGGTCAGGATAATTTGGATCATCTTTATCATCGCTGAATACAATGGCGGGATTACAATCTTCGCATTCCAGCTCGATCAGATCGGGACATTTGACCAGTTCCAGGGAATCTTTACGGATGGTCAGGGTGTCGTTGCAGGTCCCGCTGTTGCCCCAGGTATCCCAGGAAACGATGGTGCGGACCACCTGCCCGATATAGGCGGCGCTGTCGCATCCCCAATCCGAGAAGGTCATGCTGGTGATCACCGATTTGCCGGACTGTGCGCAGTTGTCCACCACGGTATTGACCAGCCTGTTCAGGTATTCGACCTGGAAACAGGAAATGGTTGCATCCTTGCACATGGGTTGCGGCGGAGCTTTATCCTCAATAGTCACATAACCCCAACAGGAGTTAACTCGGTTGCTGTTTTCATCGAGTACATATACACTATATATAAAGGTGTATCCAATATGGGAGCGGTTGACCGCATCGGGTGCAATAAAGGGAGGCCGCGCAGTCCCGAAAGGATGAGCCAGGGCCACCTGGTAAATGCAACCCTCCAAGGGGTTTTCTAACAGATCGTCGGGTTCTATAACTTTATAACAGGTATCTGCGGGCATGGAAACGTTCAGATGATCATTGCAGACCAGGTTGCATTCACCGGGATCGGGAGGGGGGAGTTTGTAGATAATTCGCGCTACCCAACCGGTGTCATTGTTTAAAGAGGTTCCATAGAATGAAAATGTCAGACATTCTCCAGAACTGGCAATAGTATCTCCTTCTTGAAAAGATCCTATACTTGCACTGCCCAAGATACCATCAAATGCAGACAATGCATCACCCCCAGCGAAGAGATCAAGGGTGTCAAAAATCACACAGAGAGTTCCTCCGGGCGCACAAATCGTTAGAATGCTCGTGCAAGTATCAATCGCGTCAGAAGGCATCCCGCCTGCTCCAGTGCAGTCCGGGTAATTTCCTGCGCCACCATTGTCTAGGTAGGTCGTATCTCCGTTGATAATAATGGTAACCGTGTCCTGATAATCAGGGTGTAATATCTGGGATATGCTTGTTTGAACTGAGAAACAGCAAAAAACAATAGTAAATAAAAGTATCGTTTTTTTCATGAGACTATGGGTTTTGCAGAAAGAAAAATGTGTAAAATTCAGGTCTTATGTCCAACAAATATAATTTTATGGCTTAGGGATACTTATACCCTTTTTTGGGTATTTTTAACATTAGCATCTTTTATTATTCATAACTATCTTGTTTAAAACAATATAAATGTTAAGTTCTCAAAAGTATGTCGTGTACGAATTTTAAAATAATAGATTCCTGGCCCTCCTAAATCACTTTTTCTCAATAGTATACGGTTTAATCCCGGGTATAATGTGCTTTCCGACATATAGATTTTTTTTCCATTCATGGTAAAAATTTCGATTTCATTTTGCCCTCCCTCCGGCAAATAAAATTCTATATTCACCCGGTCACTGGATGGATTTGGGAATGCTCTCAACTGGATCCCGGCAGCCTTCACCGCTTGGCAGTACAAAGTCCTTGGTTTACCTGAAATGCTTAGGAAGGATTCGAAAATTCCAGAGTCGATAAGTTGCGTCTGCAATAACGCACCTCCCTTTTTACCTGTAAATTCCAGGAGGGGTTCTGTTTCATTTAAATTCTTGCCCTGTCCGTTCACCCATGCTATTCGGATTTGATTTCCATGGAGCAGGTTATATTGGTCCGGACGGATCGAAAGCTGGCCCCCGGAGCATTCAATGGATTGCAGGCTTCCCGGCAAGGCGATTCCCAATTGCAGGGCGTCCACCTGGGTCAATGGTTCAGCCAAAAAAATGCGGATCTTCAGTTCACCTCCTTCTTCTGTGGTTTCCACTTTCAAGTCAACCCTATCACGATCCCTGGATTCCAGACCACTCAAACCCGCTCCAACCGTATAATTGACATCCCCGGTTTTAACCCCGATAAAGTCGGCATTGGTTATTGGACCCATGAGGTTCTTAAATTCGATCGTTTCCGGGAAAAGCCAGGGTTTGGCCGGATTGGTAAACAGGTGGCCGGCAGGCATAAACCGCCAGCTGGTATTGTTCACAAAGGTGTTTATCGAGCCCAGGATCAGGCGCCTCAGTTCGATCAGGTCGGAGACCGTCACTGATCCCGACCGGTTGACGTCGGCAGCGATCAGGCTTAAAGGATCCGTGATCAGGCTTTGACCCAGGATGTGTTTTTCCATCAACAGGAGATCCATGGTGCTAACCCCGTTCAAGGGACCATCCGTTTTGGATGGTCTCACGGTCAGGGACAGCCCCGCTGGCAAAGGGCTCGAACTGTAATATCCCTCCGCATCGGTCAGCGTGTCAGTTTCCAGGGGTTCAAAACCTATGTTAACCTGTTTAATTCCAATCTTAAGTCCTGTGAAAACCCTGCCCTTTACCCGGATTTCAGCTGAAGGGATACAAGCATCGGGTCCGGGAAGCAGTCGGATTTGGGTCTCGCACTGTGCCTGAAAGCCGCCTTCATTGGTCAGCCAGATTGGAAGTGTTTTGGTACCAGCACTGTCACAGGTATAGGACCTGATGCTGTCCGCCGGATCCGGACTGAAACTAAACCTGAGGGGGCCCGGCGTGCATCCTGCCAACGAACCGGCATCCAAGTCCCGGGCGTAAATGGTCACCTGGCCTGAGGCAGGAATGTCAATAATTGCTGTGCCGGGCAAACAAAATGCGGATGGCACTCCCCCTTCCTTTATTTCAATCTTTATTATACAGGTGTCCCGGTTGCTGCATAGATCCTCCGCAATAATATGGAGTCCGAAAATTCCAGGTCCAAAGCCTCCCGGTATATCCAATGGAATACCCGGGGGAAACTCTTGGTCAAGGGTATTGTCCATACCCAGGTCAAGCCAGGCCTGAATCCTTATGGAAGCAGTCCCGGTGCAGTCATCTGATACCGTTGGGAACAGGGAAAAACCCTCTGAAACGCAAGCAGCGCCAGTATAGATCACGGTATCCCTGAACGATAACCGGGGCGGTGTCCGGTCCACAAAACGGATTTGCTGGGTATATCGCATATAGCCATCCCCGTTGTCTTTAAGCGCCCGGTAAACACAATACCGGTCGACAGGATCAGCGACCATGCTGTCATGGAGAATGACATCAGGCCCATGCGGTGCCGAAGGCTGATAGGTGCATCGGTCCGTAATGGTCCAAATCCGGTGGATCACCCTGCAGGAAGAGCCCGTATCTTCTGCGTATTCATCAATAAAACTCATGTCCAAAGATTCTGCCTCCGCATCCTTAATCAGCGGCTGAGACAAAGTCAGCGGTTCCAGGGACTGCAAATCCGTACAATCCAGGATGGTATCCGCAGGAAAAAGGACTTCAAAATCAGATCTGGCTTGAATTTTAAGGACTTGACTGGCCATAAAGGTCTGGCCGCAGGCATTGGTGATGGTCCATTCCCTGATAATGGTTCCGGCTCCGCAGGGGTCGAGAGTGGGGACATCCTGGTATGAAACCGTATAACCCTCCGTACAAGTCCCTGTGATGTGAAATTGTCTTCCCTGGGCCACGGTGCCGAAAACGGGTTGGTAAAACAGGGAATCCGGAACCAGGGATCCGGGAACCGTATATTCTGCCTTCAACAAGGAACTGCAATAAATAGGTCTGGGTTTGATCGATGGATCGTAGGGCTGACATGCGGGATAGTGGTATTGACCCTGTTCATCATAGACCGCGTCGTTTCGGAGCGGGCCTCCATAAAAGGTTTCGAAATGGCCCGTGTCACAATTACAGGTAATGGCTCCGGGCCAGCTTCCTGCTTGGTATGTCTCGCCGGTGCAGGTGATATTCGCATCCGGCATACCGTCAACATAGACCACCAGGTCCGGAAGGCTGCCTATTTCAGGGCTTGAGGTATCCCTGATCCGGAGAGGTACGGTTTTTTCATCATATTGCAAAAGGATGCGGTTGAGGTTTTCCCGGTCGTACAAGGCGCTGCAGGAAATGGAATCGTTTAGGGCTTCCAGGGAAGGATATTTGAAAGACAAGTCTTCACCAGCCGTCCAGGCCGAATGGCACATCAAATCATATTGACCAATCCGGCCGCCCCCATTCATCCATCCGCGGAATTCGGGAATGGTCATATAACAAAACCATTGATGGCCGCTGCCTTTAAAAGAGGGATCCGGAACAGGAATCCTGCAGGCTTCATAGGCCCGGACCACCACCTGCCGGGATTCACAGGCGGCCAGGTCCAGGTAGTCATCAAATACAAATGCGGTGAGCCATTGGTCGATCAACCGGTCGTAAAAATCCTTATGCGCCGGATACCCATCCGTTCCCTGGCAATTTCCCGCGATCCAATCCAGCCATTGCTCCCGGTAATGGGAAAGTGTATCCTCATAGGCAATGGCAAAATGCAGCTTGGCGCAGCAAAGGTCTGCGCTGGAACTGTCCAGATCCCCGGCATAAACCCTTCTCCAGCACATCTGCGGTTCGAGAAAAAAGTCCTGTTGTTTTAATTTTAATACCGGCCCCTGGTAATCGGCCACCTGGATACAAACTTCCTGCCGTACTGCGTTGAAACAAGGATCAGAAAAAATGAACTTAGCTTTATATCCTCCCGGAGCCAACGATAATTTGATGGGCAGGGCGCCCGAGATAAGAATTTGCTTGCCCGGATTTACCGGGTCTGGATACGTGATTTCCAAACGCTGCTGCACTTTGTTACAGTCTTCTATTCCCGGCACCGAATCCAGCATCACAGAGGCTTTGCAGGCTGAAGGATCTGCCACAAACTCCATGGAAGTGACCGCAGCCAGTTCGGGAGGGCTTTCGTCCACTATACTTATGTTTTGAATGCAGACCGTATCCCTGCCGCCGCATTTATAACCAATCGTCCACTGCCTTCGTATCTTAAAACTATTGCCGCATCCCGGAATCAGAAAATCGTTCCAGGAGACGACCATGCCGCAAGCACCGGAAGTATCGAGGGCTCCGTTGCCTTTCCATTCAGGGATGAGCAGGCGGGCAGGATCCGCATCCATTCGACGGTCCCCATCCATATCAAGAATGGTCATGAGGTGGCTTGGCGACAGTTTCGCCGGATCCTTGTCCAGGCCCTCCAGGTTACAGGGTACTTTAAGATCGGATGGGCACACGAGTGAGTCCAGGAACGGCTTGATCAAGAAGAGGGTATCGATACAAATCGAGTCGGGGATTCCTCCAAAACTGATTTCCCGGACCACCATTCCGGAAAACTGATCATCACAATCCAGAGAGATAAACGTAGTTTTCCTGATGGAATACCGGATCCCGGAACAAGTGCTGACCTCCGGTTTCAAATCCTGGTTTTTCTGCCACCAGGTGCAATCCACCGTGTCCCTCCCGCAGATTTCAACCGGCAAACTTTCCTGTTCTACCTGAATATAACCAAAACAAGTCGGCCCATCCCCCGATTTTATTTCATATAAGAAGGTATTGTTGAGATGGGTGGCATTTACGGCAGGTGGCGACAACTGGTCTGATCCGAAAGGATAATACAGTTGAAGCGAATAGGCGCAGGTGGGATGGTAATCCAGGATCAGTTCATTCGCTCCTAATAATTTATAACAGGTATCGAGGGGAATCCGGACCAAAGCAAGCGGTTTACAGGAAGGGTTACAAAGGCTGTCTTCCGGCTGGTTTTTCCCAATCACGATGATGTCCGCCTCCCATCCGATGGAATTGGCAATGGTGGTACAAAACCATTCGAAGGTGAGGCAGCCGTCGGGGGCTTTGCTTTTGATATAAGTCCCGGTGGTCAGTTTCATTCCATTCAGGGAAACCCCCTGGGTCAAGCTGTTGAAAAGCAGGGGGCCGGAAGGTTTTGAACCTGAAAAAATTCTGAGCCGGTCGCCGGTTACAATCTGGTAGGCAATAAAATTTACTGAAACCGTATCCTCATTGGAACAAAGGGTAAAGTAAGAAGTACAGTTGGCATTTTCATTGAAAGGATCGGAACAGTTGGAATAATTGCCGGGTTGATCCGTAAGTTTACTTCCACCGGGCCCTCCGGAATCAAAGTATTTATCGCCGGTGAAAACCTGGGCGCTGTCCCTCGCTTTATTTGTTCCGTGAATGAGGTTTTTAGGTTGGCCCTGTATTGGGGTAAAACTGAAAATCAATAAAACAGACAAACCAGGCGCTAAAAGCTTATGTAAGCTTTTATTAAAAAAGGGATATGAGTGAAAGCATTGCACTTTACTCCAATTGTCTAAGTTCTGGTTCTAAATTCGGATCACCCAAAATTGAGCAATCGGGACAAAAGTAGCTTGATTATCAATGGGATTTATCCCCTTTTTGGTTAAATTTTCCTGCCTCAGCCGATCATTTTCTTTTCCATCGCGAGCTGGATCAGGGAAATGCTGTTTTTGACCCCCAATTTCCTGAAAAGGTTTTTGCGGTGCACGGCTACGGTCTGCACGGAAATAAACAGATCGTTCGAAATTTGTTTATTGTTGAACCCGCGGCAGATCAGTTTAAGGACCTGGATCTCCCGGTCCGTAATATGGAAATCGGCCCTTCCGCTGATCCTCAGTGTATTGGGAGCCGGGACGGGAACAGGATGGATCCGGAATCCTCCGGGGAGGAAGACTTGTTTTTGAAAGATAGCCTCAATGGCTTCCAGGAGAACAGGCGGGTCGGAATGAGCATAGATGAATCCGTTTGCCCCTTTAACCAGGCCGCGACGGACCACATCCAGGTGTTCCTGCCCGGCAATGATCAGAATATGAACCTTTTTGGATTTTTTACGGATGGCTTCAATGAGTTTCAGTTCTTCAAGTCCTTTGGAATGGATTCCTATAATGACCAGGTCGGTGATCCAGTCAGAAGCCCTGATCAAGGCTTCACGTGCCGATGAAGTTTGTCCGACACATTGAAAACTCATAACAGGATGGTTTTCAATAGTTTTCACAAGACCGGCGGCAAATATAGGCTGTGGATAGATGATGGAAAGGGTATGGGTCATACCAGGTAGGATTTTGAAGGCAGGATCTGGTGCTTCCCATTCTGGTACAGAGCATAGGTGAAGCCGGGCTGAATGGAATAAGCACCAACCTGGCCCTTGCTGTTGACAGCAATAAATCCAACCTGGAAATCACGGTAATTGGCATTGGCGAGTACAATCCGGCGGATGGCTTCTTCACAGGCTTTTTGTGGGGATTTTCCGTTATGCATCAGTTCCACGATGAGGAAAGCGGAACACTGGCGTAAAACCACTTCACCCAGTCCAGTCCCGGTGGCCGCCCCCACGGCCTGGTCGACATAAAGGCCCGCGCCGATAATCGGGCTGTCTCCCACCCTGCCGTGCATTTTATAAGCAAGGCCGCTGGTGGTGCATGCCCCTGCGAATTGCCTTTTATGATCCCAAACGATCATACCAATGGTATCGTGATTTTCGATATTGATCTGAGGCTGGTATTTGGAAGTGACCCTCCATTTTTCCCAAGCTTCCTTTGATTTATCGGTAAGCAGATTTTCTTTTTGAAAACCTTCGGATAAGGCAAATTGAAGAGCCCCGTCACCCACCAGCATGACATGAGGTGTTTTCTCCATCACCCGGCGGGCAACGGAAATGGGATGCCTGATATGCTCCAAACCGCTGACCGAACCGGCCCTTCCCCGGTGGTCCATGATGCAGGCATCCAGGGTCACAATGCCGTCCCGATCCGGCAATCCGCCATATCCCACACTTTGATTGGCCGGATCGTTTTCGGGTACATGCACTCCTGATTCTACGGCATCCAGGGCCGAACCCTGAGTTTCGAGTACCCGAAGGGCTGCTTCATTTGCATCCTTTCCAAAATCCCAGGTGGAAACAATGACCGGCGGTTGCACTGTCGGTTTGTCGTCCAGACCGGCCAGGGGAAGACCGGCCAGGGTTGGAGCCATTTTTAAGAATTGTCTTCTGTTTTTCATTAGTTCTGGGTTCTGCCGGGCTAAAATGACACTTCTACCAAGCAAGGTAATTAATTTTGGCGGCTGATGAAACGGCTGGTATATTTCTTTTTCCGGGGGATGATCGCCCTTCTTTCCGTCCTTCCTGACCGGGGTCTCTATATGGTTTCAGCCGTATTAAGGATCCTTTTATTAAATATTCTGCAATACCGCAAAAAGGTGGTCGACCGGAATTTAATGAACTCCTTTCCGGCCTTATCTCCCTCCAGTCTTGCTGCCATAAGAAGAAAATATTATCAAAATCTGGCCGACCTGCTGATCGAAAGCCTGGCCTCTTACGGCTGGACGGTCGATCGGATCCACCGCCATTTCAGGTATTTGAATCCCGAATTGTTGCAGGAATACATTGCCCAGGGACGGATGGTGATAGGGGTCACGGCCCATACCGGGAATTTTGAACTCGGAGCGGTCCTGACCCAGCCTGTCCTCGGACTGCCCTGCTATGCTGTATACCGTCCATTGGCAAATCCTCATATCGACCGGTTTATTTACAAAAAGAGATCCGGCCAGGGCATCACCCTGAGATCGGATAAAAAAACGGGCGAACTGATCGATATGATGGCTCCCCCTGCCATTCTTTTCCTGATTGCAGACCAGAATCCCTCAATCATAAGCAAGGCAAAATGGGTACCCTTTTTGAACCAGGATACGGCCTTCGTTCATGGCCCGGCAACGATATCGAAAATGCGGAACCTGCCTGTCATTTATTTTGATGTCGTCCGGATCAGGCAGGGATACTACGAATGTACCCTGTCCAAACTCATCGAAAACCCGGCCGAGCTTACGGAACAGGAAATCCTCGAACGATACGCCTCGAAACTTGAAAGTTGCCTGAATACGCACAAGGATGACTGGCTTTGGTCCCATAAACGCTGGAAATGGAAGAGGGAAGGAGGAACAGTGGTCAGAAATCCAGTCTATTGAACATCCGGAGTTCAGCTTCTGCCCGCATTGAGATTTATCATTCCAGGCTTCCCGACCCGGGGCATTTCCGGGTTCCGGCTTCCCTGAAATGAACCTAACTTCGTCGACCAGAGGGTATGAAGGACAGGCAACCGTTGAGACGCTCCCGCCCATCCGGGTGGCTGTTCCTGGGGATCAGCCTGTCCTGGTATGCCTGTTTCTTCAAAGCAGAGGCCCAGAGTTCCAGTACACTTCGAAACGGAGACTATCTGATAAGGGATAGCCTCCGCCTTCGTGACAGCCTTTACATCATTCCAGGTTCGGTGACCATCAGGCAAAAAAATGGGAACAGCTTTGAAGGCCAATACCAGGTATCGGGTAAATTACTGTTCATCACCCGGATCCATTCCGACAGCCTGCCCGTGAACGTCCAGTACCGGGTCCTCGCTTATGACCCCGATCTCCGGGTCTATGCGGGAGACACCGCCTGGCTTCCCGCAGCAACGGCGGAGCTCCCGATGAGTTATAAGTTTTCAAAGTCAAGGCCCGTGATGCGGCAAAACCCATTGGATGAAGTGGATTACGCCGGAGCCTTTGGCCGGGGATTGAGTTTTGGCAACAATCAAAGTCTCGTGCTGAATTCAAACATCAACCTGCAGGTCAATGGAA
>Ga0116143_10002860_pt1 | contig 18047 bp, 18 predicted proteins | sample AD_UKC034_MetaG_FD_89745 | JGI IMG/M metagenome (GOLD analysis project Ga0116143, IMG submission 89745) | Active sludge microbial communities of municipal wastewater-treating anaerobic digesters from USA - AD_UKC034_MetaG | ecosystem: Engineered > Bioreactor > Anaerobic > Digestate | place: USA...
ATACTCTTCTCCATGGGCGGGGTCTTCCGCAAGTTCTTCGACATGGGCCGCGAGGTGGAGCTCGCCCATGAGGAGGCGCGCCGCGAGGCCGCGAAGAACATGGAGCAGAACGTGTTCATCCGGGACGTGCTCCGCGCCGGCTCCGGCGAGCTGGTGGCCGACATGGAGTCGCTCTCATCGACCATTTCCGACTTCACCGAGAACAGCCAGGAGGAGTCGGCGGCCACGGAGGAGGTCTCGGCGGCTATCGAGGAGATCACCGCCGGGGTGGACTCGGTCAAGTCCAGCGCCGACGAGCAGTACCGCAGCATCGAGTCGCTCTCCTCCACCATGGGGGCGCTCTCCGCTTCCATCGGGTCGATGAATGCCATCGTCCAGGACGCGCTCGGCGTGATGCGGCAGATATCGGACGATGCGAAGTCGGGCGAGCAGTCGCTGCGGGTGATGGACGAGAGCATGAAGAACATAGGCGAAAGCTCGCGCGAGATCACGGGGATAGTGCAGATCATCAACGACATCTCCGACCGCATCAACCTGCTTTCGCTTAACGCCGCCATCGAGGCGGCGCGCGCGGGCGATGCGGGCCGCGGCTTCGCCGTGGTGGCGGACGAGATATCCAAGCTCGCCGACCAGACCGCGACGAGCATCAAGAACATCGACGACCTGATCCGCACCAATGAGAGCGACATCACCCACGGGGTGCGGAACATCGGCGACGCGGTGGGCAAGATCGACGCGATCATCGACGGGATCGAGAAGATCGTCGAGAAAATAAACGCGATATCGGCGCAGATGAACGAGCAGACCGCCGCCAACCGGATAGTGAACGAGAACTCCCAGCTCGTGAAGTCGAAGTCCGAGCAGATCATGAACGCCATGAGCGAGCAGCGCAACGCCATGGACGAGATATCGAAGACCATCTCCGCGATCAACGAGCTCTCGCAGGGCAACACGCACCGCATCCTCGAGATCACCGGCGTGGCGAAGTCGCTGGTGGGCAAGGTCGCGAAGCTCAACGGCGAGATAGAGACGCGCAGCGGGGACTAACGGCAACGGCAGGGGTTCACGCGGAGACGCGGAGCTCGCGGAGAAAGGATAAAGGCAAAAGGGCACTGTGGAGGCACTGATGGCTTATGGCAGAGTGTCATCACGAGGAGGCCGCAGGCCGACGTGGTGATCTCCTTGTGCAATGGTTCCCGGTATGGAAAAGATCGCCGCGCTCCCTGCGGTCGCTCGCGATGACAGTAGGGGGGGAGACCCGAGACACGAGGTCGAGGGAGGGCCGATGAGGACACAGAAGTCCTTCTGGAATGCATGCCAGCGAGCCACGAGGGCGAGCGCGTGGGCTGCGCGGGAGGACGGGCAGGAGGCCCATCCGCACCGCGCGTGCGCAGGTTTCATCATCAGCACACACCAAGGCCCCGCGCCGTCTGAGCGGCAGCCTTTTTGCGCTACTTTTTGGGCTGCATCCAAAAAGTAGCGAGCTCCCGCATGGCGCCGGCATGCAAAGTCGGAGCGAGAAGCAATGGCAGTGCAACAGCATTGTCTCACGCGGAGCCGCGGAGCACGCGGAGAAAACGGAATCGTGATGATCATACAACAGATAAAATCCTCCTTCATGGAGAACTTCAGCTACGTGATCGGCTGCCCTTCGACGCGCCAGGGAGCGGTGATCGACCCGGCGGGCGATGCGGGCGCGATCCTTAGCGCGGCGCGCGACGCCGGGCTGGCGGTAAAGTACATCTTCAATACGCACAACCACGCCGACCACACGGAGGGCAACGCCGCGATACAAAAGGCGACCGGCGCGAGGGTGCTGATGCACGCCCTGGATACGCGCGACTATGCCGGGAATGTCGACATCCCCGTCGATGGCGACACGGAGTTCGCGCTGGGCAATATCGCCCTCTCCATCATCCACACGCCGGGGCACACGCCTGGCGGGATTTGCTTCCTGGCTGAAGGGAACCTCTTCACCGGCGACACGCTCTTCGTAGGCGACAGCGGACGCACCGACCTGCCCGGCGGGCACCGTCCCACGCTGGGCGCGTCCATCCGGAAGCTGATGGCGCTTCCCGCGGACACCGTGGTCTGGCCCGGCCACGATTACGGGCCCACGCCCTCGTCGACGCTCCGCTGGGAGAAACGCAACAACGTCAACGCGCGCGAGTACGGATACTACGAGGACTGATCCATGAAGAAGAAGAGAGCCCGCGCAGCGAAACCCGGCCCCTGGTGGAAGGAGGGCGTGATCTACCAGGTCTATCCCCGGAGCTTCCGCGACTCCAGCGGCGACGGCGTGGGCGACATCCCCGGCGTCATCGAAAAGCTCGATTACCTGGCGGACCTCGGCGTCGACGGCATCTGGCTCTCGCCCATCAATACGTCGCCCATGTTCGACTTCGGCTACGATGTGAGCGACTACCGCGCCATCGACCCGGTCTTCGGCACGCTGAAGGACTTCGACCGGCTGGTGAAGGAGGCGCACCGCCGCCGCATCCGGATCGTCATGGACCTGGTGATGAACCACACCTCGCATCTCCACCCGTGGTTCGTCGAATCGCGCTCCTCGAAGCAGAGCCCCAAGCGCGACTGGTACATATGGCGCGATGCCGTGAAAGGGAAGGAACCGAACAACTGGATGGCGTATTTCGGAGGCCGCGCCTGGGAGTGGGACGACGCCACCGGCCAGTACTACCTGCATTCATTCCTTAAAGAGCAGCCGGACCTCAACTGGCGCAACCCGGCCATGAAGAAAGCCGCGTTCGCGGAGATACGCTTCTGGCTGGACCGGGGCGTGGACGGCTTCCGCCTCGACGTGGTGAACTTCTTCGTCAAGGACGACCGGTTCCGGTCCAACCCGTTCGCCGTGGGCAGGTACCCGCGCCCCTACGATCTCCAGAGGCATATGTATGACAGGGATCGCCCGGAGCTCAAATCCCTGCTCTGCGAATGGCGCGCGCTCCTTGACGGATACCGCGACCGCATGATGGTGGGCGAGATCGTCGCCGAGAAGCCGGACCCGGCGCTCGCCGCGTCGTACCTGGGCGACGGCACCGACGGCCTCCATCTCTCGTTCGATTTCTCCTTCATGAACCGCGACTGGGACGCGGGCCTCTTCCGCGAGCGGCTGAAGGCGTACCACGACCGCATCCCCGGTAAGGGCTGGCCCTGCACTGTTTTCTCTAACCACGACCAGGTCCGCAGCATGTCGCGCTACGCGAAGCGAGGCGACGCGGAGAAGCGCGCGAGGATCGTCGCCCTGCTGCTTCTCACGATGCGCGGCACTCCCTTCGTCTATTACGGCGAGGAGATCGGCATGTCGAACGGCCGCATCCGCCGCAGCGAGATACAGGACCCGGTGGGGAAAAAGTACTGGCCGTTCAACGGCGGGCGGGACGGAGAGCGTACGCCGATGCAGTGGACCGCGGCTGGGGGCGCAGGTTTCACGGCGGGACGTCCATGGCTCCCCATGGGCGATACCTGTCGCGGCGTGAATGTGGAGGCGCAGCGAGCAGACCCGGGCTCGCTCCTCTCCTGGTACAGGGAGCTTATCGCCCTCAGGAGAAAGAGCGCGGCGCTCCTGCGCGGGAGCGTCTTCTTCCTGGAGTCGGGCCGCGACGTGCTCGCATACCTCCGCGAGGAGGGCGATGAGCGCCTGCTTGTCGCGCTGAACTTCAGTTCTTCCGCCAGGCCTTTCATTCCGGCGCTCGGAAAGCCGGCCGCGGCGCTCCTCTCCACGCACCGGAGGAAAGGGGAACTGCTGGATGGCACGATGCGCCCGTACGAGGCGTCGGTGTTCAGCCTGGGGTGACATGCCGTAAGGGGCAGGCATGCCCGGTCCCGGTTGTAAGCATCAAGTAGTTTTTATCTCCGCGATCTCCGCGGCTCCGCGTGAGGACTTTCCGATCAACCATCGGAAATTATTTCCTTAAATCGCGCGAATATTTATTGAACGATCAGCTTCAATTCGATACTATAGGTATCTATAGGCAGTGCAGGCAGACCCAATGGAAAGCGTGCTGAGCGTCGGGATAAAGGGCGATACGATCCTCATCAGGGCCGTGGGCGAGATGCGGGCGGGTAACTGCTTTGCCCTGAACCAGCACCTCGTCCCGTACCTCGAGAAGAAAGACTCGCCGCCGAATATCATCATCGATCTGGGCGCCTGCGACTACATGGACTCCACGTTCATCGGGTTCATCATTTCCCTGGAGCACAAGTGCCGTTCTGCCGGGTGCGGGGGCGTCACGGTCCTCCGTCCTACGGAAAGGAGCCGCGCCGTTCTCAGGAAGCTCTCGGCACTGCAGCGGCTCCGCATCGACATCACCTCGCCACCGCCCGACATCCCGGTCTTCGCCATCCAGGCCGATTCCCGCTCTTTCGGTCTCCGGCAGAACGTGGAGCTCATGTTCGAGGCCCACGAGCGCCTGGGCGAGCTCAGCGAGGAAAACCGCCGCCAGTTCCGCGACCTCCTCGACGAGCTGAGGCGCGTCGTGGAAAAAAAGTGACTTCTCTTCGCCGGGATATCGCCCCGCGCGTGATAAAAGAAGTTGATTTCCACACATTCCCGGATTATTATAAGGTTGATATTCATATCATGCGGGAAAACCAGCGAAGGAGATCAACATGGACCATGCCGCCGCCGTAGCGCTATGTGACAGGTGGTTGCCCGCGTGGACGGGCAACACGCCGTCTCACCTGATCACGTTCTATGCGCAGGACGCCTTCTATTCCGATCCCACTGTTAAAAACGGCCTGAAGGGGCGTGATGCGCTCCTTCCATACTTCACCAAACTCCTGGGTAATAACCCGGAGTGGAAGTGGACCCGCGAGGAGGTCTTTCCCACTGAAAAAGGATTCACGCTGAAGTGGAAGGCGGTGATCCCGGTGCGGGGAGCGGAAATCGTCGAATACGGGCTTGATATCGTCGAGGTGAAGGGCGGCCTCATCACCAGGAACGAAGTCTATTTCGATACGCGCGCGCTCATCGCCGCGATCACCGGGAAATAGCGGGGTCCGCCGCGGAGGAGGATGATATGGACGATAAGCTCACCATAGTGGGACCGGAGCCTTCGGGGAAGGGAAGTTCAGCCCCGGCGCGCGTCAATGTCGAGGCGCTGCTCCTCATGGCGAAATACGACGATGATTTCCGCGCGATGCTCCTGGCCGACAGGGCGCGAGCGCTGGATGAGTGCGGCATCGCCTTCTCGGAATCGGAAATGATGCTCCTCTCCTCGGTGCCGAATGCGAAGCTCGAGGTGCACATTGCCGAGTTCTCGATGAAGGGCGTCACGCGGGAGAGCTTGCCCTCGTGGAAAGAGGCGGCGGCCATCATCATCCTCATCATGACGGTGCTCGTGGGTTCTTCGTGCCAGGACTCGCCGGCGGTGAAGGGAATCGTACCCGACCGCAGGCAGCAGGGCTGCGTTGAACTGAAGGACTCCGATATCGATAACGGAACCTCGCAGTGGTGCGACCCCGACACGTTCCGGATCTGGGCCACCGGTGCGCCGAAGAAAAATGAGACCGACATCGAGAAAAGGAAGGATCAGTCCTACAAAGAAGCAGTGCTCCTTGCGAAGTACATGATACTGGAAAAATTCATCGGTGCCAGGATCGAGGCGGGCGGCCTCGTGGCCGACGACTACGTGCAGCCGGGGATGGCAGAATACAAAAAGGAAATGAAGGATATCATCGGGAAGGGGACGGCGGTAGCATGGAAATGGGACGCGGAGCAGAACTGCGCGGTCGTCTTCCAGATTCGAAAGCCCGGCCTCCGGCGCTGGGCCGAGAGCGGATTCTAGATGGACATCACCCTCCTCAATCTTAACATGCTCTACATCAAGTACCTGGACGGCAGGGTGCACCGCCAGTGCCACCTGCCGCTGGGCCCGCTCTACCTGGTGACCGCGCTTGAACGCGCCGGCATCCGCGTCGATTTCCGCGACTACCAGCTCGCGGAGCGCGACGATCTCTTCGAGCCGGAGGCGCTTGCCGATTTCCTGGAGGGCGCGGCGCCCGTGGTGGGATTGAGCTGCATGTCGAACCTCCTTCCTTTCGTGCTCTACGCGATGCCGGTGCTGAAGGAGCGCTTCCCCGACCGGAAGTTCATCCTCGGCGGGGTGGGGGCGATGGAGATAGAGCGCCAGGTGCTGGAGCGCACGCCGGAAATCGACGCGGTCCATCGCGGCGAGGGCGAGCGCAGCGTGCCGCTTCTCGTGCGCGCGCTTCTGGACGGCGCGCCGCTCGACGGCGTGCCGGGCGTCTTCCACCGGAAGAGCGGCACCATCGTACAGAACCAGCCGGCGCCCCGCGTCACAGAGCTTGACACGCTCCCGACGCCCGCCTACGGCGGCCTCGACTTCACGCGCTACGAGGGGCACAACATCCTGGGGAGCCGCGGCTGCCCGTATCCCTGCACATTCTGCTCCATAGCGCCGGTCTGGGGGCGCACCGCGTATTCCCGCTCGGCGCGGAGCATCGTCGACGAGATGGCGCGCCTGCACCGGGAGCACGGCGTGCGGCAGTTTCTCTTTCAGGACGAGTATTTCATCTCCTCGCCGGCGCGCGCGAGGGAGTTCGCCTCGCTCCTCGGGAAGTCCGGCATCGACGTCACCTACAAGGCGTTCGCGCGTGTGGACCTGGTGGACGAAGAGTCGCTCCGGGCCCTCGCGGATTCCGGCTGCGTGGAAATCCGTTTCGGCGTGGAGTCTGCGTCCGACAAAGTGCTCGCGCGCATACGCAAGGGATTCGATTCGGACACGGCGCTCAGGACCGTCTCGCTGGCGAAGAAACAGATCCGCGGGGTCGACGCGTTCTACATCTGGGGCTTCCCCTTCGAGAGCATGGACGACTTCCGCGAATCGCTCTTCCAGATGGTCACGCTGCGCGGGATGGGCGTGCGCATCCTCCCCTCGCTGCTCACCTATCTCCCGCAGACTGTCATCTACCGCGAGCTGGAGAAACCGGCCAGGCTGGAGTTCTGCCCGTGGCTCATGCCCGAGTACATGATGGCCGGCGTGGAGCGGCGCGTCTCTGTGCGGGTCTCCATCGACGGGCGCTACGCCGCGTTCTTCGACTACATCATGGCGAACAGGGACATCTTCCCCGGGTTCTTCCAGCTCAATCTTGAAGTGAACATCGTCCCGAAGCTCGCGCTCCTGGAGGAGTTCGACTTCTATCGGAAGGACGTCGACGAGTCGTGCGGCGCGCATTCACCATCGCAGACCGCCGCGCTTCCCTGAAACTGCGTTCGGCTTCAGTAGTTGAGAACGTTCACGCTGGAGAGTACTTCTTCCGTCACTTTCGCCGCCCCGATGATCTCCGTGCCCTCTATCATGTGCTCTTTCCGGAGTTTGCGCTTCTCCAGGCAGGGGGAGCAGAGATAGAGCTTGTTGCCCGACTCGATATAGGCGTCAAGCATATCCTTGAGGGGGGTGCCCCCCTCGAAGTGGATGTGTTCCGCGTAATCCTTTTTGGCGAGCATCACGCCCTTGCCTTGGAGGATTATCACCGGTGTGATGTCCATGGTGATGGCGGTGTTGGCAAGGATGAAGGGAATCGTGGCGAGTTCCGGATCGTCGTCAGCATGGGTGACGATGTACGTAATCTTCTTTCGAGCAGTATCCATGGCGGTTCCTTTAAGGCCGATTTATTAGTATTTAATAAAATACTAAATTATTTATTTGTCAACATGGAATTGAAAAAATATCAAATTTCTATAAAAAAAGTCTCTCGGTAGTTGACGATATATAAATTGTGATATATATTTAATTTGACAATTATCGAATTATTAGTCGATATCAACCATGGACACCAAAGCGCTCGCAAAAGCATTGAAGGCTCTCTCGCACCCCCACCGCCTCGATCTCTTCCTGGAGATCGCGCGGAAACAGGGCTGTTCGTACGATACCGAATGCGGCCAGTGTCTTGTGTCGGAAGTCATGGGCTCGCTCAATATTGGAGCGCCGACCATATCCCATCATGTCAAGGAGCTCGCGAACGCGAACCTCATCGTCACGGAGCGGAACGGTAAGTTCCTCCAGGCCAGGGTCAACAAGGATCTGGTAGATGAGATTATCAGGGCGCTTGCGGTGTAATTTCCGGGGGCGATAACTATCGCCCATTTATTAAATTAAATATTTCGAAACTTATCAAACTTTATAATATTTTAAGTGTTATGAATCGATTATGGAGGCAGAAATGAACAGCGAGACTTTGAAACGGGCAATTGAGGTCCTGAAGAACCCGGTCGGATATCCGATCAAAGAGGTTGTCGAATCCATGGTGCTGATACAGGTATGCGCGATGGAATGCGCCGAGGGGAGGGCGATATGAATCCGCTTTTTATAGAAGGCAGTGTGGCGGATGCGGTAAAAAAAAGATACTCCTGCCGCACCTATGACGGGCGATACCTCGATGCCGCCGCGCGCGAGGCGATCAGCCTTTGGATGAAGGATATCGGTCCCGCGCCCTTCGGGTCCTCTATCCGTTTCGCGCTCGTCGCCGCGGCCGACGATGATGCGCGGGCGCTCAGGGGGCTGGGAACCTACGGCTTCATCAAAAAGCCAGCGGGCTTCATCGTCGGGGCCATGAAGGATTCACCCATGAACCTCGAGGACTTCGGTTTCCTCATGGAGTGGCTGATACTCGCCGCAGCATCGCGGGGGCTGGGGACCTGCTGGCTCGGCGGCACCTTCACGCGGAGCTCCTTCGCTGAACGTATCGGCTGCGCGGATGATGAAATTATCCCGGCGGTCGTGTCGATCGGCTACCCGGCCGATGCGATGCGCATGTTCGAGAGGCTCGCGCGCTGGAAAGTCGATGCCGACAACCGGCTTTCCTGGGATGCGCTCTTTTCCGAGGGGGAGATTGGGACACCGCTTTCGCGCAAGGCCGCGGGTGCGTATACGAATCCGCTCGACATGGTGCGGCTGGCACCCTCTGCGGTGAACTACCAGCCCTGGAGGATCGTCCGTGAGAAGGGTGCGGAGGCCTATCGTTTCCACCTGGCAAGGACACGCGATTTTGACGAGAAGAGCTTCATGGTGAAGGCCGACCTGCAGAGAATCGACATGGGAATCGCGATGGCGCATTTCGACCTTGCGACACGCGAAGCGGGAATGGAAGGACGCTGGGAAAAAGGACAGGGCATCCAGGCGTCGGCGGGCAGCGTAAGCCACGTTGCGACATGGCGGAACGGTCGTTGAGGGCCGCCCCGGGGGTGGATCCGCATCAATATACGCGACGTCTTCGAGACGCTCATCATCGGGGAGAAGTTCACCATGATGAGCATGATCGGTATCGTGATGCTCGAGGGGCTCATCACGCTCTTCGTTGTGCCGGCGGTGTACGGGTGCGTCGACTGCTTCCGCGAGTTGGTGGAAAAACCGATGTGCCCGGTCTACGAGTATGAGATTTCACCGACGCATCAGGCCGCAGTCGTAGAGGAATCGCATCCGTTCGCTTTCAATACGACTGATTCGCCCGCGGATGATGAAGGCGGCGACATTCCTCTCCGCGCCGGGCAAACGGACTTTTTCTTGACAATACTCCTCCCCCCGTGGCGTGGTGTTCGTCTATACGCAGCAGGATGCTGGACTGGTCTTCTGAATAGAATATTGTAGTGGAGCGCTGCCCCATGGAAATTTTGCTGAAGGCGGTGGATATCGCCCTGCACGTGGACCGGTATCTCGGGGATATCATCCAGAATTACGGCGCATGGTCCTATGGCATCATGTTCGTGATAATATTCATCGAAACCGGGCTCGTGGTGATGCCATTCCTCCCCGGAGACTCGCTCCTTTTCGCGGCGGGGGCCTTCGCCGCCATCGGCGCCTTCGAGCCCTGGTTGCTCATTGTTCTCATCTCGGCGGCGGCCATCACGGGGGACACGGTGAACTACTGGATCGGTTATTTCACCGGCCCGAAGGTGTTTCATCGGGAGAATTCGCGCTTCCTGAAAAAGGAATACCTGGAGCGCACCCACGAATTTTACGAGCGGCACGGCGGCAAGACCATTTTTCTCGCAAGGTTCATACCCATCATCCGAACCTTCGCCCCCTTCGTCGCGGGAATCGGAAAAATGAATTACGGCCATTTTATCGCGTACAACGTGTTCGGCGGGATCTTCTGGCCTCTGCTCTTCGTCGGGGCCGGCTATTTTTTCGGCAATATACCGATCGTGAAGGAGTATTTTTCCCTCGTCATTCTCGCGATCATCATCATCTCGGTGCTCCCCATCGCCATCGAGGTCGTTAAAATGCGGATGAAGTCATCGAAGAAGGATGCGAAGGGCGAGTAGGCCGTTCCAGCAGGAGCGTTCCGCGCACCGGTGTTGATTGCCTGGAGTGCGAATAATATTCCTTGACAGGATCCCCTTGTTTCTGTACTTCACTTTGTCAGCCGGCTGCGTGTAATGGCGTGACCGGATGCGGTGTGAACCACCCATTTTCATGTATCGCGGTTTTTTTCGCAGCTGCTATCATATTTTTTTTCAATGTGAGGTGCCGCCATGGCTTTCAGCTTGATTCCCAAGGAAATAAAGTTTTTCGATCTCTTCGACAGGCAGGCCGAGAAAATGATACAATCGGCGAAACTGCTGAGCAGGCTCGTGAATGAGAATGATTTTACCGAGAGCGGGCTGAGGGAGATGGCGGTCATTGAGCACGAGTGCGACGATCTCACGCACGAGATCATCGACAAGCTCAACCGGACCTTTATCACCCCATTCGATCGCGAGGACATCCACGCCATCGCCCAGGAAATGGACGACGTCGTGGACCTGATTTACGTGATCACCAAGAGGATGAACCTCTACAAGCTGAAGGCGAATTCGGATCTATTGCAGTTCGCGAAGTTGATCGAGGAATCGGTCCTCAATGTCGCCGATGCGATCAAGTGTATGCGCAACACCAAGGAAAAGGATTCCCTTACGAATTTCTGCATCGAGATAAACAGGCTGGAAAACGCGGGCGACCACCTGCGTGATTTCCTGATGGCGAAGCTCTTCAAGCAGACGAAGGACCCCATCAAGGTCATAAAATGGAAGGACATCTACCAGGACGCCGAAACGGTGCTCGACCAGTGCGAGGACGTGGCGAACATAATAGAGTCGGTCATGGTCAAGCAGGGCTGACCGTGAATTCGTATGACATCCAGCCGCTTGCACTTGCCTTGTTCCCCAATTTTCTTAAAGGTTTTCATAATTCGGCGAATCCGAACGCAACGGTTGTGAGAACGCGGGCGCTGTCTCCCGGGCTCGCGGTTGTCTCGGGACAGGGCGCTGAACTCCCGCATCCCTCGCCGCAGTAGTTGCGTTTCAAAGAGGGCGGATTGGTTCTCGCCCCGGCCGTCTCCCCGCGTCTGCCCGGTATCCACCGGCTTATTTCCGATCTTAACCGTGATGAACGGCACGGGTCTGCGACCGCGTCGAGCTCAGAATGGGCCGCTTTCGCCATGATGCCGGGGCTACCCGCGAAAATGCCGACGGCAATCTTGAATCACGCCAGGAGCACCCCACGGCAGCCGATGTGGTTCTGGCTCATGTTTTCTCATGGACAGTCGGTGAAAGCATCCTGCAACAACCAGCCGGGACGAAAAGCGTATCAGCAGAAATTGAGTAGTTGGCACAAGCATCACAAAAATCGTTAGTTTCTGATGATAATAATCGCGAATTTATAGATCAATTATTAATATTCTTGACTGCGATAAAAAATAGTATTATTGTTGTTGTGTCTGTTAATCGTTGAAGGAACGGTTCCGGAACATGACGGATCTGTTCGATAACATCTACTTTAGTTTTTATACGTTTGGTTCCATCAACGCTGCTGTGTTTTCTCTCTCGGCGGGACTGTTTATGCTCGCGGTGAAGAACAAATCGCGCGCTACACTCTGCCTCGGGCTGATGTGCCTTTTCAACTCGTTACAGAACATGGGATATGTTCTCGCGGCAACATGGTACCATCCGCTGGCCGCGTACCACCGCTGGATCACGGTCGGCTCGGTGCTGCCGACAGCTATATACCTCGCCCAGTTTTTCTTCTATTTCCCCGGAAAGCGCGCAGCGAAAACGGCGCGGGCATTGCTTGCCGCGCAGTGGCTGGTCGCCATGTCGATCCTCGGGGTGTTCATCATCGCTTCACTCGGTGCGCGCACGGTGTTTATTGCCAACTGCCATTTCTGGGACTTTAACCTGGATCGCCTGAGCCACATCATCGCGCTGGTGATCGTGATCTACATCGGGATAGTAATCGCCGCGGGAACGTGGAGGTTCATCGTCACACCGGGGCGATACCGGTTGTTCATAGTTTTCATTCTCGCGGCAATGCTCCTGATGACCCTCGTTCCCGCGATCGCCAACATGCTCAGTCGCAGCGGGGCCATGGAGCGTGGCACCTTCCAGACGATCTGGTCGCTCATGACAATCGCGGGAATTTTCTTCGTGCTCATCATATACAGCAATATCTCGACCGACGCGATGAGCGTCATTGGAAGGATAATCGGGGTGAGCCTGGTTTTCCTCCTTGTGCTGATGCAGTTGCTTGCGTACGTGATGATCCGCGACAGGGAGCAGGCCTACGACCAGGTGCACCGGGCGGAGTTTCTCCTCGCGCTTTCCGACCCTCTCCGTGCCTCCGATCTACGGTACATTTCCGTTTATCCGCGGGGCGGCGCGGAGCAGCGAATGCTTTACAGCGCCGCGGACGTCGGGCCAGACCTGCCCGGCCTGAAAAGGGAGATGATGGAAATACCTGCTAGTGACGTGCGAGATGGCGGCGGCCCGGGACACCGTCAGTACCGGGAAGGAGAAGTAACGCGTGCACATTTCGTTACCTATCCTTTTACGCTGAAAGATACGGGTGGTTTCTACGAGGCGGGATTTTCATACCGGGAGTACCGCGAGTTCATCCACGTTCACGTGGTGAAACTAGTCATTATGGTGCTGATGATCATCGTCGTCATGGGGGCCGGGTACCCGCTCTTTTTCATAGACTCGCTGGTGCGTCCGCTGTCAAGTCTCGTGCGCGGCATGAAAGCCGTGGGAAAAGGCGATCTCACGGTGCGGCTGCGCGTGCTCGTCGAGGATGAGATCGGCTATCTCACGCGATCTTTCAACCTGATGGCGACCGCCCTGCATTCATCCAAGCACGAGCGGGACACTGCGGTGAAGCTGCTCAGAAACGCGCACGCCCGGCTGGAGGAGCGAGTGAAGGAGAGGACGCGCGAGCTCAACGAGGCTAACGAGGAACTGAAAAAGTTCGCGTACATCGTGTCGCACGACCTGAGGGCGCCGCTCATCAACATACGTGGATTTGCTTCCGAGCTCGGCGGTGCGCTGGAAAAGCTGCGGACTCTCGCCGCTGATGCCCCGGGGACCGGGGGAAATCCAGAGCGTGAAAAGGTCCTGGCCGAATTTGATGCCGAAATCGCGGAGTCTCTACGGTTTATCAACATGGCCGTCACGCGCATGGACGGGCTCATTAACGCCATTCTCAAGCTCTCCCGGCTGGGGCGACGCGAGCTCAAGGTGGAGGCGATGGACTTGAACGGGATAGCCGAAGGAATAATAGGGAGCCTTGAACACCAGATCAAGGAGAAGGGAATAGATATGGAACTGGCTAAGCTCCCTGCGCTGGAGTCCGACCGGATCAGCATGGAGCAGGTGCTGGGAAACCTGATCGATAACGCAGTGAAATACCTCGACCCGGGCCGTCGCGGGAGGATCACGGTCTCCGGGGAGGAATCGGAAGGCTGGGTGACGATACGTGTTTCGGACAACGGCAGGGGGATCGCCGCGGAGGACATTCCCCGCGCCTTCGAGCTGTTCCGGCGTGTTGGCAGACAGGACGTACCCGGGGAGGGGATGGGACTCGCGTACGTGCAGGCGCTGCTAAAAAGGCTCGGAGGGCGCATCTGGTGCGAATCGAGCCCGGGAGTGGGGAGCACTTTCTGCTTTTCGGTCCCTGCGACGATGATGGAGGTGACCTGAAATGAACGGTAAGCAGCATGTCTCTATCCTGCTCGTGGAGGACGACCCGGGTCACGCCCGGCTCATTGAGAAAAACCTGCGGAGATCGAACATATCGAACGACATCACATGGGTGGATGATGGGCAAAAGGCACTGGATTACCTCCTTTCATGCGGGGAATACGGGGGAAAGCCGCGGCCCTCACCGATGCTCGTTCTCCTGGACCTCAATCTCCCGGTCCTGGACGGTTACCAGGTCCTGAAGCGCATGAAACAGGACGAGGAGACCCGGCGCATACCGGTCATCATCCTCACCACCACCGACGACACGCGCGAGGTGTCGCGCTGCTACGAGCTTGGGTGCAATGTCTATATCACCAAGCCCGTGGACTACGAAAATTTCACCGAGGCGATCAACAAACTGGGCCTGTTCCTGTCGATCGTGTCGGTGCCGGACGGGGAATGACGGATATGCAGGACGGCACTGTAAAGATTCTCTATATCGAGGATGACGCCGGGCTCGCGCGACTCTTCCAGAAGAAGATGCTCGCGGCCGGGTATTCGGTCGACCTCGCGGCGGACGGGAGGGAGGGGCTCTCGATGTACGCGGCCGGTAAGTTCGATCTCGTAGCGACTGACTACATGGTTCCGGAAATCGACGGGCTCGGCGTGCTGCGCACTATCGTGAAAGAAGAAAACCATTCGCCCGTGGTCATGGTCACGGGCACGGGATCGGAGGAGGTCGCCGTGGAGGCCCTCAAGCTCGGCGCCGCAGACTACATAATCAAGGACGTGGACGGCAACTACCTGGAGCTCCTTCCCGCGCTGGTGCACAAGGTGCTGCAGAATGAAATGGTCGTCGAGGAGCGCCGGCACGCTGAGCGGGAAGCCGCCATGCTCCGGAGTTACCTCCAGAACGTCATAGACTCCATGCCATCAATCATAGTAGGCGTCGACAGCGACCTGCGCATCACCCAGTGGAACGTGCGCGCGGAGACGGCCACGGGCACGCTCCTGGCGGAAGCGCGCGGCCGGCCGGTGCACGAGCTTTTTCCCCAGCTGCGCGACCGGGTCGACATCATGAAGAGCGTTTTCGAGAGCGGGAACGCCTCCTCGCGCGAGAGGATCGCCGTTCCGGTGCAGGGAAAGATGCGTCACTACGATATGATGGTCTATCCGCTCTCGGGTGACGAGCGCGGAGCCGTAATACGCATAGAGGACGTGACGAGGCTGGTGAGGGTCGAGGAGATGATGGTGCACGCGGAGAAGATGCGCTGCGTGCTGGGTCTGGCGGCGGGGATATCGCACGAGATCAATAACCCCTTGAGCGGTGTGGTGCTCGGAACGCAGAACGTGCTCCGGAGGCTTTCGCCGTCACTGTACCAGAACCGAGAGATCGCGGTCGAGTGCGGCGTGGAGCTGGACGACGTGTGGCGATACCTGGACCGCCGCGGCATAGTACAGATGATGGAAGGAATCAACTCCATGGGCCAGCGCGCAGGTGAGATCATCGACTATATGCTGAAATTCAGCCGGGGCGGGGAGGGAGCCGCGAGGGAGGTGGACCTGCGCGCCCTTGTGGAGCGCTGCCTGGAGATGGCGAGCCATGATTACGAGCTGATGAACCGCTGCAACTTCTCAGTCGTCGAGACGGTGAAAGAATACCAGGAGAACATGCCGGGCGTGATATGCGCCGAGGCGGAACTGGAGCACGTGCTGTTCAACCTTATAAAGAACGCCGGCCAGTCGCTGCGGCACGTTGAAGCGCCGAGGCTGTCCCTGGAGGTCCGCGGCGACGGCAGCGACGCGCTGATAGTGGTGGAGGACAACGGGCCCGGCATGGACGAGGAGACGCGGCAGCGGATCTTCGAGCCGTTCTACAGCAGGCGCGCCCACGGCGAGGGCATGGGGCTGGGGCTTTCAGTGTGCTACATTATCGTGTCGCAGATGCACGGCGGCGAAATCACCGTCGACTCCGCGCCGGGCAAGGGGTCGCGCTTCACGGTGAAAATACCGCTGCGCGCCGCGTGAACGGTTCAGTCGCAATCCTGCGGCACCGGGTACAGCCTGTCGACGTCGAATCCCGCGCGCCGTGCTTCATCAACGAGTTCCGCGTACGTCGCCGCGTCGAGCGCGCGTTCTCGCGCCAGTATCCATAGATATTTCCGTGAAGGCTCACCCACCAGCGCCCACGCGTAGTTCCGCTCGTCGAGCTTAATAATCCAGTAATCACCGTTGAAAGGCCAGAAAAACCGCACCAGGAGCCGGCCGGGATGTGCCGCGTCGGGCACCCATCCCACCGCGGATGCGCTCTTATCTCTCATTCTGTCCGATTCCATTTTACCCCGGTTCACGACCCCGATCTTTCCGTCGGGGCGGAGGGTGTAGGTCGCCGTCACGCAGACAAGTCCTTTTTCGAAGGAGTTGGGAAGGCGCGCTATCTCGTGCCAGGTGCCCGTGTAACGGGCCAGATCAACAACTTTTACGGTTGCGAGCTCCGGATGGCGCGCCGTGTCGCACGTGATACAAGCTGTGAGAAATACCGCCATCAGGCATGGCATGGTGATTGATCGAGTTTTCTTATCCACCTTGAATCTCCGATTGGGCAGTCGTTCTCCGCGATCCCCGCGTCTCAGCGTGAGACCATGCGTTTTACTGCGTGATCGTCACATCTCGCTGTCCCACTGTTCCGCCTCCACCGCCATGTCCTTCATGAGCGCGCGAAGACGCGGCGGCCAGGAATCGCTTTCCGGCATCGACTCGTGGGTGTAGCGCTCGATGGCCTCCACGGCGCGCCGGTAGGCGGTCGGCTGGTTTGACTCGTTGAAATAGTGGAGTACCAGCTTCTTCCCGGTGTCGGAGAGCTGGTAACGGGTGAGCTGTTCCACTATGCTGAAGATCGCTGCACGGAATTCGTCCCTGTTCATGCGCCCGCCCTGTTCGTAAAGTGATGGGAGTATCTCCCGAGCGGGGCGTCCTGTCAAGGAGGAAAGGCGGTGAATTTTTGATTGCCGTGGGGAAGGCTCAATTTAGCAAACACTGGTCCATCAGCGGCGGTATCTCGAAGATGAACTCTGCCCATTCGCCGTGCTTTGAATCGGCCCATATCCGCCCGCCGTGGAGCTGGATGATTTTCCAGGTGACGTACAGTCCCACGCCGTGGCCCTTGCGTTCCATCAGTTCCGGCGTCTGAAGCTTGGAGAAGCGCCTGAAGAGGTGCACCTTTTCGCTTTCCGGGAAACCGGGCCCCTCGTTCCATACGGAAACGCGGATATGTCCGTGTGCCGGCGTGATCGACAGCCGCATCGATCCGCCCCTGCTGCTGTACTTGACGCCGTTGCTCAGAAGGTTTGTCAGGACAATTTTCATCAGCTCCGGGTCGCACTTCACCGAAGGCAGGGCGGGATCGATCTCCTGTTCGAAGCGCACCTTCTGTTCCTCCATCATCGCGGCGACGATTTCCAGTGAATGGGCGGCAACATCTTTATAAAAATCGACCTCCCGCGGCCGCAGGTGAAACTCGCCGGTCTCGAAGTGAGCCAGGTTCAGATATTCACCGGTCAGGTTCAGAAGATACTCGGCCCTCTTCACCATGCGGTCCACGATCTCGCGCTGCTTATCGCCCATCTCGCCGAAGTAGCCCGATGAGAGCGTCTTGCCGAGCATTATGATCGAGGAGATCGGGTTCTTGAGCTCGTGGCTCACGAAGCTCAGCATCTCCATGTACGACTGCATGGCTGCGGAAAGCTGTTCTATCCGATACGCTTTTTCCACCGCCTGGCCAAGGCGCTCGGCGAAGGCCATCTGGAGCATGACCTCGTGCTCGCCATAGGCGCCCGCCTTCCGGGAGCGGCACATGAGCATTCCCACGGGGCGCCCGTCGACCACCAGGGGGCAGACCATCGAGGAGCGGATCTTTTCCTGGAGGAGAAATCGCGCCGAGTCGCTCTGCGGATTGTTCCGGGCGTGGACTTCCATGTCGCGGATGATGCTGGGGCAGCCGGACTGGAAGACCTTTTGAATGGAACCGCCGTGGATGTCCGACGCGAATCCCTTCTTTAGGTGCAGCGGTTCG
>Ga0116143_10002862_pt1 | contig 18040 bp, 15 predicted proteins | sample AD_UKC034_MetaG_FD_89745 | JGI IMG/M metagenome (GOLD analysis project Ga0116143, IMG submission 89745) | Active sludge microbial communities of municipal wastewater-treating anaerobic digesters from USA - AD_UKC034_MetaG | ecosystem: Engineered > Bioreactor > Anaerobic > Digestate | place: USA...
GCCATTGTGTGCTCAAACCCTGCCTTGTCGGTCTCCAACAGTGCGATTTTCACGAGACTCTTCCCCCTATCGCCGTTCCAGCGATCAGCGGCCCCCCACCTGGAGGAGCAGTTCCTAAAACTGTACCCATGGCAAACATGACTTCGGCATTTTGTTGGATAAAATCAACAATGGCAGCACATTTCTTTTTAACTTTGTCGTTAGCAGACTGCCCAAGGCCGGCAGCAACAAGGGAGGCCATACCGTCTCCTGCCATACCGCTTATTTTACCACCCGAGCCCATTCCTATAAATGGGCCAGGAGATACTGGGGTATTTGCGCAAGTTCCACTTATTCCGCCAGGGCTGAAGGACACTTGCGCAGTAAGAAGGTGCGTTGTGATGCCAGTAGCCATGCCAATTAGCTGAGGGGTCGGCCCGGGTTTATTCATTTTGGCCGCCATCTGGACGGCAAGTGTAGGCCCTGACGGCCCGATAAGGAGCCCCAGCTGTCCGGCTCCTGCGGAAAGAGGCCCCCCAGGAGGGCACGTCCCACTGATGGTTTGGGGCAAAAAGCTCACCATCCCCATGGTAGTAATTTCACCTATAATGGCCTCAGCCATACCCTTAACTTCGTCGCTGGGGTCGCCGTCCTCCCCGAGCGCGTCGTGAATAGCCTTTGCGAGGTCACTGGGGGACATGGCCATTAGGGCGAAACCCTTTCAAAGGAGAGATCGCTCTCTTTCTTCCCATTTATAATCTTACGAGCAGTCGTGGTCGATATATGGTTGTCTCTGCAAAACCCCCTGACGGAGCTCCACTCGCCCAGCAAAGCACCACCTTTAAAGACTCTGATTGGATGGTTTCTATCGCTGAGAGTATCCATCTTTTTAGGAGGAGTAGGAGAGTCGCGCACAACGAATCCGTTAACGGTCTTCCTCTTGCCCTTCAAAGCTAAGCACACTTTTGACTTTGGTAGGCCCAGTGCTTCGCACGCGTCTATCTGAGTATTGTATCTTCCGACAAGTTCACCTGTTTTTTTAAACACAAAGACTTCGGCCCCACCACGCTCTCTACTGTGCTTTTCGCGAGTTTCTGGTTTTTTGTGGTAGACGTTTTTTAGGGTGTCGGCTACTTTCTCTTTTGCTCTTTCGTTTGTACCGTCGAACCCTACTCCACCTTTATTTTCATTGTACCCATTTGCGATGCTTGAGTACTTTTCAATGAAATACTTCTCTTGCCTCTCCGCCTCTTCTCTTGACGTAATACCGGACTGCAGTACCTCCCAGTCGAACGCGCCGTCCCCAAGAGTGCGAAGCGCTTCATGGAACTTCATATTTGTTCTGTGACCGCGCGCATCTAGCCTATGCTGGCTTTTACGCCTAAGAACCATCTTTTGGGTAAAGCCTATATAGCTTTTACCGTCTCGTGAGAAAGCACGATAGATTTTGAACATTAGACGCCTCCTTTAATTGTCTCTAGGAGGGTTTTAACCGAAGCAACGCTAGCTTGTACAGATAAATATGAGGAAACATTCAGGGGAGGCCCGCTTCCGTAACCGAGATTACCCAGATGCGTCTCCGACTGCATCGCCGTAAGGAGTGTGTCCAGGTGCGTTAGAAGCTGGATGATTTGATCCACAATCTCAGCTGCCGGGCCGCCAAGCCCCACCTTTCCCTTGCCGAGTTTTAACTTCCCGCCAGACCCTTCGAGCTCCATATCGCCAGCAGTGGCCACAGCTTTAATATTCCCCGCAGTGGATTCAACGCTGATGTTCCCCGCAGTTGTCTTGGCTGAGATGTTTCCGTTTGTGGACTCGACGCCTATATTCCCGAGACTGGTTTTGGCCGTGATATCCCCAGCGATCAGATCTGCCGTAAGGTTTCCGGTCTTTGACTTGACAGTTATGTCAGATAGCGCATCGATCTCCACGGACCCGTCGGGCGAGATCGTCTGCGTTATCGTTGCTGCCCCCGGGGGGCCGATCTTAAGGACAGTCTTACCTGTGATGTCGACAGAATACTCATAAGACGGTGCGGGGACTCCTACAACACCAGGGAGCCCTGGGCCGATAGACTGCCGGAACACAGTGGTAGCGTCGACCTGCCCCTTTTCTTCCACCATAATGACGGTGCGGGCGAGGTCTCTTCGGAACTCCTCGGTAAAGATGGTGGTTTGTAGGATGTCATCTACTTCCCAGTTGGTGTACCCTCCGCCGGCCCTAAGATTGTAGTTCTGGCAGATATCTAGGATCCGGCTGTCCGTCGGGAATAGCACTCTCTTAAGGGTGTCGTTACTGAAAAGCTCGATTGATCCGTTAGCCCGGACGACGGCATAGTTTCCGGACCTGGTGCTCATCGACTTATCGCCCTGGACGAGCCGCTTCACGACCTCCTTGCCAGTGACCGCACCTTTGTCGCCCCGATAGGCATTGAACGACCCGAAGATGAACGCCTCTCCCTCCACGAAGAAGACAAGGCCCATGGACCCTGGTCGAGGTATGATCGAGAACTCGTCCCCCTCGGCGTTGGAGTCCATATTGACCCATTGAACGTTATCGAGAGACAGGTCATTTAGGCCGTCAGCCCCGAAGAAGGTCTTGACCGTGCAGGTCCTCCGGTCGATGTCGACAGCTGCAATCCTCCCCAGAGCGATACCACTGGAGAGTCTTTGCCTGGTAGGGTGCTGTCTTTCGTATATGGATTTATCAGCCAAGGATAGCCTCCTTATGATGGAAAAGGTTATCAAAAGGTTGGTATAAGCTCAATGAAGCAGTTCATTTATCTGTAAGGAGAAATTCATGTCTAGCATTAACTGTGTTCTTGTTGTCGGTAACCTGGGACAGGACCCTGAGTTGCGGTATACGCAGTCGGGTGTCCCGACGGTAACCCTGAGCGTCGCCACGTCCCGTGTGTGGAATGATAAGGAGGGCAACAGGCAAGAGAAAACTGAATGGCACCGCGTTGTCGTATGGAACAAGCCTGCGGAAAACTGCGCAAAATATCTGAAGAAGGGGTCTAAGGTCGGCGTCCGCGGGCACCTCGACACCCGGTCTTGGGAAGATAAAGACGGGACCAAGAGGTACACCACAGAGGTTGTGGCCGAAGAGGTTCAATTCCTATCAGGTCCTGGGGACAACAAAGGCTCTAGTATTCCTCCAAGAGAGGATGATGGCCCAGCGCAAACAAGGCAGTCTTCCCAGAAACCCAACAACTACGCTCCACAAGAAAGTACCGGCCTCGATGACATACCTTTCTAAATTGGCTTGCAGAGGTATAGCGTATTCATATAGAACTGTCTTTATTGATAATTCCATTATTGGAGGATGGTTATTTTATGAATTCCGCTGAACTTATTGATAAGCTTGCGTCTAAAACTGGCTTAAGCAAAAACAAAGTTGGTCAGGTGCTAAAAACCTTTACGGCTACCGTAACGAAACAAGTTCAAAAAGGCGGCGACGTTCGTCTTGTTGGGTTTGGGACGTTCAAGCGTATTACACGCCAAGCCCGCAAAGGCCGCAACCCACAGACAGGTGCTTCCGTGAAGATCCCTGCGCGTAAAGCACCAAAGTTCATCGCTGGTCGCAATTTTAAAGAAGCAGTTTCAGGTCGTAAATCGGCCTAACTGAAGTTCATTTTCTGCCTTTCCATTTATGACCACCCCTGGTTATCTGGGGGTGGTTCTTTTTTCGGAGAAACAAAATGCCTAGGATTATTTATAGAGAAGACCTGGATCGTGCCCTCCAGCGCGGTTGTGACGACCCACCTGCCTAGAGCATGGATCGAAAAAGGATGCGATATTCCTAGCCCAAACCTGCCATAAGGGCGCTGGGTTAGATGTTAGGTACTCTAACGGGAGGATGCAGCTTATCTGCGTGGAGTGCCATATGGTCGCTGCGGTGGTGGCTGTTGGGAGTATATGAAGAGAGCCCTTAGGGGCTCATTTTTTTTATCTTTTAGCAGAGCCGAAGAATCCGTTCCAAAACGCGTGCTTTTCAACACCGGCTCTTTCCTCGATCTCCTCTTCCTTTGCAGTTTCTGCTTTTTCTTGCTCCGGGGTTTCCCGCTCTTCGTGCTTTTTTAAGACGTACTTTAGTTCGTCTACCGTAGCGTCACGCGCCATTTTAATCTCCGATGCCTGGGTATTTCGAGTGAACTGCTGCGCGCACCGCTTTTTGCTCTGCCGGTGTTCCAAACTGAGAGACTCGTGCGAGCGCGTTCCTTGCGTGCGCTTTATCATGGATAGGGTATTTTCTTTTCTCGGGGAAAACAAAGGAAGAATCGGGGAGACGCTCTCGCGCTTTATATGTGAGCTCTCTCGCGGCTTTCTCAAAGCCAGACCAAAACGCTCTCTTCTTCATTTTAGTTTCTTCTTTGAATGGGCTAGCCAAGTACTGACCGATACCTTGTCCGAGAGCTAGGCTACCCCCAAGAATTATGGAAGGAAGAATGAGTTTGTTAGGCTCTACTTTGCGAGCTTTCAAGAGAGCGTCTTCAATGCGCTTAACCGCTGTATCGACGCTAGGGTTATCCAAGGTGTGCTTAATGTTTATGTCGCCCATGACATTTTTTAAGCCCTGAAGGCTGTCGATAAGTCGCTCAGCCTGATTAGGGTCAAGTTGGTGTTTCACATTGAACAGTCCCATTAGTATTTCCCATCCTTTCCTTGCCCAAACGTCGCACCGTGTGCAAGCGCCGGTACTGGGTGATAGTCGCTTATGTCAGTGCTCCATCGTTGAGCGGCACCCTCAGTGAGAGATTTCGCGAGGTAACGGTACCCAAGAGAAGACATCCAGTCCTTCTTCAAAAGAGGTAACGTGCTGATTCCTTTTAAAAGAGGAGCGTGCTTGAGGGCTTCTTTTTTAATGGTGACCTCTTTAATACCTCTTGATTTTAAAACGGTTATGTCCTTATCGGCAAGGACTTTACCCATCTGAAGGCCAGGTAACTCCTCAGCGAGCGTCATCCCGGTGGATTCTTCTACGGGGACTTTCTGAATAAGGTTTTGGTTGTAGTGGTTAGCTACGGTGTACGGGGCGATATCTCCTGGCAAGAAATCGGAGTCTTTGGGGTTATTCACAACTCTCGTGGTGTTCCCAAGAGAGCGCACAATCGTCTCAAACACTCGCTTTTGTATCCCCACTCCTTGGTTCTTGTAGGCGCTATGAAGCTCATCCACAATATACTGCTGGGCGGCCTGCATCCCTTTGTACTTTACAAGCTCTTGTGGCTTTATCACTCCATCAGACAAGGGGTCCCCTGCCTGAACTTTAGAACCAACCTTGACGTAGAGCTTTCTCCCCTGAGGCACGAAAACCTTCTCTGTGCCGATGAACACGTTGAAACCACCAGCAAGGCCCGGTTCTACTTTGGTCACCTGTCCTGACTTTGTGGCAAGTGACGCGGAACCATGGACGGTCTTTGGAAGTTTCAAGAGCTGGTCGATCCGCTGGTAACCTCCAACATCGGCCCCAGTTCCCGCAACCCCGCCGGTGTGACGTGTATTCATCACTATCTGCACTAAGGGCTCGGATATGGTCTGTCCTGCTTTTGCACCAACGTTATCACCAAGCCCCGGGTCTGCTCCGTGCTCATCGATGCCGTGGCACTTAGAGCACACCCCCTTGGCCTGGAGACAGGTGAGCGGCGAGCGGACCTTGACGGCATGAACGCCTTTCTTTTTAAGGATGGTGATTACGTTGTGGTCGATAAGCGTATTATGCACAGCACCGGGGTGGTCGCCGGCTAGGTATCGGTCCAGAACGTCAACATCATCGACCTTCATCTGGACGCCATTTTTCGTTCCACAGTCTACGCTGCTCACGACGTTATCGATGGTAGACGCCATAATGTCTTTCGAGAACGCTCCCGGCAAGCTTGTTTGGATAGCACGGTCCATGCCACCACGGCGGGCGCCGTACATCGACAGCCAATAGTCACTGACACCGAGGCCCTCTGAGTAAGACTTCTTAATTGGCCTTGCGATGGTTTTGCCACGGGCATCCGTCACAAAGAGCGGAGATGCCACGATAGATCTGAGCTGGCTCTTGTCGCCCCGTGCCCCAGAAGACACCATGTCGTAAAGCGGATTCTTTTTATCCTTGAGCTTGCTCTCGATTACCTTATCCATAAGCTGCTGGGCTGTGGCGGTAACCTTGCTGAGCTGCTCTTCAGTCTTAGCCTTCTTGGCTTCCCGCTCGGCATAAGCCACAACTTTATCACGCTCTTTTCTCATGTCAGCTAGGTCGTCCAGGCCCAGTGTGAATCCCGTCTCATACGCGTGCTTTTCGCCTTCTTTTTTAAGAAGTGCTACTGCCTTGGCGTACTCCTGAGGAGGAAGCTCTTTTGCCATTCTTGTTAAGAGTACTCTGGTACTTTTTTTATCAAGAACAGAGTCGATCTTAAATTTAGCCCCAACAAGATTATTGATGACGCCTCTTCCCTGGGGTGTCTTTGATAGATAAAAAAGACCTACCTGTGCTTCCTGAGACGGGGCAATCATTAGAGTGCCCGTCCCAGGTTTAAATAGGTTTGCAGAAGGAAGCATTTTCTTTGCTTCCTCATTTGCCTCCGCAGTGATAGGTACGTGGACGGTCATGGTATTCGAAAGAATAACGCCATCCACATTCATGAACGTTTCATAGCCGGGAACCGTGAGGTCGTAGCCATCTTCGCGGATGCCGGTTTTTTCTATGGACTCGACTTCGTCCCACGCCAAGTCACTTCGCTCGATAATGTTTAACCACGCTGCCCCGTCGCTATGCTCCAGTATCTGGCGCGGATCGAGGTAGTTAAATATTTTTTTAGCGAGCATTCGGCTCACTGTGCCGACAGTACTCGCTTTGTGGAATACCGCGTATAAGCTTTTGTGCTCTTTAGTCGCGTCTCTCGGAGCTTTCAGCGTCTTTGTAATGTGACTTGCTAGCCCGAAAGAAATAGGAACGATATCATACCTTGCCGCTACTGCGCTTGCCCCATCTGGAGATACCGATCCTAGCTTTTCAAGTTTATCTGTGTGCTCCATGTATTTTCCTCCCCAAGACTTAATATCTAGGTTGGAAAAACTAAGGCACCAGAATGGCTCGCCGGACGGAGTCTTCGTAGCCGTAATTCTAGAACGAATCCCTAAAGATGAGGCAAGCAGCTTAACTTCTTGTATTAGCCTGATACTGGAGCTTGTGTAGTTCGCCATTAATTGAGGCTTATCTTTGCCGTAAGAGACAGAGATACTCCCATCAGTATCCATTAGGCCCGCAAAGAGTCCGTCTCTGAAGTCGCGAGGAGCAGTCAGAAAAAATGGAGGTAAGTGTTTATTCCTAGCCCCGCTTCCAATAAGTGGCACGAGTGTGCTAACCAGCTGCTCATTGGAAAAAGTATGCTTCACCGACCTACCAAAGCCGCCACCCGCCTCTGCGGGTCTTTCGTTTACATAAGCGTCTGGTTTCTCCCCATCAAAAAGTAGTTGGACACATTTTTTAAACTTGGCAGAGACCGCAGGCTGCTCCCCAGCGAAGCAGACCATGTCACGTCTGGATGTCCAGCCATTTCCAGCCATTGCTCCTAGTGTGTACCCGAACTCGTTATCGAGAGAGATATGCCCCCACATATGCCGATTTGATCTGCGTAGTTCATTTTTATCAGCTGCCCAGATAAACGCGTCAGACGTGTTCTCTTCTAGGGTAATACGGTCCGCTCTTGGAACAAACACATGAAGAGCTTTTGCTTCTGAGGGAGTGAATCGATTTAACCTAAGAGTCCCCCGAGCAATTCCGTATACTGCCCGCGGGTCATCGTCGGTAATGATCTGTCTTCCTGACTGGAGCGTGACAATCTCGACCTCTCTCTGGTAATGCTTAGACCACCCCGTTACTTCTTGCCAGCTAAGCTGTCCACTTTTCTCATCTAACGCTAAAACTTTCATCCCAGGCAAGGTCTGAAAAAAGTCAATCCTTCCTTTTGCCCCCTCTTTCGTCCCTATTAAATCTCCGTGGGGAAATTCAGATAGGTGGAACATAAAAACTTCACCGTCTTTAATTACTGGAACCTGTTCTTTAAATCTTGCTGTCATGGCATAGCCCTCCTTAATGGGCTTATACCCTAAACTTTCAATCTGCGCTATAACATCTGAAGGTATGAACGTAACTACGTGATTTAATTGCTGGTCACCGTCGAAATCTGCGTTGAAACCAGACACAACCAATGGTGGAATCTTCACCGCACGCCCTGTTGTAAGCGTAGGCCTAAATGCCATAATCGAGAACTTATGAAGAGACGGAGCTCGGTTTAAGAGCACGTGCCTATCTCGCATCACAATCTCAAGGGCCTTCTTTGCAAGGGCTGTTCTGCTTTTTATTTCTTCCTTAGCCTGAAGTGGATTCTTGCCGTGGTTCTTAAGCTCTCGCACGATGAAGGGGTCAAAGAGTTTCCAGGCCATCTCTTCTGGCAGGCCCACCTCGTCGACGCCAAGGTCTGGCTCTGGGATGATCGTCCCGCGACCCACAAAGTCCTGCTTCTTCGAGAGCATCTTTGAGATGAAAAAGCCTTCTTTAGGCTGCCCGCCGGACCCGCCCTTAATCTCAGAAATGAACCCGTCGCGGACTCGGCCTTTAATATTAAGATCCGTGAGGCCGCTTACGCCTTTTACGTGGTCATAGATATCTCGGCGTAGGTCTGCTTTTTCTTCTTCCGGAAGGAGGTTCATGACGTCAAGTTTCATCATTTCGTTAAGAACTCCTGTGTTCTGGTACAGGATGTTCACGTCTGATGTGGTGATGTTTCCGTCAGGGAGCGGGTACAGCGGACGAAACGACGGAGGTACCACGGGGAGTACCTTCCTCATGTAGGCTTCGCTCGGTGTCGTCTTGTTATCTTTGAGGGCTTTAAGGTATCTCAGCCGTTTGTTCATCTCATCGAGGATAGCCCCGGTAGCTTTCTCTGCTTTCTTTGAAAGAGCAGCGATCTCTTTATCCACGTCAATCTTCTTAAGAAGAGCTTCCATGGCGTGGCCGCCTGTGAGCCCTTTGCCGTCTTTATTGAACTTTCCGTCTGGGCCGAGGAATAACTTTCCAGCCATGATTTCATCAAACTTCCCGCCGAGGCCGGTTAGCTTTCTCGCTGCGTTCTCGAAGACTGGATTGATGACGGGCTCTTTTAACTCTACGTGCGCCCATTTTGTTCCCTTCATCCCGCCGGTAATAACCTGGTCAAAGAACCCACCCTTCATGGGCTCAACGTCTTTTTTAATATCCTTGCCTCGGTAGAACAGAGGCTTTTTAATTTCGCCGTTACTCATCCCGCGCACCTGTGCGTCGGTGAACGGGGTAAGGGTTAATTTTGTGCCTTCTTTTTCCACGTTTACCCCAGCACCCTTCAGGTACCCCATAAACTTATCGTAAACAAACGGTGCCTTTGGGGGAGGGAGCTGCTGCCCGGATTTCAGGGCTTTCCAGAACTCATCGTTTTGGTTGCTCTTGATCGAGCTCATCTCGCGAAGGTTTGCACGGGCTCCGTGAGAGAGCATCGAGTAGACGGTCAAAAGGTCCATTGACTTCGCGGCTTCTTCTCCACCCGCCTTCAGGGGCTGCATATTTGCGTCATAGGGCTGACCGGGGCCACCCTGGCGCACGGAGAAGTTCACTGTCCCCTGCTTGAAGAGCTTAAGGATGTATGGATTTCCTACGTGGACCTGTCCAAGGGACTTACCGGTGGCGGGGTCGATGAGCTCTTCTTTGTCTGAGATTCCCTGCTGCTTAAGAAACTTCCTAGTGGACTGGAGGTAATCTTCTCCGGAGAAGTTATCGACCCGGTGGGCCGTTCCCGTCTTGAGGGCTGCCTTGCCGGCTGCGGATTCATAGAGCTGTCCGATATTGATCCGGCTTATGATTCCGTGTGGGTTAAGGAGGATGTCCACCGGCTCGTTCTTTTTGTTCCTAGGTGCCTCTTCGTCGGGGATGATTTTTGTGATGATGCCCTTGTTACCCATCCGACCTGAGAGCTTGTCTCCGATCTTGGCAGGTTCTTCGGTTTTAACAAAGATCGTAATTCGCCCGCCAGAACGTTGGACGTCCATGACGACTCCGTCATCCTCCAATGTCCAGTACAGGCTTGCATCCTTAGGCCGGTCCGAGAGGACACGGCTTATCGTCGCGACCATCTTTGATGGGGCACGTTTCTGGAGGACTGCAATCAGTGCCTCTCCTTGCTTGATCTTTTCGCCTTTTTTAATAACGCCGTCGCTGTCTAGTTTCTTTCTGTTATCGGGCGTAAGCGCGTTTGGGTAAAAGCTAGTAAACGCCTGCAATTTTAGAACAACGTTTTCGTTGATATCGATGGACTTTTTATGAATGTGCTCACTTGTTAACTTTTTTGCCGCGGACTCTGTGACTACGATCCCGTCCTCGAAGTTAAGGCCGTGGTAGGGCAGGTACGCCACACGGAAGTTTGCCCCAAGAGCGAGCGTCCCGTCTTTCGTGTAATTGGAGTCAGCTAGCAGATCGCCTTTTTTAACTCGCTGGCCTTCTTTGACCTTTGCTTCGTGGTGTAAGAACGACTTGCGGTTTAGTGCGAAGTTGTTATAGAGGGGGAGCTTTTTTTCCTCCCCGCTATCGAGTTTTATCGTAATGAAGTCAGGGGTAACTTTTTTGATCACTCCGTTGTCTGGAGCGATTACGGCCACCTGCTGCCCGAGCGCTCTTTCGGTAGTGGTCGGTCCGATCCCTACTTGCACAAGTGGTGCTTCTCTATGTTTTAGAGCGATGGCTTGCTCAAGCATCTTGGACGCCATCATAACCCGGTTGCCCTGGTTTGACGGCAGGTACGGAACGAGATTTGTGCTGATCGAAAACAGTGCCTCCGGTCGTGGGGTAAAATAGTCCACCTTCGTTCGGGGGATCTCAACAACCTTACCACGATACATCGCCTTAACTGTGGGGCCCTGTTGGTTTGGGAATGCAATGTACTTTTCAAAGGATTGCGCTGGCGTAAGGAAAATGGACTTACCGCTTTTATCCACCAACGCGGATTTTAGTTCTTTGCCATCTTTTATAACGCCCATAGGGAGATTGAGGTTGGCGCCGATTTTCGAGCTGTTTCCGAGCCAGATGGGCACACTACGGCCTCTTCTGACAAGGAGGAGCCCGCCAGGTACAGTGGCGCAGTAAACCATCCCCTCATATTCTTCTTTGTAATAGTCGCTCTTCCCTGTCCCATGATTAAATTTTCTTGCAGAGCGGGTACGCGCCCGCAGTATCCTTACTTCGTAAATATCGAAATAAGTCTCTTTTCTGTTATCTTTGTATTTACTGACGGTTGTCGAATACCCCAGACCTATGGCTAGCTTCTCAAAATCAGCAGCTAGCTGCGGGCTTGATGTGCAGTAAACTCTTTGAGGGTAGGATGCACCTTTTGCTCTGTTGCAGTAAGTTCGTCCATCTCCTAGTAGCATTGCATCGAGCATTCTATGCCGTGCAGACGGGGGAGCTTCAAATAGCTCCTTAGGGATGAACCTCTTTTCCTGGGTACCCTGGTCCTTAAAATGAAATGCTAGCTGTTTGTTACCAATGCTGTAAGTCTTGCGGGACTTCGCAGACTGGCACCATTTCCATGGAAGGGAGTCCAGTAATGCCTCAATCCTCTTGCAGTTGTCTGGGTTTGCCAGAGAGTCTTGAAAAATCTTAATGTGGTACGCTTTAGGCTCTTTGTAGGTTATAGACCCTTCAGAAAGAAACCACCCCCACAGCTCACACCAGTCACCCATAGGAACGGATTCAACTTGCTTGGCTGCGTTGCCCGCGTCGATCTGGGTGAGTTGAAACCTTTCCTGACCGGCCCCGATGTATGGTTTATGGTCCGTGCAAAAGGTTTTGCTTTTATTGTGCATATCTTCTGCAAATACGAAACGCCAGGAGTCACTCTTCGAGTCCTGTGGCCTGACATACATACGGTGATTTGGTGTTACAAAATAACTTATTTTACTATTTTTAGCACCGTACATCGTTCCTTTATAGAAACTGCGGTGCATCGCTTCCGCTGGCCTAAACTCTAGTCTACCGTCTATCATACAAGCGAACAGCTCGGAGTCAGCTACAGCCGACCACTTTTTCCATCCGTCACGCGTAAACACCTCGGTGTCTCCGTCAAAGCACTCAGGAGTATTCGCTGGGTCAAGAAACCCATAATGCGACGGGTGGATCTCACGCATCTCTTTTGTGATCGCATGGTGCGACTGAATGCCGCCAGACCCCATGATAGTGGTGCGGTAGGCACCTGTAATCATCTCAAGAGGATTTGTTTGTTCCGGCGTAGAGGATTTGTCGTCCTGGGTGAAGAAACTTTCCACCACCGAGCTAAACGCTCCGGGGTTAACTAGCTGGGTGAGCTTCGTTCTTTTGACGTTATCGATGCTTCTTTTTAGCTTGAACGCTAGGGATTGTTTGTTCTTTTGTATCCGCTCTTGCAGGTAGTCCTCGACCCCGTGAATTTCTTTGAAGACAAGTGAGTCCCTGTCTGTGGCTTCTTTCTTCCCAAGGTGCACTTCGAGAAGATGCTGAGACGCGGCAAGGAGCATCGGCCCGTCAACGCGGTCGAACTCTTTTCCGAGAACAAGTTTTGTGGTCTCGGGGCTTATCTGGGTTTTGCTGAAATAGTCTTTCAGGTCTCCGGTCTTCACTCCAAACGCCGCAGCGGCTCTTTGGACAGCATTTGCGTCCACTCGTTTGTTGGCGGACTCCACCTGGGAGGTCCATGCCTTTGAGATGGCTGGAGCGGATAGTCCTAGATAGGTGAGGATTGGGTACAGAGGGATATTTGCCTGCCCGCCACCGATCTTTTGGATGAAGAACACGCCTGTTCTTTCATTAAAAATAAGATCGAAGTTCTTACCGCGGGCAAGGTTTACCTGAGTCTTAAGCTCCCCGTTTTGCTTTCTGAGTGTATACACCCCTGGCTTAAGGCGAAGCTGGCTGTGGACTTGATATTCATTTCCGCCAACAATATAACTGAGTCGATCCGTTAGCTTAGGTAAGGTAAAAAGTTTTACCTTATCTGCCTTATCGATTACGTTCTTTGTGGCTTTCTCGATTAGGGTAAGAGACGCGTATACAGGAGCACCCCATGTCCCGTCTTTTCTCTTAACCTGAGACTGAGAGGCATAGTCTTTAGAGTCCATCGAATCGTCGACCCAGACCCTGTCGAGCCGGATCTCGCGGATCTTGCCATCAACCGGAAAGATCTCCTTTACCGCACCAACTGCCGCCTCTTTTATCTTAGCAAACTGCTTATCAGCATCGAAATTATACATAGTTTTATTGGTATAAGCCTTATGAGGTTGAAGTTAGCTGTCGGATTCTGGAGGTAACGTGATCGAAATTTTCAAAGTTGCGATTGAATTGATTCTATGGGGAATTGTAGCACAAGAGGAGGGGAAAGTTGATGGAGAATAGCAGCCCAACGGATGGGGTGATGCCGGCCCAAGTGGTTGGAAATAAAGTGGCAGCGCCGAGGAGGCAAGGAGCTTTGGCTCAGGTTTTTAGCCACTTTACCAGAAGGGATTTCTGGATTGATCTTTTGGACACGCTGGTTAAGACGGCGTTTTCTGGCTTTTTGATTGCAGTGGGAAATACACTTCTTGAGGCTGGAAAGAAGAAAGTTGGCGGAAGCGCTACCATGTTCGACACCCTTGGGACCCAGAGGCCGCAATCCCCTGCCGCCCAAGCGTATAGTCGTGGCTATGGCACACCGTCGTCGAGCTACTCTCCGTCGTACCCACCGGCTCCCGTCGGGTATCCGCAGAGTAGTCCTAGTAGAGATATCTTTCCTGGTTTTTGAAGTAAACATCAAAAACATAGGGCTCAACCTCTTTTTGGCAGGGATCACTCCCTGCCGATTTTTTTTTACCTACTGAGCGACTGGTGGAACGGGTGCTTGGTTTTTGGTGTTAATCCCAGGAGATGGGCTAACATCAGAAGGGTTCGTCGCGGTGCCGGAAGTGACATCGGCCACGGTAGCGGTCTTTGGCATCTCGCCGCAGTCTTTCATTCCAACAGTGGTTTTGAAAAAACCTTTGAACGCCTTAAACATCTGAGATCTCCTTTAGCAAAGTTGTTTCTCTTCCCAGGTAATGATCCACATAATTCTTTCGTGGAGAGAGGTCACTGTCCCTTCCTCGTTGAATTCCTTGTCTTGGATCTTCTCCTTATCTTTTGTCAGTATCGAGACATTCGGATCGTTCATAAGCCGGTCGAACGCTTTTAAGTCATCTTCTCTGTCAGTGTCAAACCGCCTTGTTTTGATAACAGTTTTAAACATTAGACGACACCTTGACGTCTTGGCGCTCTCTGCTCTGGGAGGGGAGACATATCCGTCGGAGACCCTGCAGGATTCATCCCCTGTCCTATTAGACTTCCGTAAGCCTTCTCCAGTGCTGCGCCAATATCAGGCATCTTCATCTTGATCTCGGCGATAGTCATCCTTGCCTGCGCAGGATCTATCCCGGCAAGCTGATTTGCCCAAGAGCTGACTTTTGCATCTATCATTTCTTGGGGCTTCGGAGGAGCGGGAACTCCAGGCTGTAGCTCAGAGGGTCCCGCCATGCCTCCGCTTGGGTGCGTCTCTTGGGGTATGGCCTGCGTTTGCTGCGGAACGCCCTCTTGTCCGGGAGGGGCCTGGTCTAGCATCATCTGCTGATCACCGAGCTGAGTCATCTCTCCGACGTTTTCTTGGAGTTTCTTCTGAGCTTCCTCTTGGGCTTTATTTGTGAGCTCTTGCAGTTTTTGCTGATAGTTAAACTGAATGAGCTGAGCCTCGCCCTGGCTCTTCGCCCCGCCCTTAGACTGCAGGTCCATCATGTAGTTTTTGACGTAAATCTCTTCAAGCATCTTCTTAACTTCCTGGTCGTAGTCGTAACCAAGTTCGGTAAGAAGAGTCTGGTCGGAGACCTTCCCTTGAGCGTTAAGACCGATGAGCTGCTGATTCTTCTGAACGTCATCGGCCATGCGGAAGTCTGCAAACTTCATCTTTTTGCAATCAGGGAGTGTCATCCAAATGCGTAGCTTGTTCTTAATCCAGAAGACAAGATCAAGAAGCTGCGAGCGGTTTTGGATGAAATCGTTTTCGAGCATACGAAGTGTGACGGAAGATCCAGTCCAGGACATACCTCCCATCAACATCTCGCTCGGGATGCCCATACCCCCGACAACCGTCTGTGTGAGGTAGTTTAGCTCTGGAGAAAGAAGGAGTGCTTTCCCGTCGCCACCAAGGCGACCGAAACCAACAGGGATTGGGATCACAGCCTTAAAGTTGGGATCGCGTCGGTGCTTTTCGATAACGCTTTCTATCTGTGTTCGCCAGCCAGCGAGGTCGGTGTGGATGTAGGGGTCCTGCTGCGCATTTGGAAGCGGGTAGATAACATCAAATGGCACGATGTGCTCAAGGGCTATAGCCTCTTGCGCGCGACGGAGCGTGTAAAAATAGAACATGTCTTTTAGGACGTGAATGATTGCGGGTTTGCCCCAGCCCTGGTCTTGCTCTGCCAACGTTGGGTTTTTAAGGTGAATGAGGTTATCTTCACTGAACCGGATAAGACGGCGTTTTCTGATTGCTTCAAGCACCACAAGCGGGATGTCTTCCAGGATGTCTTTGTCGCCGCGAAGAATTGCGTTCTTTAACTTTGCAGGCACCATGTACATGTACACGTATCTTCCGGTGTACTCGTTGAACTTGATCTGCATGTTCTCGGGGTTCCAGCGGATGAGCTTGACCGCTTTCAAGTCCCGGTAGGGCACGTCTTTTACGTCAACATCCCCGGAGTGGTTGCAAGAAGAGCACGTCCCAGAAAAGCTGTGCACGGAGGCGCGAAACGACCAGTTCCACTGACGGATCGGTTGTCTGTGCTTGCAGTTTTTACAAATGAGAAATCTGGTAAATGGGAGATGAAGCGACACAAAACTGTTTCCGTAAACGTGGTAATCCAAATTTACTTCCATCAGCCGGTCTTTGACTTTTAGATAATCGTTGAAAACCTTTGACCAGAGATCCCTCGTAGATTCGTGCTCGTCTTCAAAAACAAGGTCTGTGATGGGGTACCGGCTAACCTTCTTGATGGCAGCGCCGATTAGTGGGGAGTTGTAAAAATAAAAGGTACACCAGCGAAAAAGCTCCTTGATCGTTGGAGGCATATATTGCTGGGACAGATCAAAAAACTGGTTTGGGTACCGTGCCCCACGAGAACTACCAAGGGCAACGTTTGGGTTGCTATTTGGTGGGTTGCTCGGATTTGACAGTGAAAAAGAAGTCATCTATACCTCTGTGCCTAGGGGATACCGGTAGTCTAAATCTACGACGAGATCAGTGATAAACTCAAACGATTTCGCTGGAACGGTAAGGTTTTTAGAATAGCCAATTGCAGGAATCTCAAGATGGATAAGGGCCCCTTGCAAGATTGGGATGCTAAAACGCCCGTCTGGTCCTGAGAGAGTGTCAACAGGATCGAGGGTTACATTAGAATTACCGCTTGCCTCGTGGGGATAACTCACAAGACTTGCTGTGATAACAGCATCAGGAACGCGAGCGCCCTGGAGGTTTATAATCACCCCCTCAAGAACGCAGACAGGGCCAGAAAAGCAGATGGGCTGCATATACTGTGTCTTCAAGCTTTCGTTTGAGAAAGAGTCGACTGTGGTGATCGCGTAGAAATCTTGAAGAACGCCGTCAGGGTCTTCGTACTCGACAATGGTATTAGGGTCCGGTAGTGCGGCAACCGTGGCAATAAGCTCATCTTCTGACTTCTCGGACACCGTTCGCGCGGTGAGCCCGAGATCTAGAAGAGCGGTACCGCCGACCACCTGGAGTGATCCAGGTGCCTCACGGATGTCAGCCCGGATATAGAAGTAAAGAGGATTTTGAATTGACGGATACGCGCGAGCTCCGACAAGTCCAGCGTTAACTTTGTCGACTGTGTCCATGACGCCATCAAAGGTAATGGTCTGGTTTGCAGTGTTCCCGATCTTAAGGATTAGGGTCTTCCCGCTTACGGTGGCGGGGGCGGCGTCAAATACTTTTACCCCGATCATGCTTCGGTAGACTCGATAGTGTGCCACGTTTGCTTCGGGAAACGGCGCCCAGCGTAGTTTGATCACGGGTTATCCTTCTACAGTAAAGCCGGTTACTTGTGGCGGCGGAAATCCACCGAGGACCTGAAAACCTACCACCGGTGGCAGGGTATAGTAGATGTCAAAGTATTTGATCTGTGGCGCGATCTGGCCAAAGTTCGACCCGATCCCAGTGTCTCCGAGAAAGAGGACGTGTGTTCCAAAAGGGAGAAACTTCATTAGAAATTGATCTCCCCCTCCAGAGTGTTTGTCTCGAACCGACTACGGTACTTTTGTATGGTGGTGTCGTGGCTTGGGAATAGCTCCTTGGTGATGTTTAGCACACCATCAAAGAGTGGACGGAACCGCACTGTTTCTACGATGACCTCGCCAAGGGTCACATCCATAGAGTCTTTGAATGTCACGGTGGTGGTTTGATTGTTTTCATCAATATTAAAAGATATCTTAATATTGTTCTGAGATGTTAAATCCATTTTAACCCACCGTTACAAATGTCTGACGAGACCGCCGGATGTCGCCATCAACCTCGATGTCGATCTCTACATAATAGTTTGAATCACCAGTGGCCGCCATGTTGTTTTGGAACCTAAATATCCCGTCCGGACTTGGGGTTGCAAGGGTACCAGACCACACAGTGGCGCCTAGGTGGTCCTTGACCGTCACTGTGCAGTTTTCACCAAGAATGCGCTGGCCGTCTTGTTCCGCCCAAGCAAGGATCTCCTGCTGGGAGGTAAGGTTGTTGAACGACGTGGTCATGCGATTAACGTACTGCGTCTTGGCAAGATCCGTGAGATCCGTCTTCTCGGCAAGGCCAGATATATCTGGACCAAACGTGGAAGGATCCTGGGTCAGGGTTCGAGATGCGTAGCTCCATATCTGGGCAGGGGTAGCGCCGCCGCCCCCTCCAGGGATGTCATCAATGGCGTCCAAGATATTAACCTCGGCCTGATTGATATGA
>Ga0116143_10002866_pt1 | contig 18031 bp, 10 predicted proteins | sample AD_UKC034_MetaG_FD_89745 | JGI IMG/M metagenome (GOLD analysis project Ga0116143, IMG submission 89745) | Active sludge microbial communities of municipal wastewater-treating anaerobic digesters from USA - AD_UKC034_MetaG | ecosystem: Engineered > Bioreactor > Anaerobic > Digestate | place: USA...
AATTAAAGACCAAATCGTACTCAAAATAGCACTCGTCAAAAAACGACGAAAGTGGTTCACTTCGCTCTGGAATCAATCCCAAAACTTTGACTTCCCTTTTTCTAATGCGTAATCTGGGATAAATGCAGAATCCGGCCTCTTCTCCGAAATGAGCTTAAAAGCCTGGCTGATACTGGCCGCCTCTCCTACAATCTCCAACTCTTCAAACGTCGAAAGCTTGCTTATAAGACTAGCCCTGATATGCGGCTCATCTTCCACCACGATACATCTTAGCCTGGTATCCATCCACTTTTCATTTTTTCAGTGCTCTATTTGGGTTGTCTTTCTTCATAATCAGAAAGGTTGTTTATATTAAGGGTCAATTTAGTAAAACATTCGTTTATATCTTATATGAATAGGCTTTCGGTATCCGGATGACAACTCTGGTTCCATACTTTTCGCCTGTCTCCTCCGTAAAGATGCCGTCATAATACGTCTGACTTATCTTAAGCCTGTTATTTTTATTATATATTTTCTCAAGTTCCCTGAGCATCGTGGTACCATTCTGCGTACCCTTCGAACCCAGCAATGCCGCCTTCTCCCGACCTACGCCATTATCTTCAATCGCGATGACTATATACTCTCCATCCTCCCTGACCGTAACACTGACCTCTCCGTCACCCGTATCTGTATTTCGAATACCATGTTCAACCGCATTCTCCACGTGGATCTGGATAATCATAATCGGAACATCTACCTGCATGATGAAATCATCTCTGCTCAGCTCGGGCATCCTGTACTTCAATCCCGGACCAAACCGCGTCGCCTGAATATACAGATAGTTTGATGCCAGTTGAAGTTCATTTGCAAGGCCGTGAAAACTAATATTCTTTCTGCTGTTCCGGAAAACGGTATTGATGTTTTCAGCCAATCGTCCTATCACACTAATGGATTCCACGTCGTCCTCCATCTTTACCTGCAGCCACTGCAAGGCATTGTTGATAAAGTGCGGATTCAACTGGTTGACGATGGCACTCACTCTCAAGGTATCCTTTTCCCGATTCATCAATTCAAATTCAGTTTCTTTCTGAGCCAGACTCAATTTCTGACGATAGATTGTTCTTTGTCTGCTGTACAAATATAATCCCAGCAGAGTAAAAATTATAAAACTTACCAACCAAACCTGCCATCTGAGCCACAAAGGGGGTAAAATGGCGAACGAAATATTTTTGACAGGAGAATAATTCCCATCTTTGACCGCCCGGATCTGAAGATTATAGTCACCTGAATTCAGATTTTGAAAAAGAATCTGACTTTCCCGCTGGAGAGGTGACCAGTCATCATTGTTGAGACGATACTGAAAACTCAGATTGTGATAGAGTAAACTATCCACCGGCACGCTAAAGTAAAGGCTAAGCGTACGTTGCTCATTGGCAAGTTTTATTTTGTCCTCAAATGAGGTAAACAACCTATTGCCCACCTTCATACTGTCAATGAAGACATCCCCCGGAGGGTTTGTCGGCTTGTATTTAAAGGGATTGTGGCTGACGATACCATCGACCGTCACCAGCCAATAATTCCCATCTTTTGAGCGAAGGAAGCTGTTCTGTTCAATTGACCCCAATGTATAATTTTCATTTTTCATTTTAAAAGCCCCACGAAGCGGACAGATTTGTGGATTGGTATAAAACTTATTCAGGTCAATCAAAAAGTATCCTTTTGGATAGCCAACTAAAAGAGTGGAGTCATCAACTAATTCTATTTCATTAATTTCATTTAATTCATTTTTTTCAAAAATTTCCTCCCCCACCTTAATGCATTCTTTGCGCATTTCCTGAATGGCTTCGATGTCAGGCCGGTTTTTAAGAAAGTATAATCCTGTCAATCCTCCAAACCATAGATTCCCCCTCCTGTCTTCAGCAATGGATATAGCACCGATGTCTTTCTTTTTATCCCTGATTAGCCAATTGATTACTGTATCTTTCCCGGGATCATACACTGCTATTCCCTGCGAGGCCCTGCCCATCCAGTACCTGCCATATCTGTCCTGAACAGCAGCTAACACGACATCCAGTTTTAATCCCTTTTTCTTGTCGATGACCTTGTACAGATTGTCAGAGGTCAATTTTTTATCATCCCTAAAGATATACAGACCATCAGAAAATGTCCCGACCATCAACCTGCCATGGCGGTCCCGGTCAAAGTAAATCCCCAATTTTTTATCCATCAGCCACTTCCATTTCTTATCTTTTACAGCCAGGACGCCCGTTGTAAGAAACTTAGAAGAGTGCACATTGAATAGCATGGTCCCGTCATGCATCCGGATGGTAGAATTGGCTAACTGAGCCTTACTTAAATCATTAAAATTTCCGGGTGGTCTTCTGAACTTATATCCATCAAAAATAGTCAGACCTTCACCAAAGCTTCCCAGCCAAAGATTGCTATCAGAAGATTGCTGAATAGTCCAGACAGAATTTAGTAGTCCTGTCGTGCCTAATGGGATAGAATACTGATAGCACAAAATTTTCTGAACGGCGCGTTCCGTACCTATCCAAAAGTTACCCGCAGCATCTTTGGTAACAAAATTGGGTTTGTACTTTGACTGGAAACGAATTGTATTCAGTGGCTTAAAAGACGAAGTAACATATTCCTGCAACAAATAATCATTCACCCCTATTTTCCAGATTAAATACAGATGTTTATATCGGTCATCAAAACTGAATGTAACATAATCAGCATTTATTTTAGTGGTAGGGCCATAAGGAGAAGTAAAAAAATGAGGTTTTAAACTCAGTTTTTTATTTCCATCCATAATAAACGGTTCCACCTCACCCCAATACAGCCATTTGAAAAATATTTTAATGTCTCGTTGATAATCCAGATAAAACACCCGATTCTCCGGACTCTTTAACGGCTGCAATGGAGGTATTGAAATAAATTCACCGTTTCTACACAACTTCCAGGGCAGGCGACTTCCGGGAGGTGGAGAACAAATAAAATTATTGCTACAGTGAACCGACCTTGCAGTATAATCCTTTGGAAGTTTTTTCCAAGGGGTTGATTCCGGTTGCTCATAATTAAATTTAGCAGTTGCATATACACCATCCTGCCATGACAATAAAGAGAGGGTGCCATCATCATTTAAATATAGATCCTGAATAATTTTGTCAAAATAATAATTGAAGACTTTGTCATTGACAATCCTGGTTATAAACCTTTTACCACTATATACCAACCATATATTCCCAAATTTGTCTTCTTTCAGGTTATATATTACTATAGAGATTAATCCATCCTGTATGCCAAAGCACTTCCATTCCCGGCCATCATATCGCGAGACTCCTCCGCCCGACGAGACCCAGATCCTGCCTATGTGATCTCTGATCATACCGGAAGTATTATAATTACACACCCCCTGCTCAGGAGTATAGGTTATTACCGAATTCCCCTGAGCCTTCAAATCATAACGGGGCAATCCTGCAAAGATGCATAGGAGAGTAAAAACAACAGTATGAGCAAGGAATCTTAACACGAGATTCTTTAAAATATTCAGGAGACAATATAATCCATTTTGGCTGAAATAATGTCCGGTATGAGAACGAAAAGGTTATTTCCGGACGCAAAAGCCGACTTTTAAGCCATGAAACAGAAAAGTGTCAGGCTGTATTTTGTCAATATGACACTTCTTAATTTTTTATTGAGAAAAGAGTAACTACTGCAATTAATATGGAGTTGGCTGATATTTCAAAGTCTATTTTTCATCCACCTATACCCAGATTAATGGTACTAAAAAAAAACTATGTAACTCCCTCCCCTTCTCCGAAATTGTTACAAATTGCGTCTCTTTGACATACCATGGCTTTCGTGATTGCAACGCCATCTGAGGCAAATCATTACCATTCATAGCACAAATTTACAAGACCATACAATTTCATATAGGGCTTTTTTTACTAACCAATTTTAGAAGTATATTCCGCTCAACACAATTTTTTTTATCTAAATTTTGGGCTCAACTGCAAATTTTCGCTATACTTTATTTTATTAAATTATATTTGCGCCTACTTTATTACTACCTTTTATTATCTGATGCATAAATGTCTATCGACTTCTCTGAATAGACATTATTCCTTTTATCATACTGCATTGACAATCAGGTCGTAATAATGGGTTTGTTAAACTCTTTTATTATTGATATATAAATACTATTTTCATGAAACATTTTCTACTTTTAAACACAAAAGTGCTTTCTTACCTGATTGCCGCTTTGATTACCATTGGTGGAACAGGTGAAATGTTAGCTGATGGGAGTAAAGATCTATTCACTCCTACAACGTCAGGGTACAGACAATACCTCAATGTTACCAATACCCTGGCAAATTATAACCCTTTTCCAAACAATGGCGTACATAAAGTCTATGTCAATGCCGGTGAGGTGATCTATACCGGAAGTAGTGTTGTGGGTCTGACTCTTTCAGGGTATGGTACCGGAAGTGTAACCATTTACTCTCCCACAGGTGTGCAAGTGGCATACAGCAACACAAGTACAGGAAGGATAGACAATCGTACGCAAGAACTGAACGGCCCGGTAAGACCCGGATCTACAGGTTCGAATTATTACACTCCTCTCAGTTATGTGGCTACCGTAAGTGGTATATATGAGATTCAGTTTTCAGCCTTTGGGCCTGTTAGCGGGAATAACGGGACAAATATCCCCGATGGCCCGACAGGCAACACAGACTTGTATCGCCCTTTGGCTAATGCATCCAGCTGGACTCAGCCCGTACACGCTAACTCCCATGGTCTGATTCTGGCCTGGGATATCTCAGTTGGGACAAGTACAACCAATGGCACCTTGATTCCGGGGAGGGTGTATTCTACCTGCCTGAATCTCATCGGACCGAATAACAGATTCGAACAAAGCAGTTTTTATGGTAAAGTTTATGTGTTAACTCCGGAAGGTTTTTCATACCTGGTCGATAATAATGGAATGAACGGAGCTTCGTTCAATTTCTTTAGTAATAACAAGGGAATTGTCAGTACTTCCGGCGATTTCACAAGCCCTCCAAGCTATAAGTCAGCAAACACTACCACCTTTGTTGGCGAACTAGAAGATTTGATATGGGACCCAAGGGATGCAGATGGATCAGGGAATGTAACCAATAAGATTTTTTATGTCCTTCCGCGTCTCGATCTTCCTGCTTCTGCAAATGTGCATATTGGGGGGACAAACACGACTACCTGGTTGCGACAAACTCCAACGGTGCCAACAGCCAGTAATGGTTTTGTAGACTGCGATAACAATATTTCCTTTACATCGAATGTGCCGGGAATTTATACCATTTATATAGATGCCGATGATAACGGAAATTACGAAGATCCGGTTGATGTCCGACTTACAGGTGAAGTATCTTCCGGTATCAATATGGTTGCCTGGGATGGAAAGGATGCAGCCGGGAATTCAATAGGAGCCAATTCGGTCGCTATCCTGGTCAGGTTGACCCTGGCTGAGTTACATTTTCCGTTTTTGGATGTTGAAACCAATCTCAACGGAATCATCATCAAAAGGATAGATCCAGAGACTCATCTTCCACTTGATGACTATGATATCGTTTTTTGGGATGATTCCAATATTTCTCACGACAATTCACAAGCAACAGCAGGAGCCTCCAATCCAAATGTTACAGGAGTTGATGGTGTTTCTTCCTCCAGCAATGGTCATAAATGGGGCGGAGGACCGGGATCCGGTGATGTAAATTATTACGGAAATAATAAAACAATGGATACCTGGACCTTCACGTATGCAGAGACAGAGTTGGAGGTACAGTTTGGAGACTGTATTACCATCAGTGGTGCATTATGGAATGATGCCAATGCCAGCAATACACAAAACGGAGGTGAACCCGGAATAAGTGGTACAACAAGTGATGGCTCAGGTACCATAACTACCGGTCAAGCACTTTTTGTATACCTCGTAGATGCCAATGGTACCGTAATTGGGAAATCGCCGGTAGCCTCAGATGGTACTTATCTCATTGAGGGTGTAAAGCGTCTGGCCGATAATTTAAAATTGATGATAAGTACAGCTGATGTTCCTCTTGGTTCAGTAATGACTCAGCCTACTCTTCCTGATGGCTGGGAAAGTGTCAGTGAAAATGTACATGGTTCTAATACAGCAACACAAAGTCAGGCTGGTGATGGCATTATCAATGTAACAACAGGAACAACTGACATCTCGCTTCAGAATTTTGGTATTCAACAGCCACCGTTTGCCGGTAATGGTGAACAGGAATCCACCAATCCGGGCGGTACAGCTCAGGTAAGCGTAGATCCTTCTACATTTACCAATGGTGATGAGAGTAGCGATAATGATGGAAATGTAACGTCAATCCGAATCACAGACTTCCCGGAAAATGCAACTAATATTATTGTTGATGGAGTTACATATACCTTGGATGGAGGAAATGGTACGACACCATGGCCAACAACAGGCGTGACTGTACCAACCGATGCTAGTGGCAATCCTACCGTGGATATCAGTGTTGACCCTGACTTTGATGGAGGCGGTGTGATAGAGATACCATTCGTATCTATTGACAATGCAGGCTCTGAAAGTAAAGTTCCCGGAAGTGCCGTGATCCGGTTCAGGTCCAATATATCAGGAAATGTTTTTAATGATCAAAACGGATTGACTGATAACACTGTGAATGGTGTCAACATTACCGATGCTTTGATTGGAGAAACCTTATATGCAATCCTGGTTGATGACTCAGGGATAGTGGTTGATAAAACTACCGTAAATCCTTCAACCGGCACCTATGATTTCTATGGAGTGCCAAATGGTACCTATAGTATAGTTTTATCTACCAATGATGCTGTAATAGGCACTACGGAACCGAATCCTTTACTTCCTGAAGGATGGGTATATACAGGAGAACATCTTGGAGCCACCACCGGAGATGATGGCCTTGTAGACGGTTCTGTCCACAACATTGTCGTAAATAATGCAAATGTAACAGATGTCAACTTTGGTATCAATCGGATTCCGCTTGCTGATGATAAGCTATATGAGGTAGATAGTAACGTATTTACCAATGGCACACCTCAGTCAGGGTTTCCTGTGATTCCGGGATTCCAGGGTATCCCAATGTCTTCAACTAATCTGGTAGAATATTATAATAGCAGCAATGGATCGCTTTCAGGTTCTGACCCTGAAGATTGTGAGGATGCGGGTTCATGTAACGGAAATACCGGAGGTACGGGAGCTACGTTTACTATTGTTGGAATCAATGAAAATACAAAATTGTATTACGATTTTGGAGGAACTACCGGAGTTATAGAGGTGACTAATAATACCACAATTCCAAATTTTGACGTAACCAGGATGGTTATTTATGGTGAGATAGGAAGTGGCGAGGCCGGTGATGAGCTTGGCTTTACCTATACGATGACTGATAAGGCAGGCTTTGTAAGTTCTTCGGTTGCTGACTATATCATCAGGACCAATTCGCCCCTTCCGGTTCAGCTGCTAAGTTTTACCGCCATGAAAAAGCAAAACACATCAGAATTGAAATGGGCAACAGCCTCAGAGGAGAAAAACAGAGGCTTTGAGGTGCTGCGCAGCGGGGATGGCCGTACATGGGAAACCATTGGTTTTGTCCATTCTCTGGCAACCAATGGTACAAGTACACAAAGGCTTAATTATAGCATGATTGATAACAGACCTGCCAAGGGCAACAACTACTATAAACTTAAGCAGATAGATAGCAACGGTCGTTTCGGTTACAGTGATATTCAAAGAGTCTACTTTTCGCCTGAGGGAAGTATCGCTGTATACCCCAACCCATTCCAACACAAAGTAAATGTGGCGGGGTTGAATGGTACAGAGACTATTGTTATCTATGATTTTACGGGTAAGGAAGTGAACAGAATTAACGTTAAGAATATCAATGAAGAGATTATGATGGACCGACTTAATCCCGGCCCTTATAATTTTGTTTTCATAGCCTCAGATGGAACTACTACGACGAAAAGGCTTGTTAAAGTAGACTAATCGGGCCATTACTTCCATTCGATGAAATAAAAGACGCCATCCTTTAAAAGATGGCGTCTTTTTTACTTTTTAGGATAGTTTTCAAAAAGAAATTTAAAAAGGTGTAGCATGTAATCTCACAATACCTATCAACTTACGACTAAGTTATAATAACTACCAATTTTTTCGACATTTATTTTAAAAGTACCACCAGGGTTATAATCAATTTACCGGAATGACATGCAAGGGAGGATTAATTACAAAGACTCTCCATTGCTTAACATTTAATCAATAAAGCTACTTTAATCCTTTTCTACATTAAATTCTTTTTTGTATTTTGGTTCATATTTAAGAAAATGGCAAAAGAAACTTAGTATGAGAAATCTTATTTTGATCACGACACTTCTAGGACTTTATACTCATGGAGTTACAGCTCAGGTTATTGACTATGTTGATGATAAGTACTACAAATTAGAAGATGGAGAAGTAAAGCCCTATAAAACCATTAAAGATCCATATTCTTCAGATTTAGCATCCCTAATGGTTACTTCCGCTCCGGAATTTGAAGGCGATATTCAGACATCAGCTGACGGAAAACAAGGTAAAAAAGATGCTGACGGAAAAATTGTGATACCGTTTATCTATGATGCGCTTTATATGGCCACAGAAGGTCTGTACAATGCCAGAATAAAACGCAAATGGGGCCTTGTTAATAGTGCAGGAAAAGTTTTGGCACCGATTGAATATGACAAGCCATTTTCTTTTGATTATGAGTTGTCGATGGCAAAAAAGAATGGACAATGGGGTTGGATTGATATGTCCGGCAAGACAGTTATCCCGATAGTGTATCAGGAGGCAGAGGGATTTGTCAAAAAACTTGCACGTGTTAAAAAAGGAAATTTATGGGGCTGGGTTAATAAGACCGGTAAGGAAGTGATTCCACCTGCATATGATGACTCGAAGAATTTTATAGATGGTCTGGCATTTATAAAGAAAAATCAAAAATGGGGGCTCATCAATGAATCAGACAAAGTTGTGGTCAAGCCTCAATATGATGTTGTAGTTTATATCACATATAGATTGACCGCAGTCGGAAAGGATAATTACTGGGGAATGATGAATGGAAAGGGAAAGTTGGTCTCTCGCATCGAGTATGATGCAATACGAACATGTGATATAGATGACATAGCTCCAATTGTAAAAAAAGGGAAGTGGGGCCTGATCAATAATCATGGAAAAATTGTCCTTCCCATCGAGTATGACAGGTTAGCGGCATTCAAATGGAACAAAACAGCCGACGTGGTAAAAGATGGCAAGATGGGTAGAATCAACAAAAGCGGGGAGGTCATCGTTCCACCATTATATGATTCACTTATAGATAGGGGGGATAATATGATAGCTGTCCAATTAAATAAAAAATGGGGCTTGATTACTTCATCCGGTAAGGAAATCTTGCCTGCAAATTATGATGAACCGCTTACGGTCAAGTCAACTTATTATATCGGCAAAAAAAATGGCTCCTATGGAGTGGTTTCACAAGGTCAAAAGGCCGTCATTCCATTTATATATGATAATCTGGAATTTATAGATGACAATCATTTCTTAGTAAAGAAGGACGATAAATTCGGGATAATAACTAAAGACAATAATCCAAGTGTGCCGATTATTTATGAGAAGGTTTTGAAGCCGAGTAATGACAAATTTTTGGTAAAAAAGGAAGGAAAATGGGGTTGTATTGACACAGAGAACAATATTAAAATTCCTTTTGTATATGACGAGATACGTATCGGTGGCATGAATACCCTTAAAGTTAAAAAGGAGGGAAAATGGTTTTACATTGACTTCACCGGAAAATGTGTCAAGGACTGTCCTTAGGATGTTGACACCAGAGACCGGTGATAGTATTTCATAGGCCGTAACGATTCAAGACATATTAAACATTATCTTATTGCGAATAGGCTATGAGGAGGCAGAATGCCATTATCCCCAGTACCTGTCCGGCTACGCCACCGCCTTTTTACGACAAAGCCTGAGCCTCTTCCATAAATTCAGAATAATAACAAATTGTATGATCGTAATCAATGGATGCAATATCACAAACAAGATGATGTTGATCTCCTTATAGGTAAATCCGGTGATATCCGCCATCTTATACCAAGATGATTTATATAATAGTCTATAAATTTTTGGTATAATGCCGAGGTTACAGTCGTATAGATCAATGAAATTGGTCTATAACGAATGTACCTTCGGTATTATACATGACGCCCACGCACCAGTCAAATAGTTCGGCCATAGGGAATAGTTATTTCGTTATTGTATGAAGAATTTGTGATTATAGTATTTCAAAGGGAACCTGCATATTTTTTACCCTTAGATAAATCAGTTTCATAGTCTAATTCAAATGCTTTCCAGCTCCATTCATTCCGACTTTTATTGAACGATAAAATTGCCCTCCCATAAACAAAATCACTATCTGACAACTTATGAACTTTAATCATATTGGGGCTAATAAAAACACCATCTACAAAGCCAAACCCTTGAGATTTCAAGTCCACTGAACCCATAAAATCTTTTACGGCTTCCGAATCGACTTTTTTATCTAATTTTTTTGCTGTATATATTTTATAAAAACCGTCACGACCAGCGCCATTAAATCTAACTGCCAATAAATCACCGATTTTCGGATTCTTTAAAAAGTTAGAATATTTGAATTTGCCGTATTTATGTTGATTTTCAACAAAGTTTATTGTTTTTCTATTACGATCTACAAATTCTACAGCTACTATTTCTTCGGGTAAATCATTGTATAAAATATTTTCTGCTTTTATAGTATGTTCCAAATACAAATCTTGATTATTACTATATTCTTCTGCATTTTTATACCAATCCTGTTCCATCCAATTGGATATTTTAATGCCGAGGTCCCATCCTTTATTATTTTTTGTAGCAATAATATTATTAATTTCAGTTTTTGCTTCGTTGTACATTGACCTTCCACGTAGTATTCCGGCAAATTTTAGTCTTAGGTTTACCAAGTATTCTTCGGGTGTATTCAAGCTAAGCCCTTTGCAATAACAAGCAAACTGAATTTCCGGGTCTTCTGAAAAAATCTCTGCCATTAATTCCCAAACCCAAAAGTTGTTTGCTTTTTGCCTGGCAAATGGCAAAAATGCCGACAAGACATTTTCTTCACTCCCTATCGCTAATAATAGTTTTGCTTTAAAATAAGGCGGATATTGATACTTGGGATGGTCCTCAATAATAGTATCCAGTTTTGGCAAGAACAGTTCAATTTTTTCTTTATCGACCACTCGTTGTTGTCTAAATGGGTCTGACATCTCTCCTTCCAAAAGCTTCTTGGAATAAGCAATATAAGCTTGTTCTGCAATAGACATTAACTTTTTGCCATTGAATTCTTCTTCTAAATAATCTTCGGATCGAAGATTTTCAAAATTCCACCATTCGGCAAAAGACATATAGCGTGACCAGGTTTGATACCCTTTGTGAAAAGCCTTGTAAATAAAAGAATATGCCTCAGATGGTTTGGTGAAATGAAAATCTCTGATGATTTCAAACAACTCATTGATTTTGTCATAATCTACATACTCAGCTTTCTGTAAGCCAAATACCATACGTCCGATTTGCCATGCACAATTGTCAAACAACATTTTCTCATCTTCGGGCAGTTGCAAGTCTTTAATTTTGATTAGATTTTCCTTAAATAAATCATAGGATTCAGGGTGAGCAAATTTTTTAATATAATCATAATATACCCAAGCAATTGCTCGCTTGTTCCAAATATTATCTGGATCTGTTTCCAAGGCTTGATTTGCCATTTGTAAAGCTTCTTCAAGCTTACCAGCTTGTCTAAGTTCTTTGATTTCTTTAAATGACATAATCAGCTTCTTTTAGGTTGTTTACAATGGATTTGATTCGGCCTAGAATTTCGGGGCAGTCACATTTCTTTTCTAATGGAAGCACTCGACCGAAAAAACCTGCTTTATCATATTCAAAGTCAATTATACAAGACCGTCCATTATTAACTATGGTATATCTTTCACGGTATTCGAGATGCTGAATGTTGGAAATGATTTCACCTTTTGTTAAACCTTTACTGATAAAATCGAATAGATTTTTCAAGAATGGCTTCTCTTCTTCAATTGCCACATCAAATTCAATTTGGGTCAGAATACCTTCAATGTTGTTCCTGTTTATTACAATCGGAGTAACACACTCTAGTATTTTTGTGATGGTTTCAAATAACTCATCAGAATTGGTTTGTGCAGGTAGCTTTTGAAAATTGCTTTTAAAAACATTTTGACCATTAACCCAGTGTTTGAATGCTGCTGTTTGGGCGTCTCTTTTGAAGATATATCGTACCTCATACCCAACTTTCTGCCAAGCTTCAATATCTATATAATGCTTTTTCAGAATGTACCACCTGTGAATGAAATGATCTTGGATAGTCAATGGTGCATCAACTAAGCCAAATTTTTCCAATTCCGGCAAAACTTCAGTGATATTGATTTCAGTTGTAGGATTTGATTGTCCTGTCAACTCATTGAAGGCTTGTTGAACATTCACGTCAATAAAATTCATGCCTGAAAAGGATGAAAAATATGGTGGATTGATGCAAAACAGTTTCTTGGATGCTCGGGTAACTGCAGTATAAGCCCAGCGATAAAATTCTGAATTGGTTTTGCCTGTGCGGTTATGTTTTGATTCATAAAAGTTGAAATTGGCTTGAGTTCCTCTATCCCAAAAAACAAAAGCATTTGCCCATTCACCACCCTGAGCCTTGTGGCAGGTTACAGCATAACCAAATTTGAGTTGAATGCAGTTAAAAAATTTATCATTATATATTGCTTCTTTAAACTCTTCTGTACCTTTTTTAAGCTTTGGATGCCTGTTTTTGAAATCTACATAAAGCGCCCTTTGCTCTTCTGGTTTTAGATAATTATCTCCATACAAATAGTTTTCTAATATATAGCCGTTAACAGTTTTTGGTTGATTATTTTCATCCGGCAATATAAGACTAACACTTCTCCATGTTAGTCTTATAATTTCAGTCTTTCCTCCTTTATTGTAGAAGGTTACCTCTCTACTTTCAACTGTAGGGCTGGCTTCTGAGACAACAGCAAATTCACCGTTCATTATTCCTAATCGATAATTATTGACACCAATGATAACGGTATCAGTTGACTGAATGGGCAAATTGCTTCCAAATCTCTCACAACGAATGTTTAAATTTAAGTCAAGGGCAGTTTTGTTTTTGTAACAAATGATGATTTTTTGGTCTTGTTGTGCCTTGTAGGTTTCCAGATATTCATGATACTTGGGATTAAATATATCTTTCTTATTTTCCCTCAAATCAAAATCGTTGAAGTAGCCGGAAGTTAGGCATTGCCTTATTTTAGTGGCAGAAATTAAAATGCCATTATTAGCATCCTGACGTTTCACTTCTTTCATTTCCACTTGAGAAACAGAAACCTTGTAAGTTTCACTTAGGTATTTTGTATCAAGTGCAGGAGAGAAATTCATGCCTACCGGTGGCAATTGTGCAGGGTCACCAATAAATATAATTTTACTGGATGTGGTTGAATCCTCTATTCTTCCGTAATCAATAAGGTCTCTGAGCAAATGGCCACTTCCAAATCGGAAAAATTCACCTTGGCTCAATCTGTCACTCACCATAGATGCTTCATCCACTATCAAAACCGAAACATGAACTTCAGGATTGTTTCTGATTTTGTATTGGTACAAAAATGAAACATTATTTTCATCCTCACCTTTCTCAATTTCCTGCAATTCTTCAAAACTGTAAATGCCTTTGTGAATGGTAGTGGATTCAAGATCGGTTTTCTGATTGATGACTTTTGCCGCTCTTCCGGTGGGTGCCATTAGCTGAAATTTCTTCTCTAATGATTGAAGATATTCCACAAAACCTTTAAGAAGTGTTGTCTTACCACTTCCAGCATATCCTTGAAGGATAAACACCCTATCCTCACTTTCTAAGAAAGCAGAAAGTTTTTCCAGCGCATTACGTTGGTCGCTGGTGAGGGTAATGTGTTGAAAGTGGTTAAAGATGCTCATGGTTATACAATTTCATAATAGTTATTATTTATTTTTAAAACTTTAATCGTCAATAAAATTGAAATCATTGTACAAAGGATACTTATAGATAGGTAAATATTTTCAAACCAAACTCCCATTATAATAGCTAGTATAAAATGTTGAAATCTTCCATTGAAAAATACAATAGTAAAAGAATTAGTTTTTTTAGTCAAGTACTTTATATATTTCAATAAAAAGAACGAACATACAACAAATAGAAAATTAAATATAGTGCTAAAATGACAATTAGTGTTTACAAAGACCCCTCCTATAATCATGCAAGCAGAAAGTTGGTGATTAAAATAATCCAACTTACCACTCAATAACCAATAAAATATTAAGCCAATAAAAAATTCAGTGAAATCACTATTCATATTAGCCAAAAATATTCCAGAAACACCAAATAAAATACCGAAAAATATGTTAGAGCCATAAAAAAGAATAGTTCGGTGCTCATTTACAGCATCCGCTAATTTTTGTGATACTCCGAAGATGGTTGATAATAAAATTATTAGGGCAATTTCCATAAGTTTTTTGTATTAATGATACAAAGCTAGAACTTATCTGTGTGCTCTATGTGCACAGCAAAACAAAATAATTTATATTTAAACAACATACTTGATTACTTTTTTCTTAAGTGCTTTATAGAATTTAATTTTTGGGTATGAAGTAAATAGTGTTATTGGTATTATGTTAATTAAAAGAATTAACATAATTCATTACTGCATTAAAATGATTGACTATTATTCTTTTAAAATCATCGAACTTATTTTCAAATAAATACTCTAAGGACTCTTCTTTAAATCGTTTATCAGGGTGTATTGCAACTTTATTTCTATATTCTGTTAAGTTATTTATCATTTTGAAAAGATCTTTAGGAGTTACATTTTTATATTTATGATAAATGGCATAAGCTTTTTCTTTTGTTGAAAGTGTTTTTCCTTTGCTAAGGGTCTCTATATTATAATTTCCTGTATTAAAAGAAATCCTAGGGACAGGTTGATCGTCTATATCAAACTTATATGAAATATCTTTTTTGAAATAGGTTCCTTCCTCGACAATAAAAAATTCATTAAGCATTTCAATTACCCTATAAAGGAGTAAAATTGAGATAGTAAAACGTTCTTGAATTTCATCATTATTAATAGTATCAAATGCATTATTTAAAAAATCTTTTATTTGCAATTTTAGATTTGCATGCCATAAAGTATCGTGCATTTGATCGGTTAAATTTCTTCTTTGGTGTATTTTGTAATTATCCCAACACTGGATTGCTGCTTTTAATTTTTGATTTATTATCTTTAGAAAACTACTTCTTTTTAACCCTTCCTCAATAAGTGTTTTTAAATTTTTGATATCCTCCTTTATATTTGAAATACCGCTTTTAATAATATAGCCATTTGCACCATATTTTTTTGCTGCTTCAAAGTTCCATACTTTATTTGATGCTGTGGTTATAATTACTTGAATTCCCTTATTGATATTTTTCACAATGTCCAATATTTGGATCCCAGTGAGCTTATTACTTGGCAATTCATCCTCAAAGTCAATATCACAAAGTCTTAAGTCAAGCAGAATGACATCTGGTTTAAACGTTTCAATCTTATTTTTAGCTTCTTGTATTATTTCTGTTTGCGACAATGATTTAAAATCAATTGATAAGGTATCTAACCAAATTTGTCCACTATAATGGAAAAAATAGTTATAAAAATCCTTCCAACCTTTTTCCCATTCATCATCAATTAAAAGTATATTTCCTTTTTCTGTAATTTCAAATTGGGTTCCCGTTTCAGGTGATTCAACTGGATTAAGAACACTATGGTACTTAAAATAAAGACCATTTTTAAGATTTTCTTTTACTTCTACAATCTGATTGTCACATCTCAAATATTTGGACCACTCAATTAGAGCAATTTCATTGTCTACACTATGATGTGACTGATAATTCGCAGGAGGTTCTATTCTTACAAAATCTAAATATTTATTGAAATCAAAGTCATTTAAAGAAAGAGAAATAGCATTAATATATTTGACAATATCTTCAAATGAATACCTACTTATATTCACATAATAAACATTTGGGGTAAATAATATTGAAGACAACGGGGAGATTTTGGCTAAAGTTTCCAGCTCCAAAGAACCATAGAATATTAATGGAACTTTTCTATACTTTAATTCTTTTGTTAAGCGGATATGATGACCAACTCTTATACCCGATAATTCTAAAAAATTTTGGCTTAAATTTACTGGGAGAGTAATAGAGCTTATTTCTTTATTGTTGAGATTAGTTAAATAATTTGTTATTGCAGAGTCAATTTCTTCATCAAAGTTTGGTGTAGCAATCTTTTCCTTATCAAAAAAGTCAGGTAAAGGATATTCATTATCCATCATATCACTTACTAGTATTATATTTTTCATCCCACTAATTCTTTTATTTTTGCTTCAAAATTCTTGTTGATAGAAACTAATTGTTCTTTATCTATCTCAGAAGAATCAATATTAAAATACTCATCTTTTATCCATTGAGGAAAAGATAATTCATCCAGAATCATTTCTAATTCTACTTTTTCGTTTACAAAATTCAATATATTTAATGTAAGTTTTTCTTTTGCACTAGTAAGTTGATTTAACTTCCAATTAGTTCCGAATGCTAACTCTGAGATTTCTTTTCCTTCATTTTCTAGAAATAACTTCAGGTTTTCACTGTAAAAATCCTTGGAGTTAATCGTTAATAATTGGCTTTTACCTACCTTTTGAATATTAGTTGCTGAAATTCCTCCCGAAAAGAATACTAATGTCTTTGAATTACTATCAGCATAATTTATGATCATTGTTCTCTCATCAGTTGAAAGAGCTGACCTATGAAACATTAGTATATCAAACTTATCAAAGTAATTTATTTCTTTAGTAATTTCCCCTTTTACCGAATGAAACTCCTCCCCACCACATACATTTTTTAGAATATTAAAACGTTTTAAATCTATTCCCGAATTCTTTGAATAGATTTGTTGGCGAGAAGGCCGGTCTTCAACTAATAATATTTTTTCGCTCATAAATAAAATTTTAATTCGTAGGTAAAGCCGTTGACATTTTCTACATCTTCTATATGTTTAGCATTCTCGTTTGAAGCTAAGTAATTAATTCTATAACACTTATTATCTATAAATTTTGCTGAAATAGAAAAATCAGCCAACCCATTTAAGTTTTTTATCAAATCCCCAAATTCACCTCCAGTTGGTGAAGCTATCTTTGGGTCTTCTATGCTTCGTTGGCAGATAGAATCTTTTTGTGTAATATTTAGTTGTAGGAAATTAAGTGAAAAGTCGCTTTTTGCCATTATGATAATTTCAGGAAACTCAGTTCGATTTTTAAAGCTTCTAAAAATTAATTTTAATGACTCCTTAAAATAAGAAACATCTGTATAAAACGATTTACCTTCTATGTTTTCTGTTGTGACCTTGAAATCAAAAGACAATTCCTCTGTCTTAATTTTATTTATTAGTTTCTTTAAGACATTATTTTCTTCTCTAATTTCTATTTCATTCTTGAAAATATCGATATAATCTTTAAAATAGAATAAGTTTATACCTTTCTCTAATTGTTTAATCCTATCAGGAATAGGGCAATTAAAAGGGTCCCGATTTTCTCCTGAATTCATAAATTCTTTCAACTCATTTGAAGACCATCCAAACTTAAGCTTTTTTTCACCCCATGATTTATAATATAACCCATCTTTTTCTCCTAATTTTTTATTAAATAAAAAATTAAAGATTTTAGCGTGTAGTCTATTGTTTTGTTTTTTTAGATCCTCAGAAATACTTTTCCATTCATTTTGAATTGATGCTAAGAAGTTTTTAAAGCTTGAAAACTTTCCTTTATCCCAACTATGAGTAGTGTATTTAAGGC
>Ga0116143_10002867_pt1 | contig 18019 bp, 20 predicted proteins | sample AD_UKC034_MetaG_FD_89745 | JGI IMG/M metagenome (GOLD analysis project Ga0116143, IMG submission 89745) | Active sludge microbial communities of municipal wastewater-treating anaerobic digesters from USA - AD_UKC034_MetaG | ecosystem: Engineered > Bioreactor > Anaerobic > Digestate | place: USA...
AACAGAAGTTTTGTCTGTTAAATAGGAAATATTAATTAAGGATTGTTTTATGCTTGCTTCAGGCATTGTAATCCCCACCAAAAAATCATACATGGGTGTGAGCCACCTGAAACGTAACGCTGAAACAAACTTTACTTCTGACATGACATTCGTTATTTAATGATTATGCCCGGCCATCGGGTCGGCTCCTTTTTTAAATACATATTCGCTGTGCAGTAAATAAGCCCCTGTAAGTACTACCACATCACCAGACTTTAATCCTGATTTAATTTCAATCCGGTCATCACTTTCCAAGCCTGTTTGAACCATCACACTTTTAAATGTATTCTTCCCGGTTTGAATCCAGACTGTTGCTCCTTTCCCATCTCTTATTACTGCATCAATGGGAAGTGTGAGTGATTGCCGTTGCGGACTTTTCAATAACACATACGCAGGCATGCCGGGCTTTAACTGGTTGCCCGGATTAGGGATTGAAACCCGGATAAGATTTATTCTTGTGTCGGGATTGATTTCGGGATTAACAAATTCAATGCGGCCTTTGATTTCCTTATTGTCAAAATCAGGGAGCTGAACAATGGCTGCACTGTTCCTGTTCAGTTCCGCCAATTGAGAAGTATAAACCTGTGCCTCCGCCCATAAAGTTGACAGGTCGGCAAGCTTTACAATGGTTCCGCCTTCCATTACATAATCTCCTTCTCTGATGTCTAATTGTGTAACATATCCGCCTGCTGCGCTGTAAAAAGTGGTAATGGGTGTTGCTTTTTTTGTTGTTGCCAGTTCGTTTATCTGTGTTTCACTTAAACCCCAAAGGAGCAGTTTGTTTTTTGCACTCTGAATTAGCTGGTCAAAGTCTATGACGGTTTCGGTGGTAAATGTTTTCTTTTTATCCAGTGCAAGAAGATACTCCTGTTTGGCATTGTTCAGTTCTTCACTGTACAAGTCATAAATGGGCAAATCTTTCCTAACATAGTCACCCAAATTTTTGTAGTACAGCCTTTCAATCCTGCCCATTATTCTTGAACTTACTGAAGTAGCTTTCATCTGGTCGAAATTCAATGTAGCGGTCAATACTAACTGGTCGCCGATAGTGCCGTTACGGATAGTATCAGTTTGTATATTCCCCAATTGTATTTGCTGTTCGCTCAACTGCAATTCATCTTTGCTCTCACCATTCTTTTTTTTCACCGGTGTTAAATCCATTTTACAAATAGGGCATTTGCCCGGCTTATACTCCACTACCTGCGGGTCCATCGAGCAGGTATAATAAGTATCCGGGTCTTTAGGTATTTCCGTTTTGTTTTTGCAGGAAATAAAAAAGAGAAGGGCTATTGTTATTATTATGGTATATCGCATAATCAGTTTTTTATTTTGATGAAACTCTCACTGTCCATTAAATATTGGGCATTAGCAGCAACAGAATCTGTTACCGTCAATCCACTTAAAATTTGAATGTGTTTTTCATGAATGATACCCGTATAAATTTTTACCGCCTTAAACCCTCCATCTGTTTTACCAAACACTACTTTATCCATTCCTAAAGAAAGTACGGCCTCTTTTGGCAACCAGTATGCATCCTTGGTATTTCCAAAAATGGTTGCCTTAACCTGGCTTCCGATTGGAATTTTCAGGCTGCTGTTATTAAAGTAAACTCTTGCAGTAAGCGTTTTACTCTCGTTTCGGTAAAATGGTTCAATAAAATCAATACTTGCCCTGAAGTCTTTACCTGGGGCCGTTTCCGGAACAACTCTTACGGTATTACCAATTTTTACCAGTGATTGATTATCTCCATAAATATTGAGAATAGCCCAGGCCCTGTCGGGATTAAAGACAGTGAAAACAGATTGCCCTTTCTGAATATACATTCCTTCTTTTAACGAAAGCTCTTCCGTTATTAGTGAAATATCTTTCATAATTCCTGCAGATGTGTTCATTGTGCCACCATTTGCCGCTTCATGAATATGACCACTGTAATTACTGTAAACCGCAATGGTTAAAGATGGCGTGCCTGATTGAATAACTTGTTGCAGCTGTTCATTACTCATGCCAAGCAGCAATAGTTTTTCTTTTGCCGCCTGGATGAAGGTTTTATTTTCTGCATCGTTCTTTAACAGAAATAATAAATTCTGTTGTGCAGTTAGTAATTCAGGACTGTAAATATCGAGTATCTTTTGTCCTTTGTTTATTTTCTGGTAACGGTATCGGACATATAGCTTTTCAATTCTGCCGGAAACTCTTGCCGAAATACTTCCCACCTGTCTTGTATCATAAGCAATATTTCCTAACGCTTCAATTTCTATTTGCTCACCTCTTTTCTCAACTGTTGTTACAGGAATTGATGATATTACAAATTCGTTAGTGGGTTTCAGCAATGATTCCAATTCAACATCAACTACTTGCTTGCTGCCGGTTTCTTTTTTCACCAAATCCATTCCGCAGATTGGACATGTGCCAGGTTTATCCCTAATAATTTCAGGGTGCATCGGACAAGTGTATTCTGCTTTATCAGTTTCATGCTTATCCTGCTCCATCTTTACTAATTCCATTCCGCACTTAGGACATTTACCCGGCTTATCACTGAATACAGAATCTTCCGGCATGGGGCAGGTGTACATTTCTTTTGTCGTTTCTGCGTTATGTGCTGCATGAGGGTCTTCGTTATTATTATTGCAGGCTACAGCTGCAATCAACAGCATTAAACAACTTATAAAAAATAATTTCTTCATTGTATTTTTTGATTAGCTCAATAGATATTGCAACATCATGCCATCATCTTCATGTTCCAGGTTGTGGCAATGGAAAACAAATTTTCCAGTATTGTTTTCAAATGGAACAATCACACTCACCGTTTCACCGGGCATTACGAGTACCGTATCCTTCCATGCACCTTCTGAAGCAATCAACCTGCCACGACCGCCGGTACGTTGCATCACCTGGAAGAATACCCCATGCAGGTGCATTGGATGCGGCTCATCGCCATTGCTGTTATCAAACACCCATATCTCATTTGTATTTGCAGCAACTGTTTCATCAATACGGCTGCTGTCAAATAATTTTCCATTAATACGATGACGCATCTGCATTCCATCATTCATTGGCACCCCATGATGCTCCATTGCGTTTGAAATTTCAAAGGTTCTTGTCTTAACAGCAGATGAAGCCGGAACAGTTGATACATTGGAAAGGGTTGCCGCAACAGTAAATGAATCAGTAACACTGGCCGTTACTTTAAATTTCATGATTTGAAATTGCTGTTTACCCTGCGCCTCACCACCGTTAGGAAATTCTTTGCTTAATAAAAATATTTCTGTACCAATAGCATTTCCGGCAAAGTTTACCAGTACATCCAGACGTTCCCCGGGAGCAATCAAAATTTCCTTTACTGAAGATGGGTTCTTCAATAAGCCTCCGTCATTCCCGATTATTATCAGATCTGCATTATTACTCAGTGCCAGGTTATACACTCTTGCATTAGAGCCATTCAAGATTCGAAGGCGATAATAACGGGTGGAGACCCCTATATATGGCGAATAAACACCATTCACTAAAATAGATTCCCCCATGTACCCAGCCATTACTTCCTCCATTGATGGATTATAAGTGATGTCATTTGAAGAAATACGTTTATCCTGTATTACTAATGGAAGTTCAAACTGACCGGATGGAAGATTAAGTGCCGCTTCTTCGGCATCATTAATGATGAACAGACCGGCTAATCCCTGGAACACCTGCTTACCAGTCATCTGATGCGGATGCGGGTGATACCAGCTTAAACCTGCTCGCTGGTTTACGGTAAACTGGTAGCGGAATGTTCCTCCTGCATTTGCAAGCTGGTCTGGATGTCCATCCATAAGAGCGGGGATTTTTAACCCATGCCAATGAATATTAGTATGCTCAGATAAATTATTCTGTAATAAAATATTTACTGCATCGCCTTTATTTATCCTGAATGAAGGACCTAATAAACTATTGGGCTGATAACCCAATACAGGAATATTTGTTCCTTTCAGATTAGCGGTGGTTGACTGTGCTGTAAGCGTATGATTTACTCCTGCCAGCGATGCAAAAGAAAGCAATTTTGAAAAATCTCCTTCAGAGACCATTACCGGTTCCGTCATCAAACCTCTGTGATGTTCTTTTTTACATCCTGAGCAACTGGCAAGAAAACCAGTAACTGTTCCACCGGTGATAACGGTTCCGGCGCTAAGCCCGGACATCTTTAGAAAACTTCTTCTTTTCATAAAACGGGTTTTATTTTTTTTCAATAATTCTTTCAATTGTTACCTGCAAACGCAGCGACTGGTTCAGCAATTCTACGTATTCAAGCTGTTTCATATTCAACCTTTCCCAGGCATCATAGAGCATAAATAATTCCTCCGTGTTTTGCTCGTAACCCAATTGCATTGTTTTGTAATTATTTCTCAGTGCAGGAATTATATTTTCTTCATAGAGTTTAATTTGTTTTTTCTTTAACTCTAATTCATTGCGCATACCATAGGCCATGCCACTATATTCGTTCACCATCATTTCTTTTTGCGATTGAATAGCATAACTTTTCCATTTCAGGCTTTCGATATTCGCCTTATTCATTTTGGATGACCATTTCGCCATTGGAATCCTCACCATACCCATGATTGTATATTGCAAAGGCTGACCGCCAAAACCAAACATATTGTCATAACGAATACCGAATTGTGGTTTGAGTGCAGCTCTTTCTGTTTCCTGTTTCAGCCTGGTAAGACTCATTTCCTGGTCAAGCGATTTTAAATCGCTTCGGTTACTGTAAAAAAGTGTACTGTCGAATATGATGCCGGAATAATCATTTAACTGGTAAGTACTGTCAATATCAAAATCAATCATAGCATTTCTTCCCATCAGTGCATTAAGCCGTATTCTTTTTTCACGAATGTCATTCTCAAACATCAACTGCATATTCTTTACATCACCCAATGCAGCTTTTGCTTTATAATAAGCACTGATTTTTTCCAACCCGTTTTTATAGCGTATCTCAGCATTCTTAATCATGAAATCAAGAATCTTTTCATTCTCTGCCAGTATTACCAATTTCTTTTTCAGAATTATCCATTCGTAGTAAAACTGTTTAGCATCATTGATTAGTTCATTCAGCGTGGCATTCTTCTTTTCTTTTTCCACGGACGACATGGCTTTCATGTAGCGTTCATCAGCATCCAGTTTTTTCCTGTTTGGAAACATCTGCTCACCGGAAACCATAATGGAACCCATACCCGGAATATCACCTTCCCTGTGCCAGAGCCTTACATCATACGGTGTCATAAACTGGCCGATGCCAACCTGCGGAGGCATCCAGCTTCTTGCACCTTTAGCCGCTTCATCCATTGAGCGGATTTCATTGTCATACATCTTCACTACCGGATGCGATGCTTTGGTGCTGTCAATAACAGCATCCAGCGTCATTGTTTGCGAACGGCTGCTGAAACCAACAGTTAATGCAAACAGTGTCGGAAATAGTTTATTCTTTAACATCTATCAATTCAATTTTGCCTTTACGTTTTAATTCTCTTTCCTTAATCATTTCAAATATTACGGGAGTAATGAGTAATACATAAATGGTGGATGAGATGGTTCCTCCGATTAATGGAATGGTGATGGGCCGCATAATATCACTGCCTACGCCGGTTGCCCAAAGAATGGGTATCAAACCAAACAGACCCACTGAAACTGTCATCAGTTTTGGCCGCAGCCTTTTTGCCGAACCTTCAATAACAAACTCCCTGATGATAGCAGGAGTAAGTGTTGCCTTTGAATTTCCATGTTTGGCAACCATATTATTCATGGCTTCATTCAGGTAAATGGTCATCAGCATGGCAGTTTCTATTGCCATTCCGAAAAGTGCAATAAATCCAACGGCTACTGCAACCGATAAATTGATACCATAGAAATAAACCATGAATACACCGCCAATTAAAGCAAACGGAACAGTAATCATTGTAACGGTTGCTTCTTTAAAAGAATGATAAGTAAAGTAGAGCACCATGAAAATGATGATAATCACAATTGGTAAAATCATTTTCAACGTACGGTTTGCTCTTATCTGGTTTTCCCATTGTCCGCTCCATTCCAGGAAATAACCTTTGGGTAGTTTAGTAATCATTTTGTTCAATCTCTCCTGTGCTTCTTTTACCGTGCTGCCCAAATCTCTTTCTCTCACATTAAACAAAACCGTACCTCTCAGCATCGCATTTTCCGAATTAATCATCGGGGGGCCATCACTCAGTTTTATATCCGCTACTGCTTCCAAAGGAACAGGCCCAAAATTCATAGTCTGTACCTGTAGTCGCTTTAATTCTTCGAGATTGTTACGAAAATCCTGTCCGTATCTTGCATTCACTGAAAAACGCTGACGGCCTTCAATGGTAGTAGTGAGTTTCATTCCTCCTAATGCACTTTCAATAACGGTGTTCACATCATCCACACTTAAACCATAGCGGCCTATTTCTTCCCGCTTTACGGCAATATCAACATATTTACCGCCAGTGATTGGCTCTACATACAAATCTTTTACACCATCAATTCCTTCTAACTGTTTTTTTATTGTTTGTGCAAAGACATAAATGCTGTCAAGGTTTTGCCCGTACACTTTTAATCCCACATCAGTACGGATACCTGTTGAAAGCATATTAATCCGGTTGATGATGGGCTGTGTCCATCCATTCGTAACACCCGGTATCTGCATTTTTGAATTAAGTTCATTGATGATTCCATCCTTTGTCATGCCTTCCCGCCATTCGGATTTAGGTTTCAGTAAAATGATTGTTTCTATCATGCTGATAGGGGAATTATCAGTAGCAGTATTTGCCCTGCCTGCCTTGCCCAATACATGCGACACTTCGGGAACGGTACGAATGATTTTATCCTGTACCTGCAGCAATCGTTTTGCTTCTGAGTTAGAAACATCAGGCAGTGTAACAGGCATAAACAGTAATGAGCCCTCATCCAGTGGCGGCATAAATTCAGAACCAAGACGGGTCATCATAATAATTCCGGTAGCCAAAGCAATAATGTTAACCGCTATGGTGGTCTTACGCCATTTTAAACACCATTTCAAAATGGGAGTATAGATTTTCTCCAGTGTTCTTGTAATCGGATTTGCGCTTTCTGGTTTTAATCGTCCCTTCAGAAAAAATGAAATCAGTACCGGCGTTAACGTAATGGCTAAAAAAGCATCAATAAGCAGAATGAATGTTTTTGTCCATGCTAACGGATGAAATAGTTTACCCTCCATTCCTGTTAATAAAAAAACAGGGAGAAAAGATGTAACCACTATGATGGTAGAATAGAAAACACCTGGGCCAACTTGTTTTGATGACTTTTCAATTATCGTATTCCTTTCTTCTGCTGTCAACGGGTCTTTATTTCCTTTGAACCACTTTGCCATGTTTATGCTTTGTCAGATGAATTAATTTTTGTTGATTGTGCTTCGCTGATATGCCGGTAAGCATTTTCCACCATTACAATACCATCATCCACCACCACACCAATGGCCAGCGCAATGCCTGTTAATGACATGATATTGGAAGAGATGCCAAACATTTCAAGGAAAATGAAACCTGCGGCAACGGAAATAGGTAATTGAATTAAAATAATTACTGCACTGCGCCAGTGAAAAAGAAAGATGAGTACAATCAGGGAAACAACAATCATTTCTTCAATCAATGTGCCTTTTACAGATTCAACGGCTTCCTGAATCAACGTGCTTCGGTCATATGATGTTTTGAATGTTACTCCCTCCGGCAAACCTTTCTCTACTTCTTTCATTTTTGCTTTTACAGCTTCAATGACTTTATTAGCATTCTCATTGTAGCGCATCACTACAATTCCTCCAACCACTTCGCCTTTTCCATCCATATCAAATATGCCGAGGCGTAAATCACCACCCATTTGTACAGAGCCAATATCTTTTACCCTTACAGGTATGCCATTGTAGTTACTCAATGCAATATTTTCAACATCTTCTTTGCTTTTGATATAACCCAACCCCCGAATGATATAAGCCATATCTGCCATTTCGAATTTTCTGCCACCTACATCATTGTTATTAGCTTTCACTTTGTTCATCACATCCATCAGGGAGATGTTGTAATACTGCAGCTTCACGGGGTCAACCACTAACTGGTATTGTTTTTCAAAACCCCCAAAGGAGGCCACTTCAGCAACACCCGGTACAGTTTGCAGAGCAAACTTGATATACCAATCCTGCAATGCCCTTTGCTCACCTAAATCCATTTTGGGTGCATCGAGATGATACCAGTAGATATGCCCAACACCTGTTCCATCGGGGCCTAATGTTGGAGTAACTCCCTGCGGTAATAAACGTTGAGCAAAATTCAACCGTTCCAAAACCCTTGTTCTTGCCCAATAGATGTCCACGTTATCTTCAAAAATCACATACACAAAACTCATCCCGAACATGGATGAACCCCGGATGTTTTTAATTTTTGGAATGCCCTGCAGGTTACTCACCAGCGGATAGGTAACCTGGTCTTCCATTACCTGCGGGCTGCGGCCCATCCACTCTGTGAAAACGATAACCTGGTTCTCACTTAAATCAGGAATGGCATCAATCGGGTTTTTCTTAACAGAGTAAATGCCATACGCAAACAGGCCTGCTGCGAACAGCAGCACAATAAGCCTGTTGCGTAAAGCGAGTTCAATTAATTTTTGAACCATATGAGGTTTGGTTAAATCATTATTTAATTACTTCTTCCACACGGCCACACTTGAACATTTCAGAGCCGAAATAAGGATTCTTAATTTCCTTTACTTCGCTAATCCACATAGCACCCTGGTTGTCCCTTGCCATCGGGCAGTGGTCATGATAAACCGGGCGACCAGCTCCGAAGTTTTTTACCAACTCATACACTACCTCACTCATCTGTACAAAATGTGAACGCTGATGTTTTATGTTATCACCATTTTTGGCAATATGCGCTGCATGTTCTTTCATTTCTTCTTCGTTTGCATCGTATGCAGTTTTTTGCCCGGCTGTTAACAATGATTTGTCCAGTTTACCCAGTGCATCTTCCATAGCTTTTGCGCCACTTGCTGCTTCACCGGCATTATCATTTGCCAGCCCATTTTTGATATGCAGGTAATGGTCAACAATTGTTTTAATGGAGGAAGCAGCATTTGCATCCACGTTTGTATAAACAACTGCAACTGCTTTCACATCTTTGTCATCCGTAGCAACAGCATGTTGCGTAGTGTCTTTATCCATTTTACTCATGTCATGCCCCTCATGTTCATTTTTGCTTCGGTTGCTGTTACAAGCCGAAACAGCTATCATAGAAAAAGCGGTTGCTGCAAATAAAATCTTCTTCATTGTTTCTGTTTTTATTTATTAATGCTGGTGACCGGAATGGTCATTTTTTTTCTCTTCTGTCAAGTCCATATTACATTTTGGGCATTTGCCGGGTTTGTCGTAGGTTTTATCTCCTTCGCATTTCATAGGACAGGAATACGCTTTCACCACTTCCATTTTCATTTTTTCTTTAGGCGATAAAACCAGATCCTTATCACATTTGGGACATTTACCCGGTTTTTTACTAATCACATCAGCATGTATCGGGCAGGTATAATTTTTGGTTACTTCTCGCTTCATTTTTTCTTTTGGAGAAATAGTAAGCTCCATCCCGCATTGCGGACATTTTCCGGCTTTGTCCATTTTAACATCAGGGTGCATTTTGCAACTGTACAAGGTTGTATGTTGTAATGTATCTTTCTTACCTGCTTTTTCCTGTGCAGATACAGAAAGCGTCATGATGGAAATAGCTGCCATCATCAGCATTTTGATTGTTTTCATTTTTGTGATTTTAATATGTTGAGAAAAAAATTTTATCTGGCATATGGAAATGCCAATAGCCCGACAAATGATTTGTCCGGCTTAAAAAAGGGAGTAATCTCTAAATCAGGAAACTGCGATTGAGGATATAGACAGCAATGCCGCCACTTCGGGGAGGCGCATGACTGATTGGATTTCCCTCAGTAACAGAAGGGATGTTATTCTCAGGGATTTCAAAAAAAGATACCGGAAGAGCGACCGATGCTAACTGCATCATCAGGAACCCAGCTTCTGCAATTTTTTGGTCGCCATCGTTCTTTACAAATTTGTGTTCATCTTTACAACAGCCACTGTCTTTTTCATCACTTTTATCCATGCCACATTCGCCGCATGTTTTGGAATTGTTATCCCCAAGCCCCCAATCAGCCAGTTTGCCCATGCAGTAATGCATGTGTATGTTGGCACCGGTAGTAGTGCTCATATACACAAGGGCTAATATGACAGCGAGGAATTTTTTCATGAAATGACTGTGAAACAAAAGTATAGTATATTTTCAAGAATTAGGTTACAAAATTTTGTAAACGTGTTACATCTTAATGACATTCACTTACTTACAACAGCCCCTTTTATGGGTAAAAAGAGCTTTGAATAGCCGCCAAAAGAAACCTCTTATCGCTTTAATTGTTATCATTTTATAACATCGTTATAAGCATTATCCCACTCATGCCAATCATAAGTGCATCTTCTATAATAGTAATCGTACTCATCGGTAAATTAAATACATCACCGAGGCAAGCACACTTAATTTTTTTCTTATTCAACACACTCTGTAATACGCCGACGATGCTTACCATCATTACCGTAAAGGTAACAATATTGGTAAGGATGGGATTGAAACCGGTAAGGAATGCTACACCCAGTGCCAGTTCGGTGAATGCATAAACATAGCCCCATCCATTCCATTTTTTTGCTACAATATCATACATGCTGTAGCTTTCTGCAAAGCCTTTCAGATTTAGTAATTTGAAAAAAGAGAACACAAGAAAAAAACCTGCCATGAAATGGTTCATCCAGCGCATCCACAAAAATTCACCTTGCACCCATTCAGCCAATAATGTTAGGCCGGTGATATATCCAAATATCAGCAGAATAGGTTTATAGGTTTGAACCCATGATTTTGTTTCCTTGTCTTCTATTGGTAGTTCGGTATAATGATGCTTATGATTTGACTCGGAAAGCTGATATTTAGGATAATCTTTTAATGCCTCTTTCAAATCAACGGTCGGAATATGCCTCTCCATATCAATGGTTGCTTCAGCCTTGGCCAGGTCAATCTGAACATTCTTTACGCCGTTTACTTTTGATAAAAGCCCTTGCACTTTTGCCAAACAACCACTGCACGTCATTCCGGTCACATTGTATGTATGTGTCATAATGTTTATTTAATAGCAAAGCTACTATGACACGGCACCGTTGGTATTACAGAATTATGGAAATTGTTTATATCGGGTTGTCAATTTTGCCCATTGCTGTAAAGTGTTTTTGTCTTCTTTTTTTATCCAAATCTTCTTTAGCCTGAAAATTCTCCAGTTTACCTCTGTAGTCTTCGGGTAACTCATTCTCTTTTGCACCTGATACTACATATTCCTTATACCAGTCATAGGGATGAAGACTGTTATCAATGGCATCTGAATCTGCTATGTACACTTGCGCTTTTATCAATTGTCCGTCTTTACCGAGAACTTCTATTACGGTTTCGTAATAGCCCTTTCCCAAACCTTCCGCCTCATCTAATGTATCCTTTTCCTTCTCGTCTATCGCAAACACCACACCCCATACTTTATCATTAGTATTGTTTGTCTGTTCAATGTTTCCTTTCACAGAGCCATCATTACTTTTCTTATTAAAGGCAAAAGAATATCCATCTAATGACGCATTACAAACCCTCGTTGCAGAAGGCACTCTTTTTTTGAGTCTGTTAATGTTCATATTTGAACCATAAGCAAATATTTTCATAACTATTTTTTTACCTCGTCCAGAAATTTCCGGTGGCCACCTATTTTTTTAAACTCACTCGGCGTAAAGCCGGTTACTTTTTTGAACTGCGCTGATAAATGCGCTACGCTGCTATATCCTAAATGATAAGCTATTTCACTTGTATTCATTTCTCCATAAATAAGCAGTTCTTTTATTTTTTCAATCTTTTGCAAAATGAAAAATTGCTCCAGGGTTATTCCTTCTACTTCTGAAAAAAGGCGGGAGATATAGCTGTAATCTTTATGAAGTGATTTGCTTAAAAACTCACTGATACTTAAATGCTCTTTCATTTCACCAGCCTGAACTTTCTGTATAAGCAGCGTTTTAATCTTTTCAATTTGCTTCTGTCGCTGGTCGTCTAATATTTCAAAGCCTAAATCATAAAGCCGCTTACTCAGAATATTGATTTGCTTTTCTGATGGCCTCGTCTGCAGCTCCACTTCCCCCAAACTGATTGATTTTATGGCAAGGTCCAGTTTTTCCATTTCCTGTCTTACGGCCATTACACAACGATTACAGACCATGTTCTTGATAAAAATATTCATAAGAGTTTATGCTTAATTCAATGCAATTAAATACCCAGTCCTATTTTTTGAAGATACGACATGTATCGTACAGAAAATACTACCAACCTTTGTTTAGGTTTTAGGGCATACATACGCTGTAATCTGATACAATTCTATGACAAATCTTTAATCGGTATAAAAATTGATTGATTAAACTTTTTAAATAGTTATTGTTCATGCGAAAAGCCACTGCTGACGAAAAAGAGCTTGTAGTTACTATTTTAGTACAATCTTTTGACGATAACAAAAGTGTTAATTATACAATTAAGCAAGATACAAGAAGACGGCAACGCATCAGGAAATTGATGGAATATTCATTTGAGATTTGTAGCATGTTTGGTAATGTTTTTATTTCCGATGATAATAAAGGATGTGCTCTCGTGGTAATGCCGGACAAAAAGCGAACGACATTTAAATCAATATGGCTTGATGTAAGATTAGTTTTTGGTGCTATTGGAATAGTAAGTGCGAGGAAGGCAATGAGCCGTGAAACTGCAATAAAAAAAATACATCCAAATGATGCTTTATACTATTTATGGTTCATAGGTGTTCAACCCTCTGAACAGGGAAAAGGCATTGGTAGTCGGCTGCTAACTGAAGTAATTCAGGAAGGGAAAAGTAAACGAAGAACAGTTTGCCTTGAAACTTCCACCCTCAAAAATATTCGCTGGTATGAAAAGCATGGGTTTAAAACATACCGGGAACTGGATTTTGGCTATACTCTGTATTGCATGAAAATATCTTAAAGAATAAGGAAATGCTTTTGCCCGGCACACAAATGCATGTGATAACCTTCCTGTTTATCTGTATAGAAACAGTCATACTTTTATATCTGGTTATTTACCGCCTTGCAAGGCCCGATGATAAATCAACTCTTCTTAACATTATTCTTATCCTGCTGCTCATTTTATATAATGCAACTGGCGGGCTTTTACCTGACGCCGATCTTCCAGGTTCCTATTTTGTACAAACCTCAACAGCTTATGCAACAGGATTTATTACTCCCTGCTATTTTCCATATTACGTTTATAACTCCTTTGCACTTGAAAAAATGAAGTTTCATGCCTATCGGGGTGTGATTCTATTTCTCATTTTACCATACGTTTTGTTTGTAATAATATTTGTAAGTTCCGGCAATCTGGATACAGCAAAAAACCTACTTGTAATACCTGTTGGTTATGCGCTGTGGGTAATTATAACCTTAATTGGCGCTGTTAAGTTTAAGTATCATAATAACTTTCGCCCCAGGGTTGCCAAGGAAGAAATAGCAGTGCTATTTCTAAGCCTTACCCCGTGGGTAGGCTTACCTGTTATTGATTATTTTAATTGGGGACAGCCTGTAGAAGCCACAACTACAAATACCGGTTTTCTTTTATTATTGGCATTACAACTAAAACAACATATAGTAAGGTTAAGGGAAGAACATGAAAGGTTGATTGATTCGGAAGAAAAATTATTAAAATGGAATGAGCAATTGCAGGAAGAAGTTGAAAAACGAACACAGGAACTGGAAAAACTGAGCCGTGAAGAACGATTGTCACAAAATTGCAAGAAGTTTCGCCTCACAACCCGTGAAATTGAAATTGCCTTGCTGGTATATAAAGGGTATTCGCATAAACAAATTGGAGAGATATTATTTATAGCCGAAAGGACTGTTGCCAAACATGTTCAGAATATATTTGAAAAGGCACAGGTCTCTAACCGTTTAGAACTCAGCCGCAAGTTGGATATGGTATGAATTGCGTAGTTCATATTTTTTTCATAAATAGTCATTTTTGAGTAGGGAAATAGTAAGATATACGTATGGAAAAAGGCGTATGATTTGATAATTGGTAAGGTATGCGGTAACCAAACCAATTAGTATGAAAAAAAGTGCGAATGGAATTGCAGAAAAGAAGCTAAACGATGTTTTAAATTTCAGGTCTGCTACTGAGCTATTGCAGGAATGGGATAATTCAGTAAGTGATATTTTGCTGATAAATAATGCTGATACCAAGGGGCATCTTACAATTACAGTAGCACAAATGTTATCAGGACAAACCAATTTATGCGAAGGCATACAACGCCTGATTTTAGATGAGATGATAGGAACAGCAGGTGCAAGAGATAAGGAGCAGTTTATCAGAATGGTGCAGCTTATGGTAACACGGTTGCTTGATAAGGTTTCGTCAGTAACCGAAAATATGTTACCACCCCAGGAACAAGAAGTACTTACGGCGCTTACTCAGATGTTATTACAGACAATTTATTTCACCCAGGAATTTTTTGGAACCTATTTTGATAACAATGGAAAGATACCGGCGTTTTTATGCAGTATCTACAGGAAAGAAATTGTAAAACTTGGCGAAAAGTTTAGCGATGCGATTAGCCAATTACAGGATGTAAATCCAGCTCTTATTCAACTGATAAACGAACATTTTTCTGATGCTGTTTGGACTGACAGAAAACACTGCAGCTATAAACATTTTCATTACGAAAGGGAATTATTGCAACATTTGCTGAAAGAAAATAAACCGACTGATATTTCGCTAAGGGGGTTGTTGTATTATTTCAATTTCAATTGTTCTTCTTTTGTTATTTACGAATTTGAGAGATTGATAGAATTGGTAACTCAACTTCAAACAAAGTCAGAAAAGATAAGTGCTTTGAGAACCGAATTGAAGATAATCAACCAACTTCCGGCAAGACTAAATTACAGCTATGATGAAGATATGCCTTCATTGAGAGAACAAGTAAGCACCTGGATTGAGGAAGAAATAAGATATTGTGAAGCAGGGCATTTTATTCAGGTACCCGCAAATGCAAATGGAGAAATCGAAAATAAAATACATACAACATTCTCCGTTGCAAAACTAAGTTTACTGATACGTTTACTCGTTGTAGATAAAATAATCATCAACAGAACAATTGCACCCATGCTGAAAACAGTTTCAAAAATATTCAGCACATTACAGCGGGAAGAAATTTCATTTGGAAGCTTAGAAACAAAATATCATGCACCCGATAAAGCTACCATTGCATTAATGAAGGAAATGCTGCAAAAATGGATTGTTATTCTCGGCAAGTTGTAAAGCTATCTGCTTCAGCTTTATACCCATTCTTATTCAGATACTTTACCAGTTCATCATAATGATGATAGGTGAAGCCGACCAATTTCAGGAGATGGCTCAACCGCCATGCTAGTAGGTCCTGCAGATTGCGGAAATGTAATTGCTCACACATTTGCATAAACTCAGCAGATAGTTGATGTGTGTTTATTGGCTTGAAAAGAAAGTCTGCATTGTTCATATTTCCCAAATAAGCTAAAAGTTGTCAACTGCGGTCTTATTAGGCCGCAATTATTATGCCCAAATAGGTCAATTTGCTGCTATCTAAGCGTTTATGATAAGGCAAAGCGACAAGGCAAACCTGAAAAAAATGGGGAACCACATCAAAAGACTGCGGGAGGCTAAAAAACTCAGCCTGCGGGAATTGTCGTATGCCTGCGATATTGATAATAGCAAGATTTCAAAGATTGAGAAGGGCCAGGTCAATATCACCTTTACAACCATACTGCAACTGGCAAAAGCTTTGGAAATTGAACCATCGCAACTGCTCATGACAAGTTTTGATTTGTAAAATTTCGATTCCGGTTTTCCCCTCTCAGCCAAAAGGTAGTCCTACTTCACTTATTGATATTCTCACTGTTTTGGAAATGTTTTTGTACTATATCATTCAAACAAAAAGCATTTTTCAAAGTCAAAATTCATTTGTCTATGCTACTATCAATCTCCTGGAGCCAATACATTTCAACAATCATTTTCATGTTGGTATGCTATTATGTTTATGTAGGTTACAAATTTTACAGGTGGGAATTGTTACACCTGATTGGGATAAATAAAGTAGAACCCGCTGTTACTGCCATTCCTGTAGAAGAATTCAAAGCCAAATTGGTTTCTGAGACTCATGAAGAGTTTTTGCCTAAAGTTTCTGCTCATAATGCTACAGAAGCATTCAGCGATGAAATAAGGGCTTACCTGTCGGGTACGGCAGATTCGATGCCATCAAAGAATGAACTACTAAACTCATTGCAGGCTATTGTTGCTAAATACCCGGCGACAAATCTTTCCGGGCATAACAATAGCCTGCACCAATTTATCCTTACAGAAACGGAGGCAATACATCCGGGAGTTATCACACTGGACGACTTGCATGTTATTTTCTCCGCCTGAAAAACTTTGCTTCATGGTAATGGTAGATAAGTCAATGTGAGATGGTGAATTACCATGAAGCTTTTTTGATTGTTCAATCTTTAAATAGTGTTGTATGAAATGTGCAAAAGAGAAATTCTCTGCTTGTAACTGGTTCAGGAAAATCACGGCTACTTCCTTTTTATTATTATTTAAACTGCTTGCTGTGGCACAAGATGGTAATGCTGGTATCAATGAAGCAAACACAAAAGTGAGAAGCTACTTTGCTGCAGGCACCAATTTAATGTATGCAGTCGGCGCTATTGTTGGTCTCATTGGTGCAGTAAAGGTCTATCAAAAGTGGAACAGCGGCGACCATGATACGGGTAAAGTAGCAGCAGCATGGTTTGGAAGTTGCGTATTTCTTGTAATAGTAGCCACCGTTATCCGTTCATTCTTTGGTGTGTAATAAAATTGAGTTTATGCTTGACGAATTAGGAAACAAATTGCTTGAATACATCAGGGAGAATAATCCTGATGTGTTATTCCAGTTGGAACAGGAAGCCGGGCTTACGCAATATCTCAACCTAAAACTAAGTGAAGCAGCAGATTTAATTGAAAGGCTGAAGAAGGAGCGGCGGCCCGGCTACCTGGTTGAAAAAATCTGTTTAGACCAAATGACTGCCGACCTGCGGCCATCAAAGTACAATTACATCCGCACAGTATTAAGCGAAGAGTTTGAAAAGGAATATTCACAGATGGTAGAAGCCGGGTTATTGCAATACGAGGTCATCAATATGGTGACCTATTGCCTTCCCATTTTTCAAGATTTACGGTTTTCAGAAGAAACAGCAGACAACAGGTTTACCAGGTATGCGATTGCCGGAATGATAAGTGAGTATTTGGTAAGTAACAGTGTGAATGAAAAAGTGAATGATGGGTTACAACAGTCAGCAAAAGCTCAGGGACAATATTGAAGCAATCAGTACTGCACTCGAGCTGAAATCAGGGCTAAGTCCCACCAAAGAGCAAGCCGGGGTATTAAAGAAATACTCCGGCTTTGGCGGTTTAAAAGCTGTATTATTCCCGAATGCTTCTAAAGAGGAATGGATAAAACTGAAAGCATCGAAGCAAGATTTGAGTTTGTACCCGCAGGTAATGGAACTGCATCAGTTGCTGCAAGAGCATTTAACTGATGAAGATTATAAAAAAGCAATTGATTCATTAAAGAACAGCATCCTAACCGCTTTTTATACTCCTGAAATAGTCCCGAAAATACTATTTGCTGTCTTAAAGGAAAAAGGCTTTGAGCCGAAAACGATTTATGAACCCTCAGCAGGTGCCGGTATATTCATAGCAGAAGCAGCCAAAATATTTCCAAATTTAACCGGTATTGCTGCCGTTGAAAAAGACTTTCTCACAGGCAAAGT
>Ga0116143_10002870_pt1 | contig 18003 bp, 16 predicted proteins | sample AD_UKC034_MetaG_FD_89745 | JGI IMG/M metagenome (GOLD analysis project Ga0116143, IMG submission 89745) | Active sludge microbial communities of municipal wastewater-treating anaerobic digesters from USA - AD_UKC034_MetaG | ecosystem: Engineered > Bioreactor > Anaerobic > Digestate | place: USA...
ACAGCCGAGAAGAAGACCCGAGAGCATGAGACATGCGAGTGGCAGCAAAAACAGTCGTTGCTGATAGATCATGTTGCAATGAGCTTTCCTTTGGAGGTTCCGAGTGACAGTGCAGTTATGGATAAAAGCCCTGACTGTTCGCACCGATAATGACATGCCATGACGATAATGGTTCATAGAGAAGAGGCGTTGAAGATTGAAATCATGGCGATGGCGATCCGCGAAACACCAGACGCGTGCCAGGCGTACGGCTTTCCAAAAGCAGCAGGTACCGTTCTGGTGGTAATGGAGATGATCAGAATCAGCTACCGGACTGCTTTTGAGATTGATCCGCGTCCTCGCGAACGTTACCGGCGAGTCAGGTTATCGGCAATGAATTGCCAATTGATCAGCTTCCGGAGAACACCGTCCACATAGTCTGCCCGCTTATTCTGGTAATCGAGATAATAGGCGTGCTCCCACACATCAATCGTAAAGAGCGGCTGTAGGCCCTGGGTCATCGGATTTTCGGCGTTCGGTGTGTTGGTAACCCGCAGCCTGTCACCATCCAGAACAAGCCACGCGTACCCGCTTCCGAACTGATCAGTAGCAGCTTTAGCCAATTGCGCCTTGCATTCATCCGCGCTGCCGAAAGATGCGTCGAGCTTCTGCTTCAGGTCTGACGGTGGTTCACCTCCGCCGCCGGGCTTCATGCAGGACCAGTAGAACGTATGGTTCCATACCTGGGCAGCATTGTTGAAGATTGTTTTCCGGTCCGGTTGGTCTGATGTGGTTTGAATAATCTGAACAAGAGACATATTTGCAAGATCAGTACCGGCAATGAGGCTGTTGAGCTTGTCTACGTATCCCTTATGGTGCTTACCGTAATGAAAGTCGATTGTCCGTGCTGATATAACCGGCTCAAGTGCGTTGACCGCATAGGGCAGTGGAGGTAATTGGTGAAGAGGTTCGGCTTTGAGCAGCGTGACGAGACCGCCGAACAGAAAAAGACACGCAGTGGATGAGGTGATAGTGAGAAATTGACGGCGGGAGAGTTCCCAGGAATGTTCCTCGATACTGCGGGTATCCATAGTGTCTCCTTTGCTGTGAAAATGTGTCTAATCCGATCCGACTTGCACGAGAGAAAAGAGCGGCGTTGCCTTCTGAGACCTGGGGTCGTGGGCACGGGGGAATTATCGGTTACGCACAGGGTGTCTGAAATCAATAATACAGCAGAGAATGCCGCGCGATTTGGGGAAAATGCTGTATTGTCACAAGAGAAGGACAGTAATTTTCAGTATGACAGTGCGTGTAGCATTACGTGAAGAAAGTTTTATGGAGAGGTGTTATGAAGTGACGTGCTCCATCCGGGAAAGTGATTGGCTCGCGAGAAATGAAAGAAGGAACCAAGCCGATGTGACTTGGCTCCTTCTCCTGAAGAATACTGGTGCTGTCGCACTGCCTGTCTATTGTTGCTTGATAAGCAGCGGAATCTCTGCTGATGCCGGCGCTTCCGGAGGGTAGGCGTCGTGTACCGCAGGCATCTGCTGCAGCACGTCGTAGAGCTTCGGATACTGAGAGTAAAGGTTCTCGAACGTTTTCATAGTCGCGGTTCCCAGTGCTTCAGCGGAGAGCTCAGCAGCCTGGTTCGTGTTTGCGAATGTCTGAATCGCTCGGATAAGAGCATACGTCAGCAGGCCGTGTTGGAGTCGATCGAATTCCCAAGCGAGAGCATCATCGTTTGAAGCCGAGAAGGTCACACCCGAGCTTACGGTGAGGCCTTTTGCTTGATTGTTCACTGATAGATCAGCGACCAGTTCGTCGCTGGCAACTGTGTAGGTTTGGAACCGGGGCAGACATTTTATCCGGCCCCGGGAAAGCACCGCATCAAGGAGTGGAGAGCCGCCGTGAGAAGCATCAACGATGCTGACCACGCTTTTTGATGGCAGGCCGGCAAGTGCTGCAGCGATCTCGTCGTAAGAGAGCATTCCATCGTAGGCAGCCAAAGCACCAGCGCCGGGGTTCGATTCATTAGGAGTGAGCGAATTGTGCAGGTTGGATCCCAAGCCGGAAAAGAAGAAGAGGCACGTGTCGTTGGCCGAAGCCTGGCTACCCATTGCAGTGATGGCGCTCACAATAGCGTTCACTGACGCGTTTTCATTGAGCAGAAGCTGGATGTTCTCGGATTTCCAGTTTGGAAAGGCAAGAAGACTGGAAGCAAGATCCCGTGCATCGTCGTCAGCATGGGTAAGGTCGCTATTTGACGCCGGATAGTCGCTGATACCGACGATGACCGCGTGAAAGCCGGTTTCCTGTGAGGCAAGAACGCCAAGGGAAATAGTGGCATTGAATATCTGGCCGGTGCAGGAACATCCGAACATGGCGATGCGGACCAAAACCTCACTACCGATGGTTACTGCTGAAGGATCACCGGTAAGACGCGGCAGTTTGATGCTGAGTGCGGCTACGTTTGAGCCGGAAATGACTGCATCACAGTTGGTGCGCAGGGTCGATGCATCGCCGGAGCCAGAGCACGAAGGTGTCGAGCTGGAGCCGCCGAGAGCGGCAGGTGTTGCTGCTTGGCCAGATGATGTCCAGTATTGATAATCAGTTTGGCTACCGACAACCGTTTGGGCAGGATCATTGCTGCAGGCTTCGACTGCAGTTGCATACTCGTCGGCACAAACTGGATCGTTGGACCAAAATACTCCCGCAGTGAGAATTTTGAGCTCAATTTGATAGTCGGCCGGTGAGAAAAAGGTGTTTTCCGAGCCAGTCTGAATGATAAGTTTACGTGAAGCATTGTCGGGCCCGGTTTCCGGAATGTAACCGATTCCGGTTTCATACCCGAAAGAAAAACAATCCTGATCAGCGGCATCCGGAACCGCAATCTGACCGGGACCGGTGTCACTACACAGGTGTAGGTGATAACTGACCGGCTCAGACAGACGAGCTACCTTGAGGTAATAGGGTTCAATTTCAAAATTGTTACCACAGGAAAGGTATCCTAATACCGTATCCGCATCCGTTTGCGATATGTCGATACAAAGGGTGGTATCCTGGCGAGTAGCCGGCACAGAATAGTTGCCGTCTTTCTCGGAGCGGATATAAACACCGGGGCGGCTGCTGTATCCTGCGGTATTTGTCTTCTTTGTCAGCACCTCAAGCGCCAGGCGGTCGCTACTCTTATAGCCGACGGTAAGGCTGTCGTCGTCACTGCCGCGTGCCGTTACCTTAACCTTATTGCTTCCCTGTGACCCGGTGACATGAAAATAAATCCCGTTCCCCGTGGCTTTTGAACGTTGACCGGAGTCAGTCAAAGGTGCACCGGAAGCAGGAATGTTACCGCCCTGAGCTGCGGCGCCGCTCCACGGCGCTCCTGATCCGCCGGCTGATATTTCGAGATCGATATTCTTACAGAGGGTAACTTCCGGTTCCAGGTAAATCGCAAAATAGTCTCCGGGCCGGATAACGGCACCGCTATCGAAGGAAAGCATAATGTCGCCTGCTTCACCGCATCGTGAGGAGCAAGAAATGAGTGGAGAACTGCTCTGGCCGGTTACCCGATAGGTCGGTGGTTGGGGCGGGGGTGGTGTTTCCGTATGCGCAATCTCGACGGTTGAGGGAACAAATGTGAAATTTTCTACGGAAATAAAATGAGCATCGACCGTTTGTTCGCTCCACTCCGTGGTGTTGATGAAAAGGGTGTTTTCTGCTGCGGTCGCTGCTTGGGTGTACGCTTCATTGTGATCGGGATCAGTGTAAATTCCGGGCTGCGCCTGGAAATCGGCGGCATTCGTCTCCTGGGTAAGGATATGGAGAATGATCTTGTCGTTTGCACCACTTCCAACTATCAGAGAGGCGGTGCCAAAGCTACTGTCTACCATTATTCGTATCTCATTTGAACCTGCATCTCCTAAAACCCGGAAGTAGACGCCGCCGCCCTGGCTTGTTGAGGTCTGAGTGGGATCAGTGACCGGTGCACCCGATGGAGGAATGTTGCCTTCGCTGGCCAGGCTCCCGGTCCAGGACGAGGTTTCCCCGCCCGGAGAAATCTCGAGATCGATATCGTGACACAACACGACACCTTCGTCCAGAGTTACCGTTATCTGGCTGTATGAATTAATAAAAGTGCCGCTGGTGAATTCAAGAACAAAACCACCCGCGGCAGCACAGGTAGCGTGGTATTGAATGGGCAGGGAAGAAGCGCTGAGGGCAACCGTGCCGGCTTGATCAGCAAACGCAGTGTTGAAGAACAGAAAGCTTGCCGCAAGCAGGAGAAGAACGAGTGTGCGACGCATGGTATCAAACCTCCTTTTGATAGAGAAAGAGAGTGGATTGCCTCCTGCAAAAGAGCCCTCGAGGAGGAAACCCGGAAAAACGGTGACACGTGTCGAGTAGGCGCATAAGCCTACGGCGCTGATTCGGTTTCTTCACCGAGTATACTGCGAACAGTGTCGGCGATTTCCTGACAGCAAGCCTCGGTGATCCTGACTGATGGTCCTTCCACCATGATCCGGCACATATTCTGTGTGCCCGAGTATCGAACGAGAACGCGGCCGTCGTCTCCCAGCTCCAGCTCCGCGCTCCTGATAGCCTCCATGATCTCAGGGATGGTGGAAACGTCAGGTTTGCTTTGGACCTCGACATTGATGAGTTTTTGAGGATAGATGTCCATGAGACCGGCGAGTTCGGAGAGGGGCTTGCCCGATCGCAGCATGGCAGCGATCAGCTGCAGGGCGGTAATGATGCCATCACCGGTGGTGTGGTGGTCGAGAAAGAGCATGTGGCCGGAATCTTCTCCGCCAATGACGCTGCCGAGCCGCAGCATGTCTTCGAGAACATAGCGGTCACCGACCCTGGACGCGTGATACGATACGTCATAGCGCTTACACGCGATACGCAGGCCGAGGTTGCTCATCACTGTGCTCACCAGGAGATTGTTCTTCAATCTGGCGTCCTTTTTGAGCATCATCGCGCAGATAAGGAGGATCTGATCGCCGCTGATCTCATTGCCCTGCTCGTCCACAGCGATAAGACGGTCGCCGTCTCCATCAAATGCAAGGCCAATAGTCGCACCGCTCCTGAGAACTTCTTGTTTCAGATCATCGGTATGCTGGGATCCGCAGGAGTCATTGATATTAATACCATTAGGTGTGTTGTGAATGACCTCGACGTCGGCACCGAGTTCCCAAAATGTATCGGGAGCGATGCGGTAGGTTGCTCCATTGGCAGTATCGAGGACAATTTTCATCCCTTCGATCGAGAGATCCCGGGGAAATGTATTCTTGAGAAAAACGATATACCGCCCGTTGGCATCTTCGAGGCGGAAGGCCTGCCCCATGTCTCTGACGGGGGGAACCAGGCTGTGAAGGCTGTTGCTGAGCATCATGTTTTCAATAGCCTCTTCCTGATCGTCGGAGAGCTTGAAACCAGTACCGGAAAAGATCTTTATGCCATTATCCTGGTAGGGATTGTGAGAAGCTGAAATAACCAGGCCTGCCTGGGCCCGCATCGACTGCACGATAAAGGCGATTCCCGGAGTTGGCAGCACTCCAAGGAGGTAGGGATTTCCACCCATCGAGGTGATGCCTGATTCGAGGGAACTCTCGAGCATGTAGCCGGAAATACGGGTGTCCTTTCCGATGACGATCCGTGGGCGGGCGTGCTCCTTTTTCAACTGGTAGACAATGGCCTGGCCAATGGCAAAGGCGATTTCAGCATTCATCGGATAGCGGTTGGCTTCTCCTCTGACTCCGTCGGTTCCAAACAATTTACCCATCGTGATGTCCTTTTGCACAACAAAATGACTGCAGCAAGCCGTTTCCGCCGGGTCTGCTGAGCAGGCGGTGAGTCCGACCGTTATCATACCAGAAAGGGAATGGTTTATACAGTATTAGTAGAACCGCGGGCATCTGATAAAGAAAAAAAGCGTCAGGATGTCCGGTGAAGTACGGGCCCTTCGAAGCAACTGCAAAAGCAGTGAAAAATCGATAAAAAATCTGTTTCAAACCGTCTGAACAAACGTTATACTAGGCGATCAATTTAGCTCCTGCCGGCGTCAGCCTCCACGATGCGCTGGTTTTTGTCTCAACGGGGTCGACGGCATGGAATGGAATTTATTGCTTAAAATCGAAACGCTTCGTATCGGCGCGGTCGGCAAGGACGGCGCAGCGCGTGCTCTGACATTGTGATACTGAGTGCGGCTCGCGCGGCTTACGGTCCTGAGTTTTTGGCACCTGGAGTTCAAAATGTGGTTGTTGTATGAAGTGAAGGGAGGATGAAACGTGACTTTGGAATGGTTTGTGAAAAATACAGCGGTGGTATTGGGTCTCATACTGAGCCTTATTATCGGCCCGGATGATTGTTCTGGTTTCTATCAGCCTGAATATCAGAATCGAGGGATAACCAACTTCCTCGATGCAGCTGTTCCTGGGCCGGGGTTTTATTATGCAACTTATCTTTTCAACTTTGAATCTCATGATCTCCGCGTAAAAAGCGAAAGTGCCCCGGGAAACTTCGAGATCTCATCGACCGTATCGATGCATCAGTTTGTCTACATCAGCAAGAAAAAGGTGCTCGGCGGGTACTGCGGCGGCGAAATCATCCAACCGTTTATTACTGCGCATCTCGACAATAATGGGGCACGGGAGGATGATCAGGGCTTGGGAGATACGTTCTTCGCCGTATTTCTACAGAGCGATGAGAAAAAAATAAGCGCCGGGAATCTGAGTCTACCACTGTACTGGCGATTTTTGGTAGGCATGTGGGGTCCAACCGGTGAGTACGACCACGAGAAGAGCCTCAATGTGGGAAATAATCTGTACACCTTTGAGTCATACCTTTCGACAACGATTTTTCCGCTTCCGAAGTGGAGCGTAAGTAGCCGCCTGATGTACCACGTGCACACGGAAAATCATAACTTCGGCCCCGAAAAAGACGATCTCAGGCCGGGAGATCTCTTTAACGTCAATGTTGCATCCTCGTATGAGATTATACCTGGCGTGCGGGCCGGAGGAGTAATGACCTACTGGAATCAGACAAGCGATGATGAAATCAACGGCTCCGACATTCGCGGAAGAGAGCGTGCGTTGTCGTTCGGGCCAGGGGCGGTAATTACCCGATTTCTGGAAAAGTGGAATGCCTGCCTGATGGTCGACGCATTATTCGACACCCACGTCAGAAACAGACCGGAAGGAGCAATCTATCAGGCGCGGCTGATCGTTGCGTTTTGAATGAATCGGATGGACCGGCCGGAAGTGAATGAGGCGATACGCATCAGCCGGTTAGTTACGATTTGTCTACAGCAGGATTGGAGCCATGGCCGAGGCCTTCTATCTGTGCATAGAGCTTTCGAGCACAATCCGGGCAGATTCCATGGCTGAAATCAGCTATGGAATGGGCCGTCAGGTAGTTCTCGATTTGGCTCCAGTATCCTTTGTCGTCTCGGATCTTTTTGCAGGACGCGCAAATGGGCAAAAGGCCGGTTAGAATCTTGCGTTCCTCAATTTCGCGGCGAAGCTGATCGTTGAGGTTCTGGAGATCAGCGGTGCGTTCAGCAACTTTCAACTCGAGCTCATCTTTGGCCTTTTCCAGAGAGATTCGAGCCTTCTGGTTTTCATCGAGGCTGGTCGTCAGCTGATCAGCCATTCGGCTGAATGCCTCAGTTAGAGTATCCAGCTCATCTCCTTGCCGGTAGGAGATATGGCCATCAAGATGGCCAGTTGCCATAGCGCCGCACTGATCGGTGAGAAACCGAATTTTTCTGTTGAAATGCTGCGAGAGAATCCGCGCAAACAAAATGGCGAGAAGCACCGAGCCAATAAGTGAAATTATGCCTGAAATTCTCAGGGCGTGAACTTTACGGCTCACTTCGTCGGCCCGCATATCAATGCCAACCAGGTAGGTTCCTCCGCCATTACGGATCGGAGCATAGCCTGACATAAATGAGCCCCACTCGTCATCGTACAGCCGCTCATCTGCTGCCGGCTCGGAAAAACCCTTGAGAAGGGCGGGCACCCTCCAGCGATATTCGCGACCAGGAAGGGCCTGAGCCTCACTGTCGTCAGAATCAATGACAAAGACGACTTTTTCGCCCTGGATGCGCATAATATAGAGATATGAGATATCATGATTAGTATCTTTAAAAGTGCGCAGCCGATCGAGGTAGTCGTCATAGACAGGGAGGTTAATGTCCTCTGGCGACTGGACCGGATCAACGTCTCGAGCATCCAACGCTTGACCAATAAAAGCGGCGCTGCCTTTAAGGCGTCGCTGCAGGCTTGCCATCAGACTATCCATGGCACTCAGATAAAAGTAGGTTCCGATGCTTCCGGAAACCAGCAGCACGGCAAGAAAATGACTGAGAAAAAGCTTTCTTTGAATGGGTAGACGCATGTGCATTCTTTCAGCGTTGTTGTGGATGATCGCGAGGCATTACCATTAGTTCGTTCCAGTGCGTCATCTCGCGGAACAGAAAGTCGATAGCCATTTAGTACGTATATCACATTTAGGGGCGTTGTTGGTCAAGTATTGTTTTGTGTCGGACGAGTGAATGGTGTTAGTGAGAGGCAACCCCGGGCGGCGCCGCATATAAGAAAAAAAGGAGTGGAAGGCAGATTGGTTCTTTGGTACCATGCGTGTATAGAGCGGATACAGACATACATTTACTTGGAGGGATCATGGCATGAGCTTGAAGGAGTCGATTGCAACGCTGATGAACCAGCTTGATGCGCAGATTCCAGAGGCGACCCGTGTTGTCATGCAGGATGAAATCGAGCGGCTGGCTCAGTCGGGAATCGTCGAGAGGAGTCTGAAAGTGGGGGACCAGGCACCGGAATTTGTTCTTCCGGATGCCGCGGGAAACAGTGTGTCATCCGTCCGCCTGCTGGAGCGGGGTCCCCTCGTAGTGAGTTTCTACCGGGGCGGATGGTGACCCTACTGCAGTTTGGAGCTGCAGGCTTTGCAGCTCGTGGCCCCACAGATCGAGTCATTAGGAGCAACCCTGGTGGCTGTCTCACCGCAGCTTCCTGAGAAATCACTAGGGACGGCGATTGCCAACAAGGTGAAATTCCTTTTGCTAAGTGATGTCGGTAACCGAGTAGCCCGTGAGTTCGGTTTGGTCTTTATCCTACCGGAGCGGCTGCGGCCGATTTATCGGAAATTCGGCATCGACATCCCGGCCGCCAACGGCGATGAAAGCTACGAACTGCCGATATCGGCAACCTACATTATAGATCGTGAGGGCACCATTGTTCATGCTTTCGTTGATCCTGATTACACCAAACGACTGGAACCGGATCAAATCGTGGAAATTTTGAGAACGATTGCAGAAAGGAAATAATTTGTTGTCCTTGCTGGCGACGATCTCGACGGATTCCGCGATGACGCCGGAGGATTGCCGGCTCCGAGATGAAGAGACATGAGCAGAGAAAAACTTCCGGTCACGCCCGGCATCCGTTTTCTCAAAAAAACGGGCGTGACCTATAGCGATCATCTTTATACGTATGAGGAATATGGCGGTACCGCAGTTTCTGCTCGAGAGCTGCGGGTCGATGAGCATACAGTGGTAAAGACGCTCGTCATGGAGGATGACCGTAAGAAGCCCCTGATTGTATTGATGCACGGCGACCGACAGGTTTCGACCAAGGAGCTGGCCCGCCGGATCGGTGTCCGGACCATAGCGCCGTGTTCTCCGGATACCGCGGAAAAACATACCGGTTACAAGGTGGGCGGGACCTCACCGTTTGGCACCAGGAAGCAAGTTCCGGTCTATATGGAAGAAACGATTCTGGATCTGGAGAAAATCTACATTAATGCCGGTCATCGAGGCTACCTCGTCGGCATTGATCCGAGAGATCTTCTTTCGCTTCTCAACCTTACGCTCGTGCGCGTAGCGGTCCCTGCCGAGCCAAAACACCAGCTCTCACGATAATCGTACGGCGGAATGAGCGACTTCGCGGGCCGACTGGTAGCTAGCGGCCTTTACGAGTCGTACGGCTTCGCTTGCGCTTCGGCTTTTCTGTGGATACCGGAGGCGGCAGCGGCTTAGCAGGCCGGGCTGTACTCGTTTTCCGTTTAACCTCCGGAGCCGGCTTCGGTGAAGGAGCGCGCCGTGAAGGAGTAATCGGCGCAGACGCACCCGCTTTAAGGGTGCGTTTTCGCTTCGGCGCTTTCGGAGTTATTCGCTGCGAAGAAGGGAGAGGCGATGATGCCGCGTTTTTTGGAGTGGCAACGCTTAAAGACCGGGGCCGAGGAGCTTGTTTTCGTGTTTTGGGAGATTCTTGCTGAAGGGGAATTTTCCTTCGGTTCTCCGCTTCCCCGGGGAAACGGCGGAGATCCTGGGGCAGGAAGGATTCGATCATCTCAGCTGCCCGTGGCCGGTTCTTCTGGATAAGGAGATCGCGCAGCTGGATCTTGCTCTCTACTGTGGCGGTGAAGAGTCTCTGAACACAGATAGTGCACAGCACCAGATCGGCTTCGGTTCGTACATATCGGCAGCAGACAATGCAAGGGGTCATCACGGTTTGGTTCCCTTCTATTCTCGCGTCGGAAGCAAGAAAACTACCGGCTCGCATTTTCGGGCCGGTGTAAAAAGTACTCGCTGGTCATTACCAATTTGAAAAGTTTATTAGCAATTTCCAAACATTGCAAGATTTTGCGTTTTCTTTCGTTGATGGTTTCTGACGGTGCTGAGCGGTGTTAATGGACCGGCACCAGGGTATGGTGACGGCGAATTCGACAACTGACTGTTGACTGATTTCGGGTAACTCGCCATCCCCGGCTTGACAGGATCAGCTCGGAGCGGGTACTATTTCGGCGGATTCGATTGAAGACCAACGGTGGCAGCGTCCTCGATTACCAATGAATGCGGAAAAGATTATGACCGACCATGAATTGACTGAAACTGAAATTTGGACTGACGTTTTTGAGAAGGTTGTTGAGCTGGTAAACGTGGGGATGCCGGTATCGACCGGAATGGCCTCGATTATCGATGCGTGCGAGATTTACTTTCCTCACAACGATTGGGAGAAATTCCGACATCTCGAGTACGATGATATCTCTGGTCTGAGTACCTGGATCACTTTTATCCTGAAACATGATCCGGTGCCAGCAGAAACCCGGGGGCTGTGGTTCGGCATCTTCAATGCCTCCCACGGTGGCAGGCAGGTTACTGCTGATTTTTATGTATCCGGATCCCGTGTATTTTCAGCAGCTGATGCTTACTGCGAATGGGCACGCGATGCCTTCTATCTTCCCAGCGGCCGTTTGGCTCACTCTGACATTCTTGATGCGATCTACCGGATTGCGTATGAGTCGACGGAAGGATTGCGGGATACGGCTGAGTATTCGCTTTGTCTGGCCTATGGCGGACTGGCAGTAAAACAGCTGCTCCTGCAGCTCGATCATCGCCTGATTCTCGGAAATGCCCTGGAACTTGGGGTTGCGGTTGGTTTTGATGAAGGAGACTGTATTGTTCTGGGCGTGATTGATCACATGGGGTTTGCCCCTGCCGGCGAACCGGGTTTCGAGTGATCATGGAAGCCGCATCATCCTGTGCTTAAAGGGGTTCGGCAGTCAAGAAGCATCGAAAATGGTGCTCATGCCGGTTGCTGGTGCCGATGAAATGGGTTTCGGTACCTCACGCCTGAGCACCATACTGCGGTATGATCACAACCTAGAGGGATAAAGAGGAGATGACCCCATGCCTGTTGCTACCAGTAAATCCGCACCTGCATCTGGGTTCAGCATTTCCGACCTGATGGTAGAGACAATGATCAACTGGGGTGTGCGCCATGTATTCGGCATGGTGGGACATTCCAGCCTCGGGCTGGCTGACGCTATTCGGAGACGGTGTGAATCCGGACAGCTGATGTTTATCGGCATGCGCCATGAAGGAGCCGCTGCTTTTGCTGCCTCCGCCTATGCTAAGGTAAGTGGAAAGCCGGCAGCCTGCTTGTCAATCGCCGGCCCTGGCGCCACGAATCTCCTTACCGGACTCTGGGATGCCAAGATGGACCGGGCTCCGCTGCTGGCGTTGACCGGCCAGGTCGACCTGCAATTTCTCGGCCCGGGCGCATTCCAGGAGATCGACCTTGCTGCTGCGTTTCATGCGGTGGCGTTCTGGAGCCAGACAGTGACGGAAGCGAGCAATCATGTTGAGCTGATGAATCTCGCTCTTAAGAACGCTATTGTTCATCGTAACGTCTCCCATTTGATTTTTCCGAGTGAAGTACAGGACGCGCCGGCGCCTGCACATGCTCAACCCGGATGCATGACCGGACGCGTATCCGCCTTGGAGGTCAGACCGCCACAAGACTCCCTGAACAAAGCTTGCGAGCTCATCCGGGCGGCGCAAAGACCAGTGATTATAGCTGGGTACGGTGCGCAGGGTGCCGCCGACTCGGTGCTGCGTTTCGCTGAGCGACTCCGAATTCCGATCATAACCACCTTCAAGATAAAAGGGCTGTTTCCAGAAACCCATCCGTTATGCTGCGGCGTTCTGGGACGAGCAGGTACGCCGGTAGCGGGCTCCTTTATGAGCCAGGCCGACGTGCTTATCGTCCTGGGTTCTTCCTTTAGCCGCCATACCGGCATCCTTCACGATCGGCCCATCATCCAGGTCGATGCTGAGCGAATGGCGTTAGGAAAGTCTCATTGCGTGGCTGTCCCTGTCTGGGGAGATGTTGGAGTAACCGTGGACGAATGGATGCAGGTACTGACCGGTGAACCTCCCAAGGAAGATCCGCGACGCGAAATTGCCGAGCGCCGCCAGCGTTGGCGGGCCGAGGTTAAAAAACGGGAGCAGGTGGATCGAGGACGAGGAATTAATTCCGCGCTGGTTTTTGCCGCGATGCGGCGGCATATTCCAGAGGCTGCGATCATCTCGCTCGACGTAGGAAATAATACCTACTCCTTCGGTCGTTACTTTGAATCAACGACCCAGACTGTCGTTTTCTCCGGCTACCTTGGTTCGATCGGATACGGATATCCCGCGGCTATCGGTTCCTGGGCAGCGAGCCCGAATCGGCCGATCTGGACAGTAACCGGCGATGGCGGGTATGCGCAGTACTGTGCGGAAACGACCACCGCAGTCAAGTACGGCATGCCGATCAAACACGTCCTGCTCAACGACTTCGAGCTCAGCAAAATCAGCAGCGAGCAGCGGGAGGAAGGAAAGCCGGTGTGGGCTACTTCGTTGGTTAATCCTGATTTTGCCCGATTTGTGGAGTCGTGCGGCGGCCTGGGAATTCGTGTTGACAGGGCGGAAGAGCTCGATCGCGCAATGGCCGAAGTAGCCGGTCACCATGGTCCGGCACTGGTTGAAGTGCTTACCGATCCTGAACTCGTTTAAAGGATACGACTGGAAGGAATTCCGGCTGCAGGCCGGCATATCTATTCTGCGCTTCGGATTTCCCACTCGCAGTTTCGTTCCTGTCCTTTAGAAGGAATGAGGTATAAGGCGCAAGATAAACCTGACCCTGCTCGCTATGGTTGGTTTCGCACAGGCTCGTGGGGCGAGAGGCTTACGAGGAAGCTCCTTATTTCTTACTCCTTACCGTGTCCTGCTGAGAGCAGTCCTGGAGCCACAAGCAGTGAACTTCACCGCAGACCCGCACCCGTTCGGAGCCATAACATTCAATGTTGCGTTCGGCCCGCTGGATGGCCCGGATAATATCGGTCTTTTTCATATTACGGGTGTTAATGCCCAAGGACTTTGCCTTGCTTCTAACTGCGTTGATGTTCATAGGTTCTTCCTATCTCTAACTGACAGGGGAGGCAGGTTGCTCGTATTCGCCGGTGTCGATCGATTGTGCCCGGTTGACGGGCGGGTTGGTACCTGAGTCAATACTCGGTCCTAAGTATACTGAGTTTCGTACCGAGCTGCAAGACCGAAAGTTGCGGCGAATTGCATGGCAGTACCTCTCCTTACTCACCGCCGGGGTTATGTTGTTCTCATTGCTTTCGCTGGCGATAGAGGTTTTTCTCGACGGCCGCAGCCATTCTTTCAGTGTTCAGTATTCCACTCAGGAACCCATTGACTACAGCAATATTTCGAGCCGGGTCTTCCAGGATGTCGTTGTAGCGCACGTAAAGGACATCGCATTGATTCTGCCGGGAAAGAAATTGAGCGATGTGCTGCAGGTGTTTCTCATAGTTGTGCGCCATCTTGGCATCGTCTACAGGTGCACCCATCTCCCCGCGGCGCTGAAGCATTACCCGTTGCGAAGCGAGGACCTCCGGCATCGAGCGCTGCATGAAGATGATTTTATACCTCCGATCAAAGGGCAAATCATAGAGGAGCATGGAAATCATTTTAACCGCTTTTCCTTCACACTGCGGGAGCCACGATTTGTCTTCCTTGATTTTTTTGACCCGTTCGAATTCGTAATAGCCCCTGAGATTATCCTCATCTGGTTGGCGGATGTTGTCAGTAACAGGCTCGATGCCGCCTGCCTCGAGCATTCGCATCATCATCGAGGTGCCAGAACGGGGCAGACCGGAAACAATTATAATGTCGCTGCTGAGAAAACGTACCATTGATATTCCTTCCTGAGTAAACAGAGCGGGTACCTCAGCCCTATTCTCCGTTGAAGCGGACTGCAATTGGTAAAGGATTCTGACGATACCGCGGTGCCACCATTGACATATCACGGCGGCGATGCAAAGATGATCCACAGCAAGCTCGAAATGAGACACTTCGTCTGAGAGGACTATCCGAGGCGCTTATGCATAGCTGTGCAGACCGGAAAGCAGATAGTTGACTCCAAAATACGTGAAGAGAACCGCAATAAACCCAATGATTGAAAGAACAGCTGCTCGCTTTCCCTTCCAGCCCCGTACGACGCGGGCATGGAGAAAAGTAGCATAAACGAACCAGGTGATGAGAGACCATGTCTCTTTTGGATCCCAACTCCAATAGCTTCCCCATGCGTAGTTTGCCCAGGCGGCGCCGGTGATAATGCCCAAGGTGAGCATCGGAAAGCCGATGGCGATAGCTTTATAGTTCATATCCTCAAGCTTTTCGGATTCCGGAAGAAGCCGAGCAATCCACGATGAATTCCTCGGCTCCGCGTCACCGTATATTCTTAAAAGAAACATGACGCTTACCGCACAAGAGATAGCAAACGCAGCATAGCCGAAAAAGCAGGTGATAACATGATAGGTCAGCCAGTTGCTCTGCAATGCAGGAACCAGCGGCTGAATTTCGTCAGAAAACGTGTCTGAGAGCGTCGTCATGGCCAGGATGATCGAGGCAACAGGGGTAACGAAGGCACCGATCGAACGCAGACCGTACCGATACTCGATAATGAGATAAATGAATACAATCACCAAGGCAAAAAATACCATCGACTCGAACTGGTTCGAAAGGGGTATATGGCCATACCCGAGCTGGTACGTTTCCTTCCATCGCAAAAAGAATGCCGCGATGTGGCCGGCCAAACCGGCAGCAGTAACGGTGGACGCCGCTTTTCCCACAGCTTTACTGCGGAGGGCGAGATCACCGATGTAGAGCAACGTTCCTGCGAGATACACGAACGTAACAACACTAAGGATTGTCGAACTAACTATCAACAGTCATTCTCCTCGATCGGGTGGAATGGTGAGGACTGGTACATCATGGCGAAGAAAGCCTTGGCCAGGCTTTTCTTTGCATCGATACGGCTGAGCATGATCGATACGGGTTTCATGCCGCACGAAGAAAGGACAGCCGGTGCTATGCTGACTCCTGCGTCTTATCTTTGTCGTGATCAGGCGCCAAGCGTTGCACCTCTTCTTCAAGTTTGCGGAACATTTTCTCAAAGGCCAAACGGTTCTTGTTCGCGGTTCCGGCGAGGGTGATATCGACTCGTTCCTTCCTGACGCTCATTCGAGCCCAGATCTGCTGATGCGAAGAAAAGAATGTACCGAGAATACCCACAATCATGAGAATGCACCCAAGCCAGACAATTTTTTCACCCGGATCACTGGCTACTTGCAAGCCGGTATACTCCTTACCGGTAAATCCCTGGAGGGTAAAGGTATAGTCGCCCCGGAGTCCATGAAAATCAGGAAAATTCTGAAATATCCACGTGCGGTAGAGTGTCTCACCATTTCGCGCGATCAGAAGCTCTGCCGCCGGGTTGTTAGGCTGATCGGACTTGTTGACCGGCTGGCCTTGATCATCGATGACAAAATCATTGAAGAACCGGCCCACGCGGACAACCAGGTTGGGTTCGGGGAGAGAAAAAGAACCTCCCGGCGCTACGGTAAACGTTTGGGCGGGAGAACCAGAGTTCTTTTTCTGCGCAGTTATGACGATATCTCCTGTTGTTGAAGTAGTCCCATAGCTTGATTGATAAAAGGACAGTCCTTTGTAGCGCAATGGATGATTCACTTCGATTGTACGGGAAAAAAGATCCTTTCCATCTTCGATGACGGTGAGAGTGCTCTTGTAGTCCTGAGGCATGCCCGAAGGATAATAGGTCACCTCGAAATCATCGCAGCGGATTTCGAAACCAAGGTTGCGAGAGGACATGCCATTGTTCAGTAAAAAAACCTGACCGGTTCTTTCTCCCTCGATAAGATTGATAACTCCCCTGAACCCGAGAAGAGAGCCGATTAGACCCCCGAGCAGGATAAGAATTACGCTGAGGTGAGTCAGGTACACACCCAATCGAGAGAATTTCCCTCTCTGGCAGAAGAAATGAAAACTTCCTGATTCAACGGATTCGGAAGGATGGCCACAGTATCTCGTGAGAACCGAACGGAGCCGATTGCCGGCCTCTTCGGGAGAAAGGGCAAGCCGGGCGGATCCAGTGTATGGCAGCGTTTTGAGGCGTTCAGGATCAAGAATATCTTTAGACTGAGTGATAATCCGAATTGTTCGGGGCAGATTCCGAGCCGAGCAGACGAGCAAATTCAGCGAAAGCAGCAGCAGCAGCGAGACGAACAAAAGCGAATGATAGATATCGAAAAACCCCAGTTTTTCAAAGACAGCATGCAGACCAGGGCCATACAGACGAGCCAAATGATCGGGAGAAGCATTCTGCGGGACAATTGTACCGACAATAGAAACGATCGCGAGCAGAATCAGGAGGGTAATGGTCAACGAGAGCGAGGAGAAGAAAGCCGTGATGCTGCCTTTATGGACGGATTGTTTTTCGTGTGTACCGGATTTCCGGATTTTATTCATATCAACAATCTCATTATACGCCTTCGGAGGCGCACCTTTGATAGAGGGACTACCCGGTTTTCCCTCTGCGGTCAAAACTCGATTTCCATTGCATTGAAGGGACAAGCGCTGACGCAGAGTTCACAGGCGATGCATTTTTCTTTGTTGAGATCCATCTTCATTGAATCGCGATGTACCGTAATTGCACCCGAACGGCATACTGCCGAGCAGGCGGTACAGTGAATGCAGCGATCCTGGTGATAGGTAATATCAAGAGCAAGTGGTTTGACTCGTACGCCGATAGCTTCAAGGTATGCTTCACCGAGCTTAATATTGTCCTTCCTGCCGTTCAACTCAACGATAAGCCGGCCTTCCTCATTCGGGGTTACGCGGGCGCGAAGGATATTGATCTCGAGATCATAATCCCGTACGAGATGGTAGGTCAAAGGCTTGCCAACCAGGTTGGCAGGAAACGTGAGCAAGAGTTTTCTTTTTGGCATTGTTCGTCACACCATAACAAAGGTGAAAGCCAGCTGTACTCGGAAGAAGAGAAATCGAGAGCCGTGCCGATCACTCAGCTGGCGCTCAGGACAGATACTGGCAGGATGGGCAGAAATATCAGGCCTTGCCATCTTCAGCCGTCAGAACAAAAGCTGAACGGCCGTTCATTCAGCGGCAAGAAAGATTTCTCCGATTGCGAATTGGGAATCGGCGCAACTGACTCGGTCAACACAAACATACCGTTTTTTATCCATGACTTCAATGTTTCGGCAATCTCTCGGGCCATGGCGTAGCTCGACAAAGCGCCGGTTGGTACTTGTTTATCACGTATCATAATGCTTCCGCTTCGGAGCTGCGCGTAATTCACT
>Ga0116143_10002874_pt1 | contig 17984 bp, 16 predicted proteins | sample AD_UKC034_MetaG_FD_89745 | JGI IMG/M metagenome (GOLD analysis project Ga0116143, IMG submission 89745) | Active sludge microbial communities of municipal wastewater-treating anaerobic digesters from USA - AD_UKC034_MetaG | ecosystem: Engineered > Bioreactor > Anaerobic > Digestate | place: USA...
GCAGTAATAATCAAGTACAAGAGTAAAGGTCATAGCAGGAAGCAACAGTAAGATATATCATTTAAAATTCATTATCATGAGATATGAAAAAGAAATAACAAAGATATAACAAAGATATAACAAAAAGAAGAAAGGAGTCTCTTAATATGTCATGTCAGATCATGGAAGAGTTAAATGCGCAGTATCAGCGAAGCGTTAATCATAACTATCTTGTATTAAAGGATGCAGGAGAGGAGAATCCATCAGACTATCAGAGCAAAATGATTGCTCAGAACAGAATCCCCTGTCTGCTGGATATGGAGACCAGGTTGTGTGAGGGACGATATGATCTATATTATGAGGTCAGTTCGTTGCAATCCTGTATGCGAGTATTTGAATATAAGGAGTTGGAATGGGAGGAAGTAAGACTTCTGATGCAGTCAGTTCTTGCTGTTTATGCCTCATTGCAGGAGTATCTTTTGGAGGAGACGCATCTGGTGTTACATCCGGAAGTAATCTATACAGATTTGGAATCTTCCAGAATGAAGTTCTTATTTGTCCCCGGATATGAGAAGAGCTTTAAAGACAGTTTTCTGGAACTGGGAGAATATCTTTTGGAACATATCAGTCATAAAGATACCAGAGCCGTATCATTTGGTTACCAATTTTATAAAATGGTTCGTAAAGAAAATTTTGTGCTGACTGATATGGAAGAACTCCTTTTATCGGTGCAAAACGAAATGGAGGAGCATCCATCTCCAAGTGCAGGTTACATAGAACCAATCAACGAATCAACGTCCACGAACCAACCATCTAAGCCAGTCCAACTATCTAAGCCAGTTCAACTATCGGCAACGATGCAATCAAAGGTTGAGAAACATAATGAAGCACCAAACAAGAAAAAGGAAGCTCAATGGAGAATAGGCATATTTGTACTGGGCTGTGTCCTTGGTCTGTTAATTATGCTGGATATGATTCCCGGAATCAATGTGAAAGGTGCAGGTAAAGTGGTTACAGTAGGGCTTCTTGCAATGAATGCAGGAATTTTTGCAACCTGGTTATTAAGAATGCGGCCAATGAAAAAGCTGAATTATGATCAGATATTTGCTGATTTAGAACCGATAGAACAGATGAAATTACCGAATTCATCAGAATCGGCAGAAGATGATGAGGAGTTGGAGACAATGCGTGATGTTCCATCTGAAATCTATGGCAAGACGACGATTCTACTGGATGATCAGGAACTGGTTCGGAATGTGTTGATTGATAAGAGTAAGGGAATCGAATACCCGATGGAGCATTTCCCGTTTCGAATAGGGAAGTTGAAGGAAAGCGTTGATCTTTCATTGAAAGATAATTCAGTTAGTCGTCTTCATGCCAGAATAATTCAGATGGATGAGCATGTGTTTCTGGAAGACTGTAACTCCAGTAATGGAAGTTATCTGAATGGAATTTTATTACAACCAGGAGAGAGGGCGATGTTAACAAAGGATGACGAGATTAGACTTGGACGAGTTCTTCTGGTATATCAGTAATTCTGGAGTTTTTAGTAAAATAAATGTTTTTTTCGAAGAATCTGCGAAAAGACTATCCTATCAATACGAAACTATATTATAATAGAGTTGTATTTAGTTTTGAAGAAGGGATTGAAGGAATGGATTACAGAGAAGAGATTAAAGACTATATAGCACTAGAGATTAGTGTTTTGAAGAAACTGGATGTGGATGCAATCAACGATGCATTGAATCTGTTGTCTGATACGTTGGACAAGGATGGGAATATCTATATCTTTGGAAATGGCGGAAGTGCAGTAACGGCTTCGCATTTTCAGAATGATTTCAATAAGGGATTATCGGAGCATTTGCAGAAAAAGTTCAGGTTCCAGTGTCTGAATGACAATTATGCAACGGTCATGGCGATTGCCAATGATGACGGCTATGAAGAAGTATTTCGTTTTCAGCTGAAGAATCGCCTGAAGGAAAATGATGTGGTAATTGCTATTTCCGGAAGCGGTAATTCCAAGAATATTGTGAACGCTGTAGAATATGCCAAGGAAGAGAATATTAAAGTAATTGGTCTGACGGGATATTCAGGTGGACGACTCAAAGAACTTTCAGATATCTCACTTCATGTTCCGGTGAATAGTATGCAGGTTGCGGAAGATCTTCATATGGTGCTGGATCATCTGATGATGTCTGTGTTCTACAAGACCATGTGCAACATCTCACATATCAAAGAGTAGCAGAAGCAGAAACCGGTGAATTGGTTGAACGGAGAAAGGCGGGGGTACTATGAAGTTTGTTCCGGCAGAAGAGCTGAAGGTGGGCATGCGTCTTGCAAAACCCATCTACAATAAAAAAGGTGTTATGCTATATGATCGTGATTCCAAGCTGACAGCACAGGGAATCACAAGTATTAAGAACTTTGAACTGATTGGTATCTATATTCTCGAACCGGCAGAACCTTTGCCGCAGATTACAGAAGAAGACCGAGAATTTGAGCGGTTTCAGACAATTGCGGTCTTTACTATTCAGGAGATTCTACAGAACATTATTGATGGAAAGACACCAAAGAAGTTAGAATCACTGACGGCTGAGATTCTGAAAATCTTTGGTAAATTCAAAGGTAAGATTACATTTATGCAGAATCTTCGTAGTGTAGAAGACAATGTTTATAAGCATTCATTGAATGTTGCCATATTAGCAGCAGCCATTACCGGCAAGCTGGATATGGATTATGAGAAGCAGAAGAATACTGTCATGGCAGCATTGCTTCACGATATTGGAAGCCTCTCCATCTCCGAAAAAATCGCAAGAAAACCATTTGAAGAGCTGACGGAAGAGGAAGTGAATATTATCACAAGGCATAAGGATGAGGGATATCGCCTTCTTCGGGAGAATTGTGATCTGGAAGCTGATGTATTGAAAAATATTTCATATCTTTTGCGTGATCTAAAAGAATTGAAGAAACCGATAAAAGAGATTAGCAAGAAGAACAAAGACATACAGGTTGATACTCTGATAGTGGCTTATCTTTTTGATAATCTGACAGCAATGAAATATGGAGAAGAACCCAAATCGGATATTGCGGCATATCGTTATCTTCATCATCCGAAGAATCGGATGAATCAACAGATCGTAACTGCACTGACCTATGCAATCAAGATCGTTCCTTCCGGTTGTAGTGTACAATTTGAGAATGGAAGTAAGGGAATTGTGCTGACAGAGAATGAAAATGATATCTTAAGACCATTCATTCTGTCCTTCCAGGACAATAAAATATACAATCTTTCCGATGGAAAGACCTATGAAGAATATCAGATTAAAGATGTGTTGAAAACGTTGGATAACAGATATGTTATGCTGGATGAATATCAGAAATATCTGGATGCATTGAATAAGGGCGAGATTACTGCAGTGCATTTTAATTAGGACTTAATCTTCCGGATAGAGAGTTCGAACATATACGGAAAAAACACCATAGCATTTCAGATATTGAATAAGATAGTGTGTAACATGTGTTCCTTTTGTCGCAATGATATTCTGATCGATGGAAAAGAGATCTTCTGCCAGAATCATTCCGGGAACCAGGTCGTTGGTTTTTACTTTATACATGGATGCAGGCCTCTCAAAGAGTTAACGTTAGCAGTGCTTTTGTTATATTATACAGGAACTTGTAAGGTTCTACTATTCACGAAATGTGAAAAATAATGGTATTATTATCGTAAAAAATCCACGCATTGTAAAGTTTTGTGTTATTAAAACCGAGGATATTATGAAAAAGTATTCCAGAATTGAGACATTATTTAGAAATCGATATTTGAATTTTTATCACATGGATGCAATTGGGACCAGTGGAAAGACCTTTGACTACTATTTTGTATCCAGAAATGGTGAACAGGAAATCAAAGCCAGATCCAATGCCCAAAATGCCGAAGGAATTGTAGTGTATCCTATTTGGAAAGAGGATCCTGGGAAGATTGTTTTGATCAGGCAGTTTCGCTATCCCCTTGGAAGATATCTTTATGAACTCCCTGCAGGTCTTATTGACAAGAAAGAGACAGCGAATCAGACTGCTGTTCGAGAGATGAAGGAAGAGACCGGATTGGATTTTACAGTATATGAAGGCGGTGAGGAATGTTTTCGACGCCCCTTCTATATGGGAGCCGGTTATACAGATGAAGCGGCACAGGCAGTATTTGGCTGGGCAGAAGGATCGGCTTCACAACAGGCAACAGAGGATTCTGAATCCATTCAGGTACTCTTTTGTGACAAAAAAGAAGTGAGACGCATTCTTCGGGAAGAACAGGTCTCACTACGTATGGCATATCTGATGATGAATTTCCTCTCATCGGATGAAAAGGAACCGTTTCGCTTTCTGGACTAATCAGATCCAGTTTGTGATATATTTGTCGGTACTAAGTTCAGATCCAGTTCGTAATATACTCGTCGGTACCAATCTCAAATCCATCGCAATTGACAATCTTGTCAAAGCTTCTTGCTAATATATTACCACCCAGAATTACTACAGCACGGGGGCTTTGGAGACAATCGTCGTCTGCAGTAATGCTGATGGAAGCATCTACAATTAAGATAAATCCTTTATCAGCATCAAGATCGTTATCAACCTTAATTCCATCTTCTTTACTTTCTATGGTAATTGTACCGTTTTGGATGGATACGCTGTCATTGCCTTTTAAAGCATTATTGACAGCAGTCAGATTTAAAATTCCACTTACAATTTTAAGATCATCCTTGCAGCTAATGGCATTATTGTAATTCCCTGTCACATTCAGGGTGCCCTCTCCATTAATTGTAAGATCACTTCGGCTAAAGATACAACCATTGGCGGCATCATCCAGATAAGCGGCACCGTCAGTCAGAGTGTTGACGGTATCTGCAGGAATGGTGAGAATCACTTTATCCGCTGTATCAACAAAGATTGGTGATGAGGTGGAACAGTGAAGAGATACATTATTTAGAATTAGCTGTACCTTGGCCTGCACATCTGCATGAACATAGATCTGGCCATCCTCTAAGGTTCCATTGATAAAATAACTGCCTTCTTTAGAGATGACGATCTGGCTGCCGGTGACACTGACACCGCTACCGGTGACATCCACATTATTACCACTGATGCTGATGATGGTTGTAGTATCCAAATCATAGGATGATGTCTGATCCGCTACTGTAAATGTCTCACAGAGATTGCCGGAGAGAGTATAGGTCTGCTCTGTGTATTCCACTGGAAGATTAGTTGCTGTGCTCTCAGAGATTGTCTGATCAGTTACACTTCCAAGCGAAAGACTAATGGTTTCTGTTGCAGCATTAAGGTCGGATACGGTTGAGGGAGCTGACTGACAGGCACAACATGTTATGGTGAGCAGCAGAGCAGCTGGTAAGACAGATTTTTTCATTGGGATAAGCCTCCTTATAGTAATTGCTTATTGTGGTGGAGCAGCATTTTCAGATACAGTTGCTGCAGTGTTATCGCTGATAATCTCATTGCCGGAGAGAAGAGGGATTTCCTCGGTCTCATACGTGGGTAAGGATTCTGTTGCCGGATGGCGGTTAAAATCATCCATATTGATACTCATATCGATCCAGTCATATCGCCGCTGGATAAAGCCGGTCAGGAAATCTACCTGATAGGAAGAATTGCTGACACCTCTAATCGGATTGTTATATACGCGTGAGGCTTCGACCTGTGCACCATAGTATTCTACAGCTGACAATGCAGTAGCAAGAAGCTCTTCCTTGCATTCATTCCACCGTTCTCTGACAGCGAGCATGAAAGAATCAGAGTTATAGAGATAGGACATGTAATGGTTCTGTGTGGGTGCATAGATCGGTTCTGCGGTAGCCCAGCATTGATAAGTCGGATTATCATAGAAGAAGTTGCCAAGTGCCATATCAAAATCCCATACAGGTCCAAGCATCAACAGCTCCCCGGGGCGTTTGTACATAAAACTGCTTCGACAGAAAGAGGAATCCGTGTTATTGGTTAATTCCATGACAATAAACCAGTCTACCCACGAATCAATATCGATATATTCTTCATATCCATAACCACGCGTTAGTGCCTGGTCTGTTGCATTCATATAATCTATGATATACTGCGCTTCTTCCGTATTGGGTTCACTGAACGTGGGATATTCAAAGAACAGTCTTGGAGAATGTGCTGTGAAAAAATATTCCTGCCCATAGATATGCGGATCAAACAGATCGCCTCCGCATTCCAGAAAGAAGGAGACATCGGTAATACCATTATGTAACATAGTTCGGTATTCGTAGTTAGAAAACAGATTAATCTTGTCAGAATCAACCTCAATCTTTTCCGAAAATGTATAAACACCCAGATAAGTTCCATTGAGGAAAATGTCGACAGGAATCTGTTGGGCAGTATATTCCAGATTCTCCATGGAAAAAGCAATATCGGAAGCAACACAGTTACGAATCAGCGAGAGATCACCGTAGGTGGAGGCAAGTACCCATTTATCAGATGGCTGCATTCCAAACAGGGAGATAGAATCGTCGAACTTCAGCATATAGCTTTGTTGTGGGAATTTCCACCAGCTGGCATTGCCGCGTCCACGAATCGAGAGATCATAGGTAACATCATCTAACACCATATTAGCACTGACATATTCATAGCGGGAAGTCACATCACCACCCGATACGGTAGAGAGATAGAGAACCGGAATATCACAGGTCTGTCGCCTTGTAACAACTTCATAGGTATCCGAACGCCCTAAAGCATCCGTTACCTGAAGATGTGGGCCTGCCGTTAAGTCAATCGTTCCATCTTCATTGATTCCATCTGTAAATACACATTCACCGCCGGTAAGACCAAATGTCACATTGGCACAACTGACAGAGGCGTCATCGATAGCATAAGTAATCTCCACAACCAAAGTGTCGCCCTCGGCAGTATATGTTACATTATTATAGGAAGTACTGTGATAGGTTGAAGTATAGAAAGCCACATAATCCGGAAGCACAGCATCAGGATCTGTTATCTGCGAGGGGAGAGGCTGGGTATGCAGCACCAGATTGGTCGGTGCGTTAGCAGATAGAACATAGGATTGCGTAAGATTTGCAGCTTCTGCCATAGAGACAGTATCATCCATAGAAACAGCATCACCCATAGAAACAGATGCCTTTGATGAGGCAACCTCTGTGTCAGAAGGATTGAAAAATATCAGATATAGAATTAAGCTGATTACGGCAAATGTTCCAAGAATGCCGATGACAGGATATAAGTTTTTAATGTCAATCACCATGCCTTTCCATAGTGTAAGCTCTTAGCGTCTATTGGATATCTGCTATCACCCATTGATTGTCAACGTTAATAAAATAATAAATATTATCGGTGGTGTCAATGACTTCTTTTCCACTTCCTAAAGTCATTGATTTGTCAAATTGTACCCGAACGGAAAAACAATTCTCATTATATATGGTATATTCACTGACGACCTCATTGAGATAATGTGTATTGGTATGAGAGGCAAATACACCCATATCTTCTCTTCGGTACTGGTCTGCCAGAGCCAGATACAGAGAGTCTTCCGGAAATAAATGGCGGATTGGATCAACGCTTTGCTGGCAGCCCATAAGATCTTTGGAGAAGAAGTTGGAATAGGTTTCAACGCTGCTAAGAACCATCTCACGGATCTCTTCGGGTGGATCTGATGAGACATAAGTCACCTGATAGACCGGGTGAAAAGAATCCTCATTGTTGATCATTTCGGTATCGCTACAGATAGAACCGTCTTCCCGATAGATGGTTACCTCAGGAAGGTTCATCAGTCCATTGATTTCATAGGTTGCTTCTCCTGGAACATCAATATATTCACCACAATAAGTCAGCAGTGGATTATCAACTGTTTCTGTAAGAACATCTTCTGACAGTTGCAGACCATTGACACTGGCAGAATAACTTTCCGGCAGCGTAATAGTAAGAGAATAGTTCGTCTGTGGCTGTATTAGATTAAGAGAGCTAAGCGAATAATCGCTAATCGTTAGAACCAGCATTCGCGATGTTGTTTGAGTCGGAATCAGCACAGCTTCTGCCCAGGGAACATCACCTGCTGATAAAGTATAAGTCAGTGCACCATCGGTATAGCTTTCGTGTGTCTTTTGATAGGTAAGTCCGGATTCAGCAATCATTTGCTCGATGGAACCAAGATAGTCGTCCATAGAATCATAATCTGATAAAGTGATGTTGGAGGATAACGTTGTATTACTGCTTGGTGTCATAGAACCATGCAGCTGGTTGACCAAAGAATCCATAATATAATCTGGCTGTGAAGCTTCATAGAGAATCAGGCTTTTTCTTGCATAGAGCAGAAAAATAAGCATCAGTATCAGCAGTACAGACAGGTAGACAATATAGATTGTACGGATTTTTCTGCTGTTCTTCATTGTGCACCTCCCGTAGAATCCATAATTACAAAGGCTGTCGGAAGCCTTCTGGAAGCGTCTGAATTAGGTAGAAAAGAGGAGGTAATCTGATAGCTCCCCTGATAATAAAGGGAGGAAGAACTGCCACCATCCAGATTAGCCGCATTCACGGCACCATATTCTGTCATAATATTAATGAGATCATCTCCGGTGGCACCTAGATGTCCGGCGGTTCCGCGTCCGTCTGTTACCAGAATCAGAACAGTACCATCAGCGCACTGACCAATTGCAGTTCTTGGATTGGCGCCTACCCCTTTGCCGTTTAGTTCAACCGGAGTTCCGTTCATAATCAGTCTGGTAAAATGATTGGTATTGCCATCACTTAGATCTTTAAAGGATACAGCATCCATAATCGCATTGTCAGTAACATAAGTCTCAAATTCAGCAGGTGTCATGGCTCCAATTTCCTGAATTATCAGGATATGATTAACATTAAATCCAACCATCACATCACCTGCACTGGGTTCATTGAATTGAACCTCTCCGTCACAGACAACCACGCCAATGGGACACCCTCCCCAGTTAATGCCGCTTGGTGTTTCGAATTCTCCTGCGTTGACAGCCGCAATAGCACCATAGGTATCACAATACTCTCCTACAGTCATGCCATTTTTCTCTCTGTCCATGGAAGACCAGGGATAAATAGTGGCGAGTTCAATTCTGGAGGGATCTTCTATAATCAGAAGCTGCGCTTCAAATGTTCTTCCGGTAATGGGAACCAAAGTGATGCCGTTACTGCTTTCTTCTGTGTTGACCAAGGTAAGCGTAGTGGTTCCTTCATTAGAAGAGACTGCGTTGACACTGACTAAAGAGGGATCTGTCTGCGTGGCAGTATCTGCTGTTACCGATGCTTTTCTGCTCGTAATCGCAAGAATTTCTTCCTCTGAAAGATACCAGGAAACGACAAATTTCATATTGCCTGTTTCAAGCATTGTTGCAACAAAGGTATCTCGTGCACTTTCAGACGGTCCTTTACAGAACATCCACATCAGACAATAAAGTGTTGCGACAAACACCAACAATGTAGTTAGAAAAAAAGCCAAAAACCAGCCTATGCCGAGCCAAAGCCGGGATAGAGTCTGATTGCTGTTTGCCTTAGGATTATTTTTTTTGCTTTTCATGTTATGCATATATCATGCCTTTCACTTGCAATGCCCAAAGAATCGGAATAATAGTAGCATAAATACCAATAATTTACAACGAAGGAAATGTCAGATTGTGTTGTCAAAAAAGACGGGAAATATTGCTAGTTATTAGATTTTGTAGTAAAATTATAACAATAGGGCAATTAATGCAGGAGGGAGGCCCCTCATTGAACAACGATGCAAGTTATGCGATTGCGGCAATTGTGATATCAATACTGGTTATCTATTATTTTATCAAATGGAATCGGGTTTCTAATTTTCAGAACTCGGTCTTTTTAGTATTGGTTTCTACCAATGCAATAACAGCAGTTCTTATTGTGATTCGGTGGATCTGCTTTTTACCCGCAGTCAATGCTCCTATATGGGTAGCGAGTACATTGACGCTGGGTTGCTTTATTACGCATAGTCTCATTTTGCCGCTGCTGCTTTTCTATACACTGAGCAATATTCGTATATGGCGTGAGATTTCACTCTGGTTTCGAATTGTAGTGCTAACACCAATCAGTGTCCTGATGGTAGTTGTGTTAATGAATCCATATACCAACTTCATGTTTTCCTATGCATCTGACGGTACTTATTGCAGAGAACGTGGGATTGCTGTTCCCTACTTTGTAGCAGGCTATTATGTCTGTATGATTATCTATATTTTAATCCGTTATCATAAAAGCTATTCCTTTAATAAGCGAATTACGCTTCTTTTTGTCATTGTTGTAAATGTTCTTGCGGTAGTCGCTCAGCTTTTAAGCCCTGAATTTCCGATAGAAATCTGTGTTATCGCAATCTCAACCTTAATCGTGTATTTTATTATTCAGAATCCTTATGAGCAGCTGGATCAGGAAGCCGGAGTCTTGAGCAGGGTTGCTTTTCTTGAGAAAATGAAACACAACCTGCTTTCAGAAAAGCGTTTTGATCTGATTGAGATTGTACTCAGCGATTACAATGAAGTGGAACGTAAGAGCGACATTCATATGAGTCTTGCAGCCATTGAAAAGATTGCAGAGTATTTGAAAAATATCAGTGCAGGGGATGCGGTTTATCGTGTGGATAAGGCAGTGTTTTGTATTGAGATTTTTAAACCGGTAGAGGAGGATGTTGCCAAGCTTCTTGCAGAGATTAAAAATCGTTTCTGTGAACCCTGGACCCATGAGGACAGCGAGATTTTGTTTACAGCCAAGCAATGTCATTTACGAATGCCGCAGGAGATTAAGGATGTGGACCTGCTGATGGGTATTCTGAAGAATTTTACGGAACAGGCGTATGATATCAAAGTGATGGAAGCGACTGATTTTGATCTTGCCGCAGTAGAGAGAAGTAAGAAGATTACAAATGCTCTTGCCAAGGCAATCGAAAAGAACAATTTTGAAATGCGATACACACCAATTTATTCTATAAAACAACAGAAAATAATTGGCTGTGAGGCATCGGTTCGTTTCTATGATGATGAGCTGGGTTATGTTTATGATGAGGAAATATTCCATTTTGTCGAGAAGAGCGGACACATGCTTCAGTTGGGCGAGATGTTATTTGAACGAACCTGTGAATTTGTGTCAAAGAACAATCTGGAACAGCGGGGAATTGAATTTGTCGGAGTATATCTGCTTCCGGCAATGTGTTTACAGTTTGGCCTGATGGAGAAGCTTCTTGACATTGTGGAACGTTACAGAATCAACCCTAAGATTTTGTATATACAGATTTCAGAGTATACAGTTTCCAAAGCTACCAAATTGTTTCGGGAGAATATTTCGGTTCTGGAGGCTGCCGGAATGAAATTCTGTCTGGAAGGATATGGAAGCGGATTTACAAACATTGCATCTATCTACGAGATGCCATTTAGTGTACTAAAACTCAATAAGGGAGTGGTTCAGTCTGCATTGAAGAATTCGAGAGCCAAGATTACGATGGAATGCACCCTTTCTCTGGCACATGATTTAAATATGATGATCATGGTTGAGGGTATTGCAGACAGCGAATTTTTCTCAATGATAAGCAAACTCCCCTGCGACTATGCCAAAGGTAATTATTTCTTAGAGCAGATAGACGATAAGGATTTCTTGAGATTTACTGATGAAACGGAGATTGAGAATAAAGCAAAAGACAAAGGGGGAAAAGAAGCATGACCTATAATCTTTGTTTTGATTATGTTGCAATTGCCATATTACTCCTTTTATTCGTTGTTTTTAGAGGAAGAAGAAAGGCATCTCTGCCCATTTATGGGGCATACTATATGCTGGTAACGACCATGATGTTTGCGGCGATACTTGATGTTGTAACTATTTTTTTGAAGAGTTATTCGCAGAATATAGATCTGGAAGTAATCTATGGATGCAATGTGGTCTATCTGATGTTCCAGTGCCTGATTATTGCAGGCTATGCACTTTATCTGCTGTGCATGGTACGTACCGAGATTAAGGTAGGAATGTTATGGCGTATGATACTCAGTGTGCCGTATGTGCTGATTTGCATCATCGTCATTACATCTCAGTGGACCCATATGATTTTCTATTATGATTCCAACATGGTTTATCATGAGGGGATGTTCTATGAATTACTGTATCTTGAGATGGCGTATTATACCTGTATCTGCATTTTCCTGGTAATCCGTTACAAGACAACCATGGGAATATCGAAAGCGTTCTATGCTCTTGCGGCTTTGCTGTTTGTGGAACTGGCACAGCTTGTTCAGGCAACAGTACCACAGTATCGTATCTTCTCCTTCACTGCAGCTGTATGTATGATTTCCATTATTTATACATTACAGCGTCCGGAGGAATTCTTTGATTCCAGTAATGCGATTCTGAAGAAGTATCTGGTTGATAAAGCCAAGCTGGACTATGAACATGATATTCATTTTTATATGCTTTTCTTTAGAATACATGATTACGATATTTTGGCGGATTCCTTTGGCCAGCGTGAGATTGACCGAATGATGCGAACCATGACTTCGTTTCTGATCTCGCTGAGACAGGATGCGATGGTATTTCGTGCCGATAAAAACATTTTTGCATTCAGAACCAAACAGAAGACAGAATCAGAGATTGATGAACTGATTGAAGAAATCAGGGAACGTTTTTCCCAACCATGGAAAAGCGGAGACGTAGAAGCGGTTCTGCCGGTAAGCTATGTCAGTGTAAGCTGTTCGGAGGAGGTTATGACATTTACCAAGTTCAAGCGGCTGGTGAACAATATCGGAAAGATTGATATGGATATCTATGCAATTGTGCCGGCAAGAAATCTGATTATGGATGATAAGAACGAGGAGATTCTTGAGGCGATTCACCATGCAGTAGAGAATGACAGCTTTGAGGTTTATTATCAGCCAATCTATTCTACGGAAAAGAAGAAGATCGTTGCAGCGGAGGCATTAATTCGTCTGTTTGACCCGGTTATGGGCTTCATACCACCGGAGACTATGATTTCTCTGGCAGAGAAAGAGGGATACATTCTAAAGATTGGTAAATACGTCTTTACAGAAGTGTGTCGTTTCTATACAGAGAATCGTTTGGATAAGCTTGGCATTGAATATATTGAAGTGAATCTTTCGGCTGTTCAGTGCATGCAGCATCGTCTGGCAGAGGAATTCATTGAAATAATGAAAGATTTTAATATTGCGACCAATCAGATCAATTTTGAGATCACAGAGACTTCCGCAATGATCTCTAATAGTGCGGTATATCGGAATATTTCACACTTTGAACTTCATGGGGTCACACTTTCCCTTGATGACTATGGAACCGGATATTCTAATATATCTTATCTGTATCATTTGCCATTCCGTTTTATCAAGATTGATAAGAGTATTCTGTGGTCATCTGAGACCAACGAGAAAGCAGAGACGACGCTGAAAAATATTTTTGTTATGTCTAAGAAGCTGGATATGCGTGTTGTAATGGAAGGTGTCGAGACAGAGGAGCAGATTAAAAAACTTCTCAAATTAAAATGTGATTATTTCCAGGGTTATTATTTCTCAAAGCCGGTAAAAGGTGCTGAATTTATTGATTATGTTGAACATTTCGAATTACCGGAAGTATGTAAAGATGAAGGTGAAACAAAATAATGTCAAAAACAATAAATGAATTTTTTGGAGAACAGGGATATCGCCTGTTTTCTATTTCAACAGATATGAGATTTAGTATATTTGTGCAGGAAATCGCTTATTCGACCAATGCAATCTGTCTAATCAATTCATCACAAGCAGGACCTGCGCTTAGAGACTCGGTTGCCTATTTCCTCAATACACAGAGATCAATTCTTGAAAGACGTGGTGTCCTGGAGATTCATTTTCTGACGATTCTGGTTGGGGCGGAGTCCAATGATCTTCGAATGATCTGCCTGGAACATTATGATTACTGGTACTACAACACAGACCGTAGAAGTTTGGAAGTAGGGATGAATCAGATGCCGGATTACTATGGAATCCGGATTCCGTTCACGGAATTTACCTATGTGAATGGAATTACATTGATGAGACCTGTACAACAGCCTCAAATACAGCAGGCACCAGTACTGCCAACGCCGATGAATCCGATGGGACGGCCGATGCCTCAGTGGCAGCCGATACCGGGAATGCAGTTGCGAAGACGAGATCAGTATACTTATACGAATACACCACAGGATGGCCCTGTTTTTGGCAAAAAGAATTTCTTCCCCTGGGAGACCCTGATTCTGATTTTGATCAACATTGCAATCTATGTGTTGATGGTCTTTACGGATGCGGTTCCGATTGAGGATTGGATTCTGGATGAAAATATTCTGGGAGATTTTTCACAGTGCTATCGATTATTCTCCTATATGTTTCTGCATGCCAGTCTGGATCATTTGCTTGGCAATATGGTAATGCTTTATATTGCAGGGGCACTGGCGGAGCGTTATTACGGACGGATCAAATATCCGCCGATCTACCTGTTGGCAGGAATCCTTGGCGGAGGTGGTTCGACAATATTCTATCGTTTGATCGGAGAACCCTGTGGTACTGTGGGTGCGTCCGGAGCCATTATGGGAGTGTTAGGTGCATTGATTATTATGCTCCTGACCAATGGACAGATCTCACAGAGAAGAATCTCGGTGTGGAGAGTAATCGTTGTAATCCTGTTTTTGATCTATATCAATACACCATCGGGAGAGGGCAATATTAACTACGCCTGTCATGTTGTCGGATTGCTGGTTGGAATCTTACTGGCATTTCTGTTCATCCTGATTACAGGAGTTAAGAAAGAATAAATGGAGGAACATACATGAAGATCAACATTTACTATGGAGGCAGAGGACTGATTGGTGATCCAACGCTTTATGTTGTGAAGAAAATCATGCAGGTTTTGGAAGAGTTAAATGTGCATGTGGAACGATATGATCTCTACGATCAGAAAAATAATATTACAACCTTGCCGCAATCCTTAAAGGAGGCGGATGGTGTAATTCTTGCCACCACAGTGGAATGGCATGGAGTGGGAGGCTATATGATGAGCTTTCTGGATGCCTGCTGGCTCTTTGGGGACAAGGAGAAGATTAGGAAGATCTATATGGCACCGGTTGTCATGTCCACCACCTATGGAGAGAAGGAAGCGGAACTGGATCTGACTTCCGCATGGGAATCACTCGGAGGTATTACCTGTAAGGGACTCTGTGGATATATCGGAGACATTGCAGAATTGGAATGTAATGAAGCTTATCAGAAATTAATTGAGAAGAGCACAGAGAATATCTACCGGAGTATCAATCAGAAGAGTCCGACACTGCCGGTAAGTACACAGGCAGTGACACAGAAAGTCTATAAGACAAGGGATAATTTGCTGACGCAGCAGGAGACAGAGCAACTCTCTGAATATGTTTCGGATGATTCCTATGTTGAGAAGCAGAAGGAAGATATCAAGGAACTGACCAGTATTTTCAAGGAAATACTTGGATCTGAAACCAAGTCCAGCGCAGGAAATATGCTGGATGACTTTAGAAAACACTTCAAAGCACAGGCAGAGACGCATTTAAAATTCAGACTCAATGTAAAAAAGAAAGAAAAGCCGATAGCAATCCGCGTGGAAAATGCAGCACTGGACATCAGCTATGGAGAGATGGTCTATCCGGATGTTGAACTTACGCTGGAAGAGGAAGTGCTTGGAGAAATCATTGAAGGAAGAAAGACATTTCAGGGTGGTTTCATGGAAGGAAGCATTATTTCCAAGGGTGAATTCAGAAATCTGAGAATGCTGGATACACTCTTCCCGTTTATGGAAGATGCAGAGAAAAAATAAAGAGAAGTATGATAGATAAGAATTGATCATAAGTATTACAGATAAGAATTAGTGATAAGAATTAGTGATAAGTATTTAAGGATAAGGAGTAGTAAAGAGATGAGAGATGACAATTGTATTTTTTGTAAATTAGCGGCGGGAGAGATTCCCTCTAAGACGATCTATGAAGATGAGCAGTTTCGTGTGCTTCTTGACCTTGGACCGGCGACGAGAGGACATGCACTGATTATTCCGAAGGAGCATTATGCGAATCTGTTTGAGATACCGGAAGAACTGGCAATGGATGCAATGAAATTAGCGAAGAAGCTTGCTGTTAGGATGAAAGAACAATTACATTGTGATGGATTTAACCTTGTTCAGAACAATGGTGAGAGTGCCGGCCAGACAGTAATGCATTTTCATCTGCATCTGATACCGCGTTATGAAGATGATGGACAGCACATTCTATGGAAACCGTTAGAGTTTACAGATGAGGAGCTTAAGGCCATACAGAAGACAATCATTGGATAAATCCTGTAAGTTTAATTCTTTTTGCTGGCCTGATGTGTTGCAACGGTATCCTCAATCAGCTTCACAATGGTGCGGATGGAATCGTGCTGACCGGATTTACTCATATTATCGATAAAACTCTGTCTTGTGAAATAAAGCTCATGAATCTTGTCTACCAGAGAAACTTCATCGAGATCCTCCTCGCGAATCACCATACTAAAGCCCTGCGCTTCAAAGGAGGCGGCGTTGAGAAGCTGATCGCCACGACTGCTCTTGGCGGGCAGTGGAATTAACAGATTGGGGATACGAAGTGCGAGTAATTCACAGATGGCATTGGCACCTGCTCTGGAAATGACAACATCTGCCATGGCAAAGAGATCCTTTAAGTCTGCTTTGACATATTCAAATTGTTTATAACCTTCCTTGTTAAGAAGAATATTATCGACTTTGTCCTTGCCACAGATGTGTACTACCTGAAAATCATTTAACATATTGGGCAGGGATTTACGAACCACCTCGTTAATTGCATTGGCACCAAGACTTCCGCCAATCACAAGAACAACTGGCATATTGGCATTAAAACCGCATAACTCATAGGCAGCAATCTTGTTGCCCTTGGATAATTCCTCACGAATCGGAGATCCTGTCAGAATGGCCTTGCCTTCCGGCAGGTTTTTTGTTGTCTCCGGGAAATTACAGCAGATTTTCTCGGCAACAGGAATACAGAGCTTGTTGGCAAGCCCGGGAGTCATATCAGATTCGTGAATAATACATGGGATTTTGAGTGCTGCCGCAGCGCGGACAACAGGAACGGATACAAATCCACCTTTTGAAAAGACGATATCCGGTTGAAGTTCTTTGAGAATTTTATGGGCTTCATTGTAGCCCTTGATAACACGGAAAGGGTCGGAAAGATTCTTCGGGTCAAAGTACCTTCTGAATTTGCCGGTGGCAACACCATAATATGGAATGTCATAATCGGTAATCAGACGTTTCTCGATTCCTTCATAAGAACCAATGTAGGTAATATCATATCCCAGGGAACGTAGTGTTGGGAGTAATGCAATATTCGGGGTCACATGCCCTGCGGTACCGCCGCCTGTCAAAACTATTTTTTTCATATCGGGTCTCCATGCCTTTCCAATTGATGATGGTTCATACAAATGTTTCGTGTTTTACTGCTGACTCATCATTTGTTGCAATGCGACGGCAAGCTGGTCAGGACAAGAGGTGTTGCGCATTCCGCAGGTAATGCCACTTAGTTTTTGGATTGCATCATTGGCATCCATGCCCTCTACCAGGGCTCCGATTCCTTTGTGGTTACCATTACAACCGCCGGTAAATGTAACGGATTTAATTATATTCTGATCCAGTTCTATGTCAATGGCCTGTGCGCAGATTCCTTTTGGTATAAATCTCATGCTCATATCTCCTCTTCATTTCACACTAGTTCACATGATTATAGCAGATTCCCCGTGTGCTTTCCAGTATGAGGGGCAAATTTTAGAAGAAAATGTAAATGGATTACCCCCCCAATACCCTTGGGTAGTGTCAAATACCTACCTTGTTTTATTGTTCTAAACCTTGATTTTATGGGAGTTTGCACCAAAAAGAGCATTGACCTCCCTTTTTTTGATATAATGTCCTCGACCAAAATTCCAAAATAC